>Ga0247611_10000983_pt1 | contig 53433 bp, 45 predicted proteins | sample 177DNAGHGhighgp2_FD_192422 | JGI IMG/M metagenome (GOLD analysis project Ga0247611, IMG submission 192422) | Sheep rumen microbial communities from Palmerston North, Manawatu-Wanganui, New Zealand - 1770 DNA GHGhigh gp2 | ecosystem: Host-associated > Mammals > Digestive system > Stomach > Rumen... | reverse complement strand
GGCGCTGCTGGTCGCTCACCTCGAGCAGTGGGAGTGTTTGCAGGTCCTTGGCCATCATCACGTTGCGGACGTGCTTGGCAAGCCCCTGAATGAGCAGTCCGGCATCGAAGCCTTTGTTGATGATGCTGTTCAACAGCACCATGATGTCGCTCACCTTATTGTTGATGGAAAGATCGATGATCTGGAAGTAGTTCTCGGAGTCGAGCACATTCAGGTCTTCGATGACTTTTGCATAGGTGATGTTCCCCTGACAGAAGGATGCTGCCTGGTCGAAGATGGAGAGGGCGTCGCGCATACCGCCGTCGGCCTTCTCGGCAATGACCGCCAGCGCCTCTTCCTCGTAGGTGATGCCTTCTTTTTCGGCTACGTACTTAAGATGATCGACGGTGCTGCGGATGGTCATCCGTTCGAAATCGTAGATCTGACATCGGCTGAGAATGGTGGGCAGGATCTTGTGCTTCTCCGTTGTGGCGAGGATGAAGATGACGTGTGCGGGTGGCTCTTCGAGTGTCTTGAGGAAAGCGTTGAAAGCAGCTGTCGAGAGCATGTGCACCTCGTCGATGATGAACACCTTGTAGCGTCCGAGTTGCGGCGGGATGCGTGTCTGCTCCATCAGCGTCTTGATATGCTCCACGGAGTTGTTCGAGGCGGCGTCGAGCTCGAAGATGTTGAGTGAACGCTGCTCGTTGAACGACTGGCACGACTCGCACTCGTTGCAGGCCTCGCCTTCTGCCGTCGGGTTCTGGCAGTTGATGGCCTTGGCGAAGATACGTGCACAGGTGGTCTTGCCGACACCCCTCGGACCGCAGAAGAGGTAGGCGTGGGCGAGTTTTCCGCTCTTCACCGCGTTCTTCAGCGTCGTCGTCAGGGCTTCCTGACCTACGACGGTGTCGAAGGTCATCGGGCGGTATTTCCTGGCTGATACGATATATTCCATACTTGTAATTGATGAATTGTGGTGCAAAGATACAACTTTTAAAGGAGTTAATGGAGTTAAAGGAGTTAAAGGGAGTTAAAAGACCGTACTTTCTCACCACTCGCCTCTCACCTCTCACCTCTTTTTCTTATCTTTGCAGGCGAAATGAAAGTTCTGACAAGCATTAAGATTTGTGCGCTCCGAATCTGGAGGTCTCAGGCCCTGAAATACATCGCGGTCTGTGTGGCTGGTGTGCTCATCGTGGGGTTCCTCGATGAGAATAGCGTGTGGAGCCATCTGAAGAACCGCCAGCGCATTGAGGAACTGACGGAGGAGAAGGCGCGTTATAATGCTGCCTTCCAGCGCGATCAGGCTCAGATCAGGGAACTGGACCGGAATCCGAAAGCGATGGAGAAGATAGCCCGTGAACGGTATTTCATGAAGGCCGACGACGAGGACATCTTCGTGCTGAGTGATGACGACCGCACACCGAAACCGATTGTTGGAAATGAAGCAGCTAAGTAAGACTCAGACACTTATTTTCGTTGTGGGTGCCCTGCTGATGGTCATCGGTGCGGGTGCCAGTCTGTTGGCGTGGCCTCCCGCACCTTATGTGTTCGCTGTCGGTGCCATAGCCTTTACATCGATGCAGTTCCTCCAGCGTTACGAGGGTTCGAACTTTGTTATCCGTCGTCTGCGGAGGATGATGCTGTTGAGCGACGGAATGTTTCTTCTCTCTGCTCTGTTGATGTTTGCCAGTATGGGGAATGTGTTCGGACTGAGTCAGGTCAACTATATTACCTATATATATAATAAATGGGTACTGACGCTGCTTATTGCAGCCATTCTGCAACTCTATTCCACGCATAGAATTGACAGAGAGCTGGCCAAAGAGGCGGAATCTTCTTCAAAAAAACTATAAAAGTTTGCGCATTTGTTTTAAAATGCGCAAATTTATTTTTCTACTTCAATATATCGTTGTACATTTGCGCCACGAAACGAGAGAATATGAATAAGATTATATATGTCTTTGCCGTCTTGGCTACGCTGACTTCCTGTGCCGAATCCTATTCGATACAGGGCTCATCGTCTGTCTCGTCGCTGGATGGCAGCAAGCTTTATCTGAAAACGGTGAAGGACCAGGAGTTGAAAAACTTGGACTCCTGCGACGTCGTACACGGCAAATTCCGTTTTGCAGGTCTTCTGGATACTGTCAAGCTGGCTACGCTCTACATGGATGACCAGTCGCTCGCGATGCCTGTCGTGATTGAGAAGGGGGAGATAGAGATCCATATCGACAATACTGGCCGCAGTGTCAGCGGATCGCCGTTGAACGACAAGTTGTATCAGTTCATCAACCGTCATGATCAGATTGGCAATGAGCTTAATGAGCTGTCTCATCGTCATAGTCAGATGCTGCTCGACGGCATCGACGAGGAGGTCATCAACCGTCAACTCTCTATCGAGGCCGCCCGTCTGGCCCAGCAGGAGGATTCGCTGGTGACGAACTTCATCGTCGAGAACTTTGACAATGTCCTGGGTCCTGGCGTCTTCATGATGCTTACAGGCAGCTATCCCTATCCTGTGCTGACACCACAGATTGAGGATATCATGAGTAAGGCCACGAAGAAGTTCAAGGAGGATCCTTACGTGAAGCTGTACTACAAGACGGCCAACGAGATTCAGGCTCAGCAGAACGGACTGGCCGACGATGTGACTCTGGCTCCGGCTACACAGTCAGCCCCGCAGCCGTCAGAAGCTGACTCCACGCAGCTGCCGTCACTCAGCCTTCCGCAGAAATGACAACGCTGGTCAAGGGAGGAACACTTGTCAACGAAGGCAGGACATTCAATGGCTCACTGGTCATTGAGAATGAAAAGATAACCCGGATTATCGAGGGAAACTATACGCCCGAAGCATCATATGATGAAATCATCGATGCTTCGGGTTGTTTTGTGTTGCCTGGTGTCATCGACGATCATGTGCATTTCCGTGAACCTGGACTGACGGAGAAGGCCGACATCGACACAGAAAGTCGTGCAGCTGCAGCAGGAGGTGTCACCACCTACTTTGATATGCCCAACACGGTGCCGCAGACTACTACGCTGGAGGCACTCGATGATAAGTTCCGTCTGGCGGCAACGAAGAGTCATGTGAACTATAGTTTCTTCTTTGGGGCCACAAACGATAACTACGGCCTCTTTTCACAGCTCGACATCCACCGTATCCCAGGCATCAAACTGTTCATGGGTTCTTCGACAGGTAACATGCTCGTCGACCGCAGGGAAGCCTTGGAGCATATCTTCTCGACAGCCCCACTGCCCATCATGACCCATTGCGAGGATACGGACATCATCAACCGCAATATGGCAGAGGCCAAGCAGAAGTACGGCGACGATCCCAAGGTGAGCCACCATCCTGAGATCCGTAGCGAGGAGGCATGTTATGAGAGCACCCGTCTGGCTGTGGAACTCGCCACCAAGCACCATTCCCGTCTCCATATCGCCCATCTCACCACCGCCCGCGAATTATCATTTCTCACTCCTCACTCCTTGCTTCTCTCTCCTCGGATTACAGGCGAAGCAACGGTGAGTCATCTCTATTTCTGTGACCGTGACTATCAGATCTTTGGCACTCGTATCAAGTGCAACCCTGCGGTCAAGACGGAACGTGACCGCGAAGCCCTCCGTGAAGCCTTGAATGATGGGCGAATCGCCGTTATAGGTACCGATCATGCGCCCCATCTGCTCTCTCAGAAAGAGGGTGGCTGTGCCCGTGCTGCCAGCGGCATGCCGATGATCCAGTTCTCGCTGGTCACGATGCTGGAGCTTGTGGATCAGGGAGTTCTCTCCCTTGAGCGTCTTGTCGAGCTGATGTGTCACAATCCAGCCCGTCTCTTTGAGGTACGTCAGCGTGGTTTCTTGCGTGAGGGTTATCAAGCCGATGTTGTGCTGGTTCGACCTAACACGGGCTGGACGGTGACAAAGGATATTATCCAGAGCCGCTGTGGCTGGAGTCCGATGGAGGGCCACATGTATCTCTGGCGGGTGGAGCGCACCCTCTGTAACGGCCATACCGTCTATGAGCAGGGTAGGGTGGACACAGACTATATCGGACAGCCCGTAGAATTCAGATGAAACTCACTTACGATATCTCCGAACTGTCGGCCTACATCAACTGGCCTTACTTTTTCTTTGCTTGGCAGGTGAAAGAGCCTTCAGAGCGTGCTCGTCTTCAACAGGAGGCCGAGGCTGTGCTGCGACAGCTGGAAGGGAAATATCATGCCTACGGACTTTTCGAAATCTTCGATGTCTACAGCGATGGAGATGATATCGTTGTGTTTAGAGGTGAGTGGAGAGAGGTAAGAGGTGAGAGATTACCTCAAACCCAAAAAATCCCATGTCTGCGCCAGCAGCAGGGAAATCCTCCATATCTTTGCCTCGCCGACTTTATCTCACCTCTTGGAAAAACTGTCGTTTCTCAACCACAAGACATATCTCTTACCTCTCACCTCTCTCCACTCACCTCTAAAATAACCCTCTTCGCTACCTCTGTGGATCATGGCCTTGAGACCGACTTCGATGCCGACCCTTATCAGAAAATGATGGTCCAGCTCCTGGCAGACCGTCTGGCTGAGGCTGCCGCAGAGAGAATGCACGAGCAGGTGAGAAAGGAATACTGGGGCTATGCGAAAGACGAACACCTCTCCATCCCTGAGATGCTGGTCGAGAAATTCCAAGGCATTCGTCCTGCCGTTGGCTATCCCTCACTGCCTGACACCAGTCTGAACTTCGTGCTCGACGACCTGTTGGACATGAAACAGATTGGTATCCGCCTGACGGAGAGTGGGGCGATGAAGCCTCATGCCAGTGTTTCGGGTATGATGATTGCCCATCCTCAGGCACGCTATTTCTCCATCGGTAAGATTGGTGAGGATCAGTTGGCGGATTATGCCCATCGTCGTGGTCTTCCTATTGAAGTCTGCCGCAAGTTCCTCGCAGCAAATCTCTGATGTGACTGAGTAATCTTAGAGTTTACATAGACTAAAGTCGGAGTTTACCTAGACTAAACTCCGACTTTACTGCCTGTAAACTCCCAAATTCTCGAGAGAATTTTAGACTTTACCCTAACCTTTCTCTCTGTTTACAGGCACCTTTCTTCTACTTTACTGCCTTCAAACTCCTTGTTTCATGGCATTTATGTCATTAATATGTCGTTTTTATGTCATTATAGATGGTATATTTTTAAACGTAAATAGCTAAATCTCCAATATTTTGATAGATGAAGAACCAAAAATGTAGGATTTTTGTTTTTAATTTGTGAAAATTGTATATCTTTGCAGCGTGTATATATTGACATCAAGCACTTAGTATTACTGACAGATAATCAATAGCAATAATATAACGATCAATGAACAAGAACGAGAAATACAACCGTTCGTTTGCGGCGAGGATGTCGCGCTGGGTCATCTTGGTGCTACTCATCATGATGGGCAGTCTGTCGTATCTGCTCTATTTCTATATCAGGGATGTCCTGACAGAAGTCATCGCCTCTAATTATCATAGTGGCTTGCGTGCCTCAGACAGTCGGATTGCCGATGTCATGTCTGATATTACTGTGGCCGTCAAGAACAACATTCCAGACATTGAGAACCACCTCGCCCAGCCCGATCAAGTGCAGACTGTTGTGGAGCGCATTGTCATGCAGAACCCCAGCATACGAAGCTGTGGCGTCAGTTTCATCGACAACTACTACCCCCAGAAGGGACACTTGTTCTGCCCTTACGCCATGCGTAACGACAGCATGCAGGTTGAGGCTACCCAACTGGGCAGCGCCGGCAATGACTACCTGAGTGCTGGCTGGTTCCAGGAAGCCCTTGCCAGAGACTCTGCCTACTGGTCGACGCCCTTCTTCAACGGACAGGACTCCGAGACGCCGTTGGTGGCCTATCTATGTCCCGTCCGTAATCCGCAGGGCCGTGTGGTGGGAATCCTGGGTGCCGATCTCTCACTCGATTTCATGACACGCTTTCTGCAAGAGCAGGACAGTATCTTCTCGAAAGAAGCATGGTCGTTCTATAATGGCGGCGATCGCAGTTATGTCATTTCGAACGACGGCACCTACGTTACCCATCCCGATCACCGTCGTATCCAAAAAGGCAATTTCTTCGTTCATATCAAGGATACCGACGAGCCAGACATAGCCAGTAAGGTGGTCAACGACATGAAAGATGGCAAGACCAGTAACGATGAGACGGAGAAAGTGTTGATGGTGAATCGGAAGGAATCCTATCTTTTCTATAGACCCGTGACGGGCACCGACTGGATGCTGGTATCCTCTGTCTCCACTTCGTCTTTACAGGCTTTTGGTATGGTGGCTGGCATCCTCTTTGTATGGATCATCGGATTCGCGCTGTTAGTCACCTTCTTGGTCTGCTACCTCACCATCAAGCGCACGGCAAAGCCCTTGAAACTGTTGGCCGGCACCGCCGATAAGGTGGCACAGGGACAGTTCGACACCCCGTTGCCTACGATTAAACACAACGATGAGATCTGTCAGCTGCGTGACTCTTTCGAGAATATGCAGCATTCGTTGACCGCTTATATAGAAGACCTGAAGGCCACCACCACGGCGAAGGCCTCGATAGAGAATGAGCTGAAGATTGCCCACGGCATCCAGATGAGTATGCTGCCCAAGACTTATCCGGCCTTCCCCAGCCGCGATGATATCGACATCTTCGGACAGGTGACTCCTGCCAAGGCCGTCGGTGGCGACCTCTACGACTTCTTCATTCGCGACGAGAAGCTCTTCTTCTGTATCGGCGACGTGTCGGGTAAGGGTGTTCCTGCCTCATTGGTGATGGCCGTCACCCGCTCGCTGTTCCGTAATATCGCGGCCCACACGCAGGAGCCCAATCAGATGATAATGGGCATCAACGAGTCGCTGAGCGACAACAACGAGACCAATATGTTCGTTACCCTTTTCGTGGGTGTGCTCGATCTGGCATCGGGTAGTCTCGACTACTCCAATGCCGGCCACGATATGCCTCTGATAATTACGGGTAGTGAGGTTGTTCTGTTACCTTGCGACCCCAACATCCCTGCTGGCGTCATGCCGGGATGGGCCTACACCAGTCAGCAGATACAACTGAAGCCCGACACCACCATCTTCCTCTATACCGACGGACTTAACGAGGCTGAGGACATCAGCCACCGACAGTTCGGTATGGAGCAGGTGATAGAGACGGCGAAGACGGCTGGCGGTTGTCCGCAGGATCTTATTGCAGCGATGAACTCTGCTGTGCAGCAATTTGTTGGCGATGCTGAGCAGAGCGACGATCTCACTATGTTCGCCATCCAGAAGAAATGAATGATTAGTTAAGAACTTATAGATATGGTATCAGATATTGCTTTAACTGTAGCGATGTTGGCGATCGTCTTTACCTTTTTGGTATTCCTGGCATCAATAGCGATTCCCGTGTATGGCTATTCACGTAAGCGTTGGAAGGGACTTGCCCTGGGCTGTCTGATACAGCCCATAGTCTGTGTCATCGTCTTCACTGGTGTTTCCGGCATTTATGTGGCGTATAAAGTATACTCTATCCATCAGCAGCGTAAGTCTGCAATGGTAACGGTCAGGAGCATCGAGCAGGGAAAAGATGGTACCGACACGCTGACTTGGTATCTTCAAGATAATGATGAATGCCTGATGAGTCAGAAGTTTGCTTCAGCGGCTGATGAATCAGATTCTGACACCTCTGATGATGATGTTTCAAGGCATGATCTGTACGATGTCATCCTTCTCGACTCTATCAAGACCAGTGTCTGTGTTGAAGACCGGATCATTGTGCGTTTCGATCTCAAGAACCAGAAGGCTACGGCTACCGACTACGATATGCCGGCAGAGGTAGTCGATGTAAACTGGGACAAGGTCAGGGGCTATTTCGAGAAACAAAAGCCCGCTTTATGACTTTCTGAGGGTGAGAACAACGATCTCGCCCGTAGATCCGAAACGGAAGGGGATGAGGCCGCCGAGACCAGCGGTGACGAAGAGTGATTGCTCGCCTTCTTGATACCAGCCGTTGACTTCTTTCTGGTAGATCGTCATCGGGCACCAGCCGAAGATGGAGAACTGCATCTTGTGGGTGTGGCCGCTGAGGGTGAGCTGGGCTCTTCCATCAGGGATGATCTTACGTCGCCAGGCAGAGGGGTCGTGTTCGAGCATAAGGATGAACGTGCCCTCTTTCACATCCTTCAGCGTCTTTATGACATCACCTTTCTGGGGGAATTTGATGCCGTCGCCGTCGTTCTCCATGCCGGCAATGACAATGCTTGACTTATCACGACTGATGTTACGATGCTCGTTCTGCAACACCGTCCATCCGAATTGCCGTTCCAGACTGATGGTCTCACGGCAGTTTGCCACTTTTCTGGCTGTGTTGCCACAGATATAGTCGCCATAGTCGTGGTTGCCGAGTATGGAGTAGATGCCGTCTTTCGCCTTGAGCGAACTCAGCACGTCTATGTGGCGGTAGATGTCTTGTGGCTGGGTGTTCTGCAGGTCTCCCACGAACACAATGAGGTCTGGCTGCTGGGCGTTGATGCTGTCGATGGCCCGTTTCAGAACCTCTTCGTTACGTTCTGTATAGCTGCCGACATGGGCATCTGAGAACAGCACGATCTTATAGCCGTCGAAGGCCTCAGGCAGGGCAGGGGAGGTGTAGGTATGACGGTTCACCTCCAGTTTGTTGAAGCCGATGAAGATACCGTAGAAAAGAATATACCAGATGACAGGTACACAGAGGAGTCCCACCAGATTGCCGAAGTTCTTTTTTGTCTTGAATAAACGACAGAATCCTAATCCAGTGATGGAGCAGAGCATGAACACAGCCTTGGTGACGGCGAAAAGTACCAGCAGTACCAGGTATATATATAATATGCCGGGATTGTCGGGGATGAACTTCTTCATCAACGCCAGCGCTATGGTATAGGCTGTGAGGACGATGGAGGGAAGCCATCGCATCAGGCGTCCTCCGACTTGATACTTATGCCGCCAATAGCGCCAGTCTAAGTAGAGGTCTGGAATCAGAATCAGAAATAAGTATATGTATGGGGCCTGTGCTATCATTGGTCAGGGTTCTCTACATAGCCTTGGTATTCGGGAACGAGTGCCGACATCACGGCATCATAGGCCTGGCTTCTGACGGCCTCAATATTCTCGGGCCCCTTTCCCGTGGGGAAGATAGGCTCATGGATGGTCAGCCTGAGTGGATGCCAGTCAATGATGTTAACGAATCCTCTGGTACGGGGCAGGATGTCGAAAGAACCGTTGATGGTCAGCGGCACCACAGGCAGTTGCAGTTCATCGGCCAGTGCGAAGGCGCCTTTACGGAATTTTGCCATGTGACCTGTAAACGAACGTGCTCCCTCAGGGAACACCGTCACACTATAGCCCTCCTGCAGAATCTCCCGTGCCGTGTCGTAGGTCTTCTTGATTTTCTTAGGACCACTCTTGTCGACGAATATCTGGTGCGACTTCCGACAGGCATAGCCGATGAAAGGAATTTTTCCTAATTGGTGCTTCATCATCCATTTGAAGTTACGGCCCAGATGACCGTAGACGAGAAAGATGTCGAAGATGCCCTGATGGTTGGCCACGAACACATAACTCTGGTCTTTTGCCAGATGCTCACGCCCTTCGACCTTCACGGGTATCAGCAGAACCTTGAGAATAATCTTCGCCCACCAGCGCCCGGGGTAATATCCCCAGAAGTGGCCGTTGCCGATAGTCGTACCGATACCCACCTCCAGCGCGGTCACAATGGTACAAATAACCACCGCCGGCAGTCCGATAACAATCTGATATATTCTGTATAACAGTGTAATCATCTATAAACCATAAACTTTAAACTATACACTATACACCGTCAACAGGTTTCGGATATTTCCGTTTCCAACCATCCCATCTCAGCTTCATCACACCGAAGAATGCCTCTCCGAAGATGCCGCCCGACATCTTGCTGACTCCCTCCTTGCGGTTGACGAAGATGACGCTCACCTCCTTGATCTTAAAGCCGATTTTGTGGGCTGTGTATTTCATCTCTATCTGGAAAGCGTAGCCCTTGAAACGGATCTTGTCGAGCTCGATGGTCTGGAGCACCCGGCGCTTGTAGCAGACGAAACCCGCAGTGGTGTCGTGCACTTTGAAGCCGGTGACGATTTTTACATACTTCGAGGCGAAGTAGCTCATCAGAATGCGGCCGATGGGCCAGTTCACAACATTCACTCCCGATACGTAGCGGCTGCCTATCGAGAGGTCGTAACCTTCGTCGTGGCAGGCAGCATACAGTCGTGGCAGGTCGTGAGGGTCGTGGCTGAAGTCGGCATCCATCTCGAAGATGTAGTCGTAGTCGCGCTCAAGCGCCCATTTGAAACCAGTAATATAAGCCGTGCCGAGCCCTAGCTTCCCGCTGCGCTCCAGGATGAAGAGACGATCTGCGAATTCCTCTTGAGCCATCATTCCCTTGACGATGGCTGCCGTCCCGTCTGGGGAACCGTCGTCAATCACGAGGATGTGGAAACATTTCTTCAACGCGAACACCGCACGAATGATCTTCTCGATGTTCTCCATCTCGTTGTAGGTCGGTATGATGACTATACTGTCGCTTTTGTGCATTGTTCTATGCTTTGATGGTGCAAAGGTAATAAAAAAAGTGAAAAAGCGCCCTGTTTTTCACTTTTTTTATTACCTTTGCAATCAATTCGTCATGAATATACTGGAATTAGTGGCGCATTATAGCCAGTTGCCGCAAGTGTCGGCACTGGCAAAGGAACTGGGAAAATCTTCAAAGTCGACGATTTTCCTGGAGGGATTGTTGGCTTCATCGGCACCTTTGATGTTCTGCAGTCTGGCTGCCAGGAGCCCCAGACGGATGCTCTTTGTGTTGCAGGATGCCGAGGAGGCAGGCTATTTTTATCACGACCTGACACAGATGATGGGTACGGACAACGTGCTGTTCTTTCCCTCCAGCTATCGGCGGGCGGTGAAGTATGCCCAGCGCGATGCTGCCAGCGAGATCCTCCGCACAGAAGTGCTTTCGAGGATTAATGTTTCTGCCACAGACAAATCTCACTCCACACTCCACACTCCACACTCCTCGACATATATCGTCACTTATCCTGAGGCCCTCGCAGAGCTTGTCGTGTCGAAGCAGGAACTCGATGACCGTACGCTGAGGCTGGAGAAGAATCAGACGATTGATGTCGCGGATATCTGTAAGACACTTCTCGAGTTCGGCTTCCGTGAGGTGGATTATGTCTACGAACCAGGACAGTTCGCCCAGCGTGGGTCCATCCTCGATGTCTATTCCTTCAGCTGTGAGTATCCATACCGTATCGACTTCTTTGGTGACGATATCGACTCCATCCGTACGTTCGAGGTGGAAGACCAGCTCTCCAAGGAACAGCGTGAGCAGGTGGAGATCGTGCCTGAGATGGCCATGGGGGTAGTTGAGAAGGTGCCGTTCCTCTCGTTTGTACCTAAGGATGTGCTGTTGGTGACGAAAGACTTCCTTTATGTCCGCGATGCTATCGACCGCACCTATCAGGAAGGTTTCTCCTCCCAGGCACGTACCGAACAGCTGGAGTCGGCCACGGAGATGGAACGCGAGGAGATTGAACGTCAGTTGCACCGTGAGTTACAGTTGGTTAATGGGGCGCAGTTTATGAGTGATGCCATCAATTTCCGACGCATCGAGTTTGGCCATCGCCCCTCTGTGCCTGACGCTTCTGTGCTTCGTTTCAATATCTCTGTGCAACCCCTCTTCCACAAGAACTTCGACCTGCTCAGGCAGTCGTTTGAGGACTATCTCTCGAAAGGTTATCAGATATATATCTGTGCTGACAGTCAGAAACAGAATGAGCGTCTGAAGGATATCTTTGCCGAAAAGGCCAGCATCACATTCACCCCAGTCCAAAACACCCTTCATGAGGGCTTTGCCGACAACGACCTGCGTATCTGCATCTTCACCGACCACCAGATCTTCGACCGCTTCCACAAATATAACCTGAAGAGTGATAAGGCCCGTAGTGGCAAGATGGCCCTCACGCTGAAGGAGATTCAGCAGTTTGAGATGGGTGACTACGTGGTGCATGTGGATCATGGCGTTGGTAAGTTCGGTGGTCTGGTCCGTATGCCGATCAGTTCAGGGGCATCCGGGAAGTCTGGAGATCCCGCTTATCAGGAGATGATCAAGATCATCTATCAGAATGGCGATAGCATCTATGTTTCCATCCACTCCCTCTATAAGGTGTCAAAGTACAAGTCGCAGGACAATGGTCAGCCGCCCCGTCTCTCCACGCTTGGAACAGGCCAGTGGGAGAGACTGAAAGAGCGCACGAAGAAACATATCAAGGATATCGCCCGCGACTTGATCAAGCTCTATGCCAAGCGTCGTCGCGAGAAGGGCTTCGCCTTCAGTGCCGACACCTATCTGCAGCATGAGCTCGAGGCCAGTTTCCTCTATGAGGATACGCCTGATCAGCTGAAGGCCACACAAGACGTGAAGGCCGATATGGAGCAAACGAAGCCCATGGACCGCCTCGTTTGTGGCGACGTGGGCTTCGGTAAGACCGAGGTGGCGGTGCGTGCCGCCTTCAAGGCCGCTACCGACGGTAAACAAGTGGCAGTGCTTGTGCCGACGACGGTACTGGCCTATCAGCATTTCCGCACCTTCTCCTCGCGATTGAAGGACATGCCCGTGCGTGTGGACTACCTCACCCGTGCCAAGTCGGCTAAACAGACCACGGCGCTGCTGAAGGATCTGGCCGATGGCAAGATAGATATTATAATAGGTACGCATAAACTCATCGGCAAGACGGTGAAGTTCAAGGATCTTGGCCTGCTCATCATCGACGAGGAGCAGAAGTTCGGTGTCTCTACCAAAGAGAAGCTGCGCCAGATGAAATCCAATGTCGACACCCTCACGATGTCGGCTACGCCCATTCCGCGCACCCTGCAGTTCTCGCTCGTCGGAGCCCGTGACCTCAGCGTCATCCAGACACCGCCGCCCAACCGCTATCCCATCCAGACAGAGATACACACCTTTGGCGCGGAGATCATTGCCGACGCTATCAACTTCGAGATGTCGCGCAACGGACAGGTCTATTTCGTCAACAACCGCATCAGCGACCTCACCCATATCGCCGAGATGATCCACACCCATGTCCCAGATGCCCGCGTGGCCATCGGTCATGGACAGATGAAGCCCGACGAGCTCGAGCAGATCATCCTCGACTTCTCCAATTACGACTACGACGTGCTGCTCTCCACCACCATCGTCGAGAACGGCATCGATATCCCCAATGCCAACACCATCATCATCAACGGTGCCCATAACTTCGGTCTCTCCGACCTTCATCAGATGCGCGGTCGTGTGGGTCGCGGCAACCGCAAGGCCTTCTGCTATCTCTTGGCACCCCCGTTGGCAGCCCTCAACCCCGAGTCGCGCCGCCGTCTGGAGGCCCTTGAGAACTTCTCTGATCTCGGTTCAGGCATCAACATCGCCATGCAGGACCTCGACATCCGTGGTGCCGGCAACCTACTCGGCGCAGAGCAGTCGGGCTTCATCTCTGACCTCGGCTACGAGACCTATCAGAAGATCCTCAACCAGGCAATGGCCGAGCTCCGAAATGAGACCATTGACCATTCACCAAAGACCATTGACCATCCTGAAGGACAAAAGGATGCGGTAGCCAATAATGTTCAATGTACCGCTCGGCCGAAGGACGCTTGCTACCAACGGGACGCAAGAATGCTCAATGTTCAATGGGTCGACGACTGTACCCTTGAGTCCGATCTGGAGATGTACTTCCCAGACCAGTATGTACCTTCCGATTCAGAGCGTATGTTGCTTTATCGGGAACTCGACAACCTTGCTGCCAGTCAGCATCTCGATGATGACCTTGCTGCCTATCGCAGACGTCTTATAGACCGTTTCGGAGAGATTCCCGAGGTGGGTGAAGAACTCATCCGTGTGGTGCCGCTGCGTGTCTGTGGCAAACGGCTCGGTATCGAGACTATTATTCTCAAACAGTCGAAGATGCACCTCTACTTCGTGAACAATCCCGATAGTCCTTATTTCCAGAGCGAAGCCTTCGGACTCATCCTCGACTATGTTTCCAACCATCCTCAGAATTGTCGCTTCCATGAGGTTAACGGCAAGCGTTCCATCATTATAGCCGATGTTCCTACCGTGACGGAGGCTGTTAAGCTGCTGTCACAAATGAGTCATAACAAATGTACCACTTCATGAATAATAAACTTCTCCCATGGATGATGACCGCCATCCTTTCCCTTTGCGGTATCTCAGGCATAAAGGCGCAGAAGATTGTCTTTACGCCCCAATGGACGGCGCAGGCCCAGTTTGCAGGTTATTATGTAGCTCAAGAGAAAGGCTTTTACCGGGAAGCCGGTGTCGAAGTAGAGATCGTCCATCCGTCAGTCACGCAGTCTGCTATGACTCGTATGTTCAATAAGACGAGTCAGGCAACGACGCTGCAACTCTGTCAGGCGATGGAGTTGGCAGACTCTGGTACGGAATTGGTGAATATCCTGCAAACATCGATGAACAACGCCATGGTGATTGTGTCGGCTCGCGGTAAAGACCCCCTGAAACAGAAAGGTGAACGTGTGGGCATCTGGAGCGTGGGCTTCGGACAGCTCGCTATCTGCATGAGCATCAAGGAGGGGCTGGACTACGACTGGGTGCGTTTCTCGACGAATGTAAACCTATTCGTGAGTGGTGCCCTCGATGCCACGCTGGCCATGAGTTACAATGAATACTATCAGTTGTTGCAGGCAGGCATGGAGCTGACTGACGAGAACGTGTACCGTTTCTGCGATCACGGCTACAATGTGCAGGAGGACGGACTCTACGTGACCCTCGACTACTATCGGAAACACAAGGATCAGATGCGCCGTTTTGCCCAGGCGAGCCGTCGCGGATGGGAGTGGGCTGCCAACCATCAGGAGGAGACACTCGACATTGTGATGAAGTATGTCAAGAGTAACCGTGTAGCCTCCAACCGTATCATGCAGCGGCTGATGCTGAAAGAGGTGCTGCGTCTGCAGATAGACCGTGAGTCGAAGAAGCGTGAGTTCCGTCTGCGTCCTGACATGGTGAAGCGTGCCAGCTACCTCATGGCGGAGAACGGGATGCTGCAGCGTGAAGTGAAGTATGAGGAACTGATAGAAAGGTAAGGAGGAACGACTATGAAAGAGATCATGAATTTTATCCGTCGCAAACTGTCCGTGAGAGTCAGTCTGTGGGTTGTGCTGTTTGCTGCCATCATCTTCCTTGCAGCTCTCGGCTTCATGTTCATGCAGGCCAGGGATGCCGTCAGACAGGAGGCTGTCAACCGTGCCACGCAGATATTGAACAATACCGCCCTGCGAGTGACAGGTATCCTGAATCGTGCGGAGGTGGCATCCGACATGATAGAGTGGCTCGTGATGCGCCATCCCGAGGCCTCCGACTCCATGTTCGTTTATAGCGAGGCCGTATTAAAGAGAAATCACGACTTCTTCAATTGCTCCATCGCCTTTGAACCGTATTTCTACGAGAAGTACGGACGCTATTTCTCGGCATACTCGAAACGCAACGGCGACAGTATCAGGACGATGCAGGGAGGCAGCGACTCCTACCAGTATTTCTACATGGACTGGTATCTGATGCCAAGGCTGCTGGGCAAGATGTGTTGGACGGAACCTTATATGGACCTTGATGTGGCGACGAATACCAAGGAGATGTTAACGTCGTATTGTAACCCTATCGTCGATAATGAGGGGAAGTTCTTGGGTGCCATTAACATCGGCCTCTCTCTTAGTTGGCTGTCGAACACGATCTCGGCTGTCAAGCCATATCCCAACTCCTACAGCATCATGGTGGGGCATGGCGGCACGTATTTCGTACACCCTGACACCACCAAGTTGCTCAACGAGACCCTCTTCACCGAGACGCTGGAACGTGAAGATACCGCCAAGACGGCCTTAGGCCACGCCATGCAGCGTGGGGAGGAGGGCATGAGACAATTGAACGTCGACGGTGTTGACAGTTACGTGTTCTACAAGCCTCTCGGACAGACGGGCTGGAGCATGGCCATCGTGTGTCCTGAGAGTGATATCTTCGGAGGCTTCGACCGTCTGCGTCGTACCGTCATGACCATCGTTACCGTAGGTCTGTTGCTGATGCTGTTCTTCTTCATCCGTATCATCACCAGCGAACTGCGACCCCTGCGACGGCTGGCACAGGAGGCAGAGACCATCGCCTCAGGACAGTTCGATACCAAACTGCCTGACTTCAAGCGTACTGACGAGATAGGCCAGCTGAGCCATTCTTTCGGCAATATGCAGAATTCGCTGGTCAGCTACATCGAGGAGTTGAAGACCACCACAGCCCAGAAGGCCTCGATAGAGAGTGAGTTGAACGTGGCCAGCAGCATCCAGATGTCGATGCTGCCAAGCATGTTCCCCAACCGTGAGGGACTGGATATGTATGCCTCGATGACACCAGCCAAGGAGGTTGGCGGCGACCTGTACGGCTATCTGCTGATCGACGACAGCCTCTATTTCTGCCTGGGCGATGTGAGCGGAAAGGGAGTACCCGCCTCGCTGTTCATGGCCCAGGTGACACGGCTGTTCCGTACGCTGGCTAACCAGCAGATGCCGCCTGCCGAGATCTGTACCTGCATGAACGATGCGCTGTCTGGCGACGAGAATCCCACCAATATGTTCGTCACCATGTTCATCGGACTCGTGGATCTGAAGACGGGCCACCTGTCGTTCTGTAATGCCGGCCATAACCCGCCAGTCATCGGAGGTGGGGAGTCGCATGGCGATTTCCTGAAGATGTTGACGAACTTCCCCATCGGCGTCCTTCCCGACCTGGAGTTCCAGGGCGAGGAGATCAGTAGCATCAAGGGCCGTCCTCTGTTCATCTATACCGACGGACTGAATGAGGCAGAGAATAAGGAACACGACCAGTTTGGCGACGACCACTTGCTCGATATCCTGCGTAACACCCATTTTGACTCTGCCCGTCAGGTCATTGAGACCCTGGCTGCAGAGGTGGAACACCATCGCGGCGGGGCTGATCCTAACGACGACCTGACGATGATGTGTCTGCGGGTGAGTTGATATCCAGTTCTGACGTTTTGTCATGTATTTCTGACGATATGACAGACTTAAACGGTCTGGCACCGTGATTGCATATGTGTAAGTGAAAGCCGAAAGGCAATCGCAAAAAAAGACAACATGTGTAACCATTTAAAAATAGAATTAGGAGGTAACTATTATGATGCCAATGATGAGATCAAACAGCTGGATTCCAACAGTGTTCAACGATTTGTTTGACACGGAGTTCTTACCGAAGGTGAATGCGACAGCACCCGCCATCAATGTAAAAGAAAGTGACAAAGCCTACACCGTAGAGCTGGCCGCACCGGGCATGAAGAAGGAGGATTTCAATGTTCACATCAACGATGAGGGCAATCTCGTGGTGAAGATGGAGAGCAAGAACGAGAAGAAGGAGGAAGACAAGACCACCCGCTATCTGCGCCGTGAGTTCTCGTACTCGAAGTTTGAGCAGACGCTGATACTGCCTGACGACGTGAAGAAGGACGACATCTCGGCCAAAGTGGAACATGGTGTACTCACCGTCGAACTCCCGAAACTCATTGAGGAGAAGGTAAAGGTGTCAAGACAGATTGATATCGCATAAGTTTGTTGGTTATTGATTGCGATGGACGCTCCAGAGTCTCTCTGGGGCGTCTTTTCGTTAATGTTCTATAAATCATAGGCGTATGGTTGGGTTTTATCTGCTTTCCTGCGTATTATGGAAAAAGATAACCAACAAAATTTTCATTTATGAAACGATTACTGACATTACTCTTCATGGTTGCCGCCATCGGAAGCACCAGTGCTTCGGCAGCAACGCAACAAGATGATCAGACAGGTAAGTATGACCTGAAAAACGGTCACCTGTCGATGACCATCGATGCCGCCAAGGGCGGAAAAATCCTCTCATTCAAGTATGACGACCGTGAGATCATCTCTCAGCTCCGATGGCCCGAGGCTTTCGGCAGCACGTTCTGGACTAGTCCGCAGAAAGAGTGGAACTGGCCGCCTGTCAAGGAGTTCGACAAGAACCCTTACACCGTGGAACAGGATGGCACGACGCTGCGCATGACCAGTGAGGTGTCGGAACGTCTGAAGTGCAGGGTGGGGAAGACCTTCACCACCGACGAGAAGGATGGTGCCATTGTCATCACCTACACCATCACCAACGAGGGCGACCAACCTCGTAGTGTGGCACCTTGGGAGGTGACACGTGTGCAGAATGAGGGTGGCCTGATCTTCTTCGATGCACCTGTCGACGGTATCTGGCCTGCAGGACTGATGGACTTCAAGGCGCAGCATGGACTAGCCTGGTATCGGACTGACGAGACCAATGAGAACCGTAAGGTGAATGCCGACGGCAAGGGCTGGCTGGCCTACTGTGCCGAAGGCCTGTTGCTTGTGAAGCGTTTCGACGACCTGACGCCTGAGCAGCCTGCCCCTGGCGAGGCCGAGATTCAGGTATATGTCAATCGTGGTAAGGCCCACATCGAACTGGAGAGCCAGGGTGCTTATCAGCTGTTGCAGCCGAAGGAGTCTTTATCTTGGACAGTACGTTGGTATCTCGTGCCTTTCGAAGGTGAGGCTACCCCCTCGGAAGCATTAGCTAAGCAAGTGAGGGACATTGTGGGCCCTAAGCCCTGCCTGGCGCCAGTGGTAACCACGACGTCAGGCAAAATCTCTGGTATCATGCAGGAGGGCTCGATGGCCTATCTTGGCATCCCCTACGCCAAGGTGGAGCGTTGCATGCCCCCTCTGCCCGTAGAGAAATGGGAGGGCGTCAGAGCCTGCGACCATTGGGGCCCTCAGGCTATGCAACAGACGTGGGGTCGACAGCTCAGCGAGGACGAGATGTCTGAGAAGAACTGCTGCGTGCTGAATGTCTGGACCACCTCTCTCACCTCACCTCTCACCTCTAAACTTCGTCCTGTCATGCTTTGGTTGCATGGTGGTGGCTTCGATTCTGGCACATCGGCCTGGAACCCAGGCATGTGTCTCGCCCAGAAAGATGTCGTGGTGGTGAGTGTCAATCACCGTCTGAACATCCTCGGTTTCCTCGATCTCTCAGCCGTCTCTCCGAAATACAAAGAGTCTGGCAATGTCGGCATGCTCGATGTGGTGCAGGCCTTGGAGTGGGTGCGTGACAATATCTCACTCTTCGGTGGCGATCCCTCCAATGTCACCATCTTTGGCGAGTCGGGTGGTGGTGGCAAGGTGGGCACCCTGATGTGTATGCCCAAGGCCCGTGGACTCTTCCACAAGGCGATTATCATGAGTGGCACCATCCTCAATGTGAACACCCGTGAGATGACGCAGGCCCTCGGCAAGACCGTGCTGAAGGAACTCGGCATCAGCGAGAAGCAGGTCGACAAGATCAAGGATATCCCCTATCAACAGCTATACGACGCAGGTCAGCGGGCGATGGCTGCCAGCATCGGCACCCGTAAGCCTGGCACACCGATGATGTGGGGCTTCGGACCTACGCCTGACGGAGAGACGCTGCTCCAGCAGCCCTTCCAACCCACATTCCCTGAGTTCTCTGCCAACATTCCTGTCATGATTGGCACCACCTTCAACGAGCTCCAGCGCCTGCAATACGACAAACCCATGACTCAGGCTGAGGCCGTCGAGCAACTCCAGAAGACTTTTGGCGACGAGACCGACGCCTATGTCAAGGCCTTCGCCAAGGCATATCCCGACTATACCCCTCAGGATCTCGTGAGCATCGACTGGCTCTTCCGCCCCAAGACCCTCATCACTTCTGATGCCTGGTCCTCTCCCTCCTCGCTTTATATGTACATGTTCACCTGGCGCTCTCCCGTCAACAACGGCTCCGTCCATGGTCACGAATTGAAGTTCTGTTTCAACACCCTCCATCACTCACCCAACGAGTTGCCCCAGCCTACGGCAGAAGACCTGAAGTTGGCCGATACAATGAGCAGCGTCTGGGCACAGTTCGCCCACAACGGCAATCCGAATATCGACGGTCTCCCTGCTTGGAAACCCTATACTGCAGACAATGGTGAGCTGATGGTCTTCAATCACGACTGCTTCATTCGCAACAATCCCGATCGCGCCCTTGAGCAGATTATCGACCGCCACTGCTTCCGTCAGCTCGACGCTTTCAGAAAAAGTCAACAGCATCAATGAATAAGGTACGCATCACTGCCATCCGCCAGACGGTCTATCCTGATCTGATGGCGAAATACGAGAATCCCATCGAGCATACTTGCGACGTGGTGGAAGGCCAGCAGTGGCTCTCCATCGACGGCAAGTGTCCTGAGGGCATGTGTCCTTCCGCCTGGTCTTCCATGCGTGAGTTTGTGGAGGCCTTGGCCAGGGGAGAGGGGAATTTCTACGATGGGTGGATGAAGAACCCGATGAGTGCGATGATCAGTTGTAACGACGGTTTCCGTCCGTTCAGTTTCTATCTCGAAGTGGTGTAAACGATATAAAAATCCCCGCTCAACCTGAGCGGGGATTCTTATTATGACTATTTGTCGAGTTCGGCGAGGTTAGCTGCGATCATCTCGTCTGTAACCGTGTAGTTCTGGAGGTCGCCCTTGATGAAGGCCTCGTAAGACGGCATGTCGATGAGTCCGTGGCCGGAGAGGTTGAAGAGGATGACTTTCTCCTCGCCAGTCTCCTTGCACTTCTTGGCCTCACGGATGGTGGCTGCGATAGCGTGACAGCTCTCAGGAGCAGGGATGATGCCCTCGGTACGGGCGAAGAGCATACCGGCCTCGAAGGTCTCAAGCTGAGGGATGTCGACACCATACATATAACCGTCTTTGATCAACTGAGAGATGATCATGCCAGCACCATGGTAGCGCAGACCGCCAGCGTGGATGTTGGAGGGACGGAAGTTGTGGCCCAGGGTGTACATGGGCAGCAGCGGGGTGTAGCCAGCCTCGTCGCCGAAGTCGTAGCGGAACTGTCCGCGTGTGAGCTTCGGACAGCTGTCGGGCTCGGCAGCGATGAACTCGATATTCTTACCCTCGAGGATCTTATGACGCATGAAGGGGAAGGCGATACCACCGAAGTTGGAACCACCGCCGAAGCAGGCAATCACCATGTCGGGATATTCGCCAGCCATCTCCATCTGCTTCTCGGCCTCAAGACCGATGATGGTCTGGTGCAGGCCCACGTGGTTGAGCACGGAACCCAGCGTGTATTTACAGTTTGGCGTGGTGGTAGCCAGCTCGACAGCCTCAGAGATGGCGGTGCCCAGAGAACCTGAGTGCGTGGGATCCTTCGTCAGGATATCCTTACCGGCACGGGTGGACATGGAGGGCGAACCCTCTACGACGGCTCCGAAGGTGCGCATGATGCTGGAACGATAAGGCTTCTGCTGCATGGTGATCTTCACCTGATAGACGGCGCAGTCGAGGCCGTAGATCTTAGCAGCATAGCTGAGGGCAGCGCCCCACTGGCCGGCACCTGTCTCGGTGGTCACATTGGTCGTGCCCTCCTGCTTGGCATAGTAGCACTGGGGCAGGGCAGAGTTGATCTTGTGAGAGCCGAGGGGATTGGTTGACTCGTTCTTGAAGTAAATGTGGGCAGGTGTGCCGAGGGCCTCTTCGAGAGCGTAGGCACGCACCAGCGGTGTGCTACGATAGTACTTGTACTTGTCGAGCACTTCCTCAGGGATGTCTATCCAACGATGCTCTGTGTCCAGCTCCTGCACGCAGCACTCACGAGGGAAGATGTGTGCCAGGTCGTCGACACCCAAGGGCTGCTTCGTAGCCGGATGGATGGGGGGCATGGGCTTGTTGGGCATGTCTGCCTGAATGTTGTACCACTGTGTTGGAATCTCACTCTCCTGGAGGATAAATTTTTTCTGTTTAGCCATAAAATAAAGATTTAGAATTAGGTAATTCCGAGTGCAAAGGTACAATATTATAATGAAAACGGAATACTAAATAGGATATTTATATTTTTTTTGGAAACAAATATGAATAATTATAACTAATGTCGGTCCCCATGTGGGCAGAGATTACTGTGTCCGGCTCTCCATGAAATCCTTGGGCAGGACGCCGAACTGTTTCTTGAAACAAGTGGAGAAATAGCGGGGGTCACGGAAGCCCACTTTGTAGGCGAGGTCGCTGACGCGCAGTCTGGGGTCTTCTTCTGCTATGCGGCGGGCCTCCTTCAGACGGGTGTCGCGGATGAAACTCGACACGCTGAGGCCTGTGATGGAGCGGAGCTTATTGTAGACAGTCGACGAGCTGGCTCCCATGTCGGAGGCGAGGGACTCGCGATCGTATTCCTCGTCGCCGAGGTGTGCGATCACCAGTTCAAGAGCCTGGTTGAGGAATCGATCATCAGGTGTCTTCGGATCGGCGACCTTCTTAAGGGTCTCTGCGGCACTCTTCTGGCTGTACTCGCTCTTGATGCGCTTGCGGTTCTCGATGATATTGTCAATACGCAACTTGAGGTCACTCAAGCGGAAGGGCTTGGTGAGGAATTCGTCGGCTCCAGCGAGCAGGGCCTCTTCTTCGTCTTCTTCCTGAGTCTTTGCCGTCAGCAGGATGATGGGCAGGTGGTTGTAGTTGGGATCGCTCTTGACGGCTGAGGTCAGTTCGTAGCCGTTCATCTCGGGCATCATCACGTCGGAGATGATGAGGTCGAGGTCTTTCTGGCGGATGATGTCGATGGCTTCGAGGCCGTTCTTAGCGATAAAGACGCGGTAGGTGATCCTCAGCAGCTGGCGCATCAGCATCAGCAGTTCGACGTTGTCCTCGACAATGAGCAGGCGGTAGACGTCATCGTCATATTGTTCCAGGTCTGCCTCGTCTTCGTTATTGACATCGGGGACGAGGGCCTGGAAATCGACGATGGCGTTTTGGGGGATGCTCATGTCAATCTTGTGCTTCTCGTCGATCTGTTCTGGATGGAAGGACTCCTTGTTGATGGGCAGTGAGACGATGAAGGTGGTGCCTTTGCCGACTTCGCTCTGGCACTGGATGGTGCCTCCATGCAGATAGACAAGATCGCGAGTCAGAGCCAGTCCGAGGCCTGTGCCGACAGTCTTGTGCCGACGATACTCGCCGTCGTGGAAACGCTGGAACAGGTGTTTCATCTGTTCTGGCGGAATGCCGTCACCAGTGTCGCTCACCTCAATGAGGATGTGATCGTAGGTCTTATTGGTCTGCACCATGAGCGATACCTCGCCGTCTTCGTTGGAGTATTTGGCGGCATTCGATAACAGATTGTAGATAATCTTGTCGAGTTTGTCGGTGTCTATCCATCCCATCATGCTGCTGGGCTGACAGACGATGGTGAATTTTTGACGTTTCTTGGCCAGAAGGGGCTCCAGACATTCGGCTGTTTCGTGGATATATTTCATCACATCGCCCTGGGCAACGAGCAGTTTGAGCTCGCCAGCCTCCGACTTGTTAGTCTCTAATATCTGTTGTAACAGGCGAACCATGCGCTGGATATTGAGCTGCATCAGGTCGTAGTCGTGGGCAAATTTCGGCTCTTCGTCCCTTAATTTGTCTACTGAAGCGGAAATGACGGTGAGCGGCGTAAGCAGTTCGTGGGTGATGTTGGTGTAGATGGCGCTCATCTGCAGACGCCGACGTAGTCTCTGGCTTCGCAGGTAGAGGTTTCGACCTACGAAGGAGGATACGATGACGATTGCAAGTATTGCAAAAACTAATAGAATGCGTGCGGCCATGAACATTATGGTTGTCAATCCTCTGCAAAAATAGTGTTTTTTCTTGAGAAAGTGCATGATATTCGCAAAAAACTTGCTGTTGAGGGTTAGAAAATGTTTAAAATCCGTGATTTTATGTAGAATTATCGTGAAATCACGCATTTTAAACATCAAATAATGATAATTCTACATGAGTTTGTGAAACTTGTTGTACTTTTGCATCAGAAAAAGATTTTAATGGTTAAGGTTTATGGTTGATTAATTTAGTTTTTTAAGTAAAAAGGAAAAGGCTCGTTGTGAAACGGGCCTTTTTCTATGGGAGGTACATTATATATATTAATAAGGTACGCGTGCGAAAGTAATGGTTCTTACTTCAGGAGCTCCTCAATCTGCTGCTCGATGTTGGTGATCTTTTCTGTGGGCTCGAAACGGGCGACCACCTGACCTTTCTTGTTGATGAGGAATTTGGTGAAGTTCCACTTGATGTCAGACTTCTCTTTGTAGTCGGGATCAGCCTTGGTGAGCATGTCGTCGAGGATGTGAGCGATGGGGTGCTCCATATCCCAGCCGGCAAAGCCTTTCTCCTGCTGCAGGAACTTATAGAGAGGGTCTGCATCGTCACCGTTGACCTTGATCTTCTTGAAACGGGGGAACTCTGTGCCGAAGTTCAGTTTGCAGAATTCGTGAATGCTCTCATCTGTGCCAGGTGCCTGCTGTCCGAACTGGTTGCAGGGGAAATCGAGAATCTCGAATCCCTGGGCGTGATACTTCTCGTAGAGTTTCTCCAGTTCATCGTATTGAGGGGTGAATCCGCATTTGGTTGCTGTATTGACAATCAGCAACACCTCGTTGGCGTACTCTTTCATAGATACGTCCTTGCCTTTTCTGTCCTTGACAGTGAAGTCATAAATAGTTCTCATTGTATGTTATATTTGTGATTTGTTAAGTTCTCGGGTACAAATGTACGAATTTTCTGCGTTTCCACCAAATAATTAGGCAAAAAAAGTGCGCTTGGGCATATGCAACTACCCAAGCGCAAACTTTTTCCGAAGATGTCTTTCTTATTTCTTCGCAGCCTTGCCGTAGCGGCTCATGAACTTATCGACGCGTCCAGCGGTGTCGACGAGCTTGCTCTTACCAGTATAGAACGGGTGAGAGGAGCTGGAGATTTCAACTTTTACCACAGGGTAAGTTTCGCCTTCGAATTCTACGGTATCATTCGTTTTTGCAGTAGACTTCGTAAGGAACATATCGCCGTTGGACATGTCCTTGAACACGACGGGGCGATAGTTTTCGGGATGAATACCTTTTTTCATTTTGAGTTAAAAATAAATATTAAAATACGATCATTTTCTCACTTTGGGCTGCAAAGGTACGATTATTTTTCGGAATACACAAACTTTTACGCAGATTTTTGTTTTTCCTTGAACAAAATGTTGTCGTTTGGAAAAAAAACACTAACTTTGTAGCCACTAAAGGTACAATAACTATGATCATCATCGGAATCGCAGGCGGTTCGGGTTCAGGCAAGACCACCGTCGTAAAGCGCATTGCCAAGGTGCTGCCGCCACATTGTGCGGCTGTCATACCGCTTGACTCTTACTACAACGACACCTCTGACTTGACAGACGAAGAGCGTCGCGCCATCAATTTCGACCATCCTGATGCCTTTGACTGGAAGTTGCTGACGGAGCAGATCAAGAGGTTGAGGAACGGCGAGGCCATTGAGCAGCCCACCTATTCGTATGTGCTCTCCAACCGTCTGCCTGAGACCATCCATGTGGAGCCCAAACCCGTGATCATCCTGGAGGGCATCATGACGCTGCACTATAAGAAGCTGCGCGACATGATGGACCTGAAGATCTTCGTGGATACGGACAGTGATGTGCGTCTGATCAGGAATATCCGTCGCGACGTGGTGGAGCGAGGACGTACCGTCGACATGGTGCTCGACCATTATGAGAATGATGTGAAGCCAATGCACGAGCAGTTCATCGAGCCTACGAAGAAGTTCGCAGACCTGATCATCCCCTGGGGCCGTGAGAACAAACGGGGTATTGACATCCTGAAAACATATATAGAGCTGTTCTCCAAGGAAGTCAAGGAAGAGATGAAACATACTTAGTTTACAGTTTATAGTTTACAGTTTACTGTTGATAGTTGAGAATCATCCTTTTGAGCCGTTTTTGCCTACGAATGCCCGTATTCTGATGCTGGGCACCTTCCCGCCATCGGAGAAACGCTGGTCGATGAAGTTCTATTATCCTAATTTCATCAACGATATGTGGCGTATCTTCGGACAGATCTTCTTCTGCGACAAGGAGCATTTCGTGGATGCCGGAGCCAAGACCTTCCGTCTGGACTTGCTGATTCCGTTTCTGAAGGAACAGGGCATCGCCCTCTTCGATACCGCCACCCGTATCCGTCGTACCACAGGCACGGCCTCGGACAAAGACCTGGAGATTGTGGAAGAGACTGACCTTCTTGCCATGCTCCGCCAGCTGCCCGAATGCAGGGCAGTGGTCACAGCCGGACAACTGGCCACAGACATTGCCTGCAGACAGTTTGGCATTGATAGTCCTGGGGTGGGGGATTATCAGACGTTTGTGCTCGATGGGCGGGAGCTACGTCTCTATCGTATGCCCAGTTCGTCGAGGGCATATCCCATGAAAATAGAACGAAAGGCAGAATATTATTCCTCCGTCTTAGGCTCAGGAAGGGTATAGTCGCTTTCTGATGCTGGGGCCTCTTCTGATGCTGTCACCTCTTCGGCCTCAATCACGTTCTCTTCCTCAACCACTTCCTCGGCGACGGCTATCTCCTGAGCCTTGGTAAACTTGCGCTTGTCGGAATGGAACTTCAGCGAGTTGATCATCTCCGTCACACCATAGAGCAGCGTACACCAACCCAGAATGAGCATCGACACACTGGCGGGATCCATTGGACGCAGTATCACGTAGATACCCGTCAGCAGGATGACGGAGGGGAATATCCAGTATCCGAATCCGATCTTTCCATACTTGCGGGCATTGACCAGGTTCATATACTGGTTGATGGCTCCCAGGATAAGCATGCCTCCGATAATGTACATTAGGGCGGTGATGAAGATGTTGGGTGTCAGGGCGAGGATGGCTCCCAGGATGATGCTTCCCACGCCGACAATCGGGAAGGTGGGCTGTTCTCCTGCCACGACATTTCCCTCAGCATCGGTGATCTTGTATTCCGAGACATTCCTCCTGGCATTGATATATACCACCAGTGAGATGATACCTGAGAGGAAGAACAGAACGCCGATGGCGACTGTGATCCAGGTGACGGTATTGTCTGGATACTTGATAAGCAGGATACCCACCGCAATGGCGGAGATGGCGCGGAATACAGAGCTTTGTAATATCTTCATAATAGGTAATTCTTCGTTTTAACGCTGCAAAAATACAAAAAATGCCTCAGATAACACAGATAATCGCAGATTATTTTTAATTTTGCACCAAAATAGTTCGAATGAGCACCGTATTATATCTTGTAAGGCACGGCGAGACCGTCGATAACGCCAGTCAGACCATGCAGGGTCAGACACAGGGCGCACTCAACGAGCGTGGTATCCTTCAGGCCCGTGCACTCAGTGAGGAATGGTGTGATAGGGAGATTGACGTGGTCGTGGCCAGTGACCTGAAACGCGCCATCGACACGGCTGCCATCATCGCCGTCCCCCATGGGCTGGAGGTCGTGACGACCCCTCTGTTGAGGGAACGCGACTGGGGCGACTTCACAGGACGTTATATCCCAGATCTGAAGAACGAACCGTGGCCTGATAATGTGGAGTCATTGGAAAACCTTCTTTCCCGGGCTGGCGAATTCATCACCTATGTCAGACAGACATTCCCTGGAAAGAAGGTGCTGGCCGTTGGTCATGGCATCATCAATAAAGCCATCCAAGCCGTCCTTTATCAGAAATCAATGAGCGAGATTTTAAAGATGTCGAATGCAGAAGTCAGGGAACTGGCGCTCTGACTTATCGACGTCCGCCACCGTGGCCGTGTCCACCGCCGCCGCTATGGCTACCACCTCCGCGTGAACCACCGCTGAAGCTTCCGCCGCTATGGCTACCACCTCCGCGTGAACCACCGCTGAAGCTTCCGCCGCTATGGCTGCCACCTCCGCGTGGACCACCGCTGAAGCTACCGCTGCTATGGCTACTGCTGCTACGTGAGCTGCTAAACGAGCTGCTGCGAGGACTGGAGGGACGACTGCTGGAGTTGCCGAAGGAACTGCGATTGTTGTTGCGCTCGATGGTCCTGTTGCCACGCTCTATCGTGCGGTTATTACGCTCTATCGTACGGTTCTGGCGCTCGATGGTACGATTGTTGTGCTCGATGCTGCGGTTGCCGCGCTCGATGGTACGATTGTTGCGCTCGATACTGCGGTTTCCGCGATCCATACCACGTCCGTGATCCATACCACGTCCGCGATCCATGCCATGACTGTCCCTGGGTCCTGTGACACGGGTGGAACTGTGACGGTTGCCACGGAAGTCACCACGGTTCCAGCGGTCATGCATTCCGAAGTGCTCTCTGTGAGGTGCACGGAAGTGGTTGCTGTGTCCGTGATAATAGCCTCGTCCGCCTACTCTGTGCCAAGCATGGGCACCACGATAGGTGTCGAAGAAGAGCGGACGACCAAAATAGAAGTAGTCACGATACGGGTAGCGGGCATAGATACCGAAGTGCCAGTAGCCGGCATCCCAATACAGTGGACGATAGAAATAGGTAGCAGCGATGAAAGCGTTCCACTGCCAGTCGAGCAGGATATAACTCAGGTCGAGATTACGGCGCTCCCAATAGGTTCCGAACACGTCGTCACGACCTGTGACCCCCATCAGGTAGTCGAGATTGATCTCATAACAGGCCTCATACTGCTCGTCAGTCAGATTGAGCTCATAGGCCATCTTATCTGTCAGGAACAAAGCCTCGTTACGGGCCTGCTCATAGCTCATGGCGTTTGCAGAGACGGTTGCTGTCAGCATCATCATCAGTGCGAAAAACATCTTCTTCATACTCGTAACATTTTAAAGGGTTTGACATTATTATTTCAATTTCACGATGCAAAGGAACAACAAAAATCATTCTTATACAAAGGATTTTCCCTAAACAGGAAGGGGAAAATCCCTAAACAGTCTTTTATTTCATTTTATTTTTGTAATTTTGCGCCATCAATAGAGACATCTAAGTATGAGATTTGTGATTTCTATCTTGTTTTTAGCGGCATACCTGTTGCCTGCCCAGGGTCAGGAACGCTCGTTATTCGACAGTCTGAGCTATCGTGCGGAGTTGCAGGCGACCGTCTCTGGCGGCGACCACAATCCCCTGTGGCTGAATGCCAATAGATATGGTCTGAGTTCGTTGGAGAACACGAATGGCTATCTGCGTGGAGCCATCGAGCGCCCGTTGTCGCTCGACGATGGCCGCAAGTGGGGCATCGGCTATGGTGTCGATGTGGCCGTGGCCAAGGGTTTTACCAGCACGCTGGTGGTGCAGCAGGCTTATGTCGAGGCCCGTTGGCTCAAGGGCTTGCTGACCGTTGGTGCCAAGGAACAGCCCATGGAGCTGAAGAACCAGGAACTGAGTTCAGGCTCCCAGACGTTTGGCATCAATGCGCGCCCCATTCCCCAGGTGAGACTCTCACTACCTGACTACTGGACCATCCCCTATACGAAGAACTGGCTGTCGCTGAAAGGCCACATTGCCTATGGTAAGACCACCGACGATAGGTGGCAGAAGGACTTCACCAACCAGCATCACAAATATACCGAAGATGCGCTCTATCACTCCAAGGCGGGCTATCTGAAGATCGGTAATCCTGAGGAGGTCTTGTTTTCTGTAGAGTTGGGAGGCGAGCTCGCCACTCAGTTTGGAGGGACTGTTTATCGTTTCCGTTCAGATGGCATCCCTGATGAGGTCGTTCATCAGGAGGGAGGTCTCAAAGGCATGCTCAGGGCACTGATCCCTGGTGGAAAAGATGCGGTCGATGATGATTATACGGGAGGTGCAGGAAATAGTCTGGGCAGTTGGCTGGCCCGCTTTAATTTCGACTGCGACGAATGGGGGTTCAGCTTCTACGCCGACCATTTCTTTGAAGACCATTCGGCCATGCTCTTCATGGACTATGACGGCTACGGCCAAGGTTCGGAGTGGAATGTCAAGAAGGACCGTCGTTATTTCCTTTATGCCTTGAAGGATATCCAATTAGGACTTGAAATCCGTTTTGTGGACGCCCCGTGGCTAGATAGGATCCTATTTGAGTATCTGTATTCCAAATACCAGAGCGGACCAGTGTACCATGACCACGACGAGGTGGTCTCAGACCATTTGGGCGGACAAGACAACTATTATAACCACAGCCTCTATACAGGCTGGCAGCATTGGGGGCAGGTGATGGGCAATCCGCTCTTCCTGTCACCTATTTATAATAAAGACCAGTCGATAGAAGTGAAGAACAATCGCAGTAAGGCTTTCCATCTTGGATTCAGCGGCGATCCCTTCCCTCGCTTCCATTATCGTTTTCTGGGCACCTATCTGAAGGGATATGGCACTTATGATACACCTTACTCCGACCCACGTCAGACCGTCTCGATGCTGGCAGAAGCCACCTATTCTTTCGCCAACACTTCCAGACTGAAGGGGTGGAGCTTGAGAGGTGCCTTAGGCATCGACATCGGAGAGCTCATGGGCGATAACTATGGCGTGCAATTAACCATCGCCAAGAACGGCATACTAAAAAAGAACAAGAAATGAGAAAAATATTCTATATACTGACACTGGGCGTGTTGTTTGTTTCCTGTGAACTGGAGACATCAGGAAACGATGAACTGGATGGCTATTGGCAGATGAGTCAGGTGGATACGTTGTCTACTGGAGGTGTCGCTGATACGCGCGAGGCGTTGGTGTACTGGGGCATCCAAGGCAAACTTCTACAGATTCGCTTCTCCGAAAACGGGAAGTATCTGGGCGAGGGCTTTATGTTCAGGTTTAATCGCGAAGATGATGTCCTGACCTTGTCGTCACCCATCCTTCACCATCTGTATAAGACCGATGAACCCATCACGGATGTGGAGGTTCTCAAACCCTACGGCATCTTCGACTTAGAAGAAGTCTTTGCCATCGAAGAATTGAATGATCATAACATGGTGCTGACCAACGACGTCCTGCGTCTGCACTTCCGAAGATATTAGACTTGCACAGCTTCGTCGAGTGCCTCGTAGATGGAGTTGTTGCTCTTGAACTCTGGCACGATCTGCTTCATCTTTTTGACTGTGGCCATCCTGTCGTAGTGCTCGCAGATGGTGTATAACTCGTCGATCGCCTGACAGACGGTCTGGTAGTCGTATTCCCTGACGCTGGCAATACGGATCTTTTCGTGGAACGAGGGTTTGGTGGTCTCTTCCTTGTCCAGCACCTCCTCGTAGAGTTTCTCTCCCATCCGCAGTCCTGTGTACTCGATCTTCACGTCCTTGGCCCCGCAGAGTTGTATCATGCGCTGAGCCAGGTCGGCAATTTTCACGGGCTTACCCATCTCGAACACGAATATCTCGCCGCCGTTGCCCTTCGTGCCTGCCTCCAGCACCAGCTTACAGGCCTCGGGGATGAGCATGAAGTAACGGATAATCTCAGGATGTGTCACCGTGACGGGTCCGCCGTTCTTGATCTGCTCCTTGAAGAGCGGGATGACAGAGCCGTTGGAGCCCAGCACGTTGCCGAAGCGGGTGGTGACGAACTGCGTGACGCCCTTGACCTCTCCGTTCTTGATGGCCTTGTCGAGACTCTGCACATAGATCTCGCAGATGCGTTTCGAGCAGCCCATCACGTTCGAGGGGTTCACGGCCTTGTCGGTGGAGATCATCACAAACTTCTTCACGCCATACTTCACGGCCAGGTCGGCTATCACGCGTGTACCATATATATTATTATAGACACTCTCCTCAGGATTGTCCTCCAGCATCGGCACATGCTTATAGGCAGCGGCATGGAACACATAGTCGGGCCGATATTCGCGGAAGAGCGACTCCATGTGCTTCTGGTGGCAGATACTGGCCACGATGGTCTCTGACGCAATGTCGGGATGCATCTCTTCCATGTTCAGCCTGACGTCGTGCTGGGGTGTCTCGGCCTGGTCAACGAGTATCAGGCGTGCAGGCTTGTATTTGCACACCTGCTGCACGATCTCCTGTCCGATGCTGCCTGCCGACCCTGTGATCATGATGCACTTCCCCGTCAGCTGTTCGCCTACCGACTTCATGTCGACGACGATCTCCTCGCGCGGCAACAGGTCTTCGATGCTGATTTCCTTCAGCTCTGGCGAGGCACCGCCGATCACCTTGTCCCACTCCTGGGCTTCCTGGGTGAAGTAGATGTGGATGCCTGCCTTGATCAGCTCGTCGACGAAGGCCTCGTTCTTCAGGAACACCTCTTTGCGGTAGGGCGACACGATGAGTGCCTCGATGCCCTCCTCCGTCATGGTGTCCAACAGCGTCTCGTCGAGCTTGTGCACTCTGACGCCCATGAGGATCCTGTCTTCCACCTTCCTGTCGTCGGAGATGAAGCCCTTCAGGTCGAACCTCGCAGGATTCTCGTTCCTGATATGCTTGGCAATGGCGATACCGCCGTTCTTCACACCGTAGATATAGGCGTATTTCGAATGGATGCTCTTAATGGTGACGTCGTAGACCGTCTTCACGCCGATGCGCACCAACCAGAGCAGGAAGGTGGCGAGGATGGTCGACAGCAGGATGTGCACAAACGTCAGGTAGGCAAAGGTCTCATGATGGCAGAACAGGAATCTGACTCCCATAGAGAGGATGAGTCCCGTGAGGGTGGCATAGCCCACCTTCTTCAGGTCAACGAACGACGAATAGCGCAGGATGCCGGAATAGGTGCGGAAGATGCGGAAGCCGATGATGTAGAACACCAAGTAGACGAGTATGCAGAGCGACAGGCGCTTGATGATGTAGAGCGTGTCCTTGCCGCTGTTGAACTGCTGGTAGACGAACAGGTACGAGAAGTAGACGATGGCGCAGTCCATGAGGAAGATACCCCAGAAGGGCAGCGACTTCTTGTTGAAGTACCAGTTGATGAGTTTGTTGAAGCTGCCGATGCTGGCGATGCTCTTCAGGGTGAGCAGGATGATCTTGAAATACTCCTTCAGGCTCTTGTTCTGGATGTATTTCATGTTCAGCTTCAGCTTGTTGGGCATCACCTGCTCGATATACACACGGTCAGGGTCTTCGGCATTGCCTAAGAGCTCGTTCTCGTTCACATACTCTATCGACGCATAGTCGGTGATTCCAGGCTTCACGTCGAGCACCTTCCGCTGTTCATCGGTGTAGAGGTCAACGTATTTCCTGACCTCAGGTCTGGGGCCAACGAGGCTCATGTCACCCTTCAGCACATTCAGCAACTGGGGTAGTTCGTCGAACTTGTATTTGCGGATGAAGTGTCCCACGCGGGTAATGCGGTGGTCGTGGGTGCCGATGGTGATGAGGCTCTCGCCCTCAGAGTCGATCCTCATGGAGCGGAACTTATAGAGTCCGAAGGACTTGCCGTCCTTGCCGATGCGCTCCTGGATGAAGAATCCGGGTCCCTTGCTGCCCAGTTTGATCAGCAGCCACAGGATCAGGAACAGGGGTGACAGTATAATCAGTCCCGCTGTAGAAAAGAGTATGTCGAAAAACCTGATCACAAATCTTCAATCTTCAATCTTCAATGTTCAATAACGTCTCTGAAGTTCTTGAGAATATACTCCACCTCCTCATCCGTCAGCCTGGTATGCAAGGGCAGCGTGATCTCGTTCTTGAACTGGTTATAGGCATTGGGGAAATCCTGAATGTCGAAGCCCAGGTTCTTGTAGGCCGTCATCATCGGCAGGGGCTTGAAGTGCACGTTGCAGGCGATCTCGCGACGCGCCATCTCGTTGATCACCTCGTTGCGCTCCTCTGCCTCCTTACCCAACAGGCGCACCTGGTAGAGATGTCCCGACGAGGTGTACTCACTGGTATAATGTTCGCGCACCTGCACGTTCAGACCTTTCAGGGCCTCGTCGTAGCGGGCAATGAGCTCCCGTCTTCTGGCGAGCATCTGCGGGTAGCGCTTCAGCTGCACCAGTCCGATGGCTGCCGTGATATCGGTCATGTTGCTCTTGTAGGCAGGTGTCAGCACGTCATACTCCCAGGCACTCAGTTGTGTCTTCGCCAACGCGTCCTTACTCTGTCCGTGCAGCGAGTTCAACTGGAACTCTCTGTAGAGCTCGTCGTCGTCGATGCCGCGGATGGGTCGCCACATGAGGGCACCTCCCTCGGCCGTGGTGAAATTCTTCACGGCGTGGAAAGAGAACGAGGTGAAGTCGCTCACCGTGCCGATCATCTGTCCGTGCCATTTCGCGCCGAAGGCGTGGGCAGCATCGTCGACCACCACCACGTGGCCGATGGCCTCCTGGATGGCATTCGACGGACGGAACACGCTCCGTCGGCTCTCCACGGCGGCTGCCACCTTCGCATAGTCGCAGGGCACACCGCCAAGGTCTACGGGTATCACCACCTTCGTCCGCTCGTTGATGGCCGCGGCCATCTTCTCGTAGTCCATCTCGTAGGAGTCGGGCTGCGTGTCGACGAGTACCAGACGGGCACCCACATGACACACCGGACTGGCCGAAGCCGTATAGGTATAGGCCGAGGTGATCACCTCGTCGCCAGGACCTACGCCCAGGATGCGGAGGATAGACTCCAGACAAGCCGTGGCCGAGTTCTGGCACACCACCTTCTTCGCCTGGCAGTAGTCGGCGATCTGGCGCTCAAACTCCTTGGTTCTCGGGCCTGTCGTGATCCATCCGGAGAGCAGTGCGCGACTGACCTCCTGTGCTTCTTGTTCCGTGATATCTGGGGGAGAGAAAGAAATCCTCATAGGCTATCTGTTTGAATTCACGTTAAATGATCTTTCAACGAATGTTATTTCATTGAAAGGTGGGCAGATAACTGATACTGTTCGAACGTTCATATATGCTTTAAACGTATTTTTTCCAAAATTAGTGTGCAAAGGTACGAATTTATTTACAATAAATCGTCGATATTTATATTTATTTGCTCTTTTCCACAAATTTTGAAGGATAAGTCAAAAAAGAAAAGGCCGACAGCCCCGCTGCCAGCCCTCTCTTTTCACCCTTAGATGTTTCACCCTTAGAACGGCCCTGCGCCCATACAACTCGTGGTACTAATTGCCGTGAGGAATGCCGTGAGCGCGGCTACTATCACCTTCACCGCCAGCTCAATCACACGCTGCTTCTTCATATTTCACACTGATAATTTTTTTGTGTGACCTTTTAACCGTTGCCCTGCTGATCGGCGGCGGGTGCCAGCACGTAGGAGAGGGGAGTCTTCTTCTGGAAGCGCTTCTGCTTACCGGAGACGGTGCGCACTTCGCTCTCCACGAGGTAACCGAAGGTGAAGATGCAATCCTCCTTGAGGGCGCGGCTGGTCAGCTTCTCACCCTTCGTGTTCTCGGGGATGAAGTTGATGTGGATGCCGTTGATCATCGCATCGGGGCCTCCTGCCACAGCGGCTGCGAGGTTCGCCTTGCCCAGCTTCTGACCGTCGACACTCGGAGAGAACGTGCCGAAGCCGTCGAGCTTCACGGGCTGGCCCTGCGTGAGCAGCTCCTTCAGACAGTCCACCACCTGCCCCAGCACCAGCACGCACATCTGGTAGTCGGCGATCTTGCCGTGACTCGTCATGTGGGCTGCGAAGCCCTTGAGGTTAAGAGGTTCCTTAGAGTCCACCTCTGCGAAATACTTTCCGTAAGCGGTGCTGTCGTCGTTCTTGTTCTGCCTCAGGTTAATCACCATGGGAATTTCACTTCTTGCCATAATTAATTTTCCTTTCTTGTTTTTCTTGGTATTAGGTTCTTTTGCAGCGAGCTACATCGGGTCGCCGCCTCCCGCACATGTCTTTCCGGATTGACATTGCAAGGGAAGTGCAAGGCGAATGCAGTGTGGCAAGCTCGCTTGGCCAATGCTGAGCCGCAGCCTTCACTCGCAATTGCAACTTCTTGTTTGCAATTGCAAAGGTACAACTTTTTTCTGAAACCACCAAACTTTTTCCCAATTATTTTCGTTAAATTACGTAAAATAATTTGGTAGCTCTATTTGTGTGCTTTTTAGGGCTGTTTTATGCGCTTTTTCGGGCTTCCGACTTTCATGGCAGGAAACTCCGACTTTCATTAGCCCAAACACCGACTTTCATGCCTTGAAACTCCCAGTCTCCAGAGGACTTCATTTCTGCCCCTTTCTTAATTTTAGAAATGTAAAATAGATTGATCAATCCTTGCTGCCTGTGCGCAACGCGCAACAGTGCAACATTTCGTATTTTCAATATTTTACCTACGCATCATTCTAATTATTTATATATATATTATTATATATATATAATAATATATATATAAATAATAAATAACCATTTCGCCATCCGTCCTTCCTCCATCAGCCCACCAATCCATCAACCTCATCCCCCTTGATTTTCCATTTTCGCAAATGTTGCGCTGTTGCGCGTTGCACCCCTAATATTTTAGCCTGCCAAATATTTTTGAGAAAGTTTGCATATTTCGCTCGTTTTGCCTACCTTTGCAGATTATTATGACAAACGGACAACAATTCAAGCACTACGTGTGGATCGTGAACACGCTGAGACAGCGCGGGAAGCTGACGCTCGGCGAACTGAACGACTTGTGGGTGACAGACGAGGTGGCCGACGGCAATCCCCTGCCACGAAGCAGCTTCAACAAATACCGCGATGCGATCCTCGCCATGTTCGGACTCGTGATCGAGTGCGACAAGACCTATCATTATTATATCAGCAACCCCTCTGAGATCGAGGGCGACCGCACGAAGCAGTGGCTCCTCTCGACCCTCACCACGGGCCTGACACTCGGCGACAGCTCGACCATCAAAGACAGTATCATACTGGAGAATGTGCCAGCCGGATACGAGTTTCTGCCTGTGATCCTGCAGGCCATCCGACAGACGCGCACCATCCAGATGGGCTATCGGAAGTTCGGTTCTGAAGCCTATACGAAGCCCGTAGACCCCTACGCCGTGAAGCTCTTCCACCAGCGGTGGTACATGCTGGCCGACAATGGCGAGCGCATGTCGATCTACTCGCTCGACCGTATGCTTTCGGCGACACTGACGGAGGAGCACTTCGAGCGATCTGCCGACTTCTCGCCAGAGGCGTACTTTTCGGAATACTTCGGTGTGATGACAGACGGCACGCCGATGGAGCACGTGGTGGTGAGGGCCTATGGCAAGATGGCAAACCTGTTGCGCACGCTGCCCCTTCACGCCTCGCAGCGCGAGATGGAGAGCGAGGACGGTCATACGGACTTCTCGATCGACATACGCCCCACGATCGATTTCGTCAGTGAGCTGCTGTCGAAGATCGACGGTCTCGACGTGTTGCAGCCTGAGAGTCTGAAGGAGAAGATTCGCCAGATCATGGAAAGCGCCCTGAGGCGAAATCCGTGAAAATTATTAATTAAGGTTAAATTTTCAGAGGTGTACACAGTTAAGGTACACCCCTGTTTTTATTTTGCGGCCATAAACCAATATTTTTATGAATTATGGCTGGATTATTTTTTATGTTTGTAGTAACAGTGGTGCTCGTCTGCATGATGAGTGACTACTCGGAGAGTTTAACTAATTAAGAAAGAAAACAATGATTAATTACGCAGAACTAAAAGATTGGCAAGACAGTGCCAGAAGTGGACTCAGAGAGGAGATCGACTGTTTGGAAGAGAAGAGTCGACAGATCAACAGTTACATGCGGGTGTTGGACGCCATGGACGAACAAGTCTCTGAGAATCACAATCTCAAAGAGACTGTGGAGAGGCAACAGAGAGAGATCGACGATCTGGAGGAGCAGCTGGAACAGAAGCAGATGGAGAATGACAACCTTCGGCGGCAACTGCTGGAAGCACAGAATCTGCAACTGGAGACGGAGAAACAGCAACTGGAAACAGAGGTCAGTGCAAAGCCGACGGAAATCCACAATCATTTCGAGCGTGGCAGTAGCGCGCAGGTGTTTAACGACAAGGTGACTGGTAAGTTTACCGGAAAACAGAATACGAAAAAGGATAAGAAGGATAAAAAAGATAAGAAGAAAAGATGGAAGAAGATAGCAAGAAAAATATTGTGAACCACTATGAGGCAGGCTCGAACTGTCAGGTGTTTAACGGCAACATCACGGGCTGCGTGTTTGCGATGCCAGGGGCGACGGTGACCCAGCAGGCACCTGCACCGCCAGCGCCCTTAGGCGAGGTGCACCCCGATGTCCAGATGTTGGTGGAGTGTGTGGCGCTGGTGCGCGAGTATTTCTGGCGCGACAGCTCGATGGCCGTCATCTTCTGCGTCTGTCGTGACTGCTATGACTATGCCAACAACATGAGTCAGTTTGAGCGCGACTTCCATTGTCAGGAGGGTCTGCTGTCGAATACGCTCAGGAATAACCCCTACATGCGCCTGCATGTCAGCAAGTGGGAACAGAACGGTGTGAAGGATCGCGTGCTGCGACTGGTCGAAGCCTATAGAAATGCCGTGGAGGAGCGGCTGAAAACGTAATACCTACAGGAAAACCAACAGAACCTACAGAAATACCTACAGAGGTGCATGTCGTTGTTTCATGCACCTCTTTTTTGTGTCTAATTTTGCACTGTCAACGAACGGAAACGGGGTTTGACGGTGCTCTTTAACTTACTGACACACCAAGCGCAGGCTGAGGGAGCCGAGCGCACCAAAACCGTATATAGACCTTAAAGACGGTACTACGGAACACACGCGATTAACTCACGCATGTGCGCACGACGCGTACGTGCACATTCATTAACTATTTTAAAAAGAAAAGATTATGCAACAGACAGCTATTCAGATTAGTATGATCAACAACATCAACAAGAGTAACAAAGACGACGAGCAGCGCATGACCTCGCTGGAGATTGCGCAGCTGACGGGAAAGCAACACAAACACGTGATGGAGGCTATCCGGAAGATGGATTCTGCATGGGAGAAGATAGCCGGGTCGAATTTTCGACTCGGGTCCTACAAAGACCTGAATGGTCAGGAAAGGCCTTGCTACTTACTGACGAAGACCGAAACGCTCTACATCGCCACGAAGTTCAACGACGAGGCACGAGCACGGTTGGTATTAAGGTGGGAGGAGCTGGAGGTCGCACACAGGGGACAGCGCCCATGTGCTCTGCTGGGCAGCGAAGAGGCGGTGCTCAACGAGGCCGACGAGATACTGGGCGAGGAGCTCGACGAGCTGAACCGCTACAGCGATCACTGCTATACGCCCACGGAGATCGGACGGCCGTTCGGACTGGAGGGGCGCGACCTGAACTCGTTCCTGGCCGACCAGGGCATCATCCGCTGGGCGCGCGGTCAATGGATGCTCACCCCGAAGTACCAGCATCAGGGACTGACGGAGAACCGCTGCTTCTTCTACCACGGTCGCAACGGCCGCCGCAAGATGGAGTCGAGGCTCGTCTGGACGGAAGAGGGTAGACAGTTGATCCTTGATATCCTGAGAGGCTAAAGTTAAGAAGATAAATGAAGATAAATGAAGATAAATGAAGATAGCCGCTATCTCCCTTTATCAGCATGCGAAAAAACTAAACCCGAGTCGGAGGAATGAGCGAGTGGGAAAGTATCCGGATAGAAATTGAGCTCAACTGAAAAACACATCGCTTTCCAATGCTCACAAATTCGACAAAAATATGCAAGTAAAAAAGTACATTGAGATTCCGGAAGAGATTCTGGTTGGCCTTGCTGAAGGCCGTTATGTGGAAGGTTCACTGCACAGAGACCAGTGGACAGGTAAATTAATCTTCAAGGCGTACAATCGCCAATATCGAGGCAGGAAGCCAGCCAAGACGATCTGCCAGCTGGAGAGCGGATGGCTGAAGGAGAGCCAGCAGCGCATCAAGTTCTACAGTTCGGTGAAGAAGGAACTGGGCGTGGCGGAGATCCACAATGCCATGGAGCGCGACCTGAACAAGGCCATGAGCGCACTGTTCATGGAGAAACTGCACGAGATCCTGTAGACAGAATAACGATTTGAAGCAAATAAAAGAATACCTAAAAGCAATTTATGTTTTGTTATCAGAAGAACTTTAGTAACCCTACGTTGCCCGTTGACGAAGCGCAGTTCTATGCGCTCGTCAGGGCCACGAAGTGGAATGAGAACATCGACAAGTACCGTGAAACGGGCGAGGCATCGCTGAAACGCAAACTGCCCGCGTTCATCTTCCAGGCGACGTTCGACGAGACGAAATCCCAAAAAGGCAAGGTGGGGCGCTGGCGCAAACAGGCGGCCACACAGCTGACGGGCCTCGTAGTGATGGACGTGGACCACGTGGAAGAGCCACGTGAGACGTGGGCTCAAATTGAAAATGGAAAATTGATAATTGATAATGGGCTGCGCTCACAGATTCTGCTCGTGTATGTAACACCCTCAGGACATGGGCTGAAGATTGTGTTCAAGGCCCGTCAGGAATGGGGTAATCTCATCGACAACCAGCACGCCATGGCGAAGGTCCTGGGCGTGGAGGTTGACGAAAGTTGCAAGGATGCAAGCCGCATGAGCTTCATCTGCAAGGAATCGGACATTTTGTATATTAACAAGGAACTATTTACTTATGAGAACAGGAATTTTGCTGAGAAGTATAATGAGCAGTATCGAGGCGGTTACACTCAGCCCACTCTACATTTTGATGATGCTCCTGCTGTGGCTGGTGGTGATACCCATGAATGCGCTGTACAAGGGGCTGAAAATGTCGGCCAGGGAGATGGTAAAAGAGTGGAGAATATAAACAATAAATGGCGTGGGTATGATATACAAGCTATTATTGATCAGCGGTATGGCGATAAGCTGCCATGCAGGGAAGACTCTAACAGGCATACAGAGAGTCTTAAGCTCGCCACAGACCTGCTCCTTATGCTCGACGGCGACAAGCAGAGCGTGCAGCGTATCGTCGAGGCTCAGCCCTGGGTACAGGAGATCATCGCAGAGCGCAATGAGAACGTTGCCCAGACGGTGGAATCAGCAGCCTCGTGCGTCAAGGAGAAGGAAAAGAAGTATGCAAGCTCGTTGCCCAGTAAGGCCATGCAAGAGGCGGTCCTCGTAGCCACGGGGCGAGATTATCGAGAGGTGACCTCCCCTAGCCCCTCCTGTAGGAGGGGGACCATTCCCTCGCCTACAGGAGAGGGTCAGGGAGAGGTCATCTCTGAGAGGAAGGACAATGCCATCAATTACCTGCTAAACGGTTGGGGTGCGGAGATAGAGAGTCTATTCCCTGATTTTCCGATTTTGAGGGATGTCTGCAAGGGACTGAAGAAGAACCAGTATCCAGCAGCGCTGTTCGTGGGCGGCGGACTGATGATGACGCTCATGACCAGATGCACCTATAGGTTTTACCACAGGCCAGAGGAGTTGAGAAGGCTCAACAACTCGACGCTGATTATTGGCGATCCGGCTTCAGGAAAGTCTTTTGCGACGCGATTGTTCAAGTTGTTGGCGGCGCCCATCGTGGCGGCTGACAGGAGAGGTAAGGAAGCCATCAACGCCTATCGTGAGGAGGTGAAGACCAAGGGCGCCAACAAGGAGAAGCCCAAGAAGCCGAAGGTGGTGGTCAGAATCCATCCGGCCCGTACGAGTAACGCCCAGTTTATTCAGGACATGGTAAACGCCGTGGAGATCGTAGATGGCGAAGAGATGCAGCTCCACATGCTGACCTTCGACACAGAGCTCGACAACACGGTGACCGTGCAGAAGGGTGGTTCGTGGATCGACAAGCAGAGTCTGGAGCTCAAGGCATTCCATAATGAAGAAGACGGTCAGGCTTACTCGAACGTCGACTCCATCTTCCAGGACTTCTACGTCACCTGGAACTTCATCTACACAGGCACGCCCAACGCCCTGAAGAAGAAGGTGAACGAGCAGAACTTCGGTACGGGTCTGGCCACACGTCTGACCTGCATCCCGCTGCCCGCCACGAACTTCGAGATGATGAAGAGGGAGAGTCATGTGGACTTCGAGAGCGATGGCCGATTGAAGGCCTGGGCGTTCAAGCTCGACAAGATGAAGGGCGAACTCAGCGTTCAGAAGCTGGTGGACGAACTCTACGACTGGACGGCGCGACGCATGGAGGACGCCAAGGAGAACGACTCGAAGGCCGACGAGATGCTGCTGAAGCGCTGCGCCTACCACGGGCTGAACTTCGCAGCACCGTTTATCGTGATGCGCCACTGGGGTGAACTGAAACAAGACGGTGACTTCTGGTGTGGCGAGTTTGAGACGGATGAGACGGACTGGCGACTGGTGGAGCTGATCGTGAACATCCAGTATGCCTGTCAGCGTCACTTCTTCGGGGCCATGGCCGAGAACTATTTCGACAACAAGCATCGTGAAGCATCCGTCAATGTGCAGCGTCGCCAGAAGACCCAAGAAGCTTTCTCGCGGCTGCCAGAGGAGTTCACCGTAGAGGATGCGATGCACGTCTTTCAACTGAATAATGCTGGTTCCGCCCGTATGAAGATCTGTCGATTGCAGAAGGACAATCTGGTTGAGAAGATCGGCGAGTTCACGGAAAATGGCGCCAACAAGGTCAGATACCGTAAGACGGGCGTGATGATGTTTTAGGGGCGCAACACGCAACAGTGCAACATTTGGAAAATTCAAAATTTAAATATGGAAAATAGAGTATTCAACAAGCAAACAAAACTCTCCGAGCATTTGGCTTCGCCGAGTGAGGCTTCGCTCGGCCATTTAAACGAGCTTAATGGCTCTCGCTTATCGCCTCACTTTACATTGGGAGAATTGTGCAAGACGAGTGTGAACAGTCTTGACGGGAATATCCCGGGGCAAGAGGAGATTGAGAATCTGAAAAGGCTCTGCCCGTGGCTGGAGGAGCTGAGGAAGCGATATAATGAGCGGTATAATTCCCTCCCCCTACAGGGGGAGATGGAGGAGGTCACTAATCAGCAGAATGAGAGACCTCCCCTAGCCCCTCCTGTAGGAGGGGGAAACGAAGAGCCGATCATTATTAGCAGCGGGTATAGGTCGCCGGAGGTGAATAGGTGTGTGGGCGGCGTCCATTCAAGCAACCACTTGACGGGCTGCGCCGTGGATATCCGTTGCGCAGGCATTGAGCAGGCCATCCGTTATGCGGTCATCCTGCTGGATACGGCTGATGATCGTCAGGAAGACTTCGACGAGCTGCTGATAGAGCGCAACCGCAAGGGGCGCTACTGGGTGCACTTCGCCGTACGTCCGCCTCATGAAGGAAACCGCAGAAAAGTAATGATGGTTTCTACTTGAAAAATGTCACTGCATTGCGATTTTTGGAGATATTTAAGCATATAGTGCCTGATTATCTCTGAAAATCGCATTCTATTGCGAATGAAGGCTATCTGTTTGAATTCACGTTAAATGATTTGTTGCCTAACAGTTTTAGGATTCCCATTAAGTAACCCCAACCGTAACTTAGGTGGACATTCAGGAAAACCCATGGCATATAAAGAATAAGCAGAGGCCTGTTACACCGTAATGCACTCATACAGCCTAACACGGCACCTGTGAATATGTATAGGAATAGTACGGTAAAATATATAACCCTTATAAACTCTGAGAAATAGCTCAGAACACCACCTGTTATCAACCCGATCAGGAACAGTAATGGAAAGAATTGCCTGATTGTGGCTGGAGCCCCGAGTTTCTTGTTTACTAAAGGCTTGTAAAGACCGTACTGGTAGAACATCTTTCGCGTTTTGGCGATTGTATCACGCGCATAATACTTGATTCTGATGGTTGGTATCAGGTAAATTGTGCCACCATTTTTGATGATACGCCCGTTAAATTCATCGTCTTGATTGCGAATAAGACTCGTGTCAAAATATCCAATGCGACTGAAAAGCTCTTTACTAAAACATCCAAAAGGAACTGTGTCTACTTTTCGTATGCTGTCAGTACCAGTTCGAAAATAGGAGTTGCCCATTCCAAAAGGGCTACTGAGGACTTTGCTAATGGCATGCGCCTTGGTTGAGTTGTTTGTAGGAAGAGTGATGCAGATACCGCCTACGTTTTCAGCGTTGGGCAGCTCTTCTTTATATCGGAGCAAAGAACTAATATAGTCTGTTGGATATTCTGCATGGGCATCCATGCGGATAATATAATCGCCGTGTGCAGCTTGAATGCCGAGATTCAAGGCATAGGGCGAGGTCCGGTTTGGATTATCTATCAGCCTGATAAAAGAATGGTCTGTGATGGCTTCCTTAATGATATTGCGCGTGTTATCGTTGCTTATGCCGTCGACAAACAAGACCTCCATCTGGTTTTGAGGAAAGTCTTGTTTCAAGATAGAATCGATAAACCTGCCTATGTACTTCTCCTCGTTATAGATGGGACAAACTAATGATACCATAATTATCTCGCTTACAATCTTCCGTCTGCGTCTTCACGTTTAAGAATGCCCTTAACATCATAGATGACGCAATTATCATTTTTCAAATAGGAACGAATAGCTAAATTCTTAAACTCATTATGAGCCACAGCAAGAATGATTGCATCGTATTTGTAGCAAATGACTTTCTCTATATCCGAAACTATGTTAATACCATATTCCTTAGAAACTTTCTCCGCATCAGCCCTGGGGTCGCATACAATAATGTTATCAGTGTATTCTTTAAGTGAATTGAAAATGTCTACAATTTTGGTGTTGCGAATGTCTGGACAGTTTTCCTTGAAAGTAATACCGAGTATCAGTATTTTGGCATTCTTCACAACAATCCCCTTCTTATTCATCAACTTAATGGTTTGAAAAGCTACGTATTCCCCCATACTTTCGTTTAGACGTCTGGAAGACATCATAATCCTTGGCATTACTCCATAAACTTGAGCTTTTTGTATAAGATAATACGGATCAACACTGATGCAATGGCCTCCGACCAGTCCTGGTGTAAGTTTAATGAAATTCCATTTCGAAGCAGCTGCGTCCAAGACATCTCGCGTGTCTATGTTCATGGCATTGAAGATCTTGGATAGTTCGTTCATAAAAGCTATGTTCACGTCGCGTTGTGCATTTTCAATGATTTTGGAGGCTTCTGCCACTTTTATACTTGGTGCCTTGTGAGTTCCATTAACAAGTACTGAGTTATAAAGCGCATCAACAAAATCTGCTGTTTCAGGAGTTGAGCCGGATGTGACTTTTTTTATTTTCTCAACAGTGTGTTCCTTGTCTCCAGGGTTAATTCGCTCTGGGGAGTAACCAGCAAAAAAATCTGTATTAAAAATCAGACCAGAAACCCTCTCTATGACGGGGATGCAGACTTCTTCTGTCATACCGGGATATACTGTTGATTCATAGACTACCACATCGCCTTTTTTGATAATTTTCCCGATAGTCTCACTAGCACTTTTTAATGGAGTAAGATCTGGACGGTTATCCTTGTCAACGGGAGTCGGAACAGCGACAATGTACACATTGCAATCTTTAATGAGTTCTATATTGGTCGTACAGAGAAAACCATGTTTGTTGATTGCTTCCTGTAGGAGAGTATCAGGCACTTCCAATGTCGAATCTGTACCTGTCATCAATTCTCCTACTCTTTTCGAGTTTAAATCGTAGCCAATCGTCTTGAATTTAGTAGAAAACAATCGTGCCAGTGGAAGACCGACATACCCCATGCCGATTACTCCGATTTTTATATGATTTGCCAGTTCAAATTGATTCATTTCCATTGTATTCATATAACGCAATAATATTCTAATTATTATTGGTTTTTGAAAAATTTGTGCAAAATTACACATTAATGAGCACAAAACAAAGACTTTAACTTTTTTTTGTTAATCATAATCTCTCGTCTAAAGATAAATTTGGTTGTTACGAAAAAAAAATGTACCTTTGCAGTTGTAAATGCATTAATGAGAGATAATTTGATGAATTTTATTAACAAGCTCGGTATACTGAAGAATATTTTTGTAGGGAATGTCATAAAAATCAAAGTTCTTTATGATATTCACATTTTCAAATCTATCAAACTCTCTGATTTTGAAGACTCTTCTGTAGTTGTTTCTTTGACAAGTTACGGAAACAGGGTGAGGAAATGTGTCGCCTATACGGCTTATTCTCTGTTAACTCAGTCTGTTAGGCCTTCGTGTGTGGTACTTTGGCTGGATCAAGAGTCGTTCAATGACCAAAATATTCCAGAGGAACTCAAGTTCTTGCGTAAATTTGGACTTGAAATCCGATATTGTAAGGATATTAAGTCATATACGAAAATTGTTTATTCTTTGTCGGCATTCTCTGATAAACATATCATAACTGTAGATGATGACTTGTATTATACTAAGGATTTCATCAAAGAGTTTGTAGAGACTCATCGTAAATATCCTCAAGATATCATTACCGCATGGGCCAAACAGCCTATCTGTACTGATAATGGCCAGTTGGCATCATATAAGGAATGGCCAGAGATAAAGAGTGCTTCTGAAGGATTCAAGTATAATGGACAGAAGCTCTTACCTCTTGGTGTTGGAGGCGTATTGTATCCAGCACATGTTTTTAATGACGAGGTTTTCAAAGAATCTGTTTTTTTGTCTCTATGTCCAAAAGCAGATGACATTTGGCTATATATCATGGGATTGAGAAGCGGAGTGTATAAGCGTCTTCTTGTGAATTCACGCATATCATATTACCAGACGGATACACTAAGACAATATCTCACGAGTGATCGTTTAACAGAATCAAATCGATTAGGCGGTGAGAATGATCTCCAGCTAGAGGCTTTGTTGGATTATTATCAGATACCAATTGAAAAGCTGTGCGAAGATATCTGAATAAAGCCTGCGCATCAATTATTTATTATTTCTTCTTAACGATCTGCCAGGTAATAAATGACAGCAGGCCTTGAAGGCATGATACTGCGAGGTAAGCATAGGCAAACTGCGTCAGACTGGTACAGAAGTGAAAACAAAGTGCTATGGCAGCGAAACAAATGCTGAGTGTGATAGCGTTGTAAGGGATGCTTGAGACTGCATCGATGGTATTGCGATATAGAAGAAAGAGGGCTTGAGGCATGATTGCGAATACGATGATACGTGAAATATCGGATGTCACGACATATTCTTCTGCAAAGAATATTAGTATAAGGAAGCGTATCAGTAAGTACATGAAGACTGTCAGCAAAAGTGATGAACCGATGTATAGCATTGTGAGTCGTGATATATAGCGGTTTGCAGACGCAAGTTTATGTTGAGCCATGGCCTCTGAGACATAAGGAAGCAGGATGATGCCTATGAATGAATATAATGGTGTCACCATCGTGACGAGGGTGATGCCTACAGAGAAATAGGCGGTAGGTTGCAATCCCAGTACATTACTGATATAGATTAATGGGAATGCGGAAAGGGAAAACTGGAAAAAATCAGCCACTAAACGGCCAGATGAATATTTGGTAATAGTAATGAGGTGACTCTTCACATGTGTGCTAAAAGGAAAAGAACCGTTTTGCCTGACATAATGTCGGGTCTCTCTTCCTAGCAAGTAGACTACAAGTATCGCTGTCATGAGCAACCACGATATAAATACGTTGTTGACAGTGAGACAGGGTAGTAGTAATAGGGGTAGTGTGATAAGCAGTTGCATGGCCAGTTGAGAACCATTATACCACTTGAATTTATTGGTGCCACGGTAGTAGGCAAAGGCGTATTGTGCCAGCGCTAAGATGAAGGCGTATGTCAAAGCCACTAACATAAGACCAAGGTTGTTGGCTTCGCCAATGATTATATTCTGTATGAGTGACGAAAAAGAGATACAGAAAAGAAGTACCAGGGTTGATACACATATTATATATATAAGAGCAGCCGAGAGCAGTGGCGCTATTCGTTGTGGCGGATTGCTATTTCTATAGCGTGGAATATAGCGGGGAATGGCAATGCCTACTCCTGCCAGCATGACTAATGATAGCACCTGCACAGAACGCTTGATAACATTGTACTGTCCAAAGTCGTCAATACTCAGTCGGCTTGCCAATATCTTATTGATGCAGAATGAGCATAGCATGATGGCTATTTGCAGTGAGAACGTCCAAACGACATCCTTTCCCATGCCCGAATTTAACTTCTTCTTTATTCTGTTCAGCATGTGATAGTCCTAGTTTGAAGAATTCTAAAAAGGAAGTAAATCAGGAAAAATGTTGCCAGATAGCTCGTGTAGGCATAGAAGGAGGCTGAGAATGACCACATTAAGAAGGCGTAGATAGCTATGAGTAGTGTTTGGTTGAAATAAACAAAACGATGAACAGTGATAGCTTTTAGTGCCATATTGGCAACAAGCCCCATGACAAACATAAAAATCATGGCACCAACCTCACCGAAGTCTTCTACTAAAGGGCGGAAAATGGTGAAGGTGTTTGAAATGCCAAAGAACCCGTTCTTTCCGACATTCATAAATTCAGGGTAAATGCCCTGCACTCGTTCTTCTACGCCAAGTAGATTGGAAATCCCGAAGAAGGTTCTACTGCCTAAGGTAAGTTCCTGCGGGATGTATGTAGTGTACCATCTGTCAACATTGTGCATGTGACCTAAGGAGTATGAGACAAATTTCTGGCTGGTTTCGAAGATCGTTCCATCGTTGATTTCACCATAACGGAAAACCATAGAGATGAAGAGGACGAAGAAAAACAGCAAAACAATATATACGAACCGTAAGAAAGCTTTCAACTTGAATTGGATGGACAGCCCGAAACAATAGGAACATGTGATATAACTGCCAAACCAAAGCATGAATGATGTAATCATTCCCATCTTCAATGATTGGGTTAATGCAATGAATGTTCCTGGAATAAGAGTAATCACACAAAGGATTTTGTTCCATTTATTCACTACTCTGAAACAAAAGCCTCCAATGATGGGGGCGGCATAAGAGAATATCAGGAAGAACTGGCTCACCATGTTACGTGCCTCGCCTTGGTTGTATCGCTCAATGGATATTTCCTTGTTCATTTCCAGTATCTCACGCATGTCTAACAAAGCTTGCAGGCTAAAACCGTGTAGAATGAGGGAGTATATGGGGTTGACCATCGCTCCGACAATGAGTATCAGCAGTATAGGGGTTACTCTTTGTCGATTTATTCCTATTTCTACACCATTGGCGATCGGGGTGTAGAAGTAGTCGCTGAATATTGTGCCTGCCGTGAAAAAGATGACACCTGCAATGATGAAACTGCAGCCTTCGAAGTTTAAATTGATATAATTCTGTAACAGCAGTGTGAGAAATCCCATCGTTAGCCATAATGCTGCAAATATCCCCGCAGGCTCGAGCCTGAGGATATACTTCCACGATAGCAGAAGCAAGATGATGAGAAGTGTACAGAAAAGATAGACCATTTACCGTTTGTTGCGCTCACGAGCAAAGATGGTGCAGGCTGGAATAAAAAGACCAAGCAGAAAAGCGCCGAGTAGAACTGTCGACTTGACGGGTGAGGTCTGCTTCTTGACACCTAATGGTGGAGTGATCATACGGACATCGGTCTTCATGGCCTTGGCCATCTGGGCTTCCTCACGCTTCTGCAGCAGGAAGACATAGACCTCGTTAAGCACCTTCCAGTCGCGTTCGTCAGTCAGTCCGCCAATGGCCTTCTTGGGGGCAGAGGCAATGAGCTGCTTGCCCTCGTTCTCCTTGGCAAGCACAGACTTCAGCTGCATCTGGATCTGCTTGATGGCATTATTGGCAGAGGCGAGAACGGCATCGTGCATGGCCGAGAGTTGATTGTCGAACTCCTTCACCAGCGGACTCTCCTTGCTGGAACTGGCAATCAGGCGATTGCGCTGTAGCAGCAGTTCGTTATAACGGGCCACTTCTTCCTGGAGACCGCTCTTCTCAGTGATGAGCAGGGCAGGCAGCAGCTCGTCTTTCTTCGACTCGTCGCGCAGGTAGTCGCGGATGGCCTGTACGACGTAGAGCTGGTTACTCAGTTCCATGTGAGCCGTCGAGATGTCCTTGGCGCTTTCGGCATATACCTTTGCCATCACCTCGAGATCGGGCATCAGCGTCTTACTCTTATAGTCGGCCACACGACCGTCCAACGTCTTCAGTTCTGTCTCCAGCGAGGCGAGGCGCTCCAGCACATAACGCTCCGAGACTTCTGTCTGGGCATCTTTGTCGTCGTTGGTCTCCTTGCGGTATTCGGCGATGATGGCGTTGATAATGTCTGTGGCACGCTGCTTCGAGACATCCTTACACTTGATATCGATGATCGAGGCATCGCGACTGCCGACTGCCATCGTGAGGGAACGCTTCTTCAGACGGTCTACTACAGCCATCGGTTCTGTGCGAGTGATGGTGATGGTCACCTCGTCATCCTTCATCTTCGAGAGGTATGGGGTGGCCTTGACCTCGATATCGCCAATGGGACTCTTGACAGTGCTGTTTACGTGGCCTGTCAGTTCGTCTTTGTACTTGTCATCGTTCTTCTTGAGCTTGTAGATCTTGAAGTCACCGTTCTTCTTCAGGTCGAGCTTCATGCGCACATCGTCTTCCTCGGTAATCTGCTTGAAGGTCACTGTGATAGGCAACTGCTCACCATAGAGATCCTTATTGCGGATGCCCTTGATGGTGTAGTTCATGTCGAGGTGCATCTGGTTCACTACATTCAGCAACAGCCAGGGTGACTGCATGGCGTAGAGCTCATTATAGACGTTCGACGAGCCGAAGCCTATGATGCCGCCAAGTTCTGCGAGACCGCCAAGCTGTCCCATCAGACCACCCATACCTCCCTCATCCCTGACAAGTATCTGGGCCTGACGGGTATATTTCGGCGGGGTTATCACCAAGTAGGCGACTGCCAGCATGATGCATGCTGCAACAGAGATGATAAACCAATGCTTCTTTTTGATACATAGACGTATAAACTCACTGAAGGTAAAACTTTCTTTCATACGATGATGCTGATATTATCTTAATTCTTAACTCTTATATCATAGTGTGCTAACAATGCCTGCAACTGAGTGTCGTTTTCGCCGCCGAAGCGGTTGGTGGCTGTCAGGCGGTCTCTAGTGAGGTACTGTCGTAACAGGTCTGTGTGGTAATAGGCGATGTGGGAGTTGGTGAGCATGCGCTTTTCTGCCTGGCATCGCAGTCCCATAACGTATAGCCAGATGTCGTCGGCCTTGGGACAGAGGGCTGTGAAGACTGCCTCGTTCTTCACCTCGTCGTCGAAGACATGGCTGGGATATAACACGCCACCCCAACCTAGTGGGAAGAGCTTGAAGCTGTCATACTGGAAACTGGCCTTCACATGGTGGTATTCGGGCCAGGTTCCGTAGGGGGCCAGCTGGCAATCGCCGTCTGCCAACGGTACCTTGGCATAGCCTGTGATGATGGCCTGGGGATGCTGGCGATGGGCCTCGACGAACTCTTCAACGAAATGCCTTGTATAGTATAGGTCATCGTCGGCAGTGATGATGTGTTTGTCGGAGAATGCAGACAGGGAATGGATAATCTTGGTGTATGATCCGATGTCCTTGCCGAAACGTATATCCAACCCGTACTTGCACAGAAAGCGGAGGTCGCTGGGCAGGTTCTGGGCATTGTATTCTTTCTCATCGAGCCATAGCACGACGCACTCAGGGCGTACAATCTGACGCAACAGGGAGTAGACCGTATAAACGACACTCCCGTTGACGCGTTTGCCATAGGTGGTGAGCGATACGATGATGGAAGCATCTTGCCGTGACGAGAGTGTCAGGGCTTTGCGCAATCGAACGTCATACAGCACTTTCAGTTTCATGAGATTACCCATGAAAGCATCTTTCAGAATACCTATCTTGTTACCGATTTCTGTCATTTGAATACCAATACGGCGACTGTTGTCAGCACGGAGAGGGCCGACAGCCAGAAGGAGGCTCTGGTGATTTCGCTGGCGTTGGCCGTAGACTGGCGCTTCTTATAGTTGTTGGGCTCTACGTAGACCACGTCGTTCTGCTGGAGGTAATAGGCAGGCGATGCCACCATCGACTGCAGATCGAGCAGGTTCAGCACATATACTTCCTGTTTGTCGCCGTTGGTGCGGATGACCTTAACCTGTTCGCGGTTACCCGTGATGTTCATGTCACCAGCCACACTCAGTGCCTGAAGCACGTTCATCCTGTCGCTGTTGAACTGGTAGAACCCAGGTGAAACCACGTCGCCCATCACGGAGAAGCCGAGATTCATGTATTCGATGGTCACCACTGCGTCTCTGGCCACATTCTGCTCCTCCAGCGTTTTCTTCAGGTGGGCAGTCAGCTCGGCACGCGTCATCCCTGCGGCCTTCACCTTGCCAACGAGCGGGAAGTCGATGTATCCCTCTGGGTCGATGGTGTAGCCCGATGTGCCACGGCTCTGATTGATCGACTGTATCTCTGAGTAGCCGATGATCTGTGATGTCACAGGCATGTTCAGTACGTTGTTCAACTCTGCTGATTTTGTGTTGACGATGATGGAAAGTTTGTCTGTCGGCTTCAGCACGATGCCTTTCGTATCGGCCAGCGCCAACGTCTCACCCTCACTCAACTGCGGGAAGTAGGCTACGTTCTTAGGCGTTTGGCACGATGCCAAAAACAACGTCGTGAAGCCTGCGAAAATCCAGTTTCTTATTCTCATATTATTATAGTTTGCGATTATATATATAACGTGTGCGAGGCGCATTTATTTTAAAACGGCTGCAAAGGTACTACTTTTTTATCGAAAAAAATCAAAAATATTTGCATTTTTCCGTATTTCTCATTATCTTTGCACCCGAAATGTGTCAGTGGACGCTTTTCGCTACACCAATTTCACACCTGGGGTTGACTGGATTTGACAGCGGGTTGAGATGGTACGTAAGCACGCGGAGGCTTCTTGGTTCCCTCCTTAATCTGAGTCAGGGAAAAATTAATTGGCGAAAGAAATTACGCTCTCGCTGCCTAATCGAAGCATAGTAGATTGAGGCTCAATTCCGTCACCAGGTGATGGAACGAGACGTCGCTCAGAGGATGTTGTTCCGAATCCAAAGATCAAGCGGCGCAGGTTAAATCGGAAATAGTCTCTGTAGGCTCCGATGCGGGGATGAAGTTTTAGGAGCTAAGGCGTCAGTTGGTGGTCCAGGTCTTGCTGGCGCACGAAAACCGAAGGCTGGAATAAGCGTGTAGAAAGCGTATGGTTTCCCTGTTTGGACGAGGGTTCGACTCCCTCCAGCTCCACTTCGTTCCGCCCTCGCGAGCTCTCACCCTCGTGAGGGTTCTTTCAGTCGCTTTGCTTTGTGAAAGCGGCAAAGCCGAGCGCGACACCTCAAAGCCACACACTATGTTGCATGTTGCATGTTGCAAAATCGATTTTGAAAATTCGTTGCAGGCAAGAAGAAAGTTATAATAATAAATCTTATATATTATATGCAACTATTTCTTCGAATGAATACATGAAAATGCAACATGCAACATGCAACAAGCAATGTACTTCCCTAGAAAAAGTTGAATGGTTTTTACTATAACCCTGCCATAGGTTGAATGCCTTTTAGGGTACCTCATCCTAAACCCTGGCAGAAGTTGAATGATTCTCTCTTAACCCTTGTTTTTGTT
>Ga0247611_10000982_pt1 | contig 53436 bp, 43 predicted proteins | sample 177DNAGHGhighgp2_FD_192422 | JGI IMG/M metagenome (GOLD analysis project Ga0247611, IMG submission 192422) | Sheep rumen microbial communities from Palmerston North, Manawatu-Wanganui, New Zealand - 1770 DNA GHGhigh gp2 | ecosystem: Host-associated > Mammals > Digestive system > Stomach > Rumen... | reverse complement strand
CGTCTCGACCTCTTTCCACTCGTAGCATCCGAGCTCTTCATTGTACACTTGTCGTGTCTGTGTCTTTTGTCTCATTTTTACTTTTGGTATTGTTCCCAAAAGTGTCAACTTTTTTCAGGTTAAGACAACCATCTTCACCCTGCCGCTGGTGGTCACCATCCTGCCGGTGGCTTACTGCGTGGCCTTCGAGAACAAGAAACGTGTCAACCACCGTCCCATCAAAATACGTTAACCATGAAAAGACATAGATATTTCATTCCCCTTTGCCTTGGTTTGATTTTCAATTTCCAACTACCATTTTTCAATTTCACCCAGGCTCAGACACTGACGTTGGACAGTTGTCTCGTACTGGCGAGGAGGAACAATGCGGACATCCGTATTTCGCAGTTGAATGTTGAGAGAGCCCGGGCAGTGAAGAATCAAGCTTTTACCCATTTCTTCCCACAGCTGCAATTGAACGGAATGGGCTATGTGGCTGCAAGGCCCATGATTAGTTTCGCCCTTGAGGACATCCGCTCCAACGATATGCGCGACCTACTGGAGGCCATCTATAATGTCTTCTCGGAAGAAACCGATGTGAACGACCGCCTTGAATTGATGAAACATGGTTTCAGTGCTTCTGTAGTCGCCGTCCAGCCCATCTTTACCGGTGGACGCATATTGAACGGCAACCGGTTGGCCGCTCTTGGCGAGGAGGCTGCCTCTCTTCAGGCGAAGATAAAGATGCGCGATGTGCTTGAAGATGTCGAGTCGACATATTATCTTGTCGTTGGGTTGAAGGAGAAGGAGGCTGCTGTGGTGGCTGCGATGACATTGATTGATTCGCTGGAACGTGTGGCTGAATCGGCGTTGGCAAATGGGTTGGCAACACGCGCCGACATACTACAGATAAGTCTCAAGCGGAACGAGATAAACGCTAAACGCCAGCAGTTGGCCAGCGGCATCAGGATGTCGCGCCGCTTGCTGTGCAACCAGATAGGCATTGGGTATAGCGACAGTGTGGATTTCGGTGGCGACAGCCTGCTGAAGATGCACCCCACGGTGGTGGAGCTAAGCGGCGGACACCCGTTGCAGCAAGAGTCTCACCGACCTGAAAGCCGCCTGCTGCAAATCAATGTCGAGTCGCAAAAACTGTTGAAGGAGATGACCAAAGGCGAGACCCGCCCCCAACTTGCCCTTGTGGGCATAGGCTACTATGGCAACGCTGTTCGCAACGACCTATCGGCCAATGCCGTGGCGGGGTTCAGCCTGAAGGTGCCGCTGACCGACTGGTGGGGCACAGCGCACAAGATGAAGGAACACAATATCCGCATCGAGCAGGCACGTGTGGCCGAGACGCATTTCGGCGAGTTGATGACTCTGGAGGAGGAAAAGGCCTACAACGACATGATGGATGCCTGCATGCTGATGCGTAGCGACTCGGCAGCCCTCCAACTGGCACGCGAGAATTACCGCCTGGCGGAAATCAATTATGCCGCCGGGGTGACAACGGTGTCGGAGGTGCTGCAGGCACATGCCCTGCTGCTGCAAGCGGAAAATGCCGTCACCGACAGACGGGTGACCTATCTGGTAGCCCGACGCCGGTTGGCAGACTTGAGGGACGAACGGTGAGCATGACGCCCGGCAGAATCTGGACTACTGCACTTTGGTCCAGTAGACGCTCTCGCTGAAGGCGAAGACCGACCCTTTGAGGCGCAGCCGTCCGTCTTTCTCGAAGGTGACGGTAAGGCGTGCCTTGATACCGCGCTGGGGGTCGTAGATTTTTGTCCCGTCCCAGCATTTCTTGTCGGAGTTGTACTGCAGACCTGAGAAGAGGACGATACGGTCGCAGGGGGTGTTGCGAAGACTTTTGTCGGGATTTTTGGTGTCGAGACGTTTGTTGCCGTTCTCGTCCTTGTCGTTCTTCATCCAGACTATCTGCCCTTGGTAGGTGCCGTCGGACTGTTTGGTGATTTTGGCACGGAACTGCTCGCCGTCCTGTGTGCCGGAGTAGGTGCCGACAATGTTGTCGGCGGCGTTGTTCAGTACATTCTGGGCGTTGCCGATGCCCACAAACAGCAGGGCGAGGGTGGTGAGAAGGATTTTTTTCATTGTTGTGTTTAATGTTTGAATGTGTTAATGTTTGAATGTGTGAATTGATTAACGCATTTACGAATTAACGAGTTCAACTATGATATTTCGGTAGTTGATTTGGCGTAGGTATTCATAGGCTCCTTCCGTACGGAGGAGGTCTTCGGGACAGTGGGCGTCGGTGCTGACGATGACGGGGATGTGCAGTTCGTTCATGCGACATAGCAACTCGCGCGAGGGGTAGTAGTCGTCGTGACGTTTCTTGTAGATGCCGCGGGTGTTGACTTCGGCTATGCACCCCGTTTCGCGGATAAGTTCGATGGTCTCGTACACTAGGTCGAGATACCATTTGTCGTGTTCCAAAAAGTAGCGGTCGCGATTGTGCATCACTATCTTGTTGAAGTGGGCGACGATGGTGGGCCGCTGGCTCTCGATCATGGCGTTGGTCTGATGGAAGAAGGAGGTGACGCCGCGCCGTATGTTGCCATGGAAGACTCGTTGAAGACCTTCGTCGTAGGTCTCCTGCCGCGGGCCGTCGATGAACCAGATGCGCTGTGCCGCTTCGCTAGGGTGATTGCGTAGCCACGGGGTGTCGTCGGGGTCGGTGACCAGATGCACCCCTCCTATGAAGTAGTCGAGCCCTCCCTGCTGAATGAGGGGTTGAAAATCGTCGTTCACTCCAGGCACAAAGTCTATCTCCAAGCCTAAACGGATGTCGATGCGGTCGCGATATTCCTCTTTAAGTGCCCGCACTTCGTTGCAGTAGGCGAGGTAGTCTTCGTTGTGAATGGAGAAGGTGTTGCTGAACGGCAACGGTGCATGGCCGGAGAAACCGAGGGCGGTGAACCCGTTGGCGAGGGCGAACTCGACATATTCACGTGGCTCGCCCTTGCCGTCGCAATAGCGGGAATGTGTGTGGTAGTTAGAAAGCATAGACAGCACTTAATGAGAGTCGGAGGTTGCCTACAGGCTGATTGTATCCGGCATAGGTGTATTCGGCTTCGCCCACGAGGGAGAGGCCTTTCAGCGTGGTGTAGGTGAGGCGTGGCTGTACACGCCATAGGTAGGCGAGGTCGTGGCCGCGGCCAAAGCAATGGGTGTACTCGGTGTTTCCGAAGTCAAGGTTCTTGGCGTAGCCCATGAAAAGACCGGGTCGCCAATGGCCGCGGTTGCCCTCAACGTCGAGCCACACGGTGTTGAAGTGCCAGTCGCGGAAGGAACCATCTGCCAGCATCAGGTAGCCACCCAGCGAACAGCCTTCGTAAAGGCTGTTGTTGAGCAGGGTCTGTGCCTTGATGGTGACGGGGCCCAGCGCAGCCTTGCCGAAGAGGCTCCACGACAGGGAGGTGTGGAGCGTTCCTGTCGGGTCTGGCACCACAGGCTGTATGGTCTTGAGGTTGGCGGCGGCTCCCACAAAGAGGTTGCCTTGGCGGTAGCGCAGCTGTGCGTTGAACTCGGGAATGAGGCTGTGGCGGGCGAAGAGGGGGCTGCTCTGCGGGGTGACATTGAGCAGTCCTTGACTCATATTGTCCAACTGCCATTGTGCCACGGCCACGGCTTCGAGTCCGCCGAGACTGTATTCGTAGCGCACTTGTGGCTGGCGGGCATAGCAGTGGAAAGGTGCACCCATGTTCAAGGGGTTGGTCATGGGCATGATTTCGTGGATGACCATGGCGTACCAGTATTGTCCGGCAAGGAGGCGGTGACGACCCCAGTCGAGGGTGAAGTAGGCGTGTCGCAGACGGAGGTTGTCGATGGTGGCGTTGGTGGCACCGGTGAAGTCGCCTTCAACAAAGGCCGAGGTTTTTGCACCTAACATCTCGGGACCGGTGATTTTCACATTCAGCCTTGCGGTAATGGCGAGCATATTGGCCTGCCAGCCGTCGTTGATGTCGCGGCCAAGGCTGTCGCGCACAATAGGCTTGGGGTAGAAGAGCATCATGTCCTCACGTCCCCCGACGACGCTGCGGCTGTCGGCATAATAGTGGGGGTTGACGAAGCCGTGAAAGTCGAAGTGAAAGCCCTCTTGAGCTTCTAGTCTGACTAGTGAGACTACTAGTAGTACTAGGACAACTAGTATCTTCTTCATTTTTTGCTTCCTCCTGCAAGGGCTAAGATGAGTCCCAGCGCGACACCCAGCAGGGCGGCAAAGAGTACCTGGAAGGTGGGGGGCAGGATGAAGGTGATGGTGTGGGCGGGGAACCAGAAGAGCGGGATAGTCTTCTTGAACACCACGTTCCACTGCACATCCCAGTTAATCTTGTTGGCGAAGATGTCGCGCATGTGCATGGGTCGGAGCAGTCCGAGCACGGTGCCGCCATTCTCTAAGATATGGATGTCGGTGCATTTGTGGAAGGTCATCATGACGGGTGCGAAGATGGTGTTCATCAGCACGCTGACGGCAAAGGCCACGCCCACCTTACCCCATGTGAGTTCGGGGGAGGCGAAGACCTCAGCGGGACAGCTGCAGCCGCCTATCACGCCCAAGAAGGCGGGGACGCCGCTCTTGAAGATGATCATGGCCATGGCAATGCACATGCCGAGGAATCCCCACACCATCATGCGTGGCACGATGCCAAAGCCTTTCTTGTTGTACACGCCCTCGCGGATGCGCAGGGCCAGCATTTCGCCGAAGGTGGCAAGGATGGCAAACTTGAAGAATGCCATGATAAAGGGGTGAGCCTTGGTCGAAGCCTCGAACCAGGCGAAGAATCCCGTGGCAGGGATAAAGAAGGGGGCCAATACGACCACCACAATCAAGATTACAAGCCAGTCTTGTTTTTTCATGTTGTAAAGTATTTTTTATTGTTTTAATTCAGATTGTTCAGCGTGGAATACTCTGGGTGTTTTATCGTATTATTATTTCATTCAAATCCTTGTCGGCACTGCTGAAGCCTACTTGCAGCACTATCGGACTGCCCGCAGGTATCGGCACCATCTCCTGTGTCTTTTCATTAAACGTCCGCAGCCAATAAGGGTCGATATCAATCTCAAAGGGCTGCGATGCTCCTTCGGCTACGGGCACCCGCTTGAATCCCACCAGTTGTTTGCGTGGCTCCAAGCTGTCGGCTTTGCCTTTGAGATACACCTCTACCACGGTGCTGCTGTAGCCCAGAGGTTTCTTTGCGGGCAGTTCCACCATCTTCACAGATCCGATCACTCTCCCGCCCTCGTACCGCACATCTTCCAGCCTGTACCTGGCGTAGTCCAGTCCATATCCAAAGGGGTAGAGCGGCTCTTCGGTCATATATCGGTAGGTGCGTTCTGTCATATTGTAATCCTCAAAAGGCGGCAACTGTGCCGTGTTCTTATAGAAAGTGACTGGCAGTCGTCCGAAGTTGTCGAATAATCCTCCCAAGGCGGCCGCCACAGCGATGCCCATGTCCTGCCCGCCGTACCAACACTGTATAATGGCGTCGCATTTCAGCGTCTGTTTGTCCAACGCTATTGCGCTGCCGCTGCACAGCAGCAGCACCACTGGCCGATGTTTGTGTTGCAGTTGGCGTATCTCCCGGCATTGCTCGTCGGGCAGTTCTATGCGGGTGCGGTCGCCTTTGTAGAATCCCGGCATGTCCACGGGCAGCTCTTCTCCCTCAAGTTGTGGATTCAGCCCTCCGGCATATATTACCACATCCGCCTTCTTGGGGTTGTCCACTAGGGTGAACAGTGTCGACAGCCCTTCGCGGATGCTCACAGTGTGCGCCGGTGTGCCGTTGTAGTTGCCTAGCGGCATCAGCGTGTCCGTGGCGTTGGGGCCTGTCAGATATATTTTGGTACCATCCATCAGGGGCAGCAGGTCCTTGTTGTTTTTCAACAGCACCAAGGTCTCTGCCGCCACCTTCACAGTGGAGCATTCTTCATTTATATGAGGAACTTCATGATAGGGTTCCTCCATCACCCGCAGACGTGTGCGCAGGATGCGGCGTACATGCTCGTTCACTTTCTCTTCGCTCACATATCCCGAATCCACGGCTGTGCGCAAGGCGTCCAGTCCACTGCCGCACTCCAAGTCGACCTCGCTGCCGAATGCATCGGCTGCCGTCAATGCAGCCGATGCATGCGTCTTGTGGCGTGGGATGACGGTGTCGCGTTCCCAACAGTCGTTCAGCGCCCAGCAGTCGGTCACCAGCAGCCCGTCGTAGCGCCACTGGTTGCGCAATATGTCCACCAGCAGGTGTTCGTTGGTGCAGCACGGCTTGCCGTTCAGTCGGTTGTAGCCGCACATCACCTGCTGCACATCGCTGCGCTTGATGATATATTCAAAGGCAGGCAGATAGGTGGTCCACAAATCGCGTGGCGACACCTGTGCATCGAACTCGTGCCGCAAGCCTTCCGGTCCGCTGTGTACGGCCAGGTGTTTCAGACAGGCTGCTGCCGACAGGTGTGCATTATCCGCTCCAGAATAATTGTGCTGCAACCCGTTCACACAGGCCAATCCCATGCGTGCCGTAAGGAATGGGTCTTCGCCGTAGGTCTCCATGCCGCGCCCCCATCGCGGGTCGCGGAAGATGTTGATATTGGGAGTGAAAAAGGTAAGTCCTGTGTAGTCGGTTGGTTCGGTGAGCATTGCAGAGCCGGTGTCGAGGGCTTCGAAATGCTTTATTCGTGCTTCGTATGCCGTCAGGGCAAACACCCGACGAACCATCTCCTCGTCAAACGATGCCGCCAAGGCGATGGGCATGGGCCACACCGTTGCCAGACCGTTGCGCCCCACGCCGTGCAGGGCCTCGTTCCACCAGCTGTAGGCAGGCAGTCCCAGCGAAGGGATGGCGGGGTTGCGGTGCTCCATCATGCTCAGCTTCTCGTCCAGCGTCAGCCGCGACAGCAGGTCTTCCACCCGCTCGTCGACACCGAGCGTGGTGTCCTGGAAGGGAAAGGTCTGCGCCTGCAACACCGTCAGGAGTGTTGTAAGCAGGGTGAGTGTGGAAAGAACGAATCTTCTCATATCATGTTCTGGGGATTAATCGTTGTCGGTGATGCCAAGGATTTTGGTGTTGACAAAGTGATTCACTCGGGAGTCGAGGCGTTTGTCATACCACTTGAAGAAAGGCTTTTCGAGGCATTGTATGCGCAGGTAGTCTATCAGGCTGCACGCTGCGAAGATGGCAATGACCACACCGATGCAGTAAGGTACCAGCTGCTGCATGGGCATGGCGTAGCTGCCGATGCAGTCGACGGTTTCGTTCCACAGCCACACCCGCATCGCGTCGGAGTTGGCATGGATGAGCAGTACGCCGAAACAGGTGGAGCCCACGGCATTGATGAAGGCACTCTGTTTAATGTTGATATTCTTGAACCAGATGAAGGAGCAGAACGCCACAAGCAGGGCGAAAAGCTTGTTGCTGTCGTCAACGTATTGGTATACCATGAAGGTGGAGTGCTGAAGGATGACCACCGACAGCATGGCACCAATCACAGAAAGCAGGGTGAGCCATCCCCAAAGGCTACGCCGCTCGAAGATGGGGGCGGGGTAGAGGCGGATGTATGAGGCGATGAAGTAGATGATGCTGAACCAGGTGATGTAGTTGAAAGTGACTTCAAACGACGGGATGGAGCCAAACAGGGTGTAGCACCCCGTGGCCACCAACACAAGCAGCAGGTGCTGGCGTTGGCTGAGATGTTGCACCAGGATGGTGAGGAAGGGGATGATCAGGTAGAAGATGATAAAGCAGGAGGTGAAGTTGTTGGTGAAGCCCCAGAACGGCAGAATCAGCTGCAAGGCGCTGTGGGTGGTGAGCGGCTGATGGCCTGTGAGGAAGAAGATGATGAAGATGACCCAGTTGTACAGGTATATCTGCAGCAGCAGCTTCAGGTATTTCTTCACGGTGATCTGACTTTTGCACATGAAGTATCCCGTGATCATCAGAAAGCAGTTGATGCCCGTTTTCCCCCACATGCCGAAGAGCCACAGGAACACGGTGTGCCATGTGTCGGGGTGGCCAAGGAGCGGAGCTCCTTCCTCCATAAGGCCGGAGTTGACCACATAGTGGTGCGCTACAATCATGAGCATGCAGATGATACGGTAAAGCTCAAGGTTCGAGCTTCGGGGTTTCTTCGCGGCAGGGATGCCTGTTGTGGGGGCGGAAGCTGTCATATCGTTCTTTGTTCTGAGCAGTGTGGCAATCCACTCCGGTGCAGTGGTACATGCCCACCCGGAAGCGACGGCACTATTGCTGTTAATAGTTTGCAAAGGTACGATTTTTTTTCAATTCATTGTTTTTTTTATTCCGGCGTGTGTGTTTTTTATAAAAAAAAGGTGGCGGCACGAATGCCGCCACCCTTTGTCACTTTCCTATGATTCAGTAAATCATTCGAAAGAGGCGATGGCTTTCTTGATAATCTCGATGGCCTCGCGCAGTTGTTCCTCGGTGATGACCAGCGGGGGGGCAAAACGGATGATGTGCTGGTGCGTGGGCTTGGCCAGAACGCCCATGTCGCGCATCTTCAGGCACACGTCCCAAGCCTCCTTGCCGTTGTGGGGCTTGATGATGATGGCGTTCAAGAGACCTTTACCGCGCACTTTCTCAATCATGGGGCTCTTGAAGTTGGTCATCTCCTCGCGGAAAATCTTACCCAGACGCTCGGCGTTCTCCATCAAGTGCTCATCCTTGATTACCTGCAGGGCAGCGATGGAGACCTTGGCAGCAATGGGGTTGCCGCCGAAGGTGGAACCGTGCTCGCCGGGTTTGATGTTCAGCATGATGTAGTCGTCGGCCAGCACGCAACTGACGGGAACCACGCCGCCGCCAAGGGCCTTGCCCAGAATCAGGATGTCGGGACGCACACCCTCGTGGTCGCAGGCAAGCATCCTACCCGTGCGGGCGATACCGCTCTGCACCTCGTCGGCCATGAACAGCACGTTGTGCTTCTTGCAGATGTCATAGCATTTCTTCAGGTAGCCGTCGTCGGGGACGTAGACACCGGCCTCGCCCTGGATGGGCTCCAGCAGGAAACCGGCAATCTTCTTGCCATGCTCCTCCAGCACTTTCTCCAGTGCGGCGGGGTCGTTGTAAGGTATGCGGATGAAACCAGGAGTCATGGGGCCGTAGTTGGCATAGCTCTCGGGGTCGTTGCTCATGGTAATGATGGTGATGGTGCGGCCGTGGAAGTTGCCTTCGCAGCAGACAATCATCACTTCGTCGTTCGGAATGCCTTTCTTCACCACACCCCAACGGCGTGCCAGTTTCAGGGCGGTCTCGTCGGCCTCGGCACCGCTGTTCATGGGCAGCACCTTGTCATAGCCGAAATACTCGGTGACGTATTTCTCCCATTCGCCAAGGCAGTTGTTGTAGAAAGCGCGGCTGCTCAGCGTCAGCTCGTGGGCTTGGTCGCACAGGGCCTTCACAATCTTGGGGTGGCAGTGACCCTGGTTCACGGCAGAGTAGGCGGAAAGGAAGTCGAAATAGCGTTTCCCCTCGCAGTCCCATACAAAAGCGCCTTCGCCTTTGGCCAGCACCACGGGCAGCGGATGATAGTTGTGAGCACCGTAACGGGCTTCCATTTCCATGAATTCTTCAGATTTCGTCATAATGTTGTCTTTTTGTTGTTGTTTATTATGTATCAAAACATTTTTCCTCACGCCCGGAAGGACTTCATCTCCCAAGCCCGAAAAATTTTTGCAAATATACGCATTATATTTCAAATAAAAACAATATTTTTGCGTTTTACCCGAAAATTAAAACTCCTGACCTCCCGCATGCGGGGTGTTGCGAGTGCTTTGTTGTGAGTCATAGTTTGTTAAATATATGCCTGTTATATGGATGCACCCGATAAGGTTTTAGAAGTACGCAACCTCCATGTGGAATTCCGCCGCGACGGCGCCTCCACCTACGCCGTCAAGGACGTGAGTTTCGATGTCTACCGCGGCCGTACGCTGGGCATTGTGGGCGAGTCGGGCAGCGGCAAGTCCGTCAGCTGTCTGGCAGTCATGGGGCTGCTCCCCAAAAGTGCTGTGGTCTCAGGCCACGCCTGGCTGCAAAACACCCCCCAACCCGCCAGTCACTCCGATAATCTTGATAAAACCGAAAACTCGGAGTACTCCGAATACTCAGAGTACTCCGATACTTCTAACACCGACCTCCTCACCCTCAACGAGGATGCCTACCTCAATATCCGTGGATGCCGCATCGGCATGATTTTCCAGGAACCCATGACCAGCCTCAACCCTGTCCACCGTTGCGGCGACCAGGTCATGGAGATGCTCCTTGCCCATGAGCGGGTGTCCCGCGACGAGGCACGCCAACGTGTGCTCGACCTGTTTGAGGAGGTCATGCTCCCCCGGCCCGAAAAGATATTCTCCAGCTATCCCCACGAAATCAGCGGAGGGCAGAAGCAGCGTGTCATGATTGCCATGGCCCTCATCTGTCACCCCGACCTCATCATTGCCGACGAGCCTACCACCGCACTCGATGTCACCGTGCAGCAGACCATCCTCCAGCTGTTGCGGTCGCTCCAGCAGCGGCACCATATCGGCATCATCTTCATCACCCACGACCTCGGCGTCATCGCCCAGATAGCCGACGACGTGGCCGTGATGTACAAAGGCGAGATTGTTGAACAAGGCTCCGCCCAACAGGTACTCTACCATCCCTGCCACCCCTATACCCAAGGCCTCCTTGCCTGCCGTCCGCCCCTCGACAGCCGTCCGCGACGGCTCCCCACCGTGCAGGACTATCTGTCGGGCAAAGCCGCAGACGCCGAACCCTCTGCCAACCCCGCTCCAGCAAACCTCGACACGGACGGGCAGCCGGCAACCCCCTTGTTGCGGGTGCGCGACCTGCAAGTCACCTATCCCCTCCGCAAGAACCTCTTCGGTCGTGTGCTCCAGTCGCTCAATGCTGTCGACGGCCTCACCTTCGACATCTACCGGGGCGAGACTCTTGGCCTTGTAGGCGAGTCGGGGTGTGGCAAAAGCACCCTCGGGCGTGCCATCCTGCAACTCATCGAGCGCAGCGCCGGCACCGTCGAGTACGACGGCGTCAGCCTCGACCGCCTCTCCCGCTCCCAGCGCAAAGAGCTCCGTCGCAAGATGCAGATAGTGTTCCAAGACCCCTATTCATCCCTCAATCCCCGCCTCACCATCGGCCAGGCCATCATGGAACCCCTGCTGTGCCACCACCTCTGCCCCGATGCCCGTTCCCGTCGCCAGCGGGCGCTCGAACTCATGCAGCAGGTAGGTCTTGACACGGAGTGGTTCAACCGTTACCCTCACGAATTCAGCGGCGGACAGCGGCAGCGTGTATGCATCGCCCGCGCGCTCGTACTGCAGCCCGAACTGGTAGTCTGCGACGAGAGCGTCTCCGCCCTCGATGTCTCCGTCCAGGCGCAGGTGCTCAACCTCCTCAACGACCTCAAGGAACGTTTCGGCTACACGTACCTGTTCATTACCCACGACCTCTCGGTGGTCAAATTCTTCTCCGACCGCATCATGGTGATGGAGCGGGGCCGCATCGTGGAGCAAGGCCCCTCCGACCAACTTTTCGCCAACCCGCAGCACCCCTACACCCAACGCCTCCTCTCCGCCATCCCCCGCCTGTAGGGTCGTTCCTCGAATAACGCTGGCTCTTTGTAATAGATAGTATGTGAGTGGGCTTGGCTGCCTGCATGCCCCTTGGCGGGCTTTGCAGGAAGACGGTTGCGCCCTTCAATGCAGGATAGTGTAAGGGTCGTTCCTCCCTCGTTTTCCGTTATGGCGACGGATAACGATGCTGTAACGACGCTGTAACGATGCTGTATTGAAGGGCGTTAGTGCTAGGCAGTGAACGGGGACAGGGGGGCTTTGGCGGAGGTGGTGCCGTGGATAAAAAAAGACAGGCAAGAAGAGGGACTTGCCTGTCGGAAAAAAGGAGGATGCAAGCGGGTTTACCGCCTTTTCTTTTCCTGCATTTTGGCCTCGATGGTCATGGTGGCATGGGGCACAATCATGAGGCGCTCTTTGGGAATGAGTTTGCCGGTGACGCGGCAGATGCCGTAGGTTTTGTTCTCGATTCGGATGAGGGCGGCATCGAGGTCTTTGATGAATTTCTCCTGTCGTGCGGCCAGGCGCGAGTTCTCTTCTTTCGACAGGACGTTGCTTCCTTCTTCAAGGGTCTTGAAGGTGGGGGCGGTGTCCGAGGCGTCGTTCTGGCTTCCGGCAACGGCTTCGTTCAGCAGCTCAAGGCTTTTGATGGCCTCTTCGCGTTTCTTTAATATCAATTCTTTAAAGAATTGTAGTTCTTCTGCCGAGTAGCATGTCTTTTCGGGTGTGGGTTGTTTTTTCTCCATAAATCGTCAATATTATCATACGGGTTTCACACTTTGTTCCATGGTGCAAAAGTACATATACTTTTGCAATCTGAAACAAAAAGATATTAACATGCTGTTATTAATTTTCTAAATACAGGTCTATCAACCCTTTGGGAGCTTCGATGAAGATGGTGCGCTGGTCGCGGTCCACCTTTTTTATGACGGGGTCGACCACCGGAATGAGTATCTCTTTGTCTCCATTCATGACTTGAAAGAGGGGTTGCGAGGGGTATTCTATGATGCTTTTAATAACGCCTATGTCGCCCTTTTCAGCGTCATTTATCTTGAACCCGACCACTTCGTGGAAGTAGAATTGGTTGCCCGTGAGTTTGGGCAGCAGGTCGAGGGGAAGGTAGAGGTCGTGTCCGGCGAGGGCGTGAGCCTGGTCGGGGGTGAGGTCCTCGAAGGTGACGACGGCTTTGTTGCCGTTGATGCTGTCGATGTGGAAGAAGTAGGGGACAAGCGACCCTTTCACTTCGACGAACGCGGAGTCGAGGTCGGCATAGTTGTCGGGGGTGTCGACATCGAGGTAAAAGACCATCTGGCCTTTATAGCCGAAGGGTTTGGTGATGTTTCCCAGTCGGTAGCATTCTTCTGTTGTCATGGCGCGGGTTGTTTTTGGTGGGGTGGATTGTAGTGGGGGTGGATAAAAAAAGCGTGTCCTTGTTGTCGAACACGCTTTAACCATTTGTTCGGGTTGATTACTCGGCAGCGGGGGCTTCCTCGGCGGCGGGGGCTTCGTTGGCGGCTTCGGCTTCGGCCTTGGCGGCAGCCTCGGCTTCGGCGGCGGCTTTACGCTTGGCGGCAACGGCGGCGGCAACGTTCTCGTTGTGCTGTTTCTCGGCCTCGAGGCGCTCTTTCTTCACGTTGCGGAGTTTGTTCTCGTTCTCGCTCTTGGCATTGGCGATTTTGTTCTCCTTGGCTTTCAGCCACTCGTTGAACTTCACGTCGGCCTGCTCCTGGCTGATGGCACCTTTGTTCACACCGACCTGCAGGTGGTGCTTGAGGAGGACGCCTTTGTAGGAGAGGATGCGACGGGCGGTGTCGCTGGGCTGGGCACCCATGCCGATCCACTCGGTGGCACGTTCAACATTGAGTTCGATGGTGGCAGGGTTGGTCAGGGGATTGTAGGTGCCTAATTTCTCAATAAATTTACCATCCCGGGGTACTCGACCGTCCGCAACAACGATATGATAGAAAGGTTGATTCTTTTTACCATGACGCTGTAATCTGATTCTTGTAGGCATAATTGTTTGATGTTTAAATTGTTATTAAAATAATTGTTTGTTGTTTCGAAGTGCAAAGATACGAACTTTTTTTGAGTTGACATTTTTTTTTTCATTCCAATGGGATTTTTTGCTCTGCAGTGTGCCCCTGAAAATAAAATATTACATGTTCACAATAAAGACGGGTTGTTTGCGTAATGGCATGTATAATAGATAAAAAACCGTATTGTCATGAAAAAGTAGTACCATTTGCATTAACAGTTGTAGCCGCGGCGTTGCTCGCCACCGCCTGCCAAAAGAATGAAGAAGTAGTACCCCCCGCCACCGAAGTGAACGATGGACAATTCAAGCCCGAAAAGAAGTTGTAGAAGATATACCAAACAGTGGAGGTGACGTTGTATGGAGTGACACATACGATATACGAAAATCTCCTGATTGCGATTCCGAAACCAGAATGTTTTATGAATACGACACCATGAAGTCCCCGTTCCAAGGCTTTATCGGCTATATAGGAAGAGATATGCACTACGGTGAATGGGGAAGCCGCAACAACAGCGTCATAGACAGCATATCAACGCCGTTTGTAGATATGCAAGAATGCGTGCATTTTACTTATGAATACGTCGACGGCTATCCCGTTAAGAGAACCCATATTATACCTAATGGTGGAATGGACGGAAAAATGGAGGTGCGGTATGAATACGAGGAATAGTTATCATACTGCACAAAAAGGAGCCCCGCCCTACAATTCCTGACAACCGGATTGGGATGAAGCTACAAGCTGGCGGAGTGGAAAAAATAATTTCGCTGTTTCGTGCTTTCTTTGTACCTTTGCATGACTATTGGAATATTAATGAATATATATAAATTAGAAGATATTAAGGAGTTAACGGCCTGCGGAAGCGTTGTGACGGTGGGTATGTTCGATGGTGTGCATGTCGGGCACCGCCATATTTTGTCGCTTTTGGGCCGTGTGGCAGAAGAAAAGGGGTTGCGCCCAGTGGTGGTCACATTCGACCGTCATCCCCGTCAGGTGCTGACGGAAGGGGTGGCCACGCATTTCCGAATCACCACCAACGAGGAGCGCGGCAGGCTGCTGTCGCAATGCGGTGTGGACACGGTGGTGGAATTGCCTTTTACCCCCCAGTTGGCAGGGATGTCGGCATGTGAGTTTTTCGAGCAGGTGCTGGTGGGGCAGTTGAATGCCCGCGCACTGGTGCTGGGGTTCGACAATATGTTCGGCAGCCGCGGTAGGAACGATTTCGACCGCCTGCCGGTCTTGGCTGAGGAGAAGGGCGTGACGATACATGTGGACAAGGCTGTGTTCTACCATGGCAGCGAGGTGAGCTCCACCCGTATCCGCAAGGCATTGGAACAGGGACAGACGGACCGTGCCGCCTCGATGCTGGGCCGTGGCTACGTGATGTGGGGCACGGTGGAGAAGGGCCGCCAGTTGGGACGCCTGCTGGGGTTTCCGACGGCCAATGTGTCGCTGGCTGACCCCACGAAGGTGTGGCCCGCCGACGGGGTGTATGCCGTGTGGGTGACCCTGTCCGACGGCACTGCGGGACTGAAGGGGATGGCCAATTTCGGCGCCCAGCCCACGTTTGGACTTGACAAGCCGGTTTTCGAGGTGAATATCTTCGATTTCGAGGGCGACCTGTACGACTCCACGCTCACTGTGGAGGTCGGTCCGAGGTTGCGCGACATCTGCCGGTTCGACAATGTGCCCACGCTTGTGGAGCAGCTGCGCGCCGACCGCGAGGCGGCCAGACGGTTGCTGCAACGGGGGCAGGCAGGGAATACGAAAAAATAATTTACCATGCATAGATGGCTGTTGGCGGTTTTTGTTTTGTTGCCTGCGCTGGCTGCAGCACAGCCCGACAGGGTGTACAAGTCGCTGGCCGAGGTCGACGACCCGTCGCAGGTGTATGTCCTGCGGTTGAGGGGCAAGCGGCTCAAGTCGGTGCCGCCACAGGTGTACGGCATGCCCAATCTGCGCGAGCTTGACCTACGGGGCAACCGCATCAAGACGCTGTCGGACAGCATCGCACTGCTGACCCACCTCGAACGGCTGGAGCTGAGCCGCAACCCGCTGGACTCGCTGCCTGCCGCCATGGCCTCGATGACGGAGCTTAAAGAGCTGGTGCTGTGGGATACGAGGGTGACATGGCTGCCCGACGAGTTTGAGAAGCTGGACGGGTCGCTGCAGGTGCTGGATTTGCGCAGTTGCCGTCTGCTGCTCGACGAGCAGAAGGCCATTGAGCGGCTGTTGCCGTCGGTAAAGAAGTTGTGGGACTATGCATGCAATTGTTCCGATTGACTGAGTTTTGGACTTTATGAAAGAGACATTGAATATAGCCTGTTTCCAGCAGGACATTGTTTGGGAGCAACCCGACGCGAACCGCCGGTTGGTGGAGGAGACCTTTGCCCCGCTGGGCAGGGATGCCGACATACTGGTGGTGCCCGAGACGTTCACCACTGGCTTTTCGGATAACATGGCCGCGATGGCCGAGGAGCCGGAAGGGGAGACCTACCGTTTCGCCCACCGCATGGCGCAGCGCCACGATGCCCTGTTTGTGGGCACGTGGACGGTGAAAACGGGCAGCGGCCCCCGTCAGGTGGCCAACAGGCTGCACTGGGTGAGACCCGATGGCACATACGGCTACTACGACAAAGGGCACACGTTCCGCATGAGCAGCGAGGCGTCGCAGCTGGAGCGTGGCACACGCCGTGAGATTTTCGAGTGGCGCGGATGGCGGATTAAACCCGCAGTGTGCTACGACCTGCGTTTCCCGAAATGGCTGCGGAACGCTAATCCGCCCGATTATGACCTGCTGCTGCTGTGTGCCAACTGGCCGGCCTCGCGCCACGAGGCTTGGAGCACCTTGCTGCGGGCTAGGGCGATAGAGAATCTCTGCTATGTGGCAGGGGTGAACCGTGTGGGTACCGACGGCGTGGGGATACCCTATGCCGGGTATAGCGCCGTGGTGGACTACAAGGGGCATGATATGGCTGCGGGCGCCGACGGCCGGGAGACGGTGGTCAGGGCCACGCTCTCCAGCGCTGCATTGGATGCGTTCCGCCAACACTGGCCTTTCTATCTTGATTTTGATTAACTACAACTATGACTATCGAAGATAAACTGGGTTTTACCAAGATACGCGAACTGCTTGCTGCGGAGTGTACCAACAGTATGGCTGTGCGCATGGTGGGGGAGATGGCCTTCTCCAGCAACTACGACCGCGTGGTGCGCGAGCTGCAGCAGACGGAGGAATTCCGCCAGATTCTTGTGCTGGAGAATTCCTTCCCTTCGCAGGACTTTATGGATTTGACCGACGAGTTGGTGCGCCTGCGTGTGGCGAACACGGTGATAGAGCAGGAGGCGATGTTCGACCTGCGAAGCTCGCTGCACACCATTGGCGAGTGCCTCCGCTTTCTGCTCCGCGACGACCCTGTGCGCTATCCTTTGCTCTACGAGCTGGCCAAACGGGTGGAGCTGGACCCCGCCATTACCAAGGCCATCAGTAAGATTATCGACGACAAAGGCGAGATATACGACAATGCCTCGCCCGAGCTGCTTGAGATACGCCGACAGATGGCCCGCAAGCAGAATGAGGTGGATGTGCAGATAAGCCGCCAGCTGGCCCGCGCCAAGCGCGAGGGGTGGGCTCCCGAGGGCGCCGAGGTGACCATCCGCAACGGGCGCATGGTGATTCCGATGCTCGATACCCACCGCCGCAAGATTAAAGGCCTTATCCACGACGAGTCCGCCACACGGCAGACGGCTTACCTTGAGCCTTCGGAGGTGGTGGAGCTGAACAACGACCTCCGCGAGCTGGAGTTCGCCGAGCAGCGCGAGATACACCGCATCCTTGCCCGTTTTACCGACCTGCTGCGTCCCCGGCTAGATGCGTTGGTCAACGCCTATTGGTTCCTGGCCCGTGTCGATTTCATACGTGCCAAGGCCCGGTTGGCGCTCACCCTGCGCTGCGGCCGTCCCATCGTCGACAGTATCACAAAAATCAACTGGCTCGACGCCCGCCATCCCTTGCTTTATCTGAATCGCAAGGACGATGTGGTGCCCTTCAACATCAGTCTCGACGACGATTCGCATATACTGATTGTCTCCGGCCCCAATGCCGGCGGCAAGTCGGTATGCCTGAAAGCGGTGGGTTTGATACAGTACATGCTGCAATGCGGCATGCTGGTGCCTTGCCGCGAGACTTCGGAGTTCGGTATCTTCGACTCCGTCTTCATCGATATCGGCGACCAGCAGTCCATCGATAACGACCTGAGCACCTACACGTCCCACTTGCAGAACATGAAGCAGCTGCTCGAGACCGCCGACGCCAATACCCTTTTCCTGCTCGACGAGCTGGGAGGTGGCACCGAGCCCCGCTCGGGTTGCGCCATAGCCGAAGCGTTGCTGGAAGAGCTATATCGTCGCCATGCCTTCGGGGTGGTGACCACCCATTTCGCCGACCTGAAGTTGATGGCCGACCATTGTCCCGGTATCATCAACGGCGCCATGCTTTTCGACACTGTGCAGATGAAGCCCCTCTACCGTCTCTCCATCGGGCATCCGGGCAGCTCCTTTGCCTTCGAGATCGCCCAGAATATCGGGTTCCCTGCCGATGTGTTGAAGGCGGCTGCCGGCAAAGTGGGAGGACAGATGCTCGATTTCGAGCACCAGCTCCAGCAGATGGAACTCGACAAGCAGGAGATTGTCCGGCGGCAGACCGAACTGGATGTGGCCGACGCTTTTCTGGCCGAGGTGACGGAGAAATACCAGCGGCTCAACCAGCAGCTGCAGGACAAACGCTACGACATCCTCAGTGCCGCGCGCAAAGAGGCGCAGCAGATTATCGCCGACGCCAACCGCACGGTGGAGCAGACCATTGCCGCCATCAAGGAGGCCGATGCCGAGCGTGAGCGCACCCTCCAGGCCCGTCAGCAGATGAAAGCCGAGGCCGAACGGCTGGCTCTCGACCAGGAACGCCACGACGAAGAGCATGCCAAGTCGCATCAGGCCATGCCCACAGACGAGGCTGCGTCCAAACCGAAAAGCAAGCACGTCGACGATGCCACCGATGCCCCCATCACGGTGGGAAGCATCGTGCGTATCGACGGACAGGAGACCTTTGCCCAGGTGGTGGAGTTGAAAGGGAAGAAGGCTGTGGTGGAGAGCAACAGCATAAGGATGACCATTCCCCTGAGCCGCCTCACCGGAACAAAGAAGACCAATATCCCTGTCGACAAACTCAGCCGACAGAACAGCCGGTTCCAGTCCATCTACGACGACATCAACGAAAAGCGCAAGACATTCAATCCCACCCTCGACCTTCGCGGCCAGCGTGCCGACGAAGCCTTGGAGAACCTCCAGCACTTCCTCGACGATGCCCAACTGCTCAGCGAAAAAGAGCTGCGCATCCTTCACGGCAAGGGCTATGGCATTCTGAAACAGATTATCCGCGACTACCTGCAGGGCAGCCGCGATGTGCGTTCCTACCGCTCGGAACGTCTCGAACTGGGAGGAGACGGCATCACCGTTGTGCAGCTGAAATAGTTTTTCCCCTGCCTCCCGTTGGAAAAATATGTAACCCGACAGGAATTTTATATCAAAAAAAACACTACTTTTGCACTGTGATAAAGATAGAAATAATATTAATCCTTAAACAACAATACAATGAAAATGAATAGATTTATCCTGCCCCTTGTGGCCATGGCCCTGTTGGCCACCGGATGCACAAAAGAGTATGTCTCCTACAACTATGGTGCCCAAGTGGAGACCATCCGCGTAAACGTCAACCCCGGTGATTGGCAATTCAACGAAGGTGTCCGTTTGCCGGGCGGTCAGAACTATTTCTATTGCACCGTCGACATTCCCGCTATCACCGACGAAGTGTTCGACTTTGGTACTGTTCAGGCTTATGTATGGAACATCTACAATGTCGACCAGAATCTCGGAGCCTGGAACACACTGCCCTTTGTCTATCCGCTCGAAGTCTTTGTCGAGAATGATGACGGTAGCCAAAGCCTCGTCATCGTACCCGAGAACCTTCGTTTCGAATGGGAGAAAGGCAAGGTGACATTCGTCATTCAAGACCTCGACGGCTATGACCCCGTCCGCGTTGGGTCGCCGATTAGCTTCAAGGTCAACATCACCCACAACATGTAACAGCTGTCTACTCCTTTTTGCGAGCCCGCCGGTCAACAAGCCGACGGGCCCTTTTTTTTTGAACCCAAATCGGCCTAACGACCGAATATTTGGGTAAGGTAAATATAAGCAGCCTAAAGCCTGTCAAAAGCCGGATGCAAAATGCGGGTGGTAAGACATAACCCCCAATGCCCGAATTGATATAAAAAGAGGGGAAACCGCGCGAACGGTTTCCCCTCTATGGTGTGGCCGGATAGTGTTATTCGGCGGGAGTGGCTTCGGGTTTGAGGAAGACGACCAGATAGTGCTTGAGGTCGATGAACTTCTTGGCGGCAGCCTGAATGTCCTTGGCGGTGACAGACTTGACAATGGCCTCGTAGCCGTCGACCACATAGTCGCGGCTCTCGTTGAAGCGGTAGCTGCCCATAATCTGGTTCATCCAGAAGCTGTTGTTCTGCTTGCTGTTCTGGCGGTTGATAATCTGCTGCTCCTGCACCTTGGCGAGGGTCTCGGCATCGGGACCTTCCTTGATGTACTTATTCAGGATTTCCATGGCAGCGTTCTCGATAAGCTGGGTGCTGTCGGGGTTGCAGTTGATGTAGAAGGTCCAGTCGATTTCCTGCTCGGGCAAGCGGCTGTAGCTGACATTGACGCTGGGGCTGTAGGTGCCACCCATCTTCTCGCGGATGATTTCGAGGGCGGTGATTTCCATGCAGGCGCTGAGCTGGTCGATGATTTCGGCATTCTTGACGCTGTGCTTGTAACCCTTGGTGGTGCCGGTCATGAGCATGATGCCCTGGTTGTCGGTGCCCTTATAGGCAGTGGCGCGCGGGGTGCCCTTGAAGGTGTAGTCCTTCAGTTTCTTCCAGCTCTCGGGTTTGGCCTTGGTGGTGGGCAGGTTGCCCAGATACTTGGCGATGAGGTTGATGTCGGCATCCTCGATGTTACCCACGAAGAAGAAGGTCTGGTGGGCGGCATTGCTGAAACGCTCGCGGAAGATTTCGTACATGCGGTCAAGGTTGAGGCTGCTGAGCTGTTCCTCGGTGGGAATAACGATAGCGCGGGGGTCGCCCGGACGAGCCATTTCGATGTACTTCTTGATGAAGACATACTGCGGGTTCTCGCCGATGAACTTGTACTGGTTGCGCATCTGGTCGATGTTCTTGTCGAACGACTCTTTGTCCTTGCGGGGAGCCTCATAGTAGAGGGCGAGGAGCTGCAGCATGGTCTCGAGGTCCTTGGGCACGCAGTAGCCGCTGAAGCCCTGGGTCTGGCCGCTGATGTTGGGGCTGATGGAGACGTTCTTGCCTTTGAGCTTCTTGGTCAGCTGGGTGTTGCTGAACTGGGCGATACCGGCATCGTCGATAAAGCCGGCAGCCTGGCTGGCGTTGAAGAATTCGGCATCGCTGTAGAGCGAGGTGCCGCCCCAGGCGAAGGAGCTCATCTGAATCTCGTCGTCCTTCAGGTTGGTCTTCTTGACGATAAACTTCACACCGTTGGGGCAGGTGTACTCCTTATAGTCGAGCACCGTGTTGGTCTTGGTGACCTTGGGGGTGACGGCGGGGAGTTCCTTGGCATACAGGGGTTCGTCCTTATAGTTGTCAACCCAGGCATCGTATTTGGCCTTGCGGGCGCGGTTGTAGATGGCAAGGATTTCGCTCTCGGTGGGAACCTTGTAGCCCTCCTGCTTGGGAGCGGTAAGGTAGTAGACGAAGTTTTCGTCGGTCACCCAAGTGTCGATAAGCTTGTTGCACTCCTCGAGGGTGATGGCGTTGTCGCCTTCCTCAGCGAGGAACTCCTTGGCATAGGAATACTCCTTCATGATGCCGGGAATCACTTCGCCCTCAAGGTAGTTGTTGGTATACTCCTGGGCAAAGCTGTTGCTGTTGGTCTTGTTGGCCTCTTTGGCGCTCTTGCGATAGCCCTCGAGCATTGACTCCTTGGCACGCTCGAACTCACCCTTGGTGAAACCGTGCTGGTCGGCGCGGAAGATCTCGGCGAGGACAGCCTCGGTGGCCTCCTCGATGCGGTTCTCCTTGGGAGCGCAGTTGCCCATGAAGGCATCGCAGCTGCGGCCCAGGAAAGAGCCATAGCCGCCACCGGCATAGAGGAAGGGAGCGGTGGCCTTCTCGGCGAGCTCGTTGTAACGCTCGTCGAGCATGCTGCTGACAAGGTTGCGGACCATGCTGGCGCGATAGTCGCCCACGGTGCCCTGGGGAGCCTTCTTGTGCTTCCAAAGCATCATCATGCTGGCGCCTGTGGCCTCCTTGTCGGTGGCGATAGCCACGAGGGGCTCCTTGTTGCCGGGAATGTCGTATTCGGGACGGGGACGGGGATTCTCAACGGCCTTGCGGCTGTCGAAATACTCGTGGACTTTAGCCTCGATGGCATTCACGTCGATGTCGCCGACAATCACCACGGCCTGCAGGTCGGGGCGGTACCAGTCGTTGTAGAAACGGGTGATGACGGGACGCTGGAAAGTGCGGATGACCTCCTCCAGGCCGATAGGCAGACGGTCGGCATACTTCGAGCCCTTCAGCATGATGGGCCAAGTGGCCTTGCGCAGACGCTCCTGAGCGCCCAGGCCGCCGCGCCATTCCTCGAGGATGACGCCGCGCTCGTGCTCAATCTCGTCCTGCTCGAAGAGCAGCTTAGAAGCCCAGCCGTCGAGGATTTTGAAACCCATCTCGACGAGCTCCTTGTTGTCGGCGGGCAGCTCGACATAATAGACAGTCTCGTCGAACGAAGTCCAGGCGTTGATGCCGCGGCCGAATTCGATACCGTTCTTCTGCAGGGTGCTGATCATCTCGTTGCCCTTGTAGTACTGGGTACCGTTGAAAGCCATGTGCTCGCAGAAGTGAGCCAGACCCTGCTGGTCGTCGTCCTCCAGCACCGAGCCTGCATTGGTCACCAGGCGGAACTGCACGCGGTTCTCCGGCTTCTTGTTGGCGCGGATGTAGTAAGTCATGCCGTTGGCCAGCTTGCCGATTTTAACCTTTTTGTCGACCGGCACCTTGGCGGTGAGGTCGCTCTTCTTTTCCTTGGCGGGTTTGCCCGTCTGGGCAAACGCCATGCTGCCGGCAAACACCAAAAGCAGCATTACGGTCAAAAATCTTTTCATTGTTTTGTTGTGTTTTTGATTGTGTTATTGTTTTGATTCGTTGATTCGTTGATATGTTGATATGTTGATACGTTGATATGTTGAAAGGTTTTAGTGTTTTAAGGTTTTCTCAATTTCTCAATTCTCAATTCCGTCCGGCCGGTACTCCAGCAGGTCGGCGGGCTGGCAGTCCAGCTCGTGGCAGAGGCGTTCCAGCGTGCTGAAACGCACCGCGCGGGCCTTCCCCGTCTTCAGGATGGAGAGGTTGGCGGGCGTCAGGTCCACCCGTGCCGCCAGCTCGGTAAGCGAAATCTTGCGCCTGGCCATCATCACATCGAGGTTAACTACAATCATCTGTCTTGGTTTTAATGTATAAAGTGCGCCGATTTCAATTTCTCAAATGGTCAGTTCGTTCTCCTCCTGCAGCTCCCTGCCGATGCGGAAAATCTGTGAGAGGAAAACAATGGTCAGTCCGAAGAAGATAAGGGTGAAATGGACGGTGTAGTGCGCCTGGGGCTGCCACTGTGTGCCGGCCAGCAGGTCGCGGGCCAGCGTGCGCTCCAGGTAGGTCGACAAATCGTGGCACAGCGAGATGACCAGCATCAGCACCCCCACAGCCAGCATCAGCGTCGAATTGCGGGTAGGGAACACGCTTCCCCGTTTCGTGCTGCGATACAGCGACACCAGCAGCACCGCCACCAGCGCCACAATTGCAGCCAGTGCAACCATCACCACCGCCTGCAGCGCCATCACCCAACCGATGCGCGGGTCGGAAGTGATGGACTCGTCTTTCGTGTAGAAATCCATGCTGAAGCGCTCGATGTGAGCGTGAGCCTGCATCGTGGGGCGTACACTGTCGATAGCCTGTTCCGCCCCCTGAAGCGTCCCCACGGTTTGGAGGTCCGTCACCGTGAAGGCGTAAGGCGATTCGGGTGTCGACAAACCGCCCAGTTGCGGGTCCTCGTCGGTACCGACCACACCCGCCACCGTCAGCGCCACGCACGAAAGCAGGATGCCTGCAAACAAAATGTACAGCCAGCGAAGATGCGTTATGTTTCTTTTACTCATTATATTGTATACACCGGCGGCGGGAAAAACGCCGCCCTATTCGAGTGGCAAAAGTACACATTTTTCCCGAATTATTATTGTTTTTCAGTAAAAAATACAACTTTTTTACACTTCGACAATGTCCTTGCCAGTGCCTGCCGACGCGACTTATAGTTAAAATATATTAAATTTCACAAGGAAGGGGGTATCCAAACGGCACCCAACGACTCTATATAGCAAAGGGGGTGAAGAACTGCCGCCTGTTAATTATTTAATATAAATGCTTATGAAAACACGTATTTCTTATTTGATTGTTGCTGCGGCAATGCTATTGTCGCGACAAGTCGCGGCACAGACGCCAAGCGCAAGTGTTATCCCACTGGGCGACACGACGGACATGGTTCTCGGCAGTGCATCCAATCTGCCGTATGTCTCTTCGGCTGCGGGCTATACGCAGCAGTTGGTTCTGAACACGGAACTGGAAGGCGCGGCCATGATTACGGGCATCGACCTTTATTGCGGGAGTATCAATATCGGCCGCGCGGGTTGTTCCATTTATCTGGCCAATACCTATGTGCCTGATTTGGGTGATGGACTGGTACCTTTTGGGGCAACATTCCAGCTGGTGGCTGTGGATTCGCTTGCCTGTATGCATCAAGGTTGGAACCACTATGAGTTCGACACGGCTTTCTTCTACAATGGTTTGGGCAATCTCATAGTGGCATTCGACTGCCCTTGGGGTTTCGGGGGCGGTCATTTCTATAGTGAGCATATCATACGGCCGTTGTCGAGGTTTACTTTCAGCCGTCTGGCCAATGTCTCGCCGATAACAACTTCAGACCTCACCTATTACCGCAATGTGATGCGGTTGCACACACAGCCAGTCTCGCAGGTGGTGACGGGCTGTCCCGCCCCTACGCTGTGGGTGGATTCGGCAGGTGCCACTGCACTGAAAGTGCGGTGGAGCCCCGGCTACCAGGACACCACGTGGGTAGTGGAGTGTGTGGCCGACGGCGATACCTCATGGCATGGTAGCAGTTTGGTATGGGGCGACACGTCGTACACATTGACGGGTCTTACGCCCAACACCCATTATACTGTTCGCCTGACGGCTTTCTGTACCGATACCTTTACTACGGTGTTGCGGCATGTGGTTACCAACTGTACACCCGCTGTGCTGCCATACAGCGAGGGCTTTGAAGGGCGGTGGGATATGCCGGACTGCTGGTTGACGATGTTGGGCAGCAGGGGTGACTATCCCGCTGTGGGGACGACACCTCATTCCGGCATCCGCAGCGTTTGGATGAAGGGAGGAACCGTGGTGCTGCCTGCAGTGGATGCGGAACCCGACAGTGTAGAGATTTCGTTCTTTGCTTACTTCTCAGAGAATCCCTCTTATGTCCCGACGGCAGACCTATATGTAGGAATGGTGTCGGATGCACTGGATTTCTCTACCTTCGTGCCGGTGGACACGGTGACGCTGTCGCGACATGCGGGATGGACGCCAGTGGTGGTGCGTTTTGACCATTACAGCGGTCCGTGGGGACGCATCGCCTTGATGTGCGCCGACACGAACAGACGTGGCATCTATCTTGATGATATTGCAGTGAACCGTATTGTACCCTGTCAAACCATCATGTCGGTCAGCGTTGACCAGGTGACGGATACATCGGCGGTGGTACATTGGGCAGACAGCAGTGCGGTGTATTACGAGGTGGCATGCGTCCCTGCGGGCTTTGCGATTGACTCCTCACACATCGTCACCGACATTCGCACAGACAGCCTATTGCTGACAGGGCTGCTTGACAATACGCTCTACGAAGTGTATGTCCGCTCCTATTGCGGAAGTTTCAACACCAACTGGTCTGCGGTGGTGCAGTTCCGTACACACTGCAGTCCGCTCGATACGCTGCCTTATACTGAGGATTTCGATTCTTACACAGGGGGGACTATAAGACCTATGAATTTGCCCTGTTGGCATGGGTCTGTTGCAGGCGACACATACGAGAATTTTTTTCCAGGAGGCGGCCACTCGGGCATGAGGATGCTGCAATGGAGGTCGCACTGGGGCAGCGGGACGACCGATTATATTGTCCTTCCGGCTATCAACACGGCGATTAATCCCATGGGGACGCTGCTGTTGTCGTTCTGGGCTCGCAACGACGAGGACTTGACCTATTTCTACGACGATGGCCGTCTGCTGGTGGGTGTGATGGACGACCCCGATGTGGACTCCACTTTCCAATTGATTGACACTGTTTCCATCAATAGCGACGAGTGGCAGCGTTACGACATCCCGCTGAGTTCTTATTCGGGCTCGGGCAGATACATCACGCTGAAGGAATGTACAGGAATGGGAACCCACGGCTGGAGCTTGATGTATATTGATGACATTGAGGTGGATTTGATTCCGCCCTGTACTGGTGTGACAGGGATGAGGCTTACGGGTCTTACCGCCTCTACTGTTACAGTGGAGTGGGATGATGTAGATACGGGTGCTGCATATCAGACCTTTATCAGTCCATCTTCCACGGCTCTGCCGGTTGCAGACTCAGCTGTGCTCGACACTTCGGTGTGCACTTTCGGGGGTCTCGCCGCCGGAACCTCCTACTATGTGTGGGTACGAGCCATTTGTTCTAAGGGCGGATTATCGCCTTGGGAAGGTCCTTTGCAGGTGGTGCCGGGTGTGTGGAACATGCGAGCCAACCACAACGACACCCTTTCCATGTGCGGGGTGACGGTGTATGACAATGGCGGTCCCAACAGCACGATTACGGCGCAGAACTCCACGCTTGTCATCATGCCTACACAGCCGGGTACCCTCGTCACGGCGAGCGGACAGATAACCCTTCCGAACGAAGACATGGTGTTTACCGTTTACGACGGCGTGGGCACCACGGGTGCGGTGCTATGGTCCAGCGACGGTGTTTCGCAGTTTAACTATCCTTTTGGTCCGTTAGTCTCCAATTCGGGACCGCTGACCCTTGCACTCACTCTTTATTATAATCAGACATTTTATGGCGACGGTTTCGAACTCAACGTCTCCTGCATCCCCGACACCTGTGTGGTGAAGAACCTGCGCCTTGACTCCGCTGTGCCGCTGAGCGACACGATGCTCAATATCACTTGGGACTGCAATGGGGCGACGTACTATGAGGTGGAATACGGTCCGAAGGGCTTTGTGCAAAGTACAGGCACCCTCGACACAACCTCTGTGGCCAGCTATACCATTGCGGGATTGACCAGTCTTGCCCGACGCGATGTGTATGTGCGTGGCATCTGCGGTGCGGGAGCCAACTGCGACACCAGTAGTTGGGTGCGCGGCACTTTCATCACCCAGCCTTGCCCTGATGCCGTTTATCGCGAAAACTTCAATTCTTCCATGAACCAGGTGCGTGACATGGTCGTTCCTATTGGACCCAACAACACATACAGTGAATGTTATTACGTGCAGACAATTGTGGATTCGGCTTTCTTGGCAGGGCTTGAAGGGGGAATCACAGCCATGGCTTTCCATCCCGCTACACCAGCCATCGCCGACCGCATGTCGAATATGACTGTCTATTTGGCCAATGTGTCCGATGTCGAATTCAGCTCTGGTATCATTGTGCCCGATTCGGCACACCGTTTCGTGAAAGTGATAGATTCGGCCAATTTCTGCTACGGACTTAATACCGAGTGGCAGGTATATGGTTTCGACCGTCCTTTCTTGTGGAACGGGCACAGCAACCTGCTTGTGTCGGTGTTGATGAGGAATCCCATGGCAGGCAATTGGTATGGGACACTTGCCTATTACTATGCTCACACTACTTCGTCGCTGCACAAGAGCTATGTGGTTTGGGATGCTCCCGCATCGTTCAGCATCTACAATGCCAATACCTATACCAATACGTCGTGGAGAGCTGGAACGGGCGACCTGCGTTTCTATACCAACACCTGCCACATGCCACTTTGCGCCGAGCCGGTGGTGGATACGGTGGCAGTGGACTATGAGAGCGCCACACTTTCGTGGAACGGTACCGGTGGCGGCTACCAGTTGACCATCTCCCCCAATACGACAGGAGAAGGACTTGTGTTGGAGAACGGCACCAGCCACACCTTCACGGGTCTGATGCCGGCCACCACCTACCAAGTGTCTATACGGCAGGACTGCATGGCTGACAGCCTCGGCTATTCCGACTGGGTCACCGTCGAGTTCACCACCGACAGTTTCCGTTGCCTTGCTCCCGATAGCTTCGCGGTGTACGACATCACTCGCTCGTCAGCCACCTTCGACTGGGTGGGTGATACTGGCGGCGGAGTGTCGTGGCAGCTCGAGGTGTGGACACCCGGCAGCAGGCATGTCAGCCATCTTGTCACCGAGCATCCATTCGTAATCGAAGACCTCAACCCAGGCACAACGTATTGTGCGTATATCCATGGCTACTGCGGCAGTGCGAACCAGATAACGGGCGAGTGGAGCGATACGCTGTGCTTCACCACTCCGACATGCCCCGATGTGACGGGGTTTGATACCAGTGCGGTCACCACAACGTCTGTCTCCCTTGTGTGGAATGCAGACGAGCTGGTGCAGGATTACCTAATGGAGTACGGCCCAGTCGGTTTCGCCCTTGGCTCAGGCATCAGTCAGATTGTCACGGCAGACAGCTGCACCGTCGGCGGTCTCACGCCCTCCACGGCGTATGACTTCTACCTGCGTGCGCGCTGCGACGAGGATTGGTTGTCCGATGAATATGCCGCACTGCTCAATGTCGTCACCCGTCAGTCTGTGGGTGTGGTGATTCCTGAGAGTGAGGACGTGCCCTTCTCCCTCACCATCGTACCCAATCCGGCCAAAGGTGTGACCACCTTGTACCTTGAAGGATTGCCCAAGCAGTATCGAGGTGCCGTAGAGGTGACGGTATCCGACCTGTCGGGTCGCGAAGTGCTGACCAGAATGGTGGAATGCGGCGGTCAGTGTCGTCTGACGCTAAATCTTGAAGACTTGCTGCAAGGGGCTTATTTCGTCCGCGTGGAGTGCGGCGGTGGGTCCCAGAGTCCAGGCTGGCTGGCGGTGCGAAAGCTTATCGTGATTGGAGAATAGTAAAGTGAAAAAGGGGGTTGGACTGCTGCCAACCCCCTTTTATGTTCATTTCTCTTTGTGCGGGTTTCTGTTATGCTTTCTGGCCGATGTATTTCTCCAGGGCGTGGCGCAGCTGGACGGGAGTGACATCGTGGTGGATTTCGCCTTCGATGGCGTAGGAGATGGCTCCGGTCTCTTCGGAGACGATGACGCTGATGACATCCAGCTGCTCGGTGACGCCGATGGCGCTGCGGTGGCGCAGGCCGAGGTTGGGGTCGATGTCGGTGCGCGAGGTGACGGGGAGGATGCACCGCGCGGCGAGCACTTGGTTGCCGCTCACGATGACGGCTCCGTCGTGCAGCGGGGAGTTTTTGAAGAAGAGCGTCTCGATGAGTGCGGAGGAGGCCACGGCGTTGATGGTCTCGCCGGTGCGCACCAACTCTTCCACTTCGTTGCTGCGCTTGAAGATGATGAGGGCGCCGGTCTTGCTTTGCGACATGTGCATGCAGGCCTGGATGTAGGGTTCGAAGTTGGTGCCGCTATGCTTGTTGACGTCGCTGCGCCAGAATTGGAGCCGCTTGGCGAGGGTGTCGCCGGTGACTTGCGTCTTGGTGCCGATGAAAAGGAGGAATTTGCGTATCTCGGGCTGGAAGACGATGACGAGGGCGATGAGGCCGATGCTCATGATGCCGCCCAGTATCTGGCTGCAGAAGCGCATGCCCAGCGCGGCGAAGATGCGCCAGGCGATGTACATGATGAGGAGGGCCCAGAATATACGGATGATGTTGGTGCCTTTCAGCATGCGGTAGAGGTAGTATACCAGCACGGCTACCATGAAGACGTCGAGGATATCGACAAACCTGATGTTCAAAAAGGGGAGCATATTTTTTTAAATTGAGAATTGAGAACTTCTTGAATTGAGAATTGAGAATTGAGATTTTTGAATGCGTTAATTCGTAAATCGACTAACACAATAACGGTGGGTCGGTGGTTTTATTATGGTGGTTCTGTAAAAAAATTGAGATTTGAGAATTGAGATTTGAGACCTGGCGGGTGTTACCTCTCAACTCTCAATTCTCAATTCTCACCTCTCAACTCTCTGGATAGAGTAGCTGGATGGCGAGGCGTGTGGGGCGCGGGGTGTGGACGCGCAGCAGCGAGGCTCCACCAAGGAGGGCGACGGTGTTGAGGGCAAGGGTGCCCAGTTCGGAGTCGGGCAGGGCAGGGGAGGCTTCGCCAAACCGGTCGGGGAAGTGGGCGAGGCGACGGGTGATCATGGATTTGTTGGAGAGGGCTACGAGCATGGGGTATTCGGGGAATCGGCCGATGAGTTCGGGCAGGCGGTGGAGGAGCTCGTGGTTCTGCTCCACGGTCTTGGCAAAGCCCAGTCCGGGGTCGAGGATGATTTGCGAGGCTCCGAGACGGTGCAGGGTGTCGAGCCGCTGGTCGAAATAGTGGGAGAGGCCGTCGACGATGTCGTTGTAGCGTGTGTTCTCGGGCAGCTGCATGGTGGCAGGGGTGCCGCGCATGTGCATGAGGATGTAGGGGACGTGGAGCGAGGCGACGGTGGCGAGCATGTCGGGGTCGAGTTGGCCGCCGGAGATGTCGTTGACGATGTCGGCTCCCGCTTCGACGGCGCGGGCGGCGGGGAGGCTCTGGCAGGTGTCGACAGAGATGACGGCCTCGGGCAGCGCGGCGCGGAGGAGGGCGACGAGGGGCGCCAGTTTGGCGGCTTCGTCGGCGGGGGAGAGCATGGCGGCTCCCGGCCGGGAGGACATGACGCCGAGGTCGAGGATGTCGGCCCCGGTGGCAAGGAGGTGGCGCGCCTGCTGCAGCAAAAGCTCGGGGGTGTTGTAGCGGCCACCGTCGTAGAAGGAGTCGAGGGTGGCGTTGAGTATGCCCATGACGGCAGGACGGGTGAAGGTGGTTTCACCCCGCTTGCAGCGGAGTGTAAACGGGGAAATTTGATGCAGTTGGTTCATGTATCGAAAAAAAATTGTATCTTTGCTTTTTGTCCAGAAAAACGCTTCTGCTGCTTTTTTATTGTTTTACAGCAATAAAAAAGGAGTATCGGCGTTAATGGAAATTGAAAAGTGAAAATTGAAAAGTGAAAAGGGGCTCCACGTATCACACGAATTACACGTATAAAAATACTTGTGATACGCGAGATACGTGGAGATAATTGACGAATTGAAAAGTGAAAATTGAAAATAACTATTGATGACTGAAAAGAACAACAATATAGCCTCTACGGAGACCCCCCGAACGAAGCGTGAGTTTGAGACAGAGATGAACCGTTGCCGGGACCTTTTCGAGAAGAAGACCCGCGATTACGGTACGTCGTGGCGTGTGCTGAGGTTGCCTTCGCTGACCGACCAGATCTTTATCAAGGCGAACAGGATCCGCAGCGTTGAGGAGAGCGGGGAGAACCGCGTGGGCGAGGGCGTGGAGTCGGAGTTTGTGGCCATGGTGAACTATGCCGTGATGGCGCTGATGCAGCAGGATCTGCCACCTGACGACGGGCAGGATTTGCCGACCGACAAGGCGTTGGAGTTGTACGACAAGCACCTGCACCGGGCTGCAAGGCTGATGCTGGACAAGAACCACGACTACGGCGAGGCATGGCGTTTGATGCGGGTGGGGTCGATGGTGGACTTGATTTTGATGAAGCTGCGCCGCATCAAGCAGATTGAGGACAACCAGGGACATACGCTGGTGTCGGAAGGTGTGGAGGGCGGATATATGGATATCATCAACTATGCCTTGTTCTGCCTGATACGCCTGCACGAAGAGAATGAGCTTGATAAATTGAAAAGTGAAAATTGAAAAGTGAAATGATTGTGTGAATGCTTAATAAATTGAGAAGTGAGGTTTCCACGTATCACACGAATTACACGTATAAAAAAATACTTGTGATACGCGAGATACGTGGAGATGATTGAGAATCGATTTACGAATTAACGAAATAACGAATTCAAAACGTTGACATACTATGAAGATTAAAGAGACAAAACTGAACTGGACGTTGAATGTGGTGGCGCGTGTTGTGGTGGGTTTGGTGTTCCTTTTCTCGAGTTTCGTGAAGGGGGTCGACCCGCTGGGCACGTCGTTCAAGATAACCGAGTATCTTACTGCTTGGAGCCCCTTTGGAATCAGTCTGGAATGGCTCACTCCGCTGGCTCCTGTCATGTCGATGGGGCTGATTACGGCTGAGTTTCTGGTAGGTGTGCTGCTGCTGACGGGTGCTTTCCGCCGCTTGAGCGCATGGCTGCTGGTGTTGATGATGCTGTTTTTCACCTGTACGACGCTTGTAGACGCTATCACCAACAAGGTGACGGACTGCGGCTGTTTCGGCGATGCCGTGAAACTGACAAACTGGCAGACCTTCTGGAAGAATGTGGCACTGGATGTCCCCACCCTGTGGATTTTCCTGACCCGTGACCTGCGCCGCAAGAAACGGTTTGAAAGGGATGTGCTGATAATCATCTTTGCTATCGTGGCAATGGTGGTGTTCGGGCTGTATAACATCAACAACGAGCCCTGCATAGACTTCCGCAGCTGGAAGGTGGGCAACCAGATGATTGAGATGGACGAGAACGCCCAGGTGAAGAGTTATGTGACCTATCGCAACACTGAGACCGGCGAGACGGAAGAGTTTCTGTCGGAGGAGCTTGTGAAGCGGATGGAGGAACCCGGCTGGGAGCAGAAATGGGAGTGGGAGAGCAGCCGCGTGGAAGACCCCAATGAGATTAAGGCTGACGGTTTCTCGATGCTGGACATGGATATGAACGACCATGCCAAGGAATTCATCGGGTCGCCCGACTATCTGATGATTGTCACGATTCACCACCTCGACAAGGTGAAAGACCAGGGCGTCGAGGCAATGAAGAATGTGCTGGTGTGGGCCGATGCCAACGGAGTGCAGACCGTGCTGCTGAGTTCGGCTCTGCCCGAGGATGTGCAGGCGTTCCTTTATGTCAACAAACTGGACAACCTTGATTTCTACTTCGCCGACGCCACTGCAATAGAGACGATGCTCCGCTCCAATCCTGGTTTTATGCTGCTGAAGGGCGGCAAGGTGCTGGGGAAATGGCACTACCGCCATGCTGACGATGTCGAGGATGTGAAGCTTGATTGAGACCCGATACCAAGGGCTGATTGAATAGGTAACAAATAATTAAAACTAATATGATACAGAGAAAACAAACTATCTTTCTACTTTTGGCAGCATGTGCCATGGCTTTGTGTTTCGTGTTCCCGATTGCCTCGTTCGAGGCGAAGGCTCCGCTGGGGATGCCTGTGACGGGACAGTTCAGGATGATTCCGAAGGATGTGCCCGAGACGATGTCGCAGATATTGAATGGCGAACCGGTGGAAATCGGACAGCGCGGATATGTGAAGACATGGCCTTTGGTGGTGCTTACCATTGCCTCGGGTCTTATCGCTCTGGGCAGTATATTCATGTATAAGAACCGTGTGCGTCAGATGCGTGTGGTGGCAGTGGGTTTCCTGCTTGGTGTGGTGGACCTGTTTCTGATTTTCATCTGGGCGGTGGACTCGTTTGTGGACCAGGCCACGCAGGCCATGGCTTGCACCGAGGTGCACGTGAGCTACGGTGTGGCCACGTGGGCGATTATCGCCGCTGTGGTGTTGATGTTCCTGGCGCAGCGTTTCATCAGAAAGGATGAAGAGAAGGTACGCGCAGCTGACCGACTGAGATAAAAAAGGGAGAGTCCATTGGAAAGAGTTATTGACAATTTGGAGCAACTGCCCCGGCTGGCATCGGATTTGCTGGAGGAATTCCGTGAGGAGCGCTTCTTTGCCTTCTTCGGGAAGATGGGTGTGGGCAAGACCACGCTGATAAAGGCTCTGTGCGACCAGTTGGGAGTGAAGGAGGTGGTGTGCAGCCCTACATTCGCCATCATCAACGAATACACCTCGGGCGAGGGAGAGCCGGTCTACCACTTCGACTTCTACAGGTTGAAGAGTGCGGAGGAAGCATACGACATAGGCTATGAGGAGTATTTCTACAGCGGTATGTATTGCTTCACGGAATGGACAGAAAAGATAGAACAACTGCTGCCCGAACACTATGTACGGGTGGAGATGAAAGAAACAAACGGAATAAGAACACTTATTGCAACAATAGTAAATGACTGAATCGGAAGTTTTGGCCAAACTGGCTGCCCAAGCATTGGGCGAAAAGAAAGGTGTAGACGTCCAGATACTGGATATGCGCAAATTGAAGAGTGCCCCGGCATCGTTCTTCGTGATAGCGTCGGGCAATGTGCCCTCGCATGTGAGCGCCTTGAGCGACCACGTGCACGAGGTGGTGAAAAAAGCCACGGGGCTCAACCCTTCGAAAGTGGAAGGCTACGCCAATGCCGAGTGGATATTGATGGACTACTTCGATGTGGTGGTGCATATCTTCCAGTCGGAGAAACGTGCTTTCTATAAGCTTGAGGAATTGTGGGCTGATGCCGAGCGTATCGAGGTCGCCGAAAATAAATAAAGTAGTATAATGGCAGAACAGAATAATAAACAGAATCCCGGACAGGGCTTTCCCGGCAACAACAAGGGCGGTCGCAAGCGCAACTGGGTGATGTTTGTCATTTATGGCATCATCATTCTCACCCTGGGCACCATGCTGTTGCAGCAGGACGGCAGTGGCTCGCCGCGTTCAATCAAATGGGCGAAACTTGAAACCATTCTGGAGCGGCACGACTATTCGAAGATAATCATCGTGAACCAGAAGTACGCCGAGGTGTATATCAAGTCTTCAGCATTGAAAAGCGACACAATGTACAATGACTTGGTGGGACGCAATATGTTGGGGAAGGATGTGCCTGAGAGTAATTACTATAAGTACGATTTTGTTACGTTCGAGAGCTTTGAGAAAGACTTGGAGAGCGTAGAGGAACGAACAGGCGAGCGAGTGGACCTTACACCCGAGGAACGTACAAGTCCGTGGCGTGACATTTTGGTAATCTTCGGTCCTTTCTTAATCTTGATTCTCTTCTTCGTGATAATGAGCCGCATCTCCCAACGCCAGATGGGCAGTGGTGGCGGTATCTTTGGAGTAGGGAAAAGCAAGGCGAAAGTGTACGACGGAAAGACCCCCACGAATATCACCTTCAAGGATGTGGCTGGATTGGCCGGCGCCAAGGAGGAGGTGATGGAAGTGGTGGACTTCCTGAAGAATCCGAAAAAGTATACCGATTTGGGTGGTAAGATTCCCAAGGGTGTGTTGCTGGTAGGGCCTCCGGGCACAGGTAAGACACTCCTGGCAAAGGCTGTGGCCGGTGAGGCCAATGTGCCATTCTTCTCCATGTCGGGTTCCGATTTTGTCGAGATGTTTGTGGGCGTGGGTGCTTCGCGTGTGAGAGACCTCTTCGAGGAGGCCAAGAAGAAAGCGCCCTGCATCATCTTTATCGACGAGATTGATGCCGTAGGACGTGCGCGTGGCCATGCCGGATTGAGCAACGCCAACGACGAACGCGAGAATACCCTTAACCAGCTGCTTACCGAGATGGATGGTTTCAGCAGTGGTACCAACGTCATCGTGCTGGCCGCCACCAACCGTGCCGATGTGCTGGACAAAGCCCTCTTGCGTGCCGGCCGTTTCGACAGGCAGATCTATGTCGAACTTCCCGACCTTGAGGAACGAAAAGCCATCTTCGACGTGCACATGCGTCCGCTGAAACTGAATGAGGATTCAGCAAGCGAGGATTGTATCGATCGCGATTTCCTTGCCAAGCAGACACCTGGTTTCTCCGGTGCCGATATTGCCAATGTGTGTAACGAGGCGGCGCTCTGTGCCGCCCGCAAGGGGAAGAGCCTGATAGGCCGACAGGATTTCCTGGATGCCATCGACCGCATTGTAGGCGGTTTGGAGAAAAGAACCAAGGTGCTTACAGAGCACGAGAAGAGAGTGGTGTCATACCACGAGAGCGGACACGCATCGGTGAGTTGGCTCCTGCGTTGGGCCAATCCGCTGATTAAGGTGACCATCGTTCCGCGTGGCAACTCGCTTGGAGCGGCGTGGTATCTGCCCGACGAGCGGCATCTGACCACCTATGCACAGATGTTTGACGAGATGACCAGCCTGATGGCCGGTCGTGCCGCCGAGGATGTGGTATTTGGCGAAGTGGGTACCGGCGCCTTGAACGACATGGAACGTGCCACGAAGATGGCTCAGTCGATGGTGGTATACTATGGTATGAGCCCTCGAATCGGGAACATCAGTTTCTACGACTCGTCGGGTCAGACCGACTATGGATTCACCAAGCCCTTTAGCGACAAGACTGCCGAAGTCATCGACTCGGAGGTGAACCGCATTGTCGAGGAGGCTTATGCTCGTGCGAAGGAAATAATCGTGCAGCACCGTGCTCAGCTGGACGAGCTGGCAGGCCAGTTGTATGAGAAGGAGGTGCTCTTCCGCGATGATTTGGAACGTATCTATGGCCCGCGTGTCGCCGACCTGGAAGCACAGAAACTGGTGGAAGATAAAAAAACGGAGAATGCCCAGCTCGAGAGTAGTACCAGCCACGATAATGACGAGAACACAGACTCATCTAATAATAATATTGAAGCATGAAGACATTCTGGATACGTACAGCCAGCGCGACAGTATATGCCCTGCTTTTCCTCGGCTCCATCTATAGCGGACGTATGGTAGGGGAGACATGGGGTACTGTCATCCTGTCGGCTTTCGCCCTGTTTGTGGTGTTAGGTTGTACATTTGAGTATTTTCGTATTGCAGAGAAACATGGGGCACATCCAATAAAGCCGTTGGGCTATGCATTCAGCACCGTTACTATTTTGGTGTGGACTGTTACCCAGTTGTATGATGGCCCTGTTTTTGGTGTGGATGTCCTGGGTTGGATACTGCAGTTGTCATTGGTGATCACGCTTGCAGTCCAACTATGGCGCAAGACGGAAAACCCCTTTGCCGACGTGCTGCACACGTTGCTTCCCATGCTCTATGCCGCCACTCCGCTCTCGATGATGCCATATCTGCACTATTCGATGAATGTGCTGGTGATGTGTATTATCATGGTGTGGGTGAACGACTCGTTTGCCTACATGGGAGGCTCGTTGGTTGGCAAGCACAAGATGTGGCCTCGCCATTCTCCCGGAAAGACGTGGGAAGGCACTGCCATCGGTGTGGCTGCAGCAGTGGCCGCAGGTCTGTTTGTCGGCCCGCTGTTTGAGACTCGTCTTGTGTGGTACGACTGGCTGATTCTGGGACTTGTATGTAGTATCATAGGTACATTGGGCGACTTGGTCGAGTCCATGCTCAAACGGTCGGTAGGGTTGAAAGACTCTGGCAACATCATGCCGGGTCATGGAGGATTCCTCGACCGCTTCGACAGCCTCCTTTTCATTCTCCCCGTAGCCACCGCCTATTGTTACCTCATGGTCCACTAGCATGAAATATTAAATTTTTAACCCATGTATATCCATAAAGAAGGACGCAAGCTTATCGGGATGACTTTCGCCATAGTGATGGCCATCTTCACCGCCATGATATTCCTTGTCCCTCACTGGACGTTCTTCCATGGCCTTTTTATCGCCATCCTCTTTGCGCTGTGGGTGGCTGTTGCCCTTTTCTTCCGTATCCCGCGTCGGGTCTTCACCGACGATTCCCAACGTCTTATTTCTCCTGCCGACGGCACGATTGTGACCATCGAGGAGGTGGAAGAGAAAGAGTACATAAAAGGCGAGTGCATCCAGCTGAGTGTCTTCATGTACGGTACCGATGTCCACGTAAACCGCTATCCTTGCGATGGCACCATCGAGTATTACAAGTATCACCGGGGCAACTACTTTGTGGCCTCCTATCCCAAAGCCAGCGTCCTTAACGAACGCACCACCGTGGGGCTCCGTCTGCCCGACGGACAGAAGATAGTCCTTCGTCAGGTGGCCGGCACCATGGCCCGCCGCATTGTCTGCTACGCCCGCGAAGGCGAGCAGGTGAAACAGAATCAGGAGATGGGCTTTATCAAGTTCGGCTCGCGTGTCGACATCTTCGTCCCCAAGCATTTCCTCATCGACGTCGATGTGCAGGACACCGTGCGCAACGCCATCTCGCCCATCTGCACCATCGTCCCTGAGCCGGAGGAGCATCCTCGTACTGAGCCTGTCAACAACAACTAACATCCCCCAGCAGATGAGTATCGCCGACCAGATATTATACGAGGACAACCACCTGATAGCTGTCAACAAACAGCCCGGACAGATTGTCCAAGCCGATATCACCGGCGACACCTGCATGGCCGACCTCCTCAAGGCCTATATCAAGGAGCGCGACGCCAAACCCGGTAATGTTTTCTGTGGCGTCATCCATCGCCTCGACCGACCGGTGAGCGGGGTAGTCCTTTTTGCAAAAACCAGCAAAGCCCTCTCGCGCATGAATCAGATGGTGAAGGAGCGCGACTTCCAGAAGATATACAGGGCAGTGGTCACCCACATGCCACCTGCATCTCAAGGCCATCTCGAAGACTACCTTGTGCGTAATGCCAAGCTCAACAAGAGTTTCATTACTGCCGATAGCGCCAATCCCGAAGCCAAGCTTGCTTCGCTCGACTATCGTCTGATTGCCACCTCAAAAGGTGGGTATCATCTGCTCGAGATCGAGCTGCATACCGGCCGCCATCACCAAATCCGCTGCCAACTAGCCCACATGGGGTGTCCCGTAAAGGGAGACCTGAAATATGGCGCCCCGCGTTCCAACCCCGACGGAAGCATCTCGCTTCATGCCTATCGTGTGTCCTTTGACCACCCGGTCCGGCACCAGCCCGTTGTCGTCACTGCTCCTCAGCCGTGGCAGAATATGTTTCAAGAAATTAGTTCCGAAAAAATCCTTTAAATAATGAAAAGACATATCTTATTAATTTTATTCGTGCTCGTGACTTTATGCTCCGGGCGCGTATCGGCGCAGTCTCTCATCTCTCTGCACAGCGACTATTCCTCTACCCGTTTTGAGTTCCGCTGTCCACAGGTGAGCTTTGGCTCGCACAATATTCAAGGCAACGTCTTCACGGTTGCCACCATCCCTGGAGCCTCGCCCTCGGTTCAGATTGGTGCCCCAGACCTTCCCATCATCTCCGAATACATCGAGATACCCGTGGGTGCCGAGGTCAAGGTAAAAGTGTCTGACGTTCAGCTCTCCAGCATAGGTCCAGGAGCCCTGGATAACCTCCTGGCGCCTGTGCAGCCAGCTCCATCAAAGTCCGATGTAGGCGTGAAGCCCTTGGCATTCGACAGCCTGCTCTATGCCACCGACGCCTTCTATCGTCACCCTGCGGCATGGGTCGACATCGTTGGAATAGCCCGCGACCGCCGGTTGGCCTTGCTGCGTATCTCGCCGCTGGCCTACAACCCTGTTACCGGCGAGCTGCAGCAGATCACCTCCATGACGGTTACCATCACCTATGAAAATGCCGACATTGCAGCTACACAGCGGCTGCACACCCTCTACCATTCCCCCAATTTCAATTGGGGCCAGCGCATCGTCAACAGCCTCCCGGCGGCCAAGGAGGTCTGCCTCGAAGCTCCGCTGCATTACCTTATTGTCTCACACCAGAGTTTCCGTGGGCAGCTCGACTCCTTTGTCAACTGGAAGAAGCGTCAGGGATTCATCGTTACCGAGGTCTACACCGACGACCCTGGAGTGGGTTCTACTGCCATGTCCATCGCTCAATACGTCAAGGGGTTTTATACCAATGCCACACCCGAGCTTCCCGCCCCCACCTATCTGTTGTTAGTGGGCGACCATGCTCAGATTCCTGCTTTCTCTTCTCGTTGCTCTCGTCCTGCTAACGACCATGTGACAGACCTCTACTATGCCACTTGGACCGAAGGTGACCATATCCCCGACTGCTATTATGGCCGTTTCTCCGCCCGCTCAGCGGCCGAACTCCTTCCCCAAACCGAGAAAACCATCTTCTACGAGAGTTATGCCTTCCCCGACGACAGCTATCTGCGCACAGCAATCCTCATAGCCGGCGTAGACCAAGGCTATACTACCGACAATGCTTACCGCTATGCCGACCCGGCCATGGATTATGCTGCCAGCACCTATGTCAATTCCGGCAACGGATTTACCGATGTACGTTACTATAAGAACAATGTCTCTTTTGCCCCCACGGGTGTTACCGTCACGGGTAGCAGCCAGCCCTCGGCCACGGCCAATGTCCTCATCCGGATGTACAGCGAAGGCTGTGGGTTGGTCAACTACAGTGCCCATGGATTCGACGACAGCTGGTCTCAACCCAATTTCACGGCTCAACACGCCTCGCAGATGACCAACCTCAACCGTCCCTCCCTCATGATTGGCAACTGCTGCCTGTCGGGCAAGTTCAACACTACCACCTACGATGCCTGTCTTGGCGAAGCCCTGTTGCGCCGAGAAGGCAATGCCGGTGCCGCTGCCTATATCGGTGGTACAAACTCCACTTATTGGCCGCATGATTTCTGCTGGGAAGTGGGTGTACGCAACAATATCAGCAATACAATGAACACCACCTACGATGCCGCGAACCTCGGTATGTACGACCGCCTGTTCCACACCCATGGCGAAGCGTTTGCAGATTGGCATAACACGGTTGGAGCCATGGTCGCTGCAGGCAATGCTGCTGTCGAATCCTACGATGCCGGTTCCAACTATTCCCATTATTACTGGGAAATATACGAACTCTTCGGCGACCCCTCGCTCATGCCCTGGCTGTCGACTGCTGCCGATATGGAGGTGACTGCCACGAGCCCCGCCAGCATTGCCGAATCACACTATCCCGTCATCGCTGTGCCATACGCCTATGTCGCTTTGGTCGACCCCGAATCCCACACCCTCATTGCTGCCGCCTATGCTGACGAGAACGGCGATGCTGATTTGCTGCTCCCAGCCGACTTCTCCGTCGGCGATTACGAGCTTGCTGTATGGGCTCAGAATTACAAACCCTACTTCCAGCAGGTGTCGTTTGTCGTCTTCAGTGGCCCCTATGTCATGGTCACCGACATCCAACCCTCGCAAGGCAAGCTGGTCCCCGGTCAGGCTACCACCTTCGATGTCACCATTGTCAATGTCGGAAACTCCTACCCAACTCTCGGCCTCATCAACCTCTCTTCCAGCAACGAGGGGTTGAACATCGCCCAGCCCGAAGCGCATTTCGATGCCATCGCCCCCGGCGACACACAGGTGCTCTCTGGTCTCTGGCTAACCTATATCCCTGAACAGTATGTCGACAATAGCACAATCTCCCTCACTGCCGTCACTAATTATGGTCCTGGCACTTCTACCAAGCACTTCCGCCTCCGCACCACCTCCTCACGCCTTGTGCTGGCAGGGGTTGAGACCTCGTCCGAACTGTTGTCCGACTCCTCGTCTACCATCACTTGTCACGTCGTCAACCAGGGCCGTGAGGCAACACCAGCCCTTTCGCTTATGCTGCCCAACCTTTTCGGTTTCATGACCGAACAGCCTTCCCCGCAGATAGTCCCGGCATTGGAGCCTGGCCAATCCGCCGAAGTGGCATTCCCCATCACGATGTCGTCCGAGTTGCCAGTGTCACCTTTGCAGTTCGTGCTCAATGCCACCGACGGAAACGACACGTTTATGGTTGACCGTTTCCATCTGCAGGCTGGGATTAGTCTGCTCGAAGACTTTGAATCAGGCGACCTCACCAAATTCAGCTGGTCCACAAACCGCTACCCATGGGTAATCACGGATGTCAATCCTTATCGCGGCAATTACTCTCTGCGCTCTTATGAAAATCTGTCCAACCGCTCCGAGTCGCGCCTTAACATCAACTGGACTTCATTGTATGACGATAGTATTTCTTTCGTCTACAAAGTCTCCAGCGAGCAAAACTGGGACTTCTTCTACTTCTATGTCGATGGTGCCGAAATCTTCTCTGCTTCAGGTCAGATGGAATGGACTCGGGTGAGTGTCCCCATAACGGCAGGTTCCCATACATTTTCATTTTCCTACAAGAAAGACCAATTTGGATCCGAAGGCAGCGACCGCGTGTGGATTGACGACGTGCATCTCCCCATGGTTGGCGATTCCATCCGGTTCGTTATCGACACCGTCTGTCAAGGTACCAGTTACGAGTTTGGTAACTTAGGAGAATTGCCCACCGACCAACTTGGGCATTATTCCTATTCCGATACCCTCGCCACTGCTTATCTCTCGCTTCTTGTGACTCCTCAGCCGCAGGTTCATATCGAAGTTATCGGAACACCCGCCCTTGGACAGTGCCTCCTGCTCAAAGCCACCGGTGCCAGCAACTATGTATGGAGCACCGGCGACTCTGCCGAGTGCATCGCCGTTTGCCCCGAGGAGGGCAGCCACTATTCTGTCACTGGCTATCGTGGCGGCTGTGAGGGCTCCGATCAAATCACCCTCCTTGGCATCAGCCAGGCTGGTGAGGCAAGTCCCGTCTCTGTCTTCCCCAACCCTGCCAGGGGCAGCGTCACTGTTCAAGCCGACAATATCCGCCACGTATGGCTCATCAATCTCATGGGACAGACGGTTATGCGCTCCGATGTGCATGCTTCGAGGCTCACACTCCCCCTGCAAAACTTGCCCGATGGAGTCTATTTTATCAAGGTTGAAACCCTCGAATCGGTCAGTACACAAAAACTGATAATAAAATAATTCCGATTTATATAGCTACAAATCAGCCGGATGAATATCCGGCTGATTTTTTTTGTGATTATTTTGTTTGTTTATTGATAAAAATATGTACCTTTGCAGCGCATTTGGATGGACATTTGTTTGCCAATCCGCTGCACTTGGATGGTGTTTATAACAATAAAACAAACTCACTCGGATGAAAAACAAATACTACGATTTGGTCGACCAGACCTTCGATTTCCCGCAAGATGAGTTCCGCACAGAAGATGGCGAACTCTACTTCCACGACATCCCTTTGATGGAGGTCATCAAGCAATACGGCACTCCGCTCAAGATTACTTATCTCCCCAAAATCACCTCTCAGATACAGCGCGCCAAGCGTATGTTCAATGTCGCAATAGCCAAGACCGACTACAACGGCACCTACAATTATTGCTACTGCACCAAATCGAGCCACTTCAGTTTTGTGCTCGAAGAGGCTTTGAAGAACGATATCAACCTCGAAACTTCATCAGCATTCGACATCAATCTGGTGCAGGAGCTCTATGCACAGCAGCTTATCGACAAGGAGATCTTCATCATCTGCAACGGCTACAAGCGCCAGCAGTATATCGAAAACATCGTTTCGCTCCACTCCGACGGCTTCTCCAACATCATACCCATACTTGACAACAAGCATGAGTACTACACGCTCGACTCCCTTCTTGAGTCGCCCGCACAACCCATGAAACTCGGTATACGCATCGCCTCCGAGGAAGAACCCAAGTTCGATTTTTACACCTCCCGTCTCGGCATGCGCTACAGCGACATTGTCAGCTTTTATGAGGAGAAGGTCAAGCCAAACAAGAAGTTTGTCTTCAAAATGCTCCACTTCTTCATCAACACCGGCATCCGCGACACGGCTTACTATTGGAACGAACTGTCGAAATGCGTCAACGTCTATTGCGACCTCAAACGGGTGTGTCCCGAACTCGATTCACTCAACATCGGAGGGGGTTTCCCCTGCAAAACATCGCTTGCTGCCACCTACGACTATGAATACATGGCCGAGGAGGTGCTGGCCCAAATCAAGAACATCTGCACCATACGTGGGGTTGAGGAGCCGAATATCTTCACCGAGTTTGGCAGCTTCACCGTCGGCGAAAGCGGTGCAACCCTCTACAGCATTCTCGACCAGAAGCAACAGAACGACCGCGAGATGTGGTACATGATCGACAGCTCATTTATCACCACTCTCCCCGACACCTGGGGTATCAACCAGCGTTTTATCATGCTCCCCATCAACCACTGGGACTGCGAATACCAGCGTGTCTTCCTTGGCGGACTGACCTGCGACAGCGAAGACTACTACAATGCCGACTCGCACGCCAATGCCATCTTCCTGCCCAAGCTGCAGAAAGACGACCCGCTCTATATCGGTTTCTTCCACACCGGTGCCTATCAGGAGAGTCTCGGGGGCTATGGCGGCATCCAGCACTGCCTCATCCCGGCGCCAAAGCACATCATCATCGACAAGGATGAGGACGGCGAATACATTACCAAACTGTTTGCAAAGGAACAGAGCCACAAATCCATGCTCAAGATTCTGGGCTATTGACCTCCGCCATCCTGTAATACAAGACATATTTCACGAAGCAAGGCACAACTCCAGGTGCCTTGTTTCCTTTTTCTGCCGGTACCTCTCTGTTACGGTGGCCGACAGAGCTGCCAAGGTGGTTGTTTGCCTGTCCGTATCTCGGCCGAGCCTCCTTCGCCCTTGGTTTCCTCGTTGTTCTTCCATCCCAAATCGGTCATTAGGGTTTACGTCATACCACCTCCGCATTTTGCATCCGGTTTTGACAGGCTTTCGGCTGCTTATTATTTGCCTTACCTAAATAATAGGTAAAATACAGGTAAATAATAGACAAAATATATAGAAAAGAAAGACCGATGAATCAGGGACTTGGCTTCCCCTGACTTTCCCCCGAAAAAAATGTCAGATTCGGGCCGATGAAACACTAATAATCGGTTTGGATTGGAAGAAAGTGTCATTAGTGTCCACTAAAAATTTAACATTTTAAAAGTTTAACAATAACTGTCCATTAGAATCGTTGAGTTCTTTGAAATCGTTGAGTTGATTATTATTGAAGAGGTCGAAAAGTGGAGTTTTGTCTGTCAATGAAACTCCAAGGATCTGCAACACCTCGTAGGTGCTTCGTTTCAGCTGCATGTCGTGCTGGACAATGGCCACAAGGCAGTATGCACAGATGGCCGAGTAGATTTGGATGCGTACTGCATTCTCAGTGGTGCCCCAGAATTTCTTGATTTTCAAATGCTGCTTCAGCCATTTGAAGAAGAGTTCCACCTGCCAGCGGTTCCTGTATAGTTCCGCCACTTGCAGTGAAGAGATATGAAAGGCATTCGTCAGAAACGTGAATTCCCTTTCCTGTTCTGCATCCCAGAAACGCACAAGCCGCAACGGCTCTGGGTAGTGCTTGCCTGGATAGTAGCCTGTCAAGGTGATTGTCGCATCGGACAGCACGTCTTTCGGGAGTCGGCGTCTCCATTTCACTGCTTTGTATTGCAGATTCTTCTTGGCTCTCACGACGAAGTGTGATTCCGTGCATGCTATTCTGTAAAGACGGCTGAAATCGTTGTAACCTCGGTCGAAGATGTAGTACGCGCCAGGCTCGTATGTAAGCTCATCCATAGCACGGACGTCGTTGACCGCCGCTTCGGTGATGTGGAAGAATGCCGGCACCTGGGTCTCGATGTCATAGAGGGTGTGTATCTTGATGCCACCCTTATGCTTGCGGAACTTGGCCCACCAAAACACGGACAGACACAAGTCGATGGTCGTGGAATCGAAAGCATAGACATTGCCACCAAGTTTGAAGATGTCCGTAATCCGCTTGCTTCTGGCTTCCGCCACAAGGAAGTATGCAAACTCCTCGAAGATACGGCTGTCGCGGTTCTGGTTGGCTTTCGCGAGATTGCTTTTGGTGACATGCTTGCCAAAGCCGAGGTGGTAGCACTTGCTGCGGTGAGCCTCGATGATGACAATCAAATCACGCAAACTCTCCCGATTGGTCAATTGCCCGAACATCATCACCAGCAACTGATTCCAGCAAGTGAAGTGTTTCACATAGCGGTCGCCATCGTATGAAGCTACAATTCGATTGAATTTGCTCCGGTCAAGAAACGCAGTAAGTTGAGCATAAACGTATTTGTCCTGATTCATGTGTGGGTCATTTCCCACAAAGATACAAATTCAAATCCGTTCTCTCGAAAAACATCTGCAAATAATTAACTCACAATAATTTCAAAGAACTTTCACTGATTTTTAGTGGACAGCAATGAGAAAGTGTATATTTGCAATGGATTTAATGAACGAAAGTGCAGTGTGTGTGCAATGTATAATGTTGAATATCAGAGTAAAATAAAAGTATTATATTGACTTAAACACTATCAAAAATGAAAAACACTTATGACAAGTGATGGCAAAGATTGCGTATTATTAGTCTGATAAGTAATTGATATTGAATTCTAAAATAAATCTATTATGAAGACAAAAGTTGCTTTATTGTTAAGTTTTATTGCGTTGCTGCTTTGTGACGGTGGACAGAAGGCACAGGCGCAGATAGAGGATATATATTTCCCGTATTCCAATTACATGAATTGGTATGTGGATCACCCTCTTTATGATAACTTGCTCATGGTAACAAACAGTTATAGAGTTTCAACAGATACTATATGGTTGCACTTTCATCCATATAATTTTGCAAGCCCGTCGCGTGTTGACTCGTGCAAGATTTACGGGCTGGCAGCATGCTTTGGGGTATGTAGCTTCAGCTATGGTGTTTCCTTATCTGAGGCAGAAATGGCTATTTGGCCCTATAATAACGGCTTTCCGGTAGATGCAGAATTAGAGGCTATGATATATGAGGGGACAGAGGGTGACACGGTGTTGCGGCTGGTGAAACGCCAGGCCTTCACGATAAGTAAAGGGCAGTATCCAGACAAGGGTATGCATTTCTCGGACACGGGAGGGGTAAGGACGGGCGTGTATGAATTCTATTTCGATAGCCCTGTGACAGTGAAAGGGACTTTTTTTGTTGGATTTCGTGATTTGAACCCCTCTTCACCCGGCGATATTTTTGGGTGTACCCCGGGAGTCTCTATAGTGGACGCTTCGGGTAGACAGACATTTTGTGTGCCAGGGTATTTCAATTTGAATGTTTATCATGGAAGAGTGCAGAATTGGACGCCCGGTTGTACTCACTGGAATGATTATACAAATTTTATTCCCGATGTGGAGGAGTTAGGATTGACAGCATCGTTTCATCCGAGTATTTTCCCTATCATCCGTTTGGGGAACGGTGCTGTGGACGAGGCCGACCGTGAGGCAGACGGTGTGGAGGTGCTGCCGAACCCGACGCGGGGACATGCAGTGGTGCAGTCGGAGCGGGCAATCCGCAGTTTGGAGGTGTGCGACATGAGCGGGCGTGTGGTGCAGAAGAAGCACTATGCAGGCGAGCAGTACAAAGCTGAATTGCCCGAGGGGCTGCCGCAAGGCTGCTATGTGGTGAAGGTGGAGACAGTGCAAGGCACCGCCGTGAAGAAACTGGTGGTAGAGTAGCAGCAAGCGTGATACCACAAGACGATTGAAAAAAAAAGATGGCTCGCCAGTCCGTATGGGCTGAGGAGCCATCTGCTTTTTGTATTGTTCCCCTTGTGCCTATATGGTGAGGTGGCGGAGAGGGGGTGTGGAGGGTTAGTCGTTGTAGATGTTGTGCAGCTCGACTTCGTAGATGACGGGGGTGTATGGCGGGATGCCGCGAGCACCGACAACTTTCTCGAAGGGGAAGTAGAAACGGAACTGGCTACCTGCATTCATCAACTGGAGGCCTTCGAGTATGCCTTCGAACATGGGCTTGCCCAGCACATGCACCACCGAGCCGCGTTTGCCGTAGGTCTGCTCGATGACTTCGCCAGTGAACATGTTGATGCCTTTGAAGTCGAACTCGATGCGCTTGCCCTCGGTAGCTTTGGGACCTTTGCCTTCGCGAAGCACTTCGTAGTAGAACCCTTGGGGGGCTTGCTTCAGGTCGGGTTTTTGGGCGAGGAGTTTGGCAAAGGTTTCTTCCTGCCGTTTGGCGTTGTTGGTGGATTGTTCCTGATCCTGTCGGCGGCTTTCGGCGGCGGCAAGGAATCCGATATAGGCGCAGGCATCTTCATATTCTTGTTGCGAGATGGGCTGTTCGCGGCCTGCGAGGAAACTCTTGAAGGCTTTGAGGACTACCTCTTCGTCGAAGTCGTAGAAATTGCTTTTGGTTGTTTCGGCAAGGCTCATGCCCATAGCCCAGCTCAGGGTGTCGCGTTGGCTGTTGAGGGTGGCACGCTCGGTATTGCTCTGGCACGAGAGGATGCTGAAGGATGCCGTGGCTACTGCAAGGAGTAGGAATGGGGTCTTTTTCATTTTGTGGGTCGTTGTTTTGTATTGTTGATATTTGTTGTTGTTTCGTGTTGGGCGGTTGCCGCAGGCTTATTTGCCACGGCCTTGCAGAATGATGAATACAGTATAGATAAGTATCTTGAGGTCGGTGGTGATGGACATGTTCTCCATGTAGAGCAGGTCGTATTTGAGCCGTTCGCACATCTCGTCCACCGTGCTGGCGTAGCCGTATTTGACTTGTCCCCATGAGGTGATGCCTGGTTTGATGCGCTGCAGCAGCAGATATTCGGGGCAGCGTTTCACTATCTGGTCGATATAGAACTGGCGTTCGGGACGGTACCCGACAATGGACATGGTGCCTTTAAGAACGTTGTAGAACTGGGGTATCTCGTCGAGGCGCACCTTGCGCATAAATCGTCCGAAGGGGGTGATGCGGGGGTCGTCGTCGCGCGAGAGGGCGGGGCCGCAGGCTTCGGCGTCGATGTACATGCTGCGGAATTTGTGCATGGTGAACGGTTTGCCGCGGTAGCCTATGCGTTGCTGGGCGTAGAAGATGGGGCCGGGGCTTGTGCACTTGACGATGATGGCAGTGAGGAGGAATACGGGGCTGAGCAGCACGAGGGCAAAAAGGGAGAGGATGATGTCGAAGAGCCGTTTGACGCTGTATTGCCATTCCTCCATGAGGCGGGTGTTGATGGTGATGAGGGGGGAGTGGAAGATGCTGTCGACTCGTACCATGCCGAGGATGATGTCGCGTGCGTCGGGGGTGATTTTGATGATGACTTCGCCACAGCCGTCGAGCATGCGGAGTATCTGCTGGATGCGGGTGTGCTCGGTGTCCTCGACGGCGATGATGACCTCTTCGATATTGTGCTCGGCGATGAGTCGGGGGACGTCGGCGGTGGTGCCGAGGCGTGGCATTACGGCTTCGAGGCGGCTTTCGCAGGCCGACGGGGCGTCGTTGCCCTCCACTTCGACGAAGCCGGCGAAGATGTTGCCCGAGTAGCGTTCCTGGTTCTCGAGGTCGAGGTAGGTGCTGTAGGCTTTGCTGTGGCTGCCTATGAGGAGGGTGGGGAACCCGAGTTGGCGGCTGTGGACGCGGCGCACGGTGGCGGAGGTCTGTATCAGTCGGCACCCGTAGGTGAGGGCGAAGTGGACGCCCGCAAGGAAGAGGAGGGAGATGTAGTAGTTGCTGCGTGTGTCGACATAGTCGTCGAGCAGCAGGGCGAAGAAGAGCACCACGGTGCCGATGAGGGTGGCGATGGCTGTTTGCTGCAGCTCTTTGAGGCGGGATTTGCGCAGCACGTTCTTGTAGGAGCCTTGGAGCGCGTAGAGTGCTATCCAGCCTAGGGGAACGGCTATGATGCCGCGCCACAGGTTGGCGTCGGCGATGATGGAGGGGAGTTGGTTGATGTCAAAGTGTTCGAACACCACTTTGCGGAGCAGAAAGAGGAGTGCCCAGGCCGTGGCGGCGCTGAGGAAGTCGAATATCAGGTATCGGGCGGTGACCCATCGGGCGTTTTTCATGCAGTCAAGAGTATGTTATACGGGTTTTACTTGTTGGAGTGGCAGCAGACACCTTGGTAGTTGTTTGCCTGTGGGGGAGGTGTTGCTGCCGGGAAGAATCATTTGGCAACTATTTTCACATTGTCTATCTTTACCTTTCCGCCGGTCTTGTTGGGGTTGGCGGCTTGGAAGAAGAGTCGGATGGGGGTGTTGTAGTTGTATTGGCCCCATGTGCGCCCAAGATTGATGTATATCTTCTGCCAACGGTTGTTGGGGAGGAGGGTCATAATGGGTTTGGAACTGGCGGAACCGCTGGAGCTGTATGCGAATCCGAGCATGTTGACGTAGAGGTCGAGGTCGGTCTGGTAGTCCATTTCGAGGTAGAGCACCTGTCCTGTCTTGGGATTGAGGTCGATGTTGATGGAGAATGTGGAGGTGGTGACGCTGTCGGGCACTTCCAACAGGCCGTAGCCTTGCCCTGAGCAGGCATTTTCGGGTTCGTCGCGCACCCAGGTGATGCATGAGTCGAAGTTGGTGGAGAAACTGGTGGGCTCGAAGTAGTCTTCCATCAGGATGTCCATTTGTCGACGGGGGATGTAGTGGGCGTTGAGTGTCCATTGCCCGTTGTTGAGGGTGCCTAAGTTGGTGATACTGTCTTTGGCAACGAGCACATCGTCAATCTGGATAGTCTGGAAAAAGGGGTAGGAGATGCGGGTGCCGGAGATGCCGTTCTGCTTGATGACGGGCACCACCTTAATGTATTCTATGGGGCCGTGGTGCAGAATGGGGACGGTGAAGGGCAGTTGGTATACGCCCAAGTTCGTCTCGGCATCGTCGCCGTCGTAGTAACAAATTAGTTGGGCTGCATCCACTATAGAGGAATAGAACCCCGGCTCGGAAGAGGGGGCATTTTGGGGTTGCGGAACGATGTCGATGCGGTCGAGATGCAGGAAAGCGGGAACCTCGACATCGCCTTTGAATTTCTCGCACGCACTGAAAACCAGTGTTGCCAAGAGGCAGGCAAGGAGTATCTTGGTGTTCTTTTTCTTAAAATTCATATTCACATTAACGCCTTATTGTTTTTTTTAGTATCTTTGCACCGAAAAAATATCTATTGCTATGAAAGAATTATCGATGCATGTGTATGATTTGATGGAGAATTCGACCGCTGCAAACTCTACAGAGGTGAAGCTCACAATCCGCGACAGCATAAAGGACAACGATTTCCACTTTACCATAGAGGACAATGGCAAGGGCATGTCGCCCGAATTTTTGGCCAAGGTGACCGACCCGTACACCACTTCGCGCACTACGCGTAAAGTGGGCCTTGGGCTGCCGTTGATAAAGATGAATACCGAGAATTGCGGAGGTGGCATGAAGTTGACCAGCGAGCTGGGCAAAGGCACCCGGCTGGAGTTCTGGTTCCAGCACGACCATTGGGACCGCCCGCCGATGGGCGACCTGACAGGGACGCTGGTGATGCTTGTGTCGCAGCACGAGGACATCCATTTCATCATCACCTACATCACCGACGAAGGAGAGTTTGTGTTCGACACCGACGAGGTGAAAGAGGCTTTGGGTGGCATGAGCATGAACGATTTGTCCATCATCCGCTACCTGAAGGAGATGGTGGCGGAGAATCTGGAAGAAATACACGCCAACGAATGAAACGCATAGGAGTGTTGAGCGACACCCACGGAACCTTGCCCAAGCAGGTCTACACCTTCTTCAAGGATTGCGACGAGGTGTGGCATGCAGGCGACATCGGGCGTGGGGTGCTGGAGCCCTTGAAGGAATGGAAGCCTGTGAGAGCGGTGTATGGCAACATGGACGATTACGAGATGCGCTTTGATGTCCCGCGCACACAGTTGTTCAAGTGCGAGGGACTGAAGGTGGTGATGACCCACATCGGAGGCTGGCCGGGGCATTACCCAAAGGAGATGCGCGAATTGTTGCTGCATGAACGCCCCGACATCTATGTCTGCGGCCACAGTCATATACTGAAGGTGATGTACGATACCGAGATGGGGTTGCTGCATATCAACCCCGGGGCAGCGGGCAAGGTGGGGTTCCACAAAGTGGCGACACTGGTGCGTTTTGTGATAGACGGCTCACCAAAGGAGTTGGAGATAATGGAGATGAGCAAGTATTAAGCAACCGGGTGTCACTTGCGGTCTCGCTGCGTTTTCTTTATCCCATTCAGCTGAGCAAGCACCACGCCCGACACAACAATCACGATGCCGATGGGCTTTGACCATGAGAGGTGTTCCTGGCCGATAAGGATGGCCGCAATAAGTGAGAAGACGGGAATGACATTGCTGAAGATGCAGGCGGCCGTTGCCCCCAGGTGTTGCACACCTACGTTGTAGAAAACATAGGCCAGTGTGCTGCAGAAGATGCCGAGGATGGCTATCATGACGATAAATTTAGGAGTGTAGTCGAGCAGCGGCAGTTGCGAGTGGTCTACGATGAGCATCAGGGGGATGAAATAGAGGCAGCCGAAGAGGTTCTGATACGCGGTGATGGTGAAAGGTTTGTAGCGGCCCACCAATTTGACAAGCAGGATGGTGAAGACCACGGCGGTCAACACTGCCGTAAACAGCCAGGCCAGTCCCAGTGGATTGGCGTCGAGGTTGGCGCCTCCGGCCTCCCCGCCGAACAGGAGCATCACCCCCAATCCCACCAGCGAAAGAACGATGCCCGCAAGGGTGAGGACTTGTATACGTTCCTTATAGGCAATGGCCATGCCGAAAGGAACAAAGAGCGGGATGGTCGCCACCACAATACTTGCCATGCTGCCGCTTACAAGCTTCACACCGCAGGTTTCGCAAATGCAGTAGATGAACGGCTCGCAGAGAGCCAGCAGGAGGAACCATTTCAGGTCGCCACGGCGGATGGGCTCCAGCCGTCTCAGCAGCAGGAGTGTGGGAATGGTGATGGCCGATGCCATCAGCAGCCGGAAGGTGAGCAGGATGAAGACGGTGATATGTGGCTGGGTGACAAAGATCTCTTTGGTGAGAATAAAACTAACGCCCCAAATCACTGTGGATAGGGCAAGGAGCACATATACTAACGGTTTTTTCATTCAGGGGTGGGGATTGAGGAATCAAAGATTATAGTTGTATATTCCCTCGCGGGGTTTGCCTTGATAGTAGGTCAGGGTGCGCAGTTGTGTGCCTTGAGGCAGCAACAGGGGGGAGACGAACACCTGCGACTCGGGCGTGGGGTCGCTGCCGTCAGTGGTGTAATAAATGTAGCACCCTTCCACTTCGGAGGTCACATTTACCAGCAGTCGGTCTCCCTGCAGCGTTTTGGTCACAATGGGCTTGAACGAGCCGGGACAGTAGGCATAGCCGCTCTCCGAAAGACGGGTCTTGTGCTGCTCAATTTTGTGTCGGAAGTGTGTCCAGTCCTTGCATCCGGGCGATGACCAAAGGCACTCGGCAAAGGCGCAGAGGCGAGGCAGAAGCATGTACTCGGCTTGTTCGTAGGTTTTGATATTGTCGGTCCAGAGCAGACAGAGGCCTCCCAACACATGTTCGGGCATCCGGATGGTAAGCGTGGCGGGGATGGGGTCGAAACGGTATACTTGTTGCAGGGGCAGGAATTGGGGTGAGGCGACAGGCTGGTAGGCCGAGTCGGCCTGATAATAGTCGAAGCTGCAAAACCGTGTGTCTGACACCACAGTGCCTTGCGAAAGCAGGGAGGCTATGGCGGTCACGCTGTCGCCCCTGGTGGCAGCCACCAGGGCGTCGTGTGGCAGGGTGCCGCAGTCGAGCATATCGTCCCATCCCATGATACGCTTGCCTTTGCGCTCAAGGTGTTCGGCCACTTGCTCTATTACCCACCCTTGCAGTTCGGCTTCACTGCCCAGGCTCAGCCGCCTCTTCAGCGCCTGACACTTGGGG
>Ga0247611_10000981_pt1 | contig 53555 bp, 55 predicted proteins | sample 177DNAGHGhighgp2_FD_192422 | JGI IMG/M metagenome (GOLD analysis project Ga0247611, IMG submission 192422) | Sheep rumen microbial communities from Palmerston North, Manawatu-Wanganui, New Zealand - 1770 DNA GHGhigh gp2 | ecosystem: Host-associated > Mammals > Digestive system > Stomach > Rumen... | reverse complement strand
GCTAAGTCATCACCTTTTTTAATAATTGGAGTTCTAACTCCTCTAGATATAGTTCCACTATATTTCATAAAAACTTCACCTCGCTCTTTTATTTTAACAAATTATATGGTATAAGTAAAATATATAAATATTATATATAAGATAAGGAGGACTTATACTTATGATAAGTGATTTAAACCTACTTCATGTTTTTTATGTTGTTGCTAATGAAGAATCATTTTCTAAAGCAAGTGAAAAATTATATATATCACAGCCTGCTGTAAGTCAAAATATCAAGTCTTTAGAAGATAGTGTTGGTTTCCAACTATTTACTAGAGCAAAAAAAGGTGTAAAGCTTACTCAAGAAGGACTTGAAATATATGATTACTGTAAAAACATTTTTAAACAAATAGATATGCTTAATCAAACTATCACAGATTTATCTAGTTTAGATACAGGTACACTTTATATTGGTGCTAGTGATACTATTTGTAAATATTATTTAATTGAGAAATTAAAAGAATTTGAAGTTTTATTTCCTAAAATTAGATTTAAAGTAACAAACTGTATGACTAATGAATCTATGAAATTATTAAAACAAGGTGATGTAGATTTAGTATTTGTACATTCTCCAATTTATGATGATGTACAAAAATTAAACTGCTTAGCACTACATGATGTATTTGTTTGTGCATATGATTATGATATAAGTAATATTCATCACTTATCTGATTTAGTAGATCATCAAGTAATTTTATTAGAGGAAGCTAGTAGCTCAAGAAAAATGTTAGATAATAGCTTACTTAAATATGGAGTAGTATTAAAACCTAACTTTGAACTAGCAAGTCTAGATTTATTAGTAGAATTCTCTAAAAAGAATATGGGTATAACTTGTATTGCGGAAGAATACATTAAAGAAGAATTAGAAAATAAAGAATTAAAAATTATAGATATTCCTGAAAAATTAGATACAAGATATATTACATTATGTTACGATAGAAACTTATCTAATGCGAGTAAAAGATTTTTAGAATATATAAAGAAAAACGGCTAATTAAGCCGTTTTATTTATTTTTTGTAATTGTTTATACATTTCTGGCATTGATTCTTTTACAGTTTTATAAACAATATGTGTATTAATCATACCATAATCATGTACTATTTTATTTCTCATTCCTTTTATCGATGACCAAGGAATAAAACTATTATTGCTTGTAAAACCATTTGATAATTTAGATATACTCTCTGAGATTTGTATAATTCTAAACATAATAGAATCAATTAAAAATGGATTTTCAAGCATTTCTTCATAGCTTATATCATTAGTATTATCAATAACAAACTTTAAGTCTGTTTTTATTCTTTCAATAAAATAATCATCATCTTTTATATTATCCATATATTTTTACTCCCGTTGTTAATATTTCATATAATAAGTTTTTATCTTCTGAAATATGTCTTCCGTCTAATAAATCTATTCTCTTTTTTGACTTTTCTCTTAACACTTCAATTAATTCAAAAAATCTTAACGGATTATCTTCATCTAAATAGACAAGCAGATCAATATCACTATTTTCTTTTGCAGATCCCTTTGCATAAGATCCAAATAAATAACAATATTTAATATTATAATCCTTAAAAACTTCTGTGCATACTTCTTTTATTTTTTCGATTGTTAATACTCCGTGTTCTTCATCAATTAAGTTCACTTTTTTTAACGCATCAATCATATATTGTCCTTTTAATGTTTTTTGCAAGTCATCATTGTTTTCATATTTCAAATATGTCCTTCTAGATATTCCAAGATATGTTGCAGCCTCTTCTTGCGTCATACCAGACTTCTTTCTAATTTCTTTTAACATTGTCTATCACACCCTATTTATATTATACAACATTTCACATTTTTTTCAATGCAAATGTGAAATTTTTGCACATTATAAATAAAGCGATGTGAAATATTTGCACATCGCTTATTATATAAATGTGAAATTATGCTATTTTCATACCCTTAATTAAGATATATTTAGGCCCATGATAACTTGGTAAATCTACTACTTCTTTAGATAAATATAATTCACGCTTTAGTTCATTAATATTACCTGAAATAGAGAATCCTGTTACAGGTATTTCTTTTTTTCCATCAAAGTAAAATCCTAGCCTAACTTCTCCACCAAAGAATCCTGTATTAGAGTCTAGTTGCATATTAGAAAATCTAGCACATCTAATGTATTTTTCATTTTTAAAATCATTTAATTCCTTCTTACCTTCTTTAACTACTGTAATAGGTAGTATTCCTGTAGGTTTTTCTTTTAGATAATAACCAAATCTATATGATCCATACATATTTTTCGCAATACCTTTTTCTATTAAAGATATTTCTTTTAGAATTACTCCATCAGTATCAAAATCTCTAGAATTAATACATCCATCATACCATGGAACCATCTTAATATTTAGTTTATCACCTTTAATTTTACTTCCTTGAACTGAATCATTAACTTCATTAATATTTATATGTTGATATTTTGCACCATAAGTTAAATCATCAGTGAAGAAACTAAGTAGTTGTGCTACTTCATCATTTTCTAAAATAATATTAATATTTTCTTTATCCTCTAATTCTTTAGCTTCATAACGTTTAATAGATAAATTTAATAGTTCTTTTACTTCTTTTTTTAGTTCAACTAAATTATAGTTTTCCATCTCTAACATCTTATATGTTTCAACATCTTTAAATGTAGGAATTAATTCTATATTTAATCTATAATTTTTTTGTTTAACATCTATTCCATTAGAATTAATTAATCTTTCATCTATTTCAGTTAGGAAAAATTCTGTTGCGGATAAATAAGCTTCACTCTTAACACTAAATATTGCACTTTTTACCTTTTCTAATACTTTAAGTGGATCTCCGCTTAAATTAGTATTTAAATCTCTATGATGTAAATGTTCATATTTTGGAAGTTCATAATATTCGTTTAATGCAAAGCTTGCATTTAACATATTAGTTTCAATTTTTCGCTTTATTTCCCTATTATCCATATATGGATATATATCAAAACTTGATGCGCCAACCTTCTTATCTTTTAATACATAAACGGTTACATTATATAATGTCTGTTCAGTTGATCTATTAGTTTCAAGTTTATCTAAAATATAGTATAATTCAGTAGTTTTCTTTTTTATTTCTCTAATTTTCCAGCCGAATAAATTCGCACTATCTAATAATTCAACATATCTTTTCATTAGCCTAATTTACACCTTGCTTTCAAATATGGTCCACCATCACTAACTGGTACCCATTCTTTATGTCCTTTACCACAATGTCCTGAACCATGTATTTCAAATTCCTTTGAAACCATTGTTATTGATTGTAATAGATCAAGTACATTACCACTCATTACTACTGGTGCTACAATTTTTCCAGTAAACTTTCCATCTTTAATTTCTTTTGCATAAGCACAAGTACATTGTATATTCCAGTTTTTAGGATCTTCCATTCCATTATCCATTTCACATAACATATAACCATATTTTACTGATTTAATCATATCCTTTAAGTTATCACTACCTGCTTCAAAGAAAGTATTAGTCATTCTTGAATATGATTTATGGAATGGGTTTTGTCTTCTACCATTACCTGTAGGCTCTAATTTCAATTGCATTGCGCTAACTAAATCAGAAATACCACTTTTTAGTATTCCCTTTTCAATAATTACTGTATCATGAGCTAAAACTCCATCATCATCAAAGAAATATGATGCTTGTGATAAGCATGATGAAGCTCCATCATGCATTGTAATTAATGGACTAGCTACATATTTATTAATATAATTCTTAGCTTTTGCTCTATTTTTTAAAAACATATCTAACTCTACACCATGACCAAAAGCTTCATGAGCTATTAAGCCTGTAATAGCTGGAGCAGTTATAATATCATATATTCCTGGTTCTATTAATGTAGAATCTAATAATTTAATAGATGTTTCACATAAATCATTTAGATTCTTTTCTAAATCTTTTAATACTTTAACAATACTATTATGTGCATAACAGTTATAAACATTTTTAATATTTTCTTTTTCACGAGAAACAATACTAACAATACCTAATACCCAACAATAATTTTGAGTAAGTTCTTTATTATTAGATATAAACATTGAGCTAACATCATAATATTCTAAACCAAATATTGTATTAATTATTTTATCTGAATATTTATGCGCTAATTCTTTTAAACTATTAAACTTATTTATTACTTCTTCATTAGATACTTTTTTACCTTCTAAATGTCTAATAAAATCTTCTTTAATAGTTTCTTCTTTAACAATATTAGCATTAACTTGATCACTAATGAGATTATCAGTTAGTTTAGTTTTTTCAATTACATTTTTAACTATTTCATTATAATTCTCTTCATTAATATCAGAAAATGCATATTCAGAATAACTATTATTATTATAAACTCTAACCACAAATCCACTTTGTGCTTCAATTGTATCACCTATACGCGTAAAGTGAGTTCCAACTCTAATAGAATCTCCCTTTATTTCCTTACCTAAAATAGATACATATTTATACTTTTTAAGTAATTCATAAAGTAATCTTTTACATATTTCTCTTTTACTATTTAAGTATCTAGAAAACATAATATACCTCCTAAATATGGCTTATTTATCCCTTTTTATAATTATTGGTTTATCTACTACTAAACCACTTGTACTATTTTTTACTGCCCTAAGCATAAACACATTTGAATATTCTTTATTAGTATCATATACAAATTTCATTTCTTTAATAGTTAAGTTATTCTTTTTAAACTCTAATACTACTTCATCTAATCTAGAAGTTAAATATAAGAAGAAAACAGTTCCATTATCTTTTAAGTTTCTACTAATAGATTTTACTAATAAATCTAGTGTTAAACTACTTTCATGTTTAGCTAGATTTTTATATTTATCATTGCTTTTATTATCTTCTTTTGTTTTAAAATATGGCGGGTTACAGATAATGACATCTACTAAATCGTTAGTATAAGTTATAATATCATCATTAATTAATTCATAATTAGTTACATTATTATTATCTAAATTCTTTTTAGCTAGTTCTAATGCCTTACTATTTATTTCAAGCCCTATTATTTTTTTAGGATTGAACATATTAGCATATAACATTAGCGCTCCTGTATTAGTACCCATATCAAGTACTACATCATCTTTATATATATTTATAAATTCTCCAAGAACTTCCGTATCAGTATTAATTTTAAATAAATCATCATCTTGATATATTTTTATTTCTGGATGTTTTGGTAAATAACAACTTTTTATCATATAATCACCTAAAATATTATAACACTTTTTTTTAGTGTATAATAATAATTTGATAATTATTATAATATAGTGTTATAATAAATTTGGTGATAAATATGATTTTTAGAAAGATTTTTGCCTATATTAAAGGATTCTTTAAAACAATGGGTAAAAAGAAATATGATACCTTGGCAGGTAGCTTAACATTCTTCTTTTTACTTACATGTGTTCCAATTTTATATATTACATTATTCTTTTATGGACAAATTGCTAATGCATTAAATTTAGAACTAACGATACCTGATTGGTTAAAAGAATATATTACTTTTGATTTAAATGTTGGTGTATCTATATTCTTTATATTTGCAACTATTTTTTCAACTACCAAATTCTTTGTACAAATAAAGAAGATAGGTGATATTATTTATGGTGTTAAAGAACCTGTTTCATCTATAAAACTTAAATTAGCATCAATAGGTATATCAATATTATTTATTTTAGTATTAATAGTAGGCCTACTTTTAATGAGTCTAGCAAATCATTTTTCTGAATATTTCCCAGCTTGGCTTACTAGAATACTAACTATTATGCTTATATCTGGAGTATTCTTCTTGCTAGTTATTGTTATTGATAAAACAGCAACTCCAACGTTAAGCATGAAAAAGCATGTTTATAGAGGAGCTTTAGTAACTTTAGGATATACAGCTATTGCATCAATTATATTTTCTATATATCTAGCATTATTTGCGAACTTTAATCAATTATATGGAAGTTTATCAACATTATTATTGTTCTTATTATGGATGTATTTAATAAGTAAAGGTATTGTTGTAGGAATAGTTATAAATTATTATTTCGATAAAAAAATAGAACAAATAAATAAAAAACTCGAGGAGAATTAATCCTCGAGTATTTCTTTTTATTAAGCCATTTTTTAGAATTCACAGTTCTTTGGAGTTCTTGGATATGGAATAACATCACGTATGTTTTCAACACCTGTTAAATACATAATCATTCTTTCAAATCCCATACCAAATCCTGAGTGGATACATCCACCATATCTACGTGTATCTAAATACCAATCCATAGATTTAGGATCAATACCAAAATCTTTCATCTTATTTAGTAAAACATCCATTCTTTCTTCTCTTTGGCTTCCACCACATAATTCTCCACTACCTGGAACTAAAAGGTCAACAGCCGCAACTGTTTTATTATCACTATTTGCTCTCATATAGAAGGCTTTAATTTCTTTTGGCCAGTTAGTTACAAATACAGGTGATTTAAAATAAACTTCTGTTAGATATTTTTCATGTTCAGTTGCTAAATCTTCACCATATTTAGGTTCATTTTCAAACTTAATTCCACTATTTCTTAATATTGTAATAGCTTCTTCATGAGTTACTTTAGCAAAGCTTGAATTAAGTACATGATTTAATCTATCAATTAATCCTTTTTCAACAAATGAATCAAAGAACTTCATTTCTTCAGGAAGAGTTTCAAGTACATCTTTAATAATATATTTAACCATATCTTCCATAACGCACATATCATCATCTAAATCGGCAAATGCCATTTCTGGTTCTATCATCCAGAATTCTGATGCATGACGTTGTGTATTTGAGTTTTCAGCTCTAAATGTAGGACCAAATGTATAAACATTTCTAAATGCCATAGCATATGTTTCAGCTTCTAGTTGTCCTGAAACAGTTAAATTAGCTTGTTTACCAAAGAAATCTTTTGAATAATCAATAGAACCATCTTCATTCTTTGGAATGTTATTTAAATCAAATGTTGTAACTTGGAACATTTGTCCAGCACCTTCACAATCACTTGCAGTAATTAGTGGAGTATGTACATAAACAAATCCACGCTCTTGGAAGAATTTATGTATTGCATAAGCAGTAACGCTTCTTACTCTAAATACAGCAGAAAATAAATTAGTTCTACTTCTTAAATGAGCTACTTCTCTTAAAAATTCTCTTGAGTGTTTTTTAGGTTGAATTGGGTAATCTTCAAGTGAATCACCAAGTAGCTTAACTTCGCTTGCTTTAATTTCAAATGGTTGCTTTGCATCAGGTGTTAAAACTAGCTTACCACTAACCATTACACTAGCACCATTACGTATTTTTTGAATATCTTTAAAGTTATCTAAATTTGCTTCATAAACTATTTGAACACTTTCAAAGAAAGTACCATCATTTAGCATAATAAAGCCAAATTCTTTTTGTGCTCTATTACTTCTAACCCATCCAACTAGACTAACATTTTTATCACTAAATTGTTCTTTTTCTTTATATAATCGTTTAATTACTTCAACCATAAATTTATCTCCTAATTAACATAATATACATGTTTAATTCCTTTATTATCTGTATAATGATAGTAACATATTTCAACATTTAAACTAGTAATAATATCATTTGTAGTAGTAAATCCAAAATCATTAATATTATCAAATTTAGATACCTCCGCAACTGATTTACTCATTAAATCAGTACAATAATAACCATTATCAAATATAAATGTATAATTATATTTACTGCCTATTTTAGTTTTAATATTTTCTGTTACATCATCAATTATTTTTTTATTTTTAAGTCTAACACCAATACATTCTTTTTTATTAAACCAATCATTGTTATAGTAATCTACTCTATTATTCTTTTCTTTACCATTTACTTCAATTGTTGTTTTACTATCAATAACATATGAAGCATGTCCTCCGATAAAGAAAGTCATTAGTTCATGAAAGATAGGAATTTCAGGGTAAGGAGATCCTCTTTTAACAATGATATCTCCCTTACTTCCAACATAATTTAAGCCATCAACCATATTAAGTGATGGGTTAGATGTTTCACGTGAAACACAATAATATTTTATGCCATTTTCCACATCTATATTTACTAGTACTGCACTACTTTTAAAGCTACTAATTTTGTGCGTAATAATAATATTTTCTACAACACCGTTTATTAAAAGAACGATAACTATAATTAATATAAAATATCTGTTTATATGTAATCTATACTTAAAGTCCATTATTTCTTTGGTTTAATAACTAAAGCTCTATCCATACCTTCTCCTTCAGATTCAGTATAAACATCTCTCCAGTCAGCTAATTTCTCATGAATAATCTTTCTTTCATAAGCGTTCATTGGTTTTAATTTAACTTCAATCTTAGTTCTAGCAACTTCTTTTGCTGTTTTAGTTGCTAATACTTCTAATTGGCGTTTTCTATTAGCTCTATATCCACCGATATCTAAGCCAACCATCATTCCATCAGCAATTTTAGAAATATATACCTTTAATAATGTTAGTAAAGCATCTAAACACTTACCATCTTTACCAATTAATAGAGGATTATCGCTTGATTCAATCGCAAAATTGATTTCATCATCATTACATCTACATTCAAGTTGATATTCAATTCCCATACCAGATAAGATATTATCGATATATTTTTTTACATCACTTACTAAATCGAATTCATAACTAGCCTTATATAAAGCTTTTCTACCAATTCCAAATAATCCTTTTGTTTCTTCTAAAACTTCTAATGTAATTTTATCTTTTTCTACTTTTAATTCATTACTAGCATATTCTAATGCTTCTTCATCTGTTTTAGCTTCAAATTTTAACTCTCTTATCATAACTATTCTCCTACTACTTATTGTTATTATCACTATTATCTATTTCTTCAAATTCGCCATCCATGATTTCATCCTTATCATTAGATACTACATCATCATTTTCTTTAATAGAATCTTCTTCATTAGCTTCTTCAGCTACTTTATTTTCATCATCTTCGCCAAGACTCTTTCTCTTAGATTTTGGCTCCATCATAGGCTTTAACTTCTTTTCAGGTTTTTCTTCTTTAACTTCTTTTTCTTCATCTTTTTGAGCCTTATTTTCTTTCTTGTTTGGCTTTTCAACCTTAATCTTTACACCAGTAATAGTATTATTAGATTGTGCTTTTTCCCACTTAATTTCATTTGTCTTTCTATTAATTAAAGATTGAACAATTGTATATAAGTTACCAACAACCCAATATAAAGCTAATGTACCATTTCTAAATGAAATTAAAACCATCATTGCTGTCATGAATATCATCATGAATTTCATCATCTTTTGTGTTTGTTTAGCTTGAGCACTTTCTTGTTGACCAGGATAAGCTTTCTTTGCGTATGAAGGTTTCTTTTGACTAATTAATTGACAAGCAACCATTGTAATACCTACAAATATTGGAAGTATTATATAAACCCAGTTACTTAACTTACCTAAATCAGTAATACTATTTAAACCTTTAGATAAATCAATACCCATAAACTTAGTCTTTAAATCTCCACCAGCATCATTCATATGCTTAAACCATGTACAAACATGCTTTGTTTCTCCAGCATATTTCTTTGCATCTGCTGCATAAGTATAAGCTTTATTTGGATATCTTTGTACTGCATTATACATAGCCATGAATAATGGGAACTGAATTAATGGAGCAACTAAACATCCAAGTGGATTAATTTTATACTTTTTCCATACAGCCATCATTTCTCTTTGCATCTTTTGTTGACTAATTGGATCTTGTCTATGAGCATACTTAGCTTGAATTCTTGTCATTTCAGGTTGAGCTAAAGTCATCTTAAGTGACATATCATTTGTTTTAGCATATACTGGCCAAGCTATAGTTCTTATCATTAGTGTTGTTAAAATAACACCTACACCTAAAACTCCACCAAATGAGAATCTATCAATAAAGAATGCAATAGGTCTAACTAAAATCCATACAAACCATCCATCGTTTTCTACTCCCTTTCCATTAGGATTAGAAATAGGAAGCATAGATTTATCTGCACCACTACATCCAGTTAAAAATAGAACTACTACTAAAACTAGTAAAATTAAGATTACATGTTTTTTCTTCATTTATTTTCCTCTTTCTTTAATAAATATATAATGTTTTTTTCTATTTCATTGAAATTTAATTCTTTACTTAATGGTTTAATTACAAAAACATAATCTAACTTTTTCATTAAATAAATATTTTTTCTAATAATTTCCCTAATTCTTCTTTTCATTAAATTTCTTTCAACAGCAATACCATATTTTTTTCCAATAGATAGACTAAAGCGAAAATGGCTGGTTTCATTATTATCCATTTTATATATCGCAAAATATTTATTACCAACAGAATTTTTATTATTTATAATTCTATCTATCTCTTGGCTCTTTTTAATACTATATTCCTTATTAATAGAGATCACTCTCCTTTAAAAATAAAAATACTACTTAAAAATTAAATGTTTCAAGTAGTACAAGTATTTATTATAAAATTAAGCTGATAAAACTTTTCTTCCTTTTGCTCTACGTCTTGCGATTACCTTACGGCCACCAACTGTAGACATTCTTTCTCTAAAACCATAAGTCTTTTGTCTTTTTCTCTTATTTGGTTGGAATGTTCTTTTCATTGCCATAATTACTACCACCTTTCTTTTTTAGAAACCATGCGTAATTTATTATACATATTTACTATCAACTTGTCAATAAAAAATATGATTTTTTTTAAAAAATAGCCTAAAATATACATTTTTAATATATTTATATATATTTAGACAAATTTTTTTATAAAAATCAAATGTAAAATAATTGTAATGTTTCATAATAAAATAAGTAACATTTTTTAACTTTTTATTAACAATGTGGTTTGTTTGAAAGTTGTAAAAACGCTTTTATTTTCTATATTTTTAGTAAAAAAGTTTTCCACATTTTATAAAAATAAATATACAAATGTTTCACAGTTTTCCACATTTTTTGTTGATAACTTTTTATTTTTTTTTAATATTTTTATGGTATTATTTTAATTGCTTAGACTACTATATAGAGGGTGAATTTAACATGACGATTGAAGAATGTCAAAAGCTATATGATAATGTCATTAAAGATCTTAAAAATATGATTGAAGAAGAAAACTTTAATGAACTATCAATAGAAAACAAAAAAATATCCAAGTTTTTAAACGGCTACATTTACGTAGTTGCAGATGATGAATTTTCATTATCAAAAATTAACAAATTTTATATCAAAAGAATTAATTCTTACATAAAAGACTATACTTCTGAAACTATATTGATTAAATTTGTTACTGCAGAAGAAATGAGTAGTTTAATTAATAATGAAGAAATAACTCCTACTTCTCGTGAACAAGACTTAGAAAATAAGTATAGAGTAGGAAATATTGATGCTACTTATACATTTACTAACTTTGTAGTTGGTAAAAGTAATAAATTTGCATACACATTTGCTATGCAAACAGCAGAAAATCCTGGTAAAAACTTTAATCCATTATATATTTTTGGTGGAGTAGGTATAGGTAAGACTCACTTAATGCATGCTATTGGTAATTATATCTTAGATAAAGATATTAATAAAAAAGTACTTTATGTTGAAGCAAAAGAGTTCTGTGACGATTATATTCATGCATGTAATCAATCTCAAATTGAAAAACAAAAAAAGATTGATGAATTTCATAACAGATATAGAGCAATTGATGTTTTATTAGTAGATGATATTCAAATATTATGCGGAAAAGATAAAACACAGGAAGAATTCTTTACATTATTTAATTTTTTAGTTAGTGGAAATAAACAAATTGTTATAACTTGTGATAGACCAGCAAATGCACTTGATGGTATGGCTGATAGACTTAAATCTAGATTTGATCAAGGATTAGTAGTAGATATTAATGCTCCAGATTTAGAATTAAGAATTGATATTTTAAAGAAAAAGATAAAAACATTATCAAATAAAAGTGATTTATCTGATGATGTATTAAACTTTATAGCTACTTCTTTTACTAATAATATTAGAGAATTAGAGGGGGCACTAAAAAGAGTAATTTATTATTCTGTAGTTACTGATTCTCCTATAACATTAGATTTAGCAAAAGAATCATTAGCTTCTTTAATAAAATCACAAAAAAATGCAAATAAATATGCTAATAACTCACAAGCATATGAAAATATACAAAGTGTTGTAGCAGCATATTATAATATTTCTGTTAATGATTTAATTAGTTCAAAACGTAGTGCTAAAATAACTTTACCTAGACATATATCTATGTATTTAATAAAGGATATATATGATTTACCATACAAAAAGATTGGTTCATTATTTGGTGGACGTGATCATACTACAGTAATGAGTGCTGTAGAAAAGATTGAAAACGATTTAAAAATAGATAATGAATTAAAAATGGCTGTTGATAACATTAAGAAAAAGTTGAATATTTAATACACTTATCAACATAATTATGATATAATAAAAGAGTGGTATTATCTTGTTATTTTAACTTTTCCACATTTAAACATTAAGTAATAAAGATAGTGAGGATTTAATAATGAATTTTAGAATTAATTGTGACGAATTACTTTCAAAATTAAACATCATACAAAAAGCATTACCAAGTAAAACAAGTATGCCTGTATTAATGGGAATTAAAATAGATGTAACAAAAGATTATATGTTACTTACTACTTGTAATGGAGATATAACTATTCAATCAAAAATTGATGGAGATAAAATAGAAATAAATGAAACTGGTAGATGTTTAGTTAATGGAAAATTCTTAATAGATATAATTAGAAAAATTAATAGTAAAAAAATAGAAATGTTTGTACATGAAAATAAGTTATTAATAATTAAATCTGAAAGATCAGAATTTAAATTAAATATAATGACTTATGAAGATTATCCAATTATAAAATTTGTTAATGAGAAAAATAATAGTTTAGAAGCTATTGAAATTGAATCTTATCCATTTAGAACAAGTATTAAAGAAATAATATTTGCAACTGCAGTAAATGAAAAGCGTCCAATTTTAACAGGAGTATTACTAAGTAATGAAAATAATACTTTAACATTTATAGCTACTGATAGTTATAGATTAAGTAAAAAAGAAATAAAATTAGATAATGTAAATGATTTTAGAATGGTTATTCCATCTAAATCATTAAAAGAATTATTAGCTATTTTAGAAGATTATGAAGGTAATATAAAATGTTATATAGATAATAATAAAGTTTTATTTGAAATAAGAAATACTTATTTTGAAACAAGACTACTTGAAGGTAATTATCCTGATACATCTAGAATTATTCCATCAGATTTTAGTTTAACAACTAGATTCAATAGAGATGAAATAATGCAAGCAATTGATAGAGTATCTCTACTTTCTCCACAAGATAAAGAAAGAAATTATAGCATTGTAAAGTTTGGTGTAACAAATAATAGAACAATTGAAATATCTTCATCTAACCAAGAAATTGGTGATGCTACTGAACAAATAATACCAATTGATAATATTGAAGGTCCAGTAATAAAGATAGGATTTAACTCAAGATATCTTACAGATGCAATTAGAAGTCTACCTTCTAGTGATGTAACAATTAAATTTACAGGTGAAATTAAACCATTTGTAGTATGTTCTAATGAATATCCAAATTTATTACATGTAATACTTCCTGTTAAATTAAATTAATACCAGTTTTTACTGGTATTTTTTCGTATACTAAAACTAGGAGTTAATCTCTTAGTTTTTTTATTTCTAATATTAATGTATAATAATAGTGATGGAAAGTTATTTAAACATTGAGACACATGTGTGATTTCGTTAAAACCATTTAGAGCTTTGACTCTTTATTCAATGGTCTTTCCATCACTATCGAAATAAGCTAGCTGAGAGAATATTTGACTCTTGGCTTTTCTTTTTATCTAGGCATAGGTTTAAAGAAAGGTTTTTGAAATTATGGGCGTGTTTTAATAATATACGTTAATTCATATAGAAAATTATTAAATTAATACTTGATTTTTCTTATCTAATTTTATGATATAATATTTATGGTGATTAATATGGAAGAAATAACAATTTATACTGAATATATTACTTTAGGACAATTATTAAAAATTGCTAATATTATATCTTCTGGTGGTGAAGCTAAATATTTTTTAAGTGAAAATACTGCTTTAATTAATGGAGTAGAAGATAATAGACGAGGTAAAAAATTATATAAAGGCGATAAAATTATTATTTTAGGAAAAGAATATATTATTAAATGATTAAATATTTAGAATTAAAAAATATTCGTTTATTTAAAAATATTAGTTTTAATTTTAATAAAAATATAGTTATATTTAAAGGATTAAATGCTGTAGGTAAAACTACTATTTTAGAATCTATTTATTTTTCTATTTTACTTAAATCACTTAGAACTAATAATGATAATGATTTAATTAGTTTTAACGAGAGTTTTGGTATAATTAAGGTAATTAGTGATAGAGAGTATAAAATAGTCTTAAATGAGTCTAAAAAGGTATTTATAAATAATAATGAAATAAAAGTATTAAAAGAATATATTGGCATAAATAACGTTGTTTCATTTTCACCTAATGATCTAGATATAGTTTATGGTACTCCAAGTATTAGAAGAAAGTTTTTAGATTTAAATATTAGTCAAATTTCTAAACAGTATATTAATTATTTAAATGATTATAAAAAGGTTTTAAAATATAGAAATGATATTTTAAAACAAGAAATTATTGATAAAATATTACTTAATATAACTACTAAAAAATTGATAGATTTAGCTAAACCTATTATTAAATTTAGATATGAATTTATTAAAGAATTAAATGATAATTTAATAAATATAAGTGATGAAAAAATAGTATTAGAATATAGTTGTTCTACTACTTATAAAAATATTGAAGATGATTTTAATAAATCCCTAGATAACGACATTTTAAGTAGATTAACTAATAAAGGTCCACATAGAGATGATATTAAATTTTATATAGACGATAAGGAAGCTATTTATTTATCACAAGGTCAAATTAGAACTATATGTTTAGCAATAAAATTAACTTTAATTAAGATAATAAAAAAATATAAAAAAAATAATCCAATTATTCTTTTAGATGATGTATTAAGTGAACTTGATGATATTAGAAGAAATAAATTATTTGAAGTATTAGATAGTAATTATCAAATATTTATTTCAACTACTGAATTATCAAATATAAAAAAAGAATTTTTAGATAAAGCTCAAATTATTGAAATAACAAAAAATTAGAATTATGTGTAAGTTAAATGCATAATTCTTTTATTTTTATCAAAGTTTTAAATATAGTTTTAAAGGTATTTTTTTATATGTTTTTTTCGTTTTTTACGCTTCTACCTATAAATATACTAGAAAAATAAAAAAACTTTAAATTTTCGCTAAAAAATAGGTGTATTTTATTATTTATTATGATATAATAAATATGGTATTTTGCGAATAATTTTTTATTTTAATAAAATATAAAAAAATTATTAAGAAAAAAGGAGGCTAAATTATGGTTGATAATTACGATTCAAGTGAAATACAGGTTTTAGAGGGATTAGAAGCTGTTAGAAAACGTCCTGGTATGTATATTGGTAGTACTAGCGAACGTGGATTACATCATTTAGTTTGGGAAATTGTTGATAACTCTATAGATGAAGCTTTGGCTGGTTTCTGTGATGAAATATTAGTTGAAGTTTTAAAAGGAGAAATTATTAGAGTTACTGATAATGGTAGAGGTATTCCAGTAGATATCCATCCAAAAACAGGTAAATCAACACTAGAAACAGTTTTAACAGTATTACATGCTGGTGGTAAGTTTGATAATAGTGCTTATAAAGTATCAGGAGGATTACATGGTGTAGGTTCTTCTGTTGTTAATGCTTTATCTGAATGGTTAAAAGCTACAGTTTATAAGAATGGTAAAAAATATTATCAAGAATTTCATAGAGGTAAAGCTATTGCTGATATAAAGTGTTTAGGTGAAACAGATAAGCATGGAACAGTAATAGAATTTAAAGCAGATGAAGAAATATTTACTGAAGTATCAATCTATAATTTTGAAACACTTGATACAAGAGTTAGAGAATTAGCTTTCTTAAATAAGGGTTTAAAAATAACAATTGTTGATGATCGTGGTGAAGAAAAAGTAGAAAAATCTTATTGTTATGAAGGTGGACTTAAAGAATATGTTCAGTATATTAACGATAATAAAGAACCACTATCAGAAGAAATATTATATTTTGATAAGACTGAAAAAGTTACAGTTAAAAAGCCTCATGGTGATGAACTTGTAGATGTTGAACAAGTTATTGGTGTAGAAATTGCAATGCAATATACTACTGAATATAACTCATGTATTTATTCATTTACAAACAATATCAAAACTCATGAAGGTGGTTACCATGAAGATGGTTTCAAAATGGCTTTAATGAGAGTTTTAACTAGATACGCAAAAGACCATAATTTATTTAAAAAAGATGAAGGATTTAAGGGTAGCGATTTAATTGAAGGTTTAACTGCTATTATTTCTGTAAAACACCCTGATCCACAATTTGAAGGACAAACAAAGACTAAGCTTGGAAATGCTGAAGTTAAAGAAATAGTATCTAAAATCTTTGGTGAAGGTTTAGAAAGATATTTAAATGAGCATCCTACTGAAGCTAAGCAAATAGTTGATAAAGCCCTTATGGCAAGCCGTGCTAGACTTGCTGCACAAAAGGCTAGAGAAACAGTTAGAAAGAGTCCACTAGATTCAATTAAACTAGCTTCTAAATTAGCTGATTGTAGATGTAAAGATCCTGCCTTATCAGAGATTTATATAGTCGAGGGTGATTCAGCAGGTGGTTCTGCAAAAAGTGGTAGAGAACCTGAATATCAAGCCATTTTACCTTTAAGAGGAAAAATCTTAAATGTAGAAAAAACTAGTGAAGTTAGAGCTCTACAAAATAATGAAATTATGTCTATGATTCAAGCATTTGGTACAGGATTTAAAGATGAATTTGATGTAACAAAGGCAAGATATCATAAAGTAGTAATAATGACCGATGCTGATGTCGATGGTGCACATATTAGAATACTACTTCTTACATTCTTCTATCGTTATATGAGAGGATTAATTGAAGAAGGTTATGTATATAGTGCATGTCCACCACTATATAAAATTAGTGCAGGTAATGGTAAAAATGTAGATTATGCATATACTGATGAAGAATTAGAGAAATTAAAGAAAGATGATAGATTTAAAAATGCTAAGTATGATGTACAACGTTATAAAGGTCTAGGTGAAATGGACCCTGAACAACTTTGGGAAACTACTATGGATCCAAATCGTAGAACATTACTTAGAATTACAGTTGATGATGCGATTGAAGCAGATCACTTATTCACTACATTAATGGGTGATGAAGTAGATCCAAGAAGAAAGTTTATTGAAGAAAATGCTCAATATGCTGAAATAGATGCTTAAGGAGGATAACTTATGGATGAGAATGATTTAATGGATGTTGAATTTAATCATGGTAAGATTAAAGATATAGGTTTAAAACATGAACTTGAAGGTTCTTTCTTAAGTTACGCTATGAGCGTTATTGTTGCTAGAGCTATTCCTGATGTTAGAGATGGGTTAAAACCAGTTCAAAGAAGAATTTTATGGGGAATGAATGAACTTAACTTAACTCCTGGTGTTGCACATAAGAAAAGTGCACGTATCGTCGGTGATGTTATGGGTAAGTACCATCCTCATGGAGATTCTTCTATTTATGAAGCTATGGTTCATATGGCTCAAGACTTTAGTTATAGATATCCATTAGTTGATGGACATGGTAACTTTGGTAATGTCGATGGAGACGGTGCTGCTGCTATGCGTTATACAGAAGCAAGAATGAGCAAAATGGCTATGGAAATGCTTAGAGATATCAATAAAGAAACTGTTCCTTTTATTGATAACTATGATGCAAGTGAAATGGAACCAGAAATATTACCTGCCAGAGTACCTAATTTATTAATAAATGGTACAACAGGTATTGCCGTAGGTATGGCAACAAATATTCCACCTCATAATTTAGGTGAAGTAATTGATGGTACACTTGCTTTAATTGATAATCCTGAATTAGAATCAATTGATTTAATGAATTATATTAAAGGTCCTGATTTCCCTACAGGTGGTATTATTTTAGGTGCCAGTGGACTTACTAGTGCTTATACTACAGGTAATGGTTCTATTACTATTCGTAGTAAAGCTGAAATATTAGAAAACAATGGTAAAGAATCAATTGTTGTGACTGAAATACCTTTTGGTGTTAGAAAAACTTTATTAATTGAAAAGATTGCTCAATTAGTTAAAGATAAGGTTATTGATGGTATTACTGATTTAAGAGATGAATCAAATAGAAATGGTTTAAGAATAGTTATAGAGTTAAGAAGAGATGCTAATGCATATGTTATTTTAAATACTTTATATAAAGAAACTCCACTTCAACAATCTTATGGAATTAATATGACAGCCATAGTCAATAAACGTCCAGAAAAGCTTGGATTAAAGCGAATTTTGGAATGTTACATTGAACATCAAATTAATGTAATTACTAATAGAGTTAAATTTGATTTAAGAAAAGCAATTGATAGATTAGAGATTGTTAATGGATATGTTATAGCACTTGATAATATTGATGAAATCATTAATATTATACGTAATACTACTGATGGATCTGAAAAAGATAAATTAATGAATAGATTTGGTTTATCTGATAGACAAGCTCAAGCTATACTTGATATGAGACTTAAGAGTTTAAGTGGTTTATCTAGAGAAAAAACTTTAGAAGAAAAAGCACAACTTGAAGCTTCTATTAAAGAATATAATGAAATTTTAGCTGATCCTGAAAAAGTTAAACAAATCATTAAAGATGAATTAACTGAAATAAAGAATAAATATAAAGATGAAAGACGTTCTACTATCGATTTAACAAGTGATATAGATATCGATAATGAAGATTTAATTCCTCGTACTGAAGTTATGTTAATTATAACTAAGGGTGGATATGTAAAACGTACTAACTTAGATGAATTTAAGACACAACGTAGGGGTGGCACTGGTCATGGTGGTATGAAGACTCATGAAGATGATATGATTGTTGATTCAATGGTTGTATCAAGTCATGATTATCTATTATTCTTTACTACTTGGGGTAGAGTTTATAAACAAAAAGCTTATAGAATCCCTGAAGGTTCAAGAACAAGTAAAGGTATTCCAGTAATAAATATTGTACCTCTAGAAAAAGGTACTGATGGTAAACCTAATGAGGAACTTAGAGCTATTACTGTAGTAAATGAATTTGATAGAGATGATGAATACTTATTATTCGTAACTCGCCGTGGTATTGTTAAACGTACTAAGGTTAGTGATTATAGGAATATTAGATCTAGTGGTATTATCGCAATAGGTATGAAAGAAAATGATGAATTATTAGATGTTGTTAAAACAGATGGTAAGCGTCAAATAGTTTTAGGTGCATCAAATGGTAAAGCAATTAGATTTGATGAAAATGATATATCTGTTGTAGGTAGAACAGCTTCAGGTGTTAGAGGTATGAGCTTAGATAATGATGATATTTTAGTTGGTGTATCAGTAATTGAAGATGAAAGCCAAGAAATATTAATTGTTACTGAAAACGGATATGGAAAGCGTACTGTTGCTTCAGAATACAGATTACAATCTCGTGCTGGTAAGGGTGTAAAGACACTTAATGTTACTGAAAAGAATGGTAAACTTGTAAGCTTACATACTATAACTAATGATGAAGATTTATTAATTACTACTTCTAAAGGTAATGTAATTAGAATATCAAGTAAGAATATCCCAACAACAGGTAGAGCTACTCAAGGTGTTATTCTAATTGATATGAAGAATAATAAAAATAGTAATCAAACAATTTCAGCTGTAAGTATTATTCCTCATTCAGAAGATGAAGAAGAAACAAGCGAGAATGCTGAATAATCGCTAGATAAAGAGATTTAGGACTTGTTAATTCAAGTCCTTCTTCTTTTTATTTTAAATTAAAATATTTTAATTGTTGTTTTATTTTCAAAAAGAATTATAATATATATGTAAAGCAATGATAAGGACTAAGTAATACATCTTATTATTTATAGAGAGCTAGTGTTTGGTGGAAACTAGTAATAATAAAGTATGAAATCTACCCTTTAGTGATATTAATAGTATCCGTTTTCCGCGTTAAGGATTTAAGAAGTAAAAAAGGTGGCACCACGGTTAGTAATCGTCCTTTAAGGGTGTTTTTATTTTTATATTTAGGAGGAAATAAAAATGTTAGACATTAAATTTGTAAGAGAAAATCCAGAAATCGTAAAGGAAAATATCAAGAAAAAATTTCAAGATGAAAAGCTTCCTTTAGTAGATGAAGTAATTGATTTAGACAAAAAAATTAGAGCTTATAAGAGTGAAGCTGAAGGCTTAAGAGCAAGCCGTAATAGCTTAAGTCAACAAATTGGAGCTTTAATGAGAGAAAAGAAAATAGATGAAGCTAATAAAATAAAAGAAACAGTTGCTAAAAATAATGCTAGAATTGTTGAAATTGAAAAGGATCAAGTAGTTTTAGAAGAACAATTACTTAAGAAAATGATGGTTATTCCAAATATCATTGATTCTACAGTACCTATTGGTAAGGATGATTCAGAAAACGTAGAAAATCAAAAGTTTGGTGAACCTTTTGTTCCAAGTTATGAAATTCCATATCACGCTGATATTATGGCTAAATTTGATGGATTAGACAAAGATGCATCTGGTAGAGTTTCAGGTAATGGCTTCTACTATTTATGTGGTCCTATTGCTAGACTTCATTCAGCAATGTTAAGCTATGCTAGAGATTTTATGATCAATAAAGGTTTCATTTATTGTATTCCACCATTTATGATTAAATCAGATGTAGTAAATGGAGTTATGAGTTTTGCTGAAATGGAAAATATGATGTATAAAATTGAAGGTGAAGATTTATACTTAATTGGTACATCAGAACATTCAATGATTGGTAGATTTAAAGGTCAAATTATTCCTGAAAATAAATTACCACTTACTCTAACAAGTTATTCACCATGTTTCCGTAAGGAAGTTGGTGCTCATGGTATTGAAGAACGTGGAGTTTATAGAGTTCATCAATTTGAAAAGCAAGAAATGATTGTTATATGTAAGCCTGAAGAATCAATGGATTGGTATAATAAGATGTGGAGTTATACAGTTGAATTCTTTAGAAGCCTAGATGTACCTGTTAGAACACTAGAATGTTGTAGTGGTGATTTAGCTGATTTAAAAGTTAAATCATGTGATGTAGAAGCATGGAGTCCTCGTCAAAAGAAATATTTTGAAGTAGGAAGCTGTTCTACACTAGGTGATGCACAAGCAAGACGTTTAGGTATTAGATCTAAAAATAGTGATGGAACATATTTAGTACATACTCTAAATAATACAGTACTTGCAACTCCTAGAGGATTAATCGCAGTACTTGAAAATAACTATAATGAAGATGGTTCAATCAATGTTCCAAAGGCTCTACAACCTTATATGGGTGGTATGACTATTATAAAATAATTAAAAAAAATAAACGGCTATATTTAGCCGTTTTCTTTTTATCTTAAAAAGTGAAAAATAATAATTATATTGCGTATAATATATATCTTATAGTATAATTATATTGGATTTTTACTATATAAAAATTAATATAATTGCGGAGGTTTGAATAATGATAGTAGGAACTACAAGAGAATTAAAAGATAATGAATTTAGAGTTGGATTAACTCCTGATAATGTTATGGCTTATGTAGCACATGGTCATACAGTATTAGTAGAAAAGGGTGCTGGTGAAGGTGCTGGTTTTTCTGATAAAGAATACCTTGATGCAGGAGCTAAGATAATTGAAACTGCTAAAGAAGTTTATGAAACTGTTGATATGTTAGTTAAGGTTAAAGAACCTGAAGAATGTGAATATAAATATTTTAGAGATGGATTAATTCTATATACTTATTTACATCTTGCAGCTAATAAACCACTTGCTTTAGAATTAATTAAAAAAGGTGTTTCAGCTGTAGCATTTGAAACTATAACTGATGATTTTGGTAACTTACCATGTCTTAGACCAATGAGTCAAATAGCTGGTCGTTTATCTATTCAAGAAGGTGCTAAATACCTAGAAAAAGGATTTGGTGGACGTGGAATCTTACTTGGAGGTGTTCCAGGGGTAGAAAGAGGTAAAATTGTTATTCTTGGTGGTGGTGTTGCTGGTACTTTTGCTGCTAAGGCTGCTGTAGGTATTGATGCACAAGTAACACTACTTGATATTAACCCTAATAGATTAGCATACTTAGAAGATATATTTGGAGCTAATGTAACAACTTTATATGCTACAGAAGCAAATATTAGAAAGAGTTTAGCTGAAGCTGATTTAGTAATTGGTTCAGTATTAATTCCAGGTGGTTCTACTCCTAAATTAGTTAGAGCAGAACACTTAAAATTAATGAAGAAAGGTTCAGTTATTGTTGATATCGCAATTGACCAAGGTGGATGCTGTGAAACAAGTCATGTAACTACTCATAAAGATCCAATTTTTATTAAAGATGGAATAGTACATTATTGTGTTGGAAATATGCCTGGTGCAGTACCTAGAACATCTACTATTGCTCTAGCAAATGCCACAATAAAATATGGTTTATTAATCGCTGATTTAGGCTTAGAAAAAGCTGTTCATAAAGATAAAGGATTATATAATGGTATGAACATTTATAACCATAAATGTGTTAATAAAAACGTAAGTAAAGCACTTGATTTAGAATATGTAGAAATACTTAAATAAAAAAAGAAAACGGCTAATTTAAGCCGTTTTTTATTTTTCAATTCATTTAGTTTCGCTATCTGGTGACCAGCTTTTTTGAAGTGGCCTTATATCAAGTTCACCACTTACTTTTACTGCTACTTGATACTTATCTTCATATACAATTTCTCCAGGTAACATATTAGTATAAACTAAGTAAAATGGATGATTATAACGCTCAAGCAACCACATTGCTGGCATAATCATATTAAGCATTTCTTCTGAATTTTCTGTTTTAAAAAAACATATTACTTTTTCTTGATTTTTACACTGTGGTGGCCATGGTAATGTATAAGAAAACCAATCATCTATCTCTTTAAAAAGTGATGCATCTTCACTATCCATTACTTCATTTTGTATAAGGTCCCAGCACATACTAAAAATACCTCTAGCATACATTGTGTTTTCAGCTAGTTCTTGTCCCTGGATTCTAACATATTTAAATCTAGAAACTATATTTTTTTTCATATGGAGGCACCTCCTAACGATTATAAATTACTTACAATTTTTTCTTTTAATTCTTCAAATTTTTTAGGATCAAAGCTACTACTATTATCCTTCCATTTAACATCTACTGTGTCATTAAAGAATCTTGGAATTACATGGATATGTAAGTGGAATACTGTTTGACCTGCAGCTTCACCACAGTTATTTAAAATATTAATTCCATCACAGTTAAAAGTCTTTTTTAATGCTTTAGCTATTTTTTGAGCTATTTTCATAGAATATGCAAATATATCTGAATCTATTTCTAAAACATTAGAAAAATGTTTCTTTGGAATAACTAAAGTATGTCCTACTCCTGCTTGTGATAAATCTAAAATACATTTTACAACATCATCTTCATATATTGTTGTTGATGGGATTTCTCCATCAATTATCTTACAAAAAATACACATAATAATCACCTCACCTAAATTATAACATAATTATTTATAAATTTATTCTATTAAATAGATTTCTAATTTCAGATTCTATATTAAGCGCAACGCATAATTTAGTTAGAGAATATAGAGATATTTCTCCTTTTGATTCAAATCGTTTAATAGTTCCATAAGATACATTACTCATAATAGATAATCTTTCTTGGCTTATTTCTTTTTGCCTTCTAATTTCTTTAAATCTTTTCGCTAAACATAAATTCATTTCTTCAATTGTCTCAAATGCCATATTAACCTCCAAATAGATAATTTTTAATACATATTATTGAATAAACAATAAATAAAAGATAATATATTGTCTATTTTATTATATCATATATTTTTAAAAAATGATACAATTCTTTCGTTTCTTGTAATATATTTAATTTAATGATAAAATAAACTTAATAAAGTTTTATTTTAACGGGGGTGTTATTATGAAAAACAAAGTACCTGTAAGTATCAGTGCTAGACATGTTAGACTTTCAGAGGATCATATTGAATTTTTATTTGGTGATGGCTATGAATTAACTAATATAAAAGATTTAAGTCAACCAAAACTTTTTTCCTGTGAAGAAACTGTAAAAATTAAAAGTGAAAATGGTAATATTATAGATAATGTTAGAATTGTTGGTCCTTCTGTCCCACAAACTTTTGTTGTTATTTCAGAAAGTGATGCTATTAAAAATGGTTTTGATGCTCCTGTTAGATGGTTAGATGATTTAGATGAAAGTGAATCATGTTATATTATTGGGCCTGAAGGTGAACTTCATATTAGACATGGTGTAATAGTATGTATGCGTCATATCCACTTTTCTAACGAAGATGCTATTGAGTATGGAGTTAGAAATGGTGATTTAGTAAATGTTAAGGTAGATGGACCTAAGGGTGGTATTTTATCTAATGTTTTATGCCTTGTAGGATATAACCATGAACTTGATTGTCATTTAGATATAGATGATGCAAATGCCTTTTTAATTAAAAATGGTGATATGGTTGAAATTTTAAAATAGGAGTGAGGGTATGTTAAGCAAAGTATTTAGAGATCCATTATACGGATATGTTAGGGTTAACGATGAAATAATTGATGAGCTTATTAATTCTTCTGAATTTCAACGTCTAAGACGTATCAAGCAATTATGCGGCGTATCAATGGTTTTTCATATGGCTGATCATACCAGATTTTCTCATTCACTTGGCTGTTATGAACTTGCTAGAGAAGTTTTAGAAAAAGTTATAGATGTAAATAATGCGCTAAATGACTATGAAAAAACAGTTTTTTTATGTAGCGCATTATTACATGATATAGGACATGGTCCATATTCTCATAGCTTTGAAAAAATATTTAAAATATCTCATGAAGATATGACTATAAATATTATTTTAGGGAATACTGAAGTTAATAAAATACTTAAAAAATATGATGCTAGATTACCTAAAGATATCGCATCAGTCATTAATCATGAACATAATTTTCCTTTAATTGAACAATTAGTATCTAGTCAACTTGATGTTGATAGAATGGATTATTTAAGACGTGATGCATATTTTACTGGCGCTCAATTTGGAGATATTGATATAGAAAAAATACTTAGAGGTATGCTAGTAAAAGATGGTAAGATTTTATTTAAATATAATTCAGTACCAAATATAGAAGATTATTTAATGAGTAGATATCATATGTATTATCAAGTATATTTCCATCCAGTATCACGTTGTTTTGAAGTAATGCTTGAAATGATTTATTCTAGATGGTATGAACTTATTAAAACTGGATATAAGTTTAAAACAGATGTTAATTTATTAATTAATGTTATAGATACTAAAACTGTAGAATCATTCTTAAAAATAGATGATTTTTATGTAAATGGATGTATTCAACAATTCCAATATGAAAATGATAAAATATTAAGTGATTTAGCATATAGATTATTTAATAGAAAACTATTTAATCATATTGATTTAAAGTATGCATCAAATGAACAAATAAAAATGGTAGAACAATATAAAGATAATCCTAATTATTATTATAAAGAAGATGTCGTTTCTAAATCAGCCTATGATTATAAAATTGATGAACAAATCAATATTTTAATTCCAGGAGATAAAGAAGTAGATTTATTACACTTTTCACCAATTGTTGAAGCTTTTAGTAAAAGTAGTGAATATATTTCTAAATTAATATACTATAGTGAAATTTAGTGAAGTAGTAATAGTTGAAGGATTGCATGATTTAGAAAGACTAAAGAGTATTTATAAAGATATAGATGTATTAATTACTAATGGTAGTGAAATAGAACGTAATTTACCTGAAATAATAGAAATATCTAAAAGAAGAGATGTTATATTATTTTTAGATCCTGACTACCCAGGAGAACGCATTAGAAAAATATTAAATAAATATATACCTAATGCAAAGCATGCTTTTTTAAAAAAGGATCTAGCAATAAGTAAAAATAAGAAAAAAGTAGGTATAGAACACGCTAAAAAAGAAGATATAATTGATGCGCTAAATAGTGTATTAAGTGTAGTAGATAATACTAATTTAGTTACTATAAATGACTTATATAAATTAGGTTTAATAGGTGAAAAAAATAGTAGTAAACTTAGAGAAAAAGTATGCTTAAAACTAAATTTAGGACATACTAACGCAAAGACATTTTTAAATAGAATTAATATGTTTGGTATAACTATTAAAGATATAGAAAATGTCTTAAATACGCAATAATTTGCATTATGGAGGTTTTGTTAATGGATACAAAAAGAATAATTAGAGAAAACAATTTCCATATAAAAAAGAAGTTTGGACAAAACTTCTTAACTGATAAAAAAATACTTGATAAAATAGTATCTAGTGCTAATATTGATGATTCTATTGGAGTTATTGAAATAGGACCAGGACTTGGTGTTTTAACAGCCAAATTATGTGAGCGTGCAAAGTATGTTTTAGCATATGAAATTGATAGTGAATTAATACCTATTTTAAATGAAAATTTAACTGAATATGAAAATAAAACTATACTAAATATTGATATACTTGAAGCTGATGTTGAGCGTGATATAAAAATGTATTTATCTGATTGTAGTAAGATTTATGTTGTGGCAAATTTACCATATTATATTACTACACCAATATTATTACAATTACTTCAAACAACAAAAGTAGATAAGTATGTTGTTATGATGCAATTAGAAGTTGCGGATAGATTATGTGGATCAGTAAAGACAAAAGATTATAATTCCTTATCTATTACAATACAATATCAAGCTAATGTAAAAAGATTATTTAAAGTTCCAAGAACAGTATTTAATCCAATGCCTAATGTAGATAGCGCAGTAATAGAAATAGATGTATTTAAAGAAAGAGATCATAAACCACAAAATGAATCATTTTTCTTTGATGTAGTTAGAAGTTCTTTTTCACAAAGAAGAAAAACTTTAATCAATAATTTAATGAATCGTTTTGGTCCTGAAAGAGAAAAATTCACAGAAATTTTATCTAGCTTAAATATTAGTCCTACAGCTAGAAGTGAAGAATTATCTGTAGATAATTTTATTGATTTATCAGATAAAATATTAAAAGCCTTTATGAGCACAGAATTAGTAGATTTATATGATAAAGATTTAAATCCTCTTGGTATTACTGTGCCAAGAAACGCCTTAAGCGAGCCAAATACTTACTTTAAGGTTACTACTGCGATAATTAAATATAATGGATTATACTTAATACAAAAGCGTAGTCCATATAAAGTAATTAGTCCAAATATTTATGAACTTCCTGGTGGAGGATTAGATAGTGGTGAAGATGAAATTACTGGTTTAATTAGAGAAGTTAAAGAAGAAACAGAAATAGAGTTAGAAAACATAAAATTACTTGATAGAGTTGTAGGTCATTATATTATTAGATGTATTTATACAGCTGATGCTATTAACGATAATGTCGTTTTACATGAAGCTGTTGAATATAAATGGGTTACTAAAGGAGAGTTATCTAAAATTACTTTCTTTAAAAAACATCCTGAATTATTGGAGAAATTTTAATGATTAAAGAAAAAGCTTATGCTAAGATTAATATTTATCTAAAAGTTTTAGGTAAAAGGCCTGATGGATATCATGATTTAGATACTTTAGTTGTTCCTATTAATATTTATGATGAATTAGAATTCTATGATTATGATTATGACATAATTGAATCAAGTATAAATATAAAAGATAACATAATGTTTAAAGCTATTCATTATTTAAAAGAAACATATAATATAAATAAATGTGTTAAGATTATTTTAAATAAAAATATACCTTTATGTGGAGGGCTTGGTGGTGGATCAGCGGATTTATGTGCAACACTTAGAGGATTAAATAAGTTATGGAATCTTAATTTAAAAATTGAAGAATTAGCAACTATTGCTTTAAAGTTTGGTTCTGATACTTTATTTTGTATGTATAATAAACCAGCAATCATAAGAGGTAGAGGAGATATTTTAGAGTTTGCAAGTTTCCCTAAAAAAGATGTATATATTTTTAATCCAAGAATAGAAGCTTTAACTAAAGATGTATTTATGGAATATAAGGAAACTGACATTGGAGAAAATGAATTAGAAATGGCTTTACTTAGACTATTTCCTGATATATATGATTTTAAAATGCATTATGAAAGTCAAGGTTTAAAACTACATTTATCAGGTAGTGGAAGTTCTTATTTTTCATTTGATATGAAAGATTTTAGCAGTAATAATAATTATTTAGAAATAAAAACTGAAACAATTGAATAAATTTTATTTAAAATTTTATGAAAATTATTGAAAACGTTTTCTAAGTATGGTAAAATAATAATGTATACGTGCGAAGGGAATGGTTGATGATGAAAATAACAGACGTAAGATTAAAAAAAGTAGATGGACACAACAGATTAAAAGCAATTGCATCTGTTACAATTGACGATTGCTTCGTTATTCATGAGCTTAGAATTATAGACGGTGATAATGGTCTATTTATTGCTATGCCTTCAAGAAAACTTCCTGAAGGAGAGTTTAAAGATATAGCTCATCCAATCAATGCTGAAACAAGAGAACAACTTGAAAAAGCAGTACTTGATGAATATAATAAACAAGCATAATTTTGAAAAGGACTTTTTAGTCCTTTATTTTTTTTTATTTATAAATAAATAGTTAACAGCTAATGAGAAAGTTAGAAATGAGTTTTTAGAACTAGGAGAGAAGCCAATATGTTTGGCTTCTTTTTTTAGATATGATATAATTATCTAGAGGTAATTAGTATGAAAATAAGATGTTTAATTGAAAATAAAGAAACACCGTTCTTGTTATATGAACATGGTCTATCTTTATTAATTGAATATAATAATAAAAAAATACTATTTGATACAGGTAAAACAAATAGTTTTTTAAGTAATGCTAAAAAGTTAAATATTAATTTAAATGATATAGATTTTGTTATATTATCTCATGCTCACTATGATCACTCTGGTGGAATAATAGATTATATAAAAGAGTCTAATTATACTAAAAATATATATGTAGGTTATGGGTTTAAAGATAATAAATATTCTTTAGAAAATAATGAATATATTTATAAAGGAATACCTTTTAAACTAAATGAATTAAATAACTTAGTCATAGTTAATAAAGAACTTATAATAGATGAAAATATCGCTTTATATAGCGATTTTAAAGAAAATAATAATTTTGAAAAAATAGGGGATAAATTCTATATTCTAGATAAAGAATATAAAAAAGATTTATTTATTGATGAACAAGTTTTAACTATAAATACTAATAAAGGATTAATATTAATAGTTGGATGTAGTCACGCAGGTATTTGTAATATAATTGATGAGGTAATTAAGAGAACTAATAAAAATATTAGAGGCATAGTAGGTGGGTTTCATTTATCTAAAGAAAGTAGTGAATATGCTCTTAATGTCATAAATAAGTTAAAGGAATATAATTTAGAATTTATATGTCCAATACATTGCTCAGGGCATGAAAAATTATTTAGACAAGTATTTAAAAATAAATGTAAGATATTAGAATCTGGGGATTCAATAGTAATTGATGAAATAATTAAAGAATATAAAACAAAATCTAATGATAAATTATCTGATTCCTATGCTGAATGGACAGATAGAAATTATAAAGATGGAGATAGAAACTAAGGGGATGAATTTATGAAATATATTTTACTTGTGTCGCTAGCACTTGTAATATGTTTTTTCATCTCTTTTTTAATTACATACCTAATATATAGACTTACAAAAAGAAGAATTAAAAAAGGGATTGTTATACTTATTACAATAAGTGGTGCTTTTATAAATTTCATATTAGTTGGTTTTATTTATTTAGGAATATATTATCATGCAGATAATAGCGTTAAAGAGTATTTAAAATCAAGTGAAAATGTCGTTGTAACAAAGAAAAAGGGATATTACTTTTTTGATGGAAAAGAGAGTAATAAAGCGATTATTTTCTATCCAGGCGCAAAGGTAGAATATACTAGTTATGCGCCACTTATGTATAAACTAGCGGAAAGTGGAATAGATACATTTTTAATGGATATGCCACTAAATATTGCTTTTTTTGGAGTTAATAAAGCTGATACAATTTTAAAGAATTATTCTTATGAATCTTTTTATATTTCAGGGCACTCTTTAGGCGGAAGTGTTGCTAGTATTTATGCATCTAAAAACAAAGATAAAATTGATGGAGTAATACTTTTAGCTTCTTACTCAACTAAGAGTTTAGAGGGTTTAAAATGTTTATCCATTTATGGAAGTAATGATACAGTATTAAACAAGAAAAAATATGAAGATAATAAAAAGAATATGCCAAAATATTATACTGAAATAGTTATTGATGGAGGAAATCATGCCAATTTTGGTAATTATGGATTCCAAAAAGGAGATAAAAAATCAACAATTAGTAAAGATTCACAACAAAAGTTAACTGTTGATGCAATAAATGATTTTTTTAAGCCATAAAAATATGTTATAATTTTTATGAAGTGATTATTAAATAGGATGTGAAGAAGATGTTTAAGGTTTTTTTAGAAAAATTAAAAGAATCTACTATGAGCGTATTACCTGTAACATTAATAGTACTAATTTTATCTTTCACTCCGCTTGCAAGGCTTAGTGGTAAAGAGCAATTAGTATTTGCAATATGTGCTGTATTACTTATTGTAGGTATAAGTCTATTCAGTTTAGGAGTAGATTTTTCTATGTCTGATATGGGTGAACAGGTTGGATCATCTTTGGTTAAGACAAAGAAGATTCTTATAATTTTATTAGTAGCCTTCATTATGGGTTTATTAATAACTATTGCTGAACCAGACTTATCAGTACTTGCAGGTCAAATTAAAGGAGTATTTAATGGTAACCCTTGGGTACTTATAATATCTATAGCCCTAGGAGTAGGATTATTCTTATTACTTGCTGTACTTAAGATGCTTACAAAGACTAATTTAAGTATGATGTTATTATTCTTCTATATGGCAATGTTTGCTGTTGCAGCATTAATGATTGAACTTGGAAATTCTAATTTCCTAGCCATTTCTTTTGATTCAGGTGGTGTAACAACAGGTCCTATTACAGTTCCATTTATAATGGCTTTAGGTGTTGGTATAGCTGCTACAGTTGGTGGTAGAGATTCCAAGGAAAATTCATTTGGTTTAATTGCTTTATGTAGTGTAGGACCTATACTTGTTGTATTACTTTTAGGTCTAACAATTAATAATAGTAATTTAGGTCCAGAAATCATAACTAATGAATTAGATTCATATGCTATTGCAGATAATGTGTTGGTTCATTTCTTTAAGAGTTTACTTGAAGAAGGTGTAGGTGTATTAATAGCCCTATCATTAATAGTTGCCGTATTCTTAATCATAAATTTTATTTTTATCAAACTTCCAAAGATTAAATTAGTTCGTATTGGTATTGGTTTATCTATTACTTTTGTTGGATTAGTAATATTCTTAACAGCAGCAAAAGTAGGATTCTTACCAATTGGTTATAAATTAGGTAGTTTAATGGCTGAAAACAAAGTAGCCCTTGCTATATTTGGTTTTGCTTTAGGTATGGTAGTAGTTTTAGCAGAGCCTGCTGTACATGTTTTAACAAAACAAGTAGAAGAAGTTACAATTGGTGCTGTAAAGAAAAGAACAATGTTAATTGCTTTATGTATTGGTGTAGCTATATCAATTATGCTTGCTATGCTTAGAATAATATTTAACTTTTCACTATTATATTACTTAATCCCAGGATACTTAATTTCTTTAGGATTAGCATTCTTTGTTCCATCTATTTTCACAGGTATAGCATTTGACTCAGGTGGTGTTGCATCAGGCCCACTTACATCAAGCTTTATATTACCATTTGCCATAGGCGCATGTATAAGTGTTAATGGTGTAGCATCAGAAAACTTACTTGGTACTGGGTTTGGTATTGTAGCTATGGTTGCTATGACACCACTTATTACAATACAATTACTTGGATTTAAATCTGTAGTTCAAAGAAAAGTAGTTGCTAAGCATAGATTAAAGACTATTATTTCTAGTGAAGATGAACAAATTATTAATTTTATGTAGGAGGTAAGTATGGGTAAGAAAAAAGAATTAGAAACTGCCTTAAGTAAAGTTAAGACTGAAGGCTTACAAGCTCCTGTAAAATTAAAAATATTAGTTACTATTATTGATAGAAAGAAAGTAGACTTCTATGTATCAAACTTAGAAGGCTTTGGAGCAAATATTCAAAATATTATATATGCTTCAGGTACAACACCTAGAAAAGATATTTTAGGTATAAAAGTATCAGAAAAAGCAGTAATACTTTCTGTTGTTAGAGAAGATAGAATAAAAGAAATATTAGCAACTTATGAAGATAAATATTTCCAAACTAAAAATGGTAAAGGTATTGCCTTTACTCTACCAATTAAATCAATGATTGGTGTAATGTTATATCAATTTTTAGCTGGAATAGAGAAGGAGAGATAATATGGATACAAAATATGAATTAGTTATATGTGTTGTAAATAAGGGTTTTAATGAACAAGTAATGATAACTGCTAAAAGCTGTGGTGCTAAAGGTGGAACAGTAATAAATGCTCGTGGCACTGCAAAAGAAGATGTTGCTAAAAGATTTGATTATATTGTAACACCTGAAAAAGAAATAGTTTTATTAGTTGTTCCATTTGAAATAAAAGATCAACTATTACATGCTCTATATAAAGATATTGGTTTTCAAACTCCAGCACAAGGTATTGTCTTTACAGTACCTGTAGATGAAACTGCTGGTATTGGTAAGAAGAGTGCCGCAAATGAAAAAGCACAAGAAGTAAGTTATGAAGAATATAATAAAGCTTTAGCAGAAGCTAAAGAAAAAGAAAATAATAATAACACAAGTGAACAATAAAAAGGAGATAATGCTAGTAAGGTAGAAATACCTATTACTCCTGATTATCATTTACTTTTAACACTTGCAATGCAATAATAAATGGAGTGATGATTAATGTTAGATTTGAAATTAATCACAAGTGAAAATTTAGAATATGCAGTTAATGTAGAAAACGAAATATTTCCCGAATATAATGCGAAGAATAACTATTTGAAATCTATTGAAAATAGTAGTCAAAGTCAGTTCTTCCTTATATTCGATAAGGAAATATGTGTGGGTATTACAGGAATATATTCTTATAAAAACGATAAGGATAATGCATGGCTTGGTTTCTTTGGTATTAAAGAAGAATATAGAGATAAAGGTTATGGTAAAAAATCCTTAAAGCTTACAGAAGAATATGCCAAAAATTTAGGTTTTAAGTTTATGAGGCTATTTACTGATAGAAAGAATATAGAAGCTATAAATTTCTATCAAAATTGTGGTTATAGTTTTGAAAATTATGAATGTGATCAAGAAGAACTAAAAGATGAATTTGATATTGTAATTGGATCAAAATCTTTAACTAAAGAAGAAGTAATTCCTTGGGATAATAAATTTATAAATTTAACTAAACAAACATATAAGCAACAATATGTTGATGAAGTTATAGAAACAAGTATTGATACAACTACAGAAATGCTAGATGAAAATATTAGCTATGAAACAAAAAAGCCACCTAAAAAGGATAGAAAAAGAATAAAACTAATGAATAAAATGCTAGGGGAAGGAGATATTAAATATAGGGGTATATTATCTTATAGATACATTAGAATAATTGCCTGGATTGCTTTAGCTATTGGGCAGTATTGCTTAGTATTAAGTGTAGGTTTATCATTTTTAGATATTGATCCGATTCATTCTGAAAGAACATTAATTGTTTTATCTACTATTGGTTACCTTTCTATTCCATTTTTCTTACTGGCGAGTTTCTCGTTAATTTTATCAAGAAACAAGACGTATAAGTCAATGGTGCTATTTTATGGTATAGCTTATCTAGGAGTAGCAATTGCTTTAATATTTGTTTATGATAGATATATTGGTAAAATTATTTATGCAGCTACAGATAGCCAATCAGCAGCAAAAAATGTCGTACTTACGCTATTTAATAAGAAAACAGATTTTAATGTATTTGGTGATTTATTTGTCCTTTCATTATTTAATTTCTTCTTAAACTATGAGTTAAAGAGTGGTACAAGCAAGAAGAAAATAATAGGTTTTAGATTGTTAGCAATAATACCACTAAACTTTGCTTTAGCGTCATATATCGTAACGGTTTTGTCAAGAGAAGGATTTACTCAATTACCATTTGAAGTATATCCTTTCCTAACTACTAAGCCACCACTTGTTTATTTAATATTTATTTGTATGTCATTATGGATTAAAAATAGAGAAAGAATATATGTTAAATTTGGAGCGACTAAGCAAGAATATAATAAGTTCTTAAGAACAAATAAAAATTCACTTGCTTTTTCACTTCATGTTACATTCTTATTTTTATTAGTGTCTATAATAGATACGGTATTGTATCTTAAAATTCCAGATGCAAGTAATTTTGGAATTGGGCAAGCTACAGGATTATTCTTAGCGATTCCTTTTATTTTATTATTCTCATACACAAAAGTGCATAAAGATAAGACGTTTGATGCGATACTTCCTTTTATTGGAATAGGGTTAATTATATTTGCTTATAGTGAAGCTATTTATGAACTTTTAATTGCTGTATTTAATTAATAAATGTGGTATAATTAATATATGAATGGAGGGTTATTTATGGAAAAATATATTTGTGATTTATGTGGATATGTTTATGATCCAGAAGTTGGAGATCCAGATAATGGTATAGCACCAGGAACAAAATTTGAAGATTTACCAGCAGATTGGGTATGTCCATTATGTGGTGCAGATAAGGATTCTTTCACAAAAGAATAGAAAGGTATAAAACGGCTAATATAAGCCGTTTTTTATGGAGTGATAATATGAAAGTAAAAGATTTAGTTTATATTGCGATTTTTACATCTATTATATGTGTAATGTCATTAATATCTATTCCAACAACAGTTCCTTTTACACTTCAAACACTAGCTGTATTCTTATGTATGTTTATGCTTAAGCCAATAGATTCATTAATATCTGTCTTATTATATATATTAATAGGCATAATAGGAGTACCTGTATTTGCGAACTTTAAATCAGGCGTTGGAGTGCTTGCAGGACCTACAGGAGGATATATAATAGGATTTATTCTAATGTGTTTAGTTCCATTATTAATAAAGAATAAAATAGCATCAGGTATTATTGGTTTAATTATTTGTTATTTATTTGGTTCTATTTGGTTTTTAATGTTTAACCAATCAAATATAACAAGCTTATGGAAGGTATTAACTATATGTGTATTCCCTTTTATTGTTCCAGATGGCGCAAAGCTTGTGTTAGCTTATATTCTAGCAAAACGTTTAAAATTTTTAACAACTGATGACTCTAATAATAAAGATATAGATAGTAAAAAGAAAGAAGATTCTAATAGTCAAAAAGAAGAAATAGATGCCTAATATCTATTTCTTTTTATATTGACATTAAAAATGTATGTGTTATAATATAAGAGCAGCAAAAAAAAATGGAGGTTTAGCTCAGTTGGGAGAGCATCTGCCTTACAAGCAGAGGGTCAGCAGTTCGAGCCTGTTAACCTCCACCATTTGGAGCGGTAGCGAAGAGGCTAAACGCGTCAGACTGTAAATCTGATCCCTACGGGTTCGGTGGTTCGAAACCACCCCGCTCCACCATCTTTCTGTATTATAGGATCTTGATTAATCAAGTCCTTTTTTTATTTAAAAGAAAATGAATAGTTTTTAAAAAACAAATGTTTTTAAATTTTTTCTTGCAATATTAAAAAAAACTATGTATAATAAAGATACCAATTAATCATATATAATAGAGGGCTATATCGCCCAGCGTTATGAAGGGGTAATTATGATTGACTAATAATTATCCTTTCATTTTTTTTGTAATTATTTTTAAATATTTAAAAATATGATATAATATTCTAATACGTGGTGTTATTTAAGGAGGTTTTCTTATGATAGATAAAATACTTGATAAAATCAAGGCTGCTAATTCAATTATCGTTATAGGACATGTTAGTCCTGATGGAGATTGTTTAGGATGTCAATTTGGACTTAAAGAAATAATAAAAGAAAACTTTAAAAAAGAAGTTTATGCAGTTGGTGAATCATCAACATCTCTTGCCTTTATGGGAATGTTAGATGATATAGATGATAGTATATTTAAACGTTCATTAGTAGTTCTAACTGATGTTGCAAACGAAGCAAGAATTGCTGATAAAAGATATAGTTTAGCAAGTGATATAGTTAAAATAGATCATCATCCTTATAGTGATAATACAGGCTCAGCCGTATATGTAGATACAAGCGTTTCATCTGCTAGTGAGATAATTGCTAGAATCGCAATGGAATACAATTTAAAAGTAAATAAGATTGCCGCAAATAGCTTACTTACGGGAATTATTACCGATTCGGGTGGATTTAGATATGATGGAGTAAATCCTAATACATTTAAAATAGCTTCATTTTTAATGGAGATGGGAGCTAACCCTGTAGAGTTAAATAAAAAAATATCTACAGTAACATTTAATGAGCTTAAAATTAAAGGCTATGTTATTGAAAATATGAAGCAAACACAAGAAGGATTTGTTTATTGCTATATATCAAAGGAAACAAGAGCAAAATATAATGTTATATATGAGGAAGCAAGTAATGCAATTGATGTTTTAAGTAATATAAAGGATTGTCCTATTTGGGCATTAATTCTTGAAATAGATAATGAATTACGTGTTCGACTTAGATCTAGTGGTCCAGTTATTAATACACTAGCAAATAAATATAGAGGTGGAGGGCATCCTCTTGCAAGTGGTTGTTATTTGAATAATGAAAATGAAATAGAAACATTTGCTAAAGACGCAGATGAATATATTATAAATTACAAACATACAATGAATAATAGATAATAAGGAGGAATAAAATATGTTTATTTTTGAAAATGCCCCAGTATTAATTGATAATGCGGAAAAACTAACAAATGATGCACCTACATTTATTGATTTAGGTGGAATAATTGCTTTGGTTGTTACATTTGTATTTTCATTTTTAATTGGATTTGAGCGTCAAGCAGTAAGAACAAGAAGTAGTATGTCAAGCCATGTATTAGTAAGTGTTAGTGCATGTGCTGTAGCACTTTTACAAAGATATATTTATCAGTTTGATCCATCAACAAATAGCCAAAGAATTATTGCGGCTATACTTACTGGTATGGGTTTCTTAGGCGCTGGTGTTATTATTAAAACAGGAGATAAGATAAGAGGTTTAACCACAGCTTCAACTATTTGGTTTTGTGTAATCACATCAATTATTCTAGGCATGAATTTCTTAGTACTTGGTAGTATAATGGCTGCGTTTGGCGTTTTATTTGTTTATATTAGAGATGTAGTAAGAGGAGTAAATCCTTTTAAGATGAGTAAGATTAGAGAAATTAGAAAATCAAATAAAGAAAAATCAAATGAGGATAAAGAAGAAGCTAAGGCTGAAGAAAAAGAAGGATTTATAGGCGAGGAGTGATTCTATGTTTGAGCCAATTTGTGCTATATGTACTCCTTATGGAAGTGCCGCTATATCAGTAATTAGATGTAGTGGAAAAGGATCTATTGAATTAGTTAATAATATTTTTAAAGGTAAAGATTTAACTAAGGTAGAAGGAAATACTATATGGTATGGTCATATTTATGATAAAAATGATTTAGTAGATGAAGTAATGGTATCAATATTTAGAAATCCTAAATCATTTACCGCAGAAGATAGTGTAGAAATAAGCTGTCATGGGGGTATTTATGTTACAAATAGAGTATTATCAACACTACTTAAAAATGGTTTTAGAATGGCTGAACCAGGTGAGTTCAGTAAAAGAGCTTTTTTAAATGGCAGAATTGATTTAATTCAAGCTGAATCCATTATGGATATGGTAAGTGCTAAAAATAAGCTAGCGCTAGGAATTGCGAATAATGGTTTAAGCAAAAATACATCTAATATGATTAATGATTTAAGAAAAGAAATATTAGATATATTAGTAGATATAGAAGTAAATATTGATTATCCTGAATATACAGATATACCTGAAATAGAATATGAAAAATTAAAAAATAGATTAAATTTAATAATAAATAAAATGAATAAAATATTATTAAAATCTTCAGGTGGAAAACTAATTAGAGAAGGTATAAAAACAGTAATTGTTGGAAAACCGAATGTTGGAAAATCTAGTTTATTAAATACTTTGCTTGATGAAGAAAAGGCTATAGTAAGCGATATTGAGGGAACTACTAGAGATTTTATTGAAGGTTTTTTAAATATAGGAGGAATTACTTTAAACTTAATTGATACTGCAGGTATAAGAAATGCAAGTGATGAAATTGAGCGCATTGGAGTAGAAAGAAGTTTAAGTAAAATTGATAGCGCTGATTTAATATTAGTATTACTTGATAATAGCAAAAAATTAACTGATTTAGATTTAGATATTTTAGAAAAAACAAAAGACAAAAAAAGAATTGTTATTATGAACAAGGTAGACTTAGATAAGGCAAATGATTATAAAGCTGATATCTATATGTCTATAAATGATAATTTAGGTTTAGATAAATTAGAAGATAAAATATTAGAAATATTAAACTTAAATGAATTTAATACAACTGATAGTAATTATTTATCTAATGTTAGACACATTGATTTACTTAGAAAAGCAAAAGAATCATTAGATGAAGCAATAAATGGTATTAATAATCAAATGGAAGTTGATATGATAAGTATTGATATTAAAGAAGCATTGGATTTAATGGGTGAAATAGTTGGAGAATCTAATACAGAATTAGTAATAGATAGATTATTCTCTAGATTTTGTTTAGGAAAGTAATTAATATAATTTAAATTATATTCATTACTCATCTTTTATGATATAATATTTTTGGTTAGGTGGTGAATAGCATGTCTTATCAAGCATTATATAGAACATATAGACCTCAAAGCTTTAAAGAAGTAGCAGGACAAGAACATATAACTAGAACGCTTATGAATGCACTTAAAAATGAAAAGATAAGTCATGCATATTTATTTGCTGGACCACGTGGTACAGGTAAAACAAGTATTGCAAAAATATTTGCGAAGGCTGTTAACTGTATGCATGCACCAACTAGTGATTGTTGTTGTGAATGTGAAATATGTAAAGGAATCCAAGAAGGAAAAATAAGTGATGTAATTGAAATTGATGCCGCAAGTAATAATGGTGTTGATGAAATTAGAGATTTAAGAGAAAGAGTTAAATATGTACCTAGTGTATGTAGATATAAAGTATATATCATAGATGAGGTTCATATGTTATCAACAAGTGCATTTAATGCCTTATTAAAAACTCTTGAAGAACCGCCTAAACACGCCATTTTCATTTTAGCAACTACTGAAATACATAAGATACCTGCGACAATATTATCTCGTTGTCAAAGATTTGATTTTAGAGCAATATCTAATGAAGATTTAATGAAGAGAGTTAAGATGGTTGCAGATAGTGAAAACATAGATATAACTGATGAAGCAATTGAAACAATTGCTATAAATGCTGAAGGTGGACTTAGAGATGCTTTAAGCTTATTAGATCAAGCATTAAGCTATTCATCAGGAAAAATTACTGCAGAAGATGTTCATAATGTTAGTGGTAGTGTAACAAGCACAGATTTAATTGAACTAATAAAAGCAATTAAAGAAATGAATCCTACTAGCGCAATGAATATAATTGATAATCTAATAAAAAATGGAAAAGAAATTACAAGAATTGTAACGGATTTAATATCGTTTTTTAAGAATGTGTTATTATTTAAAAATGTTAGTGGATATAATAGTAGTAATACATTATATTCAAATTTAGAATTTATTAAATTATCAAAAGAATTATCTAATCAAAGAATATATGCGTTTATAAATGTTTTAAGTGAAGTTCAAAATAACATTAAGTGGACTAATCAAAAACGTGCATATTTAGATTTAGGTATTATTAAAATGACAGATGCATTCGAACTAAAGAATGTTAATGATAATGAATTGTTATATAAACTAGAAAAGAGAGTAGAAGAATTAGAAAAAAGACCTACTACTAGCTTCTCTGTTAATGAAGCTCCAAAAGAGATTAAAGAAGAATCATATGAATCAAATTATGATATGATTAAAAAGATTATGGCTAAGCCAAATGAAGATAAGAGAAATTTAATGCTTAGAGGATGGCCATCATTAAGCAAAAATCAAGATATTGAGCTTAAACAAGTTGCTAATATGCTTTCAAAAGGCGAATTAGTTTGTATGAATGAATATGATATGATTATTGTATTTGAGGAACAATATATTTGTAGACAAATACAAAAAGAAGAAAATAAAGAATTAGTAAGAAGAATATTTAATAGGAAATCACATTTAGTTAATGATTATGTAGCTTTAACAAAAGAAGCATGGAATAAACTAAATGAAGAATTAAATAAACCAAACGCTGATGAAAAAGAAATAGAGAAAGTAGAAATTGAAGAAAAAGTTGAACCTATTTCTGAATTTGAAGAAGCTGGAATAAAATTATTTGGGAAAGAAAATATAAAATTTGAGGAGTGATGAATAATGAATCCAAATATGGTTAAAAAAATTCAAAGAATGCAAAGAGAGATGATGGAGGCACAAAAGAAACTTGAAGAAACAGAATTCACAGGTACTGCCGCAGGTGTAGTTGATGTTGTTGTTTTAGGTTCTAAAGAAGTTTTAAAGGTAACTATCAATAAAGAAGCTATTGATTCTCTTGATGATTTAGATATGATTGAAGATACAATTGTTGCTGCACTTAATAATGCATTTAAAAACGTTGATGATGAAACTCAAAGAGTTATGTCTCAATTCCAAATGCCAGGAATGTTTTAATGAAATATTGTGATGAAATAAACGGCTTAATTGAGTCATTATCTAAATATCAAGGAGTAGGTCCAAAAACAGCAGAAAGACTAGCTATATCAACAGTAACAAAATGGAATAATGATGATATAGATGCATTTATAAATGCACTAACTAGTATAAAGAGTTTAAAAAGATGTAAGTGCTGTGGTAATATTACTAAAGATGATTTATGTGATATTTGTAAAACTAGAAGTAGTGATAAAATAATGGTTTTAGAGGATGTTAAGGATTTATTCGCAATAGAAAAAGTAGAAATGTATGATGGTGTATATCATATACTTGATGGATGTATTAATTATCAAGCAGGAATAACACCAAGCGATATAAATCTTGATTCTCTTCTAGAGCGTGCAAAAAGTGCTAAAGAAATCATAATTGCTACTAATCCTAGTGTTGAAGGAGAGATAACTGCACAATATATTAAAGAGATGTTAAAGGATTATAATTGTGCAATTTCTAGAATCGCATATGGTCTTCCTGTAGGTGGTAGCTTAGAATATACAGATAGCTTAACCCTATCTAAAGCACTAGAAGGAAGAAGAAATATTAAGTAATTAATAAAAAGTACTTGAAAAATATTTATATTTCATATAAAATAGAGTAGTCATTTAAGGAGTGATTTTAATGAACGATAAATCAATGTTAGAGGTAGCTATTGAAATAATGGAAGCCTCAAGCGAAGCAAAAAATATTTATAAATTAATTGATGAAGTATGTGAAAAATTAGGATGTGCTGATGATGCTAATGTTAAAGCACAATTATATATAGACATCACTACAAGTGCACAATTTGTATATTGTGGTGGAGAAGATGAATTATGGGATTTAAAGAGTAGACAATCACTTGATTTATGGGATAAGTCATTCTTTGAAAATGATTCTGATGAAGTTATTGAAGATGATGAAGATGATGAACCAGATAACATCTCAATGGAAGATTACAACTATGTTGAAGATGAAGAAGACGAAGACGAAGAATCTGATGAAGATGAAGAAGATGAAGATGAAGAAAACACTTACGAAATCGATGAAGATGCTGATGAAGATGAAGAAGATGAAGACGAAGATAATTCTTGGGATGATGAAGACGAAGATAATTCTTGGGATGAAGATGAAGAAGAAAAATATAATGATATGATGGATGATTACGAGGATTTATACGAAGATAAATAAAAATAGAGGATTTAATCCTCTTTTTTAATAAGGAGAGTTTATGGATATATTTAGCGAATTTGAAAGTCTAAAAAAAGAATATAACGATTTAATGAATAATAGATTTAATGATGCACCATTTAGTGAAACATTTGAATGTATTTATGATGTTATAGAATATATTTATGATGGAGAAAAAAATGGTGAAGAAGTAAGTGATGATTTACTTGATCTATTTTCCTTTGGATTTAGATATTTAAATGAGAAGTTTTTATATATTAAATCATTAGTTGAAAAAACTTATAAAACAGATGAAGAGTTTAAAAAACATTATAATGATATAGATATGTTATTCTATATTATGGATTTTATTACTGATGCGAAATTAGAGGATTTAGATGCAAGTGAATTAATGAACTTACAAGATGAAGTATTTAGTGATATAGAAAATAAAAAGCCTCTAAAAGAGGATGTCAGTAGTAGATTAGAATCCATTAATAATAAAACTTTTATGAAAGGATTCCATGGATTCTTAGAAACTTTTGAAGTATTATATGATGCGATTACTTTTGGTACTGATGAAGAAAAGGATGATGGAGAGTTCTTTGAAATAGATAAATAAGTAAAAAAGGGCTAATCAAGCCCTTTTTATTATATTTATTTATCTCTAACTTTCATAAGTGGGAATAATAGAACATCTCTAATTGAGTCATTTTCAGTAAATAACATCATTAATCTATCAATTCCATAACCAATTCCACCTGCAGGTGGCATACCATATTCTAAAGCTTCAACGAAATCATAATCGATATCGCTTGCTTCATCATTACCTAATTCTTTTTCTTTTAATTGATCTTCAAATCTTTCTAATTGATCAATTGGGTCATTTAATTCTGTATAAGCATTAGCAAATTCTTTTCCACCAATGAAAAGCTCAAATCTATCAACAAATCTAGGATCTTTAGGATTTTTCTTTGTAAGTGGTGAAATCTCTACAGGGTGACCATATAAGAATGTAGGTTGAATTAAAGTTTCTTCTACATAAGTTTCAAAGAATAAGTTAATGATATGACCTAAATTCTTTTCATGTTCAGCAACTTCAATGTGATGTTCTTTAGCTAAATCAAGTGCTTTATCTAAAGTCATAGAAGGATCTGTAAAATCAATTTTAGTAATTTCTTTAATAGAATCTACCATAGATACTCTCTTCCAAGTACCACCAACATTAATATCATATCCTCTATATTTAAATGTTTCTTTACCACAAACCTTATTTGCGATTTCTTTAAACATTCCTTCAGTTAAATCCATCATACCTGCTAGATCAGAATATGCAGCATAACATTCCATTAATGTGAATTCTGGATTATGAGTTAAATCCATTCCTTCATTTCTAAATGTTTTACCAATTTCATATACTTTTTCCATACCACCAACTAAAAGTCTCTTTAGATTTAATTCAAGAGCAATTCTTAAATACATATCTAAATCTTGTGCATTATGATGTGTAACAAATGGTCTAGCACTAGCACCAGTTAAAAGAGTTGTAAGTATTGGTGTTTCAACTTCAGTATAACCACTATTATCTAAATAGTTTTGGATACATCTAATAATTTTAGGTCTAAGGAAAGCAACACGCTTGCTATCTTCATTCATAATTAAGTCAACATATCTTCTTCTATAACGTTCTTCCTTATCAGTTAAACCATGGAATTTTTCAGGAAGAGGTCTTAAAGCTTTTGTTAGGTGAGTGTATTTAATGGCTTTAATACTCAATTCTCCAGTATTTGTGATAAATACATATCCATCAATACCAACGATATCACCGATATCACTCATCTTATATAATTCATAATCATTTTCACCAACATTATCGCTTCTCATATAAATTTGGATATTTCCATCTTTATCTTGAATATTCATAAAACCAGCTTTACCTTGTCTACGATTAGTCATAATACGACCAGCGATTTTAACAAAATATTTTTCATCATTTGTTTCATATTTAGCTTTTACTGGTTCAATTTCTTCTTTAAATTTATTAGAAATTTCAGGATCTCTTTTATCAAGACCTTCTTGATATTTAGCTTTAATATCTTTAACGATTTTTACATCACTTTCATATAAAGATTTTATAATTCCAGAAGTAGTAGTTCTATCAAATCTTTGTCCAAATGGATCTAGACCTAATTCTTTTAATTTGTCTACCTTTTCTCTTCTTACTAATTCTTGTTCAGTATATTCTCTTTCCATACTTAATACCTCCAAACATAAATTATTATAACATATCTATTATAATAATTCTATAAGAAAAAAATGCCCCTACAAGAGTAGAGGCGTTTTCATTTTTCTTATTCTTCAGTTTTTTCTTCTTTAACTTCAGTAGCTTCAGCATCTACAGCGTCTTTTTTATCATCAGTTTTTTCTTCTTTAACGAAGTCATTTAATGATCCAGCGCCATATAATAGCTTGAATTCACCAGTACCAACTACTGTGACGATATCAATAATCCAAATGATAAGTCCAACAAGTGGTACGAAACATAGAATAGCACCTACAAGAGGAGAAGCATCTTTAGTTTCAACAAATTTAAAGATACGAGCAACTATTCCGATAATACCAAAACTAAAAATAGCAAGTAAAATTTTAACGGCTCTAGATACTCCATCCCACCATTTTTCAAAATTATTCATAACGAAGACCTCCTTTACTAAATATTTTATAATTATTTTTTTGTTATTACAACAAAAAATGTACAAATAATTAAAAAGTAGAAGTGCTAGACTTCTACCTTTTCTTCTTTAATTATTTCATACATTAAATTAGATTCATCCTTTTTAGTGTATTCATTTATGCTTAAGACTTTTATAGTTACTATCTTCATACCAAATCTAATAGATATAATATCATTAATTTTTATATCTGTTGATGGTTTTGATAGTTTGTTGTTGACCATTATTTTTTCATGATCCGCAACCTCTTTAGCAACAGTTCTACGTTTTATAAGACGAGATACTTTTAAATATTTATCTAATCGCATTATTCTTTTTTCTCTTCTTTATCATCGCTTATTAGTGAGTTATCATCAATTAAAGAATCATTATCAATTAAAGAATCTTTATCATCTTCTTTAATTTCTTCTTTAGTTTCTGTATCTTTAGCTTCATTAGTTGTATCATCTTTTTTTGCTAGTTCATCATCTACAACCTTTTTTAAGTCGCTAAATGGAACTTCAGTTTGATTATTTAATTCAACTTTTTCTTCTTTAGCATTCTTTAAGGCATCTTTTTCCTTTTTTTCATCCCACCAAGCAAGTTTACCTGTCTTTTCGATTTCAAGGATATCTTGACCATTAAGTGTTTCAACTTCAAGAAGATATTTAGCAATGTTTTCTAATAATTCTTTGTTTTCTTGTAAGCACTTTTTAGCACGTGCATAACACTCATCCATTATCTTTCTAACAGCATCATCAATTTCTTTAGCAACAGCATCACTAAAGTTCTTTTCAGCTAGATAGTCTCTACCTAAAAAGACGTTACCGCCGCCATTTTCATATTGTACAGTACCCATATCACTCATACCATATTGAGTTACCATAGCACGAGCAATTTTTGTTGCTTGTTGGAAGTCATTATGAGCTCCAGTAGATATTTCATTGAAGCATAATTCTTCTGATACTCTACCACCTAAGAAACCAGTAATCTTATCAAGTAAGCCTTGTTTTGTTTCAAAGAATGTTTCTTGTTCAGGAAGCATTAATGCATATCCACCAGCTTGTCCACGAGGAACAATTGTTACTTTTTGAACTATATTAGCATTTTCTAATTTTAAACCAATAACAGCATGTCCTGCTTCATGATGAGCAACCATAATACGTTCTTTTTCAGAATATTTTCTACTCTTTTTAGCAGGTCCCATTAATACTCTATCAACAGCTTCATCAATATCTTGAAGTTCAATAACTTTTCTATTTGCTCTTGCAGCAAGTAGTGCAGCTTCATTTAATAGGTTAGCTATTTCAGCTCCAGAGAAACCTGGAATTCTTTGAGCAACTTCATTAAAGTGAACATTTGGAGCAAATAATTTATTTCTACCATGAACTTTAAGAATTGCTTCTCTACCTACTACATCAGGGTTTGGAACAGTAATTTGTCTATCAAATCTACCTGGACGAAGTAGTGCAGGGTCTAATATATCAGGACGGTTTGTCGCAGCCATTACGATAATACCTGAGTTATTACCAAATCCATCCATTTCAACTAATAATTGGTTAAGTGTTTGTTCTCTTTCATCGTGTCCACCACCTAAACCAGCACCTCTTTGTCTACCTACAGCATCAATTTCATCTATAAATACGATACAAGGAGAGTTTTCTTTAGCTGTTTTAAATAAATCTCTAACACGGCTAGCACCAACACCTACGAACATTTCAACGAAATCAGAACCAGAAATAGAGAAGAAAGGAACATTTGCTTCTCCAGCTACAGCTCTAGCAAGTAATGTTTTACCTGTACCTGGTGAACCAAATAGTAGAATACCTTTTGGAATTCTTGCACCTATTTCTACATATTTTCTTGGATTCTTTAAGAAGTCTACAACTTCCTCTAATTCTTGTTTTTCTTCATCACAACCAGCAACATCCTTAAATGTAACTGTTTTATCTTTTGCAAGTCTTGCATTAGATTTAGCAAAATCAAATGCTTTACTATTTCCTCCACCACTTGATAGAGCTCTAAATAATAGAATGAATATTATAATTGATCCAACAAGTGGAAGTAAGTTAATTATAATTGATAAAACATTTGTATTACTTACTGTTGAATATTCAAAAGTGATATTAGAATGTAAAAGTAACTCAGGAACAATATCTTTTTCAAATACTTCTTGAGAAACATATACATAATAATTTACATCTTTTCCAGCTTGATTTTGGAAAGTACCTGTAACATTATATAACATATAGTTATTTCCTGTTGATGGTTTAGCATTAACTGTCTTTATTCTATCATGGAATTCATATACTTGATTATAGAATTCTTGATAAGTTATTTTTGTTTTCTTTGACTTATTTCCAAATAGAAGTAGAAGACAACCTACAACTATTGCAGCAACAATCAAATACATGATTATGCTTGTAATAAGCGATTTTTTGTTACCATTATTCAAATTTATTCACCCCTCTTATAAACTTCTTCCTTTAATACTCCTATGAATGGAAGATTACGATATTTTTCATTATAGTCAAGGCCAAATCCAACAGCAAACTCATTAGGAATTTGGTAGCCTACATATTTAGGTTTAATATCTGTTATTCTACGTTCAGGCTTATCAAGTAATGTAACTATTACTATTGATTTAGCTCCTCTAACAGATAGAATATCACTAATAGTTCTTAATGTCTTACCTGTATCAACAATATCTTCAACTATGATAATGTCTCTTCCTTTAACACTACAATTTAAGTCTTTTTTAATTTGTACATCTCCACTATTAGTTCCATGATAGCTACTTGCGACCATAAAATCCATTTCTATTTGTATATCCATATGCATAATTAAGCTAGTCATAAAAGGAACACATCCTTTTAATAGTCCAATAACTAGTGGTGGTTCACTATTATCTCTATAATCATCACTTAATTGTTTTCCTAGCATTTTACACATTGCATCAATTTGTTCTTCTGAGACTAGTATTTCTTTAATATCATCAGTCATCATTTTTATTCACCTCATAAACTATATAAATAGGATCAACTACATCCCTTGGACCTTTTATTATTCCTGGAATACCTAAAATATTATCATTTTGATCTAAAACGATAGGAACACTGTTTCTAACATCCATAGGTATTTTCATATCAATGAATAAGTCCTTAATTTTCTTTCTACCAAATTTAAAAGTGAAATAGTCACCATCTCGTCTATTTCTAATTTTAAGCGGTAATACTAAAGTATTATAACATAATTTTAAATAGATTTCGCTATTATTTTTTATATTTCGTGTAATTTTTACAATTGATCCATCAGGAAGTATAGCTTCTTCATCTAAATTAAGTAAGAATTCATAGTCTTCGTTATACACTTTTTTAGATATAAAAGAAGTAGAATACTTTTTAATAAAATCATAGTCTTTTGAAATACTTACTACTCCATTAGGGCTTCTATTAACTATCATATTTCTAATTAAAAGAATCTTATTATAGCTACAAGGAATATTATTTTGTTCTAGGATGTATGAGATATAATCTAGTTTTATCGCATCATCTAAATTTAAGAATTCCTCATTAAATATTTCACCTTTATTTTTAACATATAAAGCTTTTGATTCTTTTCTAATGTAATCAAACGCTTGATACATTTGTTTAGAATATCTTAAAATATTTTGATAAATATTAGGATTTTCTTCAACTAAAATAGGTACTACATTATGGCGATATCTATTTCTTGTATATTTATCTTTTGAATTAGTTGCATCTTCCATAAATGGTATATTTTTTTCTTCTTGATATTTTTTTATTTCTTTTCTGTTTACACATAAAAGAGGTCTAACTAAGGATATTCCTCCATAATAGATAATTGGCTTTATTCCGCCATAACCATATAAATTACTACCACGAGAAATACGCATTAAAACTGTCTCTAATAAATCATCAAGATGATGAGCAGTAGCGATTTTTGTTGCATTATATTTTCTTGCAATATCAAAGAAAAATTCATAACGAAGTCGTCTAGCTTCATCTTGGAAGTTTACTCCATTTATTCTTTCTAATACTGTTGATTCAAATGGAATATTTCTTTCTTTTGCATAGTTAGAAACAAATATTAATTCATCTTTTGATTCAACTCTAACATTATGATTAACATGTGCAATAACTAACTTATATCCTAAAGTATAAAGCACGTTTAAAAGAACCATTGAGTCTATACCACCAGATACACCAACAACAATGGTTTCATCAGTTTCTATTAATTTTTCATCCTTGATAAAATTCTTAATAGTATTAATCATAATTTTCACCAAAATTATTATAACACAAAAATATATAATAATAAAATATTATGATATATTTATTATCGCGTTAGTTTGTGTTAAAATAACAAATGGTGATTTTTATGGATATAATTTTAGCATCTAATTCTCCAAGAAGAAAAGAAATACTAGAATCATTAGGTTATAAATTTAGAATTGCGCCAAGTGATATAGATGAAAATATTAATTTAAAAGGAGAAAAGCTAGTATGTGAACTAGCTAAAAGAAAAGCACTTAGAATATTTGAATATAATAAAGATAGTATCGTTATAGGAAGTGATACAATCGTTTATTATGATGGTAAAGTTTATAACAAGCCAAAGAGTGAAGAAGAATGTTATTTTATGCTTAAAAGTTTATCTGGTAAAACTCATGAAGTTATTACTGGTGTATATATAGCAAGTAGTAAAGAATGTATATCTTTTTATGATAAAGCGTATGTTACATTTAAGAAATTAAGTGATGAAGAAATATTTGATTATATAAAAACAAAAGAACCTTTTGATAAGGCTGGAGGGTATGCTATTCAGGGAATAGGTAGTAAGCTAATAAGTGAGTATAAAGGTGACTTTTACACTATAATGGGTTTACCGAAAGATTTAGTAAATAGCCATTTAAAGCGATTATTAGAAGATTAATCGCTTTTATTTATTATATTTTCTTATAAATAATATAAGAAAAAAATATTAAAAATATAATTATTAGTTATTTAAGAATAAGAAAAGATAGTGTATAATATTTATTGTTATGAGGTGGCATTATGAGACAAGCATTTGACGTTGAAAAATATTTAGAATTACAATCAAAAAATATTCTAGATAGAGTTAATAAATTTGACAACAAATTATATATAGAATTTGGTGGAAAATTATTTGATGACTATCATGCATCTAGAGTTTTACCAGGCTTTTGTCCTGATAGTAAACTTAGAATGTTAAAGACAATTAAAGATAAAGTTGAAATATGTATTGCGATTAATGCTAACGATATTCAAAATAATAAAGTTAGAGGAGATTTAGGTATAACTTATCCTTCTGAAGTATTAAGATTAATTGATGCATTTAGAGAAGCTGAGCTATTTGTTGGTAGTGTAGTTATTACACAATATAAGTCATTTCCTAGTGTAGATCAATTTATTACTAAGCTTAATAACCAAGGAATTAAAACTTATCTTCATTATGCTATATCATCTTATCCTCATAATATACCTTTAATTCTATCTGCTGATGGATTTGGTAAAAATGAATATATCGAAACTACAAAGCCAATTGTTGTTGTTACTGCACCAGGACCTGGTTCAGGAAAGATGGCAACTTGTCTTTCACAATTATATCATGAACATAAAAGAGGAATTAATGCAGGTTATGCAAAATATGAAACATTCCCTATTTGGTCAATTCCACTAAAACATCCAGTAAATCTTGCATATGAGGCAGCAACAGCTGATTTAAATGATGTTAATATGATTGACCCATTCCATTTAGAAGCTTATGGCACATTAGCTGTAAACTATAATAGAGATGTTGAAGTATTCCCTGTGCTTAAAACAATGTTTGAAGAAATATATGGTGAATCTCCATATAAATCACCTACAGATATGGGTGTAAATATGGCAGGATTTGCAATTATTGATGATGAGGCTGCTTGTGAAGCTAGTAAGGCTGAAATTATTAGAAGATATTTAGATGCTTTATGTGATTATAGAAATGGTAAGATTAAAGAGGAATCAGTTGACAAAATAGCTTTACTTATGAGACAATTAGGTATATCAGTAGATGATAGAAAATGTGTAAAAGCTGCTTTAGAAAAAGCAGAAGTTACAGGTACTCCATCTATGGCATTAGAGTTCCCTGATGGAACTATCATCACAAGTAAAACAAGTGATTTACTTGGAGCTAGTGCAGCCTTAATCTTAAATGCACTAAAGCATTTAGCAGGAATTAGAGATAAGATGTTATTATTATCTAAAAACATTATTAAACCTATTCAAGATTTAAAAATTAATCAATTAGGAAATCATAATCCTAGATTACACTCGGATGAGGTATTGATTGCACTTGCTATATGTGCAACTACAAATACAACAGCTGAACTTGCATTAAGTCAGCTTGATAAACTTAGAGGATGTGAAGTTCACTCAACAGTAATGTTGCCAAATGTGGATGTAAATGTCTTCAAAAAATTAGGTATAAATTTGACTTGCGAGCCAAATTTCTATGCAAAGAAACTTTATAGAAAATAAAAAAAGGAGGAAAAAACTATGGGATTCTTTAAAGAGTTTAAAGCATTCATTTCTAGAGGAAACGTTCTAGATATGGCTGTTGGTGTAGTTATTGGTAATGCGTTTGGCGCAATCGTTACTGCACTAGTAAACATTTTACTTAGCGTATGCTTATGGGGTGTACCAGGAGGCTTAAAAGGTTTAGTAACAGTTTTACCTGCTGCTAACAATGTTCAAAGAGGTATGAACGCTGAAATTGGTTTAGGCCAAAGCTTCAAAGCAAGCGAACTTCAAAAACTTGGTGAAGCTCTAGCTCATGCTAACTATCCTGATTTAGCTACAACTGATGCTGGTTGGATTAATGCAGTTGAAGGTGCTAAAGGAACTATTCTTGGTAAGTACACACTTCATGGAACAACTTACACTTATAACATGAGTGCTGTTATTGACTGGGGTGCATTCATTAATGCAATTATCAGTTTCTTAATTATCGCTTTAGTATTATTCATCATAGTTAGAACTGCTAATAAAGCTGCTGCTAGAAGAGCTGAATTCTTAGAGAAGAGAAAAGCTGAAAAAGCTGTAGCAGAAGAAGTAGCAGAAGATGCTCCAGCTGAATAATAGATAAAATAAAAAAGGCTTATCAAAGCCTTTTTTTGTTTCCTAATTATTATTTTTTGATTCTAATATTTCCTTTAATTCATCTGGTGTAAAGATATATTTAGTATTACAGAAATTACAAACTGTTTCTATATCTTTACCTTCATCAATCATTTCATTTAGATCAGTAGCTTTTAACATTTTTAAACTTCTTGCAAAATTATCTTTATTGCATCTACAATACCATTTTAAAGGCATATTAGTATCAAGAATTTCATAGTTATTATCTCCAGCTATTTCTTTAATGATATCTTCTGGAGTATAACCTTCTTTAACCATCGTAGACACTTCTTTAAGTGTCTTTAATTTGTTTTCTAGTTCGCTTATAACTTCTTCACTACAATTAGGCAATACTTGAATGATAAAACCACCTGAAGCAAGTATAGAGTTATCATCATTTACTAAAACTCCTAATCCAACTGATGAAGGAATTTGTTCACTTGAGGCAAAATAATATGTGAAGTCATCTGCGATTTCTCCTGATTGAAGTGGACTAGATGATGTAAATACTTCATTATTGATAATAGTTTTTACTTCTAAAAGTCCATCATTACCTACAGCATAACTAACATTTATTTTACCACTATCATTATATTGATAGAATTGATAAGGATCTCCTACATAACCTCTAACAGTTCCATATTTTGTAGCTTCAACTACTATATCTTTAATAGGTCCCCCTCCATTAATTTTAACTGTGACATTTTCTTCTTTTAAAATTGCAGTTAAAAGTGATGCAGTCATTGTTCTACCTAGCGCTGCACTACTACTTGGCCATAAATCATGACGTTTTTGTGCTTCTGCAACTAATTCTGTAGTAACACATGCATATATTCTAATTTGTTTATCATAGGCTAATGCCTTTGTTAATGTATCCATAATAATCACTTCCTATTTAAATATTTCAATTAATTCTTTTAAATCGTCTTTTATAATTTCATATACTACGGTATAATCAGTTTTTCCATAATCATGTACAATTCTATTTCTAAAACCAATTATTTCAGCCCACTCAATATTATTATGGGCATTTTTGAATTCATCTG
>Ga0247611_10000980_pt1 | contig 53572 bp, 76 predicted proteins | sample 177DNAGHGhighgp2_FD_192422 | JGI IMG/M metagenome (GOLD analysis project Ga0247611, IMG submission 192422) | Sheep rumen microbial communities from Palmerston North, Manawatu-Wanganui, New Zealand - 1770 DNA GHGhigh gp2 | ecosystem: Host-associated > Mammals > Digestive system > Stomach > Rumen... | reverse complement strand
CAAATAGATAACCATATTGAAATTTGATACGAAGTCGAAGAGTAGACATAAAATCTGACCAACAAAATATCAGGTAAGTTTTATCAAAAGTTATATCATCCTGGTTATCTATCTCTACACCAGACCAAGTATCTGGAAGTATATCATCATTATATTCTTCTGGATTTCCTGAGCCAACATCAAACTCTCCAACACAGCCTAAATTATAAGCAAGGAAATAAACTTTATGATCAATAATAAGATCTCCTCCCCACTCAAAGATTTCCAATACCTTATCTATTAGTTCTTTAATATCATCTGTACCAAGATCTATTAGCTGATTGTTTAAATAGTTCATGATATAGTAATAGTAAGGAATAAGAACTTCTCTATCTTTCCAGAAATCTAGTTGCGTAAGACCAAGTTTTTGTTTAAGAAATACTTCTGCTTGCTCATATTTATAGAAGTAAGATTCATCCCATACCATTAGAACTCTCCTCCATCAATAATAGTACTCCCACGACTCCAATTGTCCGGGTTATTCCAATTTTCGCTACTTATATCATCTCCAATATAGATTAATTCATCATAGATTCCGGTTGAAGTCAAGAATCTAACTTTTAATCCAGTTCTTCTTCTAGATTCAGGAACAAGTATGATAGCTTCTTGGAGTGTATAAGATCTTGTTGTTCCTTGCTCTAAGTTAGCATCAAAAATAATTTTCAGAAATAGATTATTAGCATCTATACTCTGATTAACCGCTCCATTAATTCTATTAACATCGGTTGAAGAAAGTCCGTCTCCTTTATTTTTTGTTGGGACTCCTGTTTTTTGTATAATTTCCATAATTAGCTAAGTCTCATTACATCAAGTCTATAGTCACCAAGGTTAGTTCCGGATGCTATTCCAGATTTCCATGATAAGTCTTGATTATTGTGTGTAATTTTATCTATTCTAGGTTTGCTTGACCTAATCACTGTCTTCGAGGTCTTTAATTTTATTTGCCCCGGACTTTTAACTTTCGTTGCCATCGTTTTTCGGTTTTACAACAATTCCTATAACCTCTAAATCTTTCCACCCAAAGAAATAATCCGGAAATTGGTCGAGGATAATAATTGTAATAGTTTTTCCCTCGGTTGAAATTCTGAAGATTATATCCTTTATAGTGCAGATCTGGTTACTATCAAATCCTCTAGAAAAGTTAGAAACGGGCATTGAGGAAATTCTAACATGTGCTCCTATCAACTCTTCCCTGGTCCAACTTCCATAAGGTCCAACTAATCTTTTTGCTTCACAGTTTTTCATGACCTATTTTCTCCTTTAGCCAACCCATCTACATAGTTATTCCAATAGATATCAGGATTTGTTAGAGAGTTTTTCTGATGTCCTTTTACCCATGCATATTTTATTTTCCCTCTAAGACCCTCATTATTTATAAATTTCTCTATCTCTTTTTTAATATTTGCTATGTATGGTTCCTTAGTTTTCCACCTATTATCCATCCACTCTCTAACTCCGATATAATCAGCATGGACGTAGACAATATCGGCGGTTTTTATTAGGTCGATAAAATTACGCAGCGATACTAATACGGCAGTTAATTCGGCCGTGGGATTACTACATGTTTCTGCTCCCGGTCCAAAGTGTGATCTAAGTTCCCCCGGGTTAAGTTCCACTCCAAATTCTTCTATTTTCCTGCCGAGAGGTCCTTGCTGCGTTAAATCGACCAAGACCCCGCCGATTCCAAGACGTCCACTTCCCCTTTTAAAATGTGAACCGTCTGTATATAAATCTAATTGTTTCATAAGTCTCTATATCTATCCAATGAGTTTATTTCAATTGGACTAAGTTTTTCTCCTGTTTCTTCTAGATACCATTCTCTAAAACTCTTAGTACCCATATTTAATATTTCTCCTAAAGCGATAAGAAAATTTTTCATATCTCTTTTTTCAGCTGTTCCAATAAGAGTTAAAAACTGAAGAATAAATTTCTCTATCTTATCATCTGCCTCTTTTCCTAATATCCTTCCTCCTCCCCAAACATGAAGACTTGTAAAAAGATCTATCAAGGACCAAGGAATAAATATTGAAGTTCCGTTCCATAAGTTCAATATGTTCCAACCTGTAGGAGAAGTTCTTAATATCATGTAGGGTTTAATATTGATATCTTTAGTTTGTTTTGGTTTTTGTCCTGGGTAATAACTAAGAGTGTGATATTCTAGAAACAATGATTTCACGCTACTCATAATGCACCATAAACATGTAAGAGTGCGATTCCAGATAAGATAATAGTATTTGTTTTTTCTATTATTACCCACCCAGATTTATCACACTGCTTTTTATATTTTAAGATATCCAATAATTCCATCATTTCCTCTCTTAAGAAAAAGGTTATACTGAGCATTCCCCCTGGATCTCCCGCTTCATAAGAGAATATAACAGAAAATGGATTTAAATCCCTGGACTGTAATTTACCAATAATGTTCTCTTGTATTTTTTCTTCTTGACTCATATTACAGTTCTTTAGGTTCATATTCAAGATATCCAGTTCTCCATAAGATATCTGACACTATTGATCTGTGAGAGAATGATGGAGATTTACCCAATCCACAAAGACATATTCCATCAGCTCCACTAGAATTAATAAGATTTTCTAGTCGAAGTATAACACTTTGAAAATCTACTTCTGCTAATTCTATCACAAATTTTTTAAAGAAAGTTTCTTGACTTATAATCCCCGTCTTAAATTCTCCAAATAGGTTTTTACTTGGGGATAATTCTTTAAAATGTATAGAGGTTCCTGCCCATTTTTCAATAAACTCTAATCTTCCCATAGATCTAATTATAAAGATTGGGAGAAGGTTTTTAGATTTTATTTTTTCTAGGTTTTCTTCATCAATATAAGATGTAAAAATTTCTATTTTGCTTTTCATCGTCTTTTATCCCCAAACTTTTTATAAGATTCATTAAACTTAGATTTGGAGAATGTACCACCAAATCTTTTTCCCTTAGAGGATTGACTATTTTTTCCTCCTCCACTTGTTATACTCTGGCCGAATCTTTGTCCTGAAATCATAAAACCTGAGGGAGCTTGATTTAATCGTTTTAATAGAGTAGCATTACTTTCTACCATTGCCAAGAGTGTTGCAGAATCTATGTGATATCTAATATTATCATTCCCTAATAAATCCCCTATTATCATTTGTTGCCCTTTTAAGAATTCAGAAAGTTTTATAAAAGATTCCCCGAGGTTTGATGTAACTAGAAGAGTGTCAGTGCTAGGTTCATATACTTTATAAACCTGTTCCTCCTTATCGTATCCTATAACAATATCTATCATTTTACGAATATAAGTAAAGATCCTATTACACCAGCCAAAACAGCACTACTATAAATAGCTACTTTCTTTTTTCTAGTTTCGGATTTTAATTGTTTTCTAAGATCTGTTAATTCTAGATCATAGGCATCAGTTACTTTGTTTAGAATAATAGATTTTTCATGAATAATAGAATCTTTGTTTGATATTATTCCAGAGTCTAACACAACAATTTCTTTTAGAATTTCGTTTTCTTCTACTACTCCTTCATATTTAGCAGTAATTACATTTGCTGCCCTTAAATTATCTAAAGAACAAGTAACTGTCGAATCTTCATTTAGAATAGGAGCCTCACTTTCTACTTCTCCATATTCCTGTAAGTTTTCATAGAAAAGATCAACTGTAGAATCTGGCGGTAATTCCTTCACTTCTTTTATACGAACTACAACTCTTTCCTTGACCTTCTCTTTTTGTCTTTTTAGCGAATCAATCACTAAAGAATTTTCTCTGATTATGAACATTAAAGAATCTATCTTTTGTTCATTTTCTCTTATTTCCACCCTAACCCTCTCTTTCGGAAATTTTTCTCTAATTAACCAAAATCCAAAGATAATAGCGAGCAAAAATAAGAGAACAAGAATAATGTTTTTCCAGTTCTTCATATTTATTTTGTTGAAATAAAACCAAAGGTCCGCTTAATGCTTACCTCTGGTTTTCAATTGTTTATTAATTCTCTATCTCCTCTTCCACATAAATTCCTATTCTATATTCGACATCTTCAACTTTCTTGTAGTTTATGAATTTGTGGAAAATACGATAAAATTCTTCTTCGCTTTCTTGGATCATATGACTATCCCATCCAGAACTCTTATCCAGCTTTTGTATAAGAGAAGCCAATTTTGAAATTCTAGGAGTTAGATTTTTTAGTTCTTCTAAGCTAGTTTTTTCTGTTAACCTTTGTTTTAGTTCATTCAAAAGTTTTTCAGATGCTTCCTTATCTAATAAACTTGGATTATTAAGATCCGAGATTAAGAACTGCTCTACGTTATCTCGTTTAGTAACTGTATTTAAGTATTGATTAACAACTTTCTTCGATGAAATTTCTACGATAGTTGCTTTAAATCCATTATCCTCAGTGTTAATAACCTCGGCAATGTCTTTCAACATTTTCATACTAGTAGTTATTCCAAGACTGACAAACACTCCTTCTAGGTGACTGAATACTTTTCCATCTAGAGAATTAATATTGAATATCTTAAATATAGATCTATTATAAAAGATCTCTATGATATCCCTTATCTTTTTTCTAATCGTCATATCCATAGTCAGAAAAATCTCGTTGTTTAAAATAAGTCCAGTCCCAATCCCCGCGTTTATAGGAATATCGATTATCACCATAATTGAATCCCCATATACTATAATTTCTCATAGTTTTCTCTACTTCGTGCCACTGATCGAGAGAATCGCAGAAATCGGAAATCAATACCAAGATTGCTTCAGGTCCATAATGTTCCTTGAAATAGAGCATACCTTTGGCCATTTCTGTACCACCTCCGCATGAAATTTTAGGATATGGCTTTCTTGGATCGATATTTTTAATATGTTCACCAAGATAGTCTGACCAGGTAATGATGTCATATCTAAGATCACGATTAATCTTTTTCAATGTTCTTGAGATAGTACACAGGATTCTATCAATAAGTTTTGTGTTCATAGATCCCGAAACATCAATTAAGAATACAAGCTTCGGTTTAGTAGATATAGATATTTTCCTAGATAATGACGGAGCTATCACGGATTTTACGATTCCACGATTATACAACTTCATCATATCTCTTTGAATAGTAGACTTAACAACTCTGCTCCTGACATCATTCAAGACTTCATTCAACGCCATGTCTACATCATCTGCGAATTTATCTACCTCTCTAACACAGTCTGGTCCATTGCCACGACCCATACCAACACCACCTCCGGCTTGAATTTGACCAACTTCACGTTTCTGATCAGCATCTTTTCTAGAGTCCGAATGATGATCCACGTCATCTTCTTTAGTGCCGGGAAGTCCTTCAAATGGGCTTAGAGTATCTTTTTGTTCTCGACCCTCTCCTTTCTTTTGTCCTGGATCTGGTTTATTATGCTCCTGAGTCCCACTATCGCCGTGTCCTCCGATTCCTTGTTGACCATTCTGTCCGGGTTTCATACCACCACCAGACGAGACTCCCATACTCTTGAGAAGATCAGAAAGACCATCACCTTGACCTTGTCCCTGATTCTGAGCATTAGCCAAGTCTTGAAGAGCTTGTTGGTAGCCGTTATTGAAGTCCTGCATTTCTTGAGACATTCCTCCATTATTACTACCACCCTGTTCATTTCCTTCTTGACTAGAGCTTTGACCCTGCTGATTACCTTGTCCCTGCTGTCCTCCTTGCCCTTGATTTTGTGCGTTATCAATAGCATTTTGGGCAGCAGCTTTTCCATCATTGTAACCATTAGAGTACTCAGTTTGACCGCTTCCATTACCACTTGTTTGAGTATTGGAATTAGAATTTTGCTGACTTGGTTCTTGGCCAGGATTTCCGCTCTGTTCTCCGGGGTTAGACCCTTGACCAGGCTGAGACTGAGTTCCCATTGGGTTTTTCCCACCTGGAAGATTAGGTACTTGACCTTGCATCTCTCCTTGGTCTTGACTCTGGTGACTAGACTGTGAAGACTGCTGTCCCTGTTGGCTCTGACCATTTTGAGAATTAGCAGCATCTCGTTGACCCGCCTCATATCCATTCTGATAGTCCTGAGACTTTTGGCCTTGCTGTCCACCAGCCTGGCTCTGATTTGGATCTCCTAGTTGATTACTACTCTGTCCTTGATTTTGATTCCCCTGTTGATTCTGATCCGCCTGGTTTTCGCTCTGGTTTTGATTATTCATACCATCGTTATAACCATCTTGATAACCTTGTTTAAACTCTTGGGAACCAAAGTTTTTGTTTACAGTATCGTTTACTCCTTGTGTAAATCCCTCTTTATATTCTTGGGATTTTCCGTCGAGTTGAGCAGAGGGATCCTGTTTCATCTGAGAAGGATTAATCTTACCTTGACGAGCATCTCTCAGAGCCTGTTTATAGCCTTCCCGATAAGCTTCACTCTGTTGATTTCCGGCCATTCTCTGACGCATCTTCTGGAACATGCCATTCAATGCGTTTTGAATATCCTCTTTTGTAACATCCTTAGTATCACCATTACCACCCATTTGTATTGATACCATCATCTTTACAAATTGATCGATATGCATGATGATCATAACGATATAATCAACATAAGAAAGATCATTGGGGAAGGGAATAGGTTGACCCGCATCATCCTTTCCAATGTAAAATCTTTCAGGAATTATCAGCTTAACCTTAGCTTCTGACTCCATTTGGGCCAGTCGATCATTTAATGCCTTCTTATAATCCTCGGAATGAGCTGAATCAATGGCTTTCTTCAAGAGTTCTTCTTCATATTTTGGTAGAACACTTGTAATATCCAACTCCATCTCCTCCACGTCTTCCTTACTAAGGACGCTAGAATTACATTCCATGTCCATAGCAATATTATGGATTTTGTGATTTAATTGAGGATCATCTATTATGCGTTCAATCAGTCTATTTGCCGTGGATTCTTCAATACCACAGTTTTCTACAATAGTCTGAATAATCTCCTGTCTGTGATCTCTGAATGCATTACATATCTGAACATCGATTTCTTCATGAACGTTATCCAAGTGACCGAGATAGATATGAGCGTATTCATGCATCATTAATCTAAAATCAGTTCTTTCGATACCAATTTTAGAACAATCAATTTTATAGACAACTCCGCCCGTTACTGGATCTATATGTTTAAAACAGAATCCTAGTTTAGTGTGTTCTGGATCATAAGCTTTATTAGTGTCTACTATCAGCTTATTTCCAAAATGGGTATAAGTCGAGTCTACAAAATTTTTAACTATCTCTAACTCTCGTCTACTTTTCATTTGCTAAAGCTCCAATTGATTCTAATTCTGGGATCAAACTATCAGCCCCTTTCAGCTCATTTGATACAAGACGACGCAAAGAACGAAGCTTCCAACCAATTCCACGAAGGGCTTTTTGTGCCAGTTCAAAGTCTTGACTTGTACTTTCATTATAACCGAATCTAGGCTCTTTGATAATTGATTCTAAACTATCCACCAGATGTACAATCGAATTCCACTGCATAACATAGGATGCTACCTTTTCTGGTGGAATTGTTGCAGAAATATCCCCTGAGCTTGAAACTTTCTCTGGGAATATATTAAATCCAGTGTTCTTGAGAATATCAAACATAATCTTCATGACATCCACATTAATTGGGCGTTCGATCTTCTCTAACTCCTTGTCATTCTTTAGCTCCGAAAGTTTATTGTTTATTGCAATAATCTCTTCCTTAGTAAATACAGACTTGTTTTCTTTCTTCTTTCCTTCGGTCTCTTTCTTGATAATGCTGTTAAAGAATTTTTCGTATTTTGGCAGAGAATCATTCTTCATCTTTTCGATCTCATTAATGGCCGTCTGCATGTTAGTGAAATACTCAGGACCAACGTGATTCATCTTTACTTCCTTCTTTCCATCACGAGTTGTTCCATAACCAACAAGACCATCAATAGCTCTTCTATAATTATCAGACATTATACCATCCTTACCAAAACATATATAATATGCTATAGTAACGTCTCTCAAATAGCACAAGCTTCGCATGGTAATAAAATTACGCAGCGGCTTATCCTCCTCAGCAGTCTCTTGGTAAAGATTCATCAATTCCTGCACTTTTGGATCATGCTTCTTTTCAGAGGTCATAATCATTCTGGTTGTCTCCAGAATATTCCTCTCAATATACGCACCAATCTTGTTATATTTATCCTCTGTAATATCCTTTTGCTCTTGCTTATCCAATTCTATCATGGTCTTATACATTTCCTCCATGTAGTTATTTGGTTTTGCTCCATCATTCAAAAGGCATCCATCGAACTTATTCAAGAATGAATCAAGATCGGAAGCTTCTGGTACAATGTTAATAATACACCATCTGTTCAAAGTCGGACCCATCATACTCATAGTGGAAGAAACATTACCACTATAATTACCAGCAGATACAATCAAAGTATCTTCAGGCAAATCCTCGTTTCCGACCTTTCTTTCAAATACCAAATGAAGCAATGCAGCCTGAACAAACTCATTAGCTGTATTCATTTCATCAAGCAACAACAGTGTCTTCTTCCCCTCTCTCTTATTATCCAGAATCTTTTCAAACCAGTCTGGACGGAGATGAACCGCTGCCATAGGATGATCCTTGCTCACTTCTTTTGGTGCAACAGAATAACCGATGATCGTTTCATTAGTTTCACTGTTACCTCTCAACAACACAACTTCATAGCCTCTTACTTTTGCAAACATATATACCGATGTAGTTTTTCCGGCTCCAACAGCTCCAACAAAAAATACAGGTACTTTAGATTTTTCAGCTACTTTCAGTTGTGTAAACATCTGAACATTAATGTTGTTTAAATTTTTCTTTGCCATTTTAAATTTTTGTTCTTTTTGTGTTTTATAACATAGTTAAGGATTTGGGGGCTTGGTAAAAGAGTTTCATTATTTTCCTTATATGTAGATGAAGAAACTAAAGAAAAAGTTAGTAGATAATATTTATAATAAATTAGAAGAAAACTTAAAATGTGAACGTCTTTTTAATACCCCAATTAAATATAAACAACATTTTATTTATAAATTTTCTCCTTTAACACAAGGAATTTATTTATTTCAGCATGAGTCTCTTAATTTTTGTTATAAAATAGATATTAGTGATATAATTACAAAGAGAAATATTTATCTTCCAATATCAACATTAAAACTAGTTTTAGAAGATTTAATAAATGAAAAGGTTAAGAGTTAAATTGCTAAATGAGATTCGCAGTGAAATAACAAAATTAATATCAGAAAATAACTATGAATTATATTCAATAGATCAATATATTATTGTTCGTGGGAAATATTACTTGTATCGTTTTAATCCTCATAAAGAAAAAATATTTATTTATTACTCTATCTTTACTGGATTCAATAGATTCAAAGGATTTTTTGATTCTAATAATATAGATACAGATATAAATTCAATAACAACACTAAAAGAATTTTTGATGGACTTAAAAGATTTTCCTTCAGTAATAGATATTAAAAATACCTGATTTTATTCAGGTTTTTATTTTCCCTGATTTCCTTATATATGTGAGGGCTATTAACCCCCTCACTTTTTTATCCGTTTCAAAAAGGCTCAAACCCTTATATATGTAATGAACGATAATTACCTAAAGAGAGTAGGAGTTTGGTAGTCATTACATTATATTTTTTAAAATTAAGAATTATATTATGAAATATTATGTTTTTACAGCTGCTAATATTAAAGAAAATAAAGCAGCAATAGAAAGAGCTAAGAAAACTGTGAAAAATCTTAAATTTGATTATTCAATAAATGCAGATATTACAGGCAGATACGAAGGAAGTACATTTATGATTAACCCAAAAGACGGGAACAATACTTCTATTTGTGTGGAAGACGATAATATTAACTGCCTTATCAGAACATGTATGGATTTTGCACGAGAACAAGAAAAATTAAGAAAAATGGAGGATTGAACTTCCATTTTTTTTGCTCCCTTGAAAAAGAAAGAGATTAATCCTCATGATTTATTTCTTTTCTTCTTATTTTATCGTTTTCTAATCAATTCAAATCCGTTTTCTTATCTGGTGTAAGAATTGATTTCATATAGAAATATAGTTCAAAATCTGTTGCTTTGGCTTTCTTCTTTCCTAATCTTTGTATTTACGAGGAGGTTAAGTTTATTAGTGGTTTGATATTTCCTTTCCGTCTTCCATATTTTAGGTTTAATGAGGATACGTGAAACCCTGATTTCCTTAAATATGTGAGGGCTATAAACCCCCTCACTTAGAATATATGGAAACAAAGAAAAATTTTTACTTTTTTAAAACTATTGAAGAGAAAGGTGAAATTAGGGTTGTAGCATTGGATAAACAAAAGGGTGATGATGGAAAAGATGTCATCAGTACCGCAAAAGTAAGCTGTTCTAGGTCTATTAGATCAATGTATGAAATAGGAACAGTTTTTGTAGGTGATTCCCTTAAATATTGTAAGAAAGGATGTTATACAACCACGCGTTTTAGAAAGCTTACTGCTTCTATGTCTGCGGAATGTGCTAAGTATAAGACCGTTTATGGTATAGACTTTATTTCTAAGAAAGAATCGTTGTTTGAGAAAATATCAGCTGATCCTAAATTTAAATGTCCAACTCCAAATGAAGATGGTTTTTATATGAAAGATATGGATTGGAAATTATTGATCAGAAATATACAAAAGCACGTAAATACTCTTATACTTGGCCCTACCGGTTGTGGAAAGACTTCATGTATTCAGCTTATTTGTGATCGTATTGGAGTTCCCTTGGAGATCTTTGATATGTCTACAATAATTGATCCAATATCGTCTCTGCTTGGTGTACACAGAATTTCAGAAGGAAGATCTATATTTGATTTTGCTAAGTTTACACAAGCTATTCAGAGACCTGGCGTGATTTTATTGGATGAGCTTAACCGTTCATCACTATCTTCTGGAAATGTCATTCTGAGCTGTCTTGATCAGAGAAGAACCTTGTATGTAGAAATAGCAGGTTCTAAGGATATAAGAGAGATTAAGGTACATCCGGAGGTTACATTTATAGCTACGGCAAATGTTGGATCTGAATATACTGGAGCAAATTCTGCAATGGATCGAGCATTGTTAAATAGATTCTTTCCGTTGGAGTTAGGTAATATTCCATCTGCTGAAGAATCTAGCGTACTTATGAAGAGAACAAAAATTGAAAAAAGTGATTCCGATCTTATTGTAAAAGTTGCAAATAATATTAGAAGCCTTTATAACAAACAGGAAATTTCACTGTCATTATCTATTCGAGAGACATTAATGGTTGCAGATCTAGTATCTGATGGTTGGTCTCTTGGGAATGCCATGGAAATGATATACCTCCCTCTTTACGAAGGAACAAAAACTGAAGGAGAAAGAAGTACAATATTTAAAACAATTTCAAGCTATTAAAGTATATGTCAAAATTCTGGAGTAGTGACGGATCAGGTGGTGGATTTTGGTGGGACTATTGGAGCTATTCAAAGGAAGATAAATCAGAAAAAAAGTCCGAGTATGATTGGAAAACGGCTTACAAGTCTAGATATAGGTCCTCGCTTGGATATTCGTCTTCAAAATTATCTGAATCAATATATGGATATTCTTATTATGGGAGAAGCACTTTTATTAAATCAAAGGATAGTGCTGAATGTGATAGAATCCTGGTAGAAAAAACCTATAAAGCTGCCAGAGATCTAGTAATTATTCTAGACTTGCCATTTAGGGTGTCAATACAAATGACCTCTGATGGTGGAGAAATGGAGCTTGGAAATTATAGACGAATCTTTCTGCCCACTAATGTCTTGGATGACAAAACATATTCAGAGGAGGATAGAATTTCTATTTGTTCTGGCCAAGCTATTCATGAAGCAGCCCATCTTAAATATACAGAGGCAGGTGTCTTAAATAGTGTTCTAGATAAAGTAGGAACAGATGTAGTGGAGGAAGTTAAGGCTGATTCTTTGAGAAAAAAAATCTTTCTTAAGTCTCTAATTAATATTATAGAAGATGAACGAGTTGAGTCTTTACTGTTACAAGAAAGACCTGGATATATTGAGTTTATTGATAAAGCAAAAACATATCAATATAAAGAATTTATTAAAAAGAAGAAATCAACTTCTGGAAAAGTAACTGCATTCTTAAATAACCTTTACAGATTAATTCGTTATCCTGAGGGTATAGAGGATGAAGTTTTAGAAAATTATTCTGAGTATTATCAAGATATAAAGAATATTCTAACCCCTCTCCCAGAAACCACTAAAGACTCATGTATTTCTGCTTATAAAATATATAGGGTGATCTTGAAAATTTTTAAAGATCTCGAATTAACACATACAGAGATAGACACAGAATTTAATAGAGTTGAGGAGTCTTTTCTATCCGGATTTTCTGAGGTACTTTATGGTTTTGATAAAGATTTGGGAATAAATCCTTCTGGAAAGAGAGTTTATAGTGCTTTAGAAAAGAGTAGTAGATCTTCTGGATCCGGAAAATTAATAGCCGAACTTGTGAAGGGAGTAGCAGTGAAAGCAGATCATGATACTTATTTTAGAATGTCTAAAGGAAAGGATCTAGAGTATAAAAAAATTGTTAAGGAAGTTTCTCCCCACATTAATGCTATCAAGAAAATAATCAAAGCTAGTGATAGAAATTATGAATTTAATATTCATGGTTGTAGAAGCGGACTCTTAGATGAAGCAAAAATAGCAGAAGCTTATCAGGGAATTCCACAAGTTTACCTAAGAAAAGGAAAGGTGGAAACTTCAAAATCTGCTGTATGTGTTTTAATAGACGAGTCTGATAGTATGAGTTGTTATGGAGATTCTTGTAGTCGTACTATGAAAATTGATTTAGCTAAGAAAGCAGCAATTCTAATTCAAGAAGCATTAAAAGGAACGAGAACAGATCTTTATATATACGGACACACTGCAGACTGTACTTATTCAGGGTCTACAGAAATAACGGTATATCATGAAAAGAATAATTCCTTAGTATCTCCTTATGCTCTTTCGGAAGTAACTGCTAAATATGAGAACCGAGATGGAACGGCTATATTTGAGGTTGCTAAGAGAGTGAGAAGTAAAACAGATGATCAAGTTTTAATGTTTGTACTTTCAGATGGCGAACCTTGTGCTCATTCTTATTATGGACGCTCTACTTATGAAGATGTAAGAAAAAACGTAAAGAAAGCAGAAGATATGGGATTTACTGTAATTCAAGTTACAATAGATACTTTAGATGATTTTGCTTGTAAAAACATGTTTACTAATATTGTTCATCTTGAAAAAGACTTAGGTAATCTTCCTAAAGAACTTGGAAAAGTAATAAAGAAAGCAATTCTGAAAGATAGAAAAACAAGCATAAGTTTATAAAACGTAAGACAAGGGATATTTTATTATCTCTTGTTTTTTTTTTGCGCTGTTTCTTTTTTATGTGGGGAATTGAAAAAAAAAAGCGGAACGCAAGAAGAACCAGCTTATTCTATCTTCTGGCGTTTTGTTCTGAAAAAAAAACATGCCGGTTCTTATTCCCACATGTTTTAACAGCGCACCATTATTCCAGGTTCCTACAAAAATCTAATACCTTTTTATACAATTCGGGAAATGACCTCGCTTCTATTTTCTGTTCACCACTAGTATCTCCGCTTTTAAAAGATATACGTGCCGTGAAATCATTTACTACGTCCCCAAATATATTCTTTTTTCTATAGAAGAAAGTAATTTCTTCTATATTATCCATTTTAAATGGATTTTCTAACCGTGACTCTTTTATTTCCCCAAACAGACTATCTATTGTATCTTTCATAACATATATAAGGATTTCGGATTAACGTAGCTAAAACGCGCTTCACAAGACCCTAATTCCTTAATGATGAAGCCAGGACAAAACAATAAGAAAACTCTCCTGGCAAGACGTGAAAACCTTAATGATGTAAAAATATTATGATGATGTCCCTGCCTGTGAATAAGGTAGGGACGAAAAGAAAATTAAAAGGTTTTATAAAAATTATTAATTTAAACAAAAAATTATTATGGATTTTTTAACAAATTTTATGGAGAGATTAACGAAGCAGTCTGGTGCTCCTTCGAATCGTGTGTTTAATCGTCAGACAAGAAAGATTGATCGTATTAGTGTAAACAACCCAGAGACTTTAGGTCGTTATCAGGTATTGCCCATTAATTCTGCAGTCACTGAATTTCCTTATGTAAAAGGTCAGGTAAGACAGATTTCTTTACCTCGCCGTCGTATGGATGAAAGTGGTCAGGAACAGCCTTATTCTGCTTGGATACATCTTCCTTCATTTGAATTTTATCAAATGAAAGATGCAACAGGTAGAGTAGTATCGTCCCTTACAGCAGAAGATGAGAAGCTCCTTACATCGGCACATAATCTTTGGGAAGAGCTTTACAAGGAGATAGATGGTAAAACAAATTATCCTATCGTTAAAGACTTTATTCGTTCAAGAAATATTACGGTCTTTTCTGCATATTGTATGAATTTCTGGAAGTATGGTAGTAATAGTCGTACTCCGGATCGTCAGAATTTTAGTGCACTGTTTATGATCACAACAAAGAATTTTATTCAGAGTGTTGAAGCAGGCATTAATGACAAGATTGCGATGGAGGGAAACAACCAGGACTGGATTGAGAAAGTTTACAACAATCAGTTAAAGAACCGAGATGGATTCCTTATGTTCTCTATTAATAAAGATAGAGCAGCTAAAGGATTTAATGCTACGGCCCAACATGAGGTAGGACGTTCTCAGATGTTGAGTGGAGTTGAAATTCCACAGGAAGATTTTGATGCAGGTATGGATGATCCCGTACTTCTGTTCCTTGGCTGGCAGGCTAATCCAGAGGAGAGAGATAAACCAAGTGGAACTCGTAGACTGTTTAATGCTTCTCTGATTAAGGAAGCATGTAGTTATATGGGTAAGTTATTGTCTGTTATTCGTGCAAAGAAGATGGAAGATCCTAGTGCACCTATAGACATCTTGGCTACTGTTGGTGAAGTTGTTGAAGATTATTATAAGGGTCTTCCTCCAATGGAACCGCGTAAAGCTCCTCAACCTACAGAGGAAACCGCAGAATCTACTAATTACAATCCTACCCCGACAGAATCTCCGACCACACATATTGATCCTTTGATGGGTTCACAGGCTCCTTCTTCTAATGGAGGATTTGGTGGTGGTTTTGGAGGGTTCAGTGCCCCTAGTTTTGGCGGAAATGGATTTGATAATCAGACGTCCGGTACTCCTTTCTAATAAAATATAATAAACCATGATAAAGAGCAGATGAGAGTTTTCAATGATTCTTGTCTGCTCTTATTAATTTATGATAGGAAATAATTATACACTAATAATAATCGACGGTTCTTTCTTATTAAGTCGAGCTTTGTTTGCTATAACCCGAGGAAAAGATCCCACAGAGGTTAAACCTGGGGAACTTATGAAGGTTAACTTACAAACAATAAACAGATTAGGAAGGGACTGGAGAATTTCTGGATCAAAAATTATTATAGTTTGGGATAAATGGTCAGAAAAGTATGGAGGTTATATAAGACATCACATGCTTAGAGATCACTTAGTTTATAAGGGATCAAGAAAGTTCATATCTTCGGATGATCTCATAGGTTTGAGTGGAGAAACGCTAGAGAAAGCAAAGAGAGAATTAGCTTTAAACGAATTAAAAAGAGAAACTAAGGAAGCAATGATAAAAGAATTTCCAAAGTTAGGGATTCAATGTTATTATTTCCCGGGTTATGAGTTTGATGATATTGCTACTATTGCCTCTTTTGAATTTAGTGGAAAAACTGAATTTCCAAACGTAATAGTGACAAAAGATACAGATCTTACCTACTCTCTTTCCCCCGGTTGTCATTTCTTTAAGCTACCGACTTATGGAAGTGAGCCTAAGATAGTAACTTATGAAGATATGGTTCAAACTATTCCGGCCGGTTTAAGATCACGCGGGGTAGGATTATATCAATATGGTGCAATGTTAAATTCCGCAGGTTTCTTAGGACATAATGATTTGATTGTTACTAAGAAAAGAGGAGTAGATCAAGAAAAAACACTAGAAGAAATTCTGGTAGGTGATTATTCAGGTCTTAAAGATCCTGACTTATATAAGCTTCAATATTCTACATATAATATCCTCGCGTTTCCAGAATACCCGGCCGTTTTAGAAGGAGTTCATAGATTTTTAACGGATGGAAGCTCTGGTAGTACTTTTGAATTTGAAAGGGTGAAACGGGAATATGAGATCGAGGATATTGATAAAGAGTATTACCTTTCTATTATCTCTAGATTTGATGAGAGGTATTTTAGTGATAATAAATAGAGTATGATTGAAATAATATCATTTAAGGGAGAGACTTTTAAGTATGATCCCGATACAGAAAGAATCTTTATGGGTGGAAAACTTTTAGACCAAAGTGAAGTTGAGCCTGTTTACAGTAATGTTGAGAATAATCCAGAGTTTGCAGGAATATATTTTAAACATACAAACTCAATTCTTTCAAGATCAGGCAAAATAAATGAGTTAGTAGATATAAATTCTATAATATGACAATAGGTGAATTAATTAGTGCTGGTGGAGGAAATTTAAAAGCTGCAGAATGTGATGTTCAACTTGTTAAAACTTTTCATGAGCTTAAACAGAAAAGCCTTCTTGACAAATTTAAATCTTTATTTAGCGGAAAGGCTGTAGTGAATAGTTATCATGTAGTTTTTAAATTACAAGTGATATCTACTTCTGGAAAACCTTATACTGTTTTTATAAGAACAAACCCAGACTTTGACCTAAAAAACTGGGAAGATAATGAATGTAAAATTTATTGTAGTTGTCCAGATTTTAAATTTAGATGTGCTTACTGGTTATATCAGAGGAAAGCTCTTTTTGTAAATAATAGAATACGAGTAGAATTAGGCCAATCTATAACAGATAAACCTAAACGTGATCCTGTATTCTCTTGCAAACATTCTATGGCGGCTCTTCAGTGGTTAATAAAGAATTATGCAAATCTAATGAGAACAGTATGATAGAGAATAGATATAGTATAATCAGAGAGTTTTGTTATATGGTTAGGAGGGGAAATAAACGAAAATATTATCATGAGTTTACTTTAAAGTCTATCTACCTCTCTTCACCTACAGTATCTATTTGTAATAATACTCTTTTAATAGATTATTCACGATTATCCTTATTTCATGATGAGAATTTAGTAAATAAAGATAAATTAATAAATAACCTAAAAGAAGAAGCTAGAGAATTATATCCTGAGTTTACACAAATTAAATTCATTTTCTAAATTGAGTAAACTTAGAAATTATTGTAATATTATGAGTAAAATTTTAGCGATAGCGGATATACATCTACATGATTATCCGCAGCGTAATAGTTTTCAATTTCAAAGATTATATCAAGGTTCAAGAATTGTAGCAAAAAATATTATAGAGGTTGGAAAAAAGGAGGGGGTTGATTATATAGCAATATGTGGAGACCTCATAGAAAAATCAATAATCAGGCCTTATGTAATGGCGGAAGCATATAATTTCCTCCATACTATTATGTCTGAGTTTAAGGAAGGTTGGATAATATGGGGAAATCATGACATAGATGCTAAAAGTAGTGATCAGGTAATGACTGATTCTTGTTTAGGTCTATTCTTACCTTCTAATCTTAAGTATATGCATCAACAGCAGATAACGCTTGAGGGAAAGGTCTTGGGATTTAACAATTGGCAACCTGAATTTAACTTAGATTGGGTAAAAGGAAAACTTGATATGCTTTTTACTCATGCCAGAATTTGTTATAAAGAGGACTCTGACTTATTCCAATCTCAGGTTCTTGATGAAACCAAATTTGATATAGCCTTTTGTGGAGATATACATAGACCCGGACAAATAGGAAAATATGTAAGTATCGGTATTCCACAAAGATGTAAAATGTCTGATGGTGAAAAGTCTACAGGGGTGGTTATAGATCTAGAGGATGGATCTTGGAAGTGGGTAGACTTAAATCCGGATGATAACTTAATGAAATTCCAATATGTGAGTCAACCAGAACTAGAGGGATGGAATGAGTCTTTTAAAACTTGGAATATTTATAAACCGGACACTGACAAACTGATTGATCCGACCGCTAATATAAAAGTATCGGGATGGGAAAAGATTGAATCCCTAGTAAATGATGCTATAGGAAAAGCGGGGTTGACAGGAATTCATCAGCAAGTTTTATCTGGAATCCCTAACTTAGATGCCGGAGAAGTAGATTTCAATTTTACTCCTATCCGATTCTATTGTAAAAATTGGAGAAGTATAGAGGAGGCTGAATTATATTTTGAGGAAGGAGATAAAATTCTGATAGTTGGAGAAAATGGATCAGGTAAATCTAGTCTCTTGTCTGCTATCAAATATGCTTTTTGTGATGTTAAATCTACTCCTAATCTATCATCTCTTAAACCATTTATTCAGTTTGGTACTAAAGATTGTATGACTGAAATAGAATTTATGTATCAGGGGAATAGATGTAAGCTTAGGAGAGGTACAAAAGAATATGGACTTTGGATTAATGAAGAACCAATGAAATATAGTAGTAAAACGGACTTTGAGGCTGATGCACGTAAAAGATTTCCGTTTATCGATTATATTGAGGTAATGATTCATGACCAAGACCATAACCAATTTATAGGATCACTTACTGGAGAACGATTAGCTGAAATTATATCCAAAGCTTTTAAACTTGATAGAATAGACACTTATAATGATGCAGCTTCTTGTCTTTTAACTCAACTACAGAAAGGAGCAGCTGAAATAGAAGCCAAAATATCTGAGTCAAAAAAAGTATTAGGGTTTATTGACAGTAAACTCAGTTCCATCGTTCTTCCTTCAAAAACACGGGAAGAGATAGAAACAGAAAAAGTAAAACTATTAGAGGTACAAAAAAAGAATCAGATTTGGAATAACTTCATAACCACTTCTTCACGTTTACAAGCTGAAATAGAAACCAAAGAAAAAGAACAGTCTGAATTGCTAGATCTGAAACGAGCGCAAAGATCACCGTCGATTATAGAAGGTGAAATTATGGAGCTGAGGAGTAGAATATCAGAAAAGCAAGGAAGACTAGTAGAACTGGCGGGATTAAAAAATTCAATAAGAAGTAAAGAAGTAGAATTAAGTAGAATTATATCCGACGGTAAAAATCTGCGCTCGGAATGGTCAGCAATAGATCCTGAAAAAATTTCTTATTGCCCCACCTGTCATCAACCTGTTACTCTTAATCCAGAAACTAAGAAAGCACTTACTGAAAAGAAAGAAAAACTTGGAAAAAGATTAGGAGAGAAACTACAGGAATATGAGGTTGTTAATAAAGAGCTTGAAAAAATGAAACGGGATTTTGGAAACTCTGATTCTGAAATTCAAACTATTAATTCTGAAATTGGATCCCTTAATAATGAGATATCTAAAAAGATGTCAGAGATAAAAGAGGGAGAAAGAATAATAGATAGATTAGAAAAACTTGAAAAAGAGATTGAACGTCATAAAATTCAGTTAGGAAGTCTTGGAGCTCCTGAAAAAGTAGAGCTACCAGAAAACTTTATGAATATAATGACTACTCTTGAATCAGGTCTCTCTAGCTGGAATCTTTGGGAGTCTGGAATAAAAGATAAAGAAGAGCAGGAGACCAAAATCAATGAGTATGAGAAAGCGATCTCAGGAAATAGATCCCAACAAGAGAGTTTAAAGTCCTATATCAAGCTGACAGGACCTACTGGAATTATTTATCAGGAGGTAATGAAAAAATTAGTATCTCAGTTTAATGATACTACTGTTTCATATGAAGTAGATGTAAGAGAGTTTAGGAAAAAAGATCATCTTACCCTAATACCACATTTCTTTAATAATGGGAATTGGGTATCTTATGAAGCATGTAGTGGAGGCCAGAAAACAGTTCTTGATATACATTTTCTCAGTAAAATTATAAATAGAGTTGGTATTCTGATCTTAGATGAATTCCTAAAACACCTTGATCCAGGAAATCATGATCTTTGTCTTGATATGATTCAGAGTATGAGCATCGGTTGTACCTTTATATCTAGTCATATGGAGTCTATTGCGGCTTTCAATAATAAAACTTGTAGTCTAAGTCTAAATAAATCTGGACTTACACAAATAAAATTTACTTAATATGAAAAAAGAAGATATTTTAGAGGAGTATTTCTTAGAAGAGGCTGAGAAAACAAATGAGGTGAAGGGGTGGAAAGTAATTGGAAAGATAGAGGGATGTAATAATACATTAGCGCCAACAGATACAACCCTAGAGCTAAAAACTGGGAGTAATGGCTGGATTTGTGATTTTAGGATTAAACTGTTGACATGTGGGTTGGTTTTGTGTAGTCCCGAATATATCATTAATGAAGATGACCTAGTATTAGAAGCAATGAATGAAATCTGGAAAGTGTTTTCAACATCAGATTATATGGCATCATTGTTGGAAAATCTTTTGGATGGGAAGGAGATAAAAGAAAAACCTATTAAGATCACTCCATATATATCATCAAATATCCATTCATTTGGAGGAGTACAAACAACAATGACTAATCCAATAATCTATACAGGGAGTTCTTTAGCTAATACTGCTTTAGGACCAGACAGCTATACTTATACAACAGCTAGTGCTACTTGTGATAGTAATGCTTTTGCTAATTATATCAATTCTGCTACTATTTCGTAACTATTAAAAACCATGTTATCAAATTATTATCAACTCTATAGTTTTGCTTCGGTATCTTCATTGACCTCTCTATTAAAAGAGAATCAACCAGAGATGCCAAAACTTAGATCATTAATAGAAAATATAAAACTGCTATTTAAACTACCTAATAATTGTATTCAGGTTACAGTGGCAGAGGGAGAAAGAATATACAAAATAGGACTAATTATGCCGGGGGTTGGAAAAATCCCCATAGGCTACTTTGTATATATCCCAAAAGAACGAAGACTGGATGCCTATACTGCTGAAAATCCTACAATTCCACTTTTACAATGGAAACAGAAAAAGCTAATGTATTGTGGGTGTCAGACTCTATTAGAAAAGGCAGGAATTTCTTCATTGTTTAATAATCTAGTGAATATATTATGAGAGACGATCAAAATAGAGTAACAGTCGCCATATGGAATATGATAAAACCCTTCCTTACTATAGAGATTGAAGGAGATATGGCGCCAATGTTCGGAGAGGTTGTAGATAATTTTAGAATGCTTTATAATATCTATATCTCTGTTACTCCCTTTACAAATGATGATATCTTAATTTATAAGTATCGTTATGAAATTTTTGAATTAGAGGGGAATAATATAAAAAACAGATTTACAGGAAGTGAACATTCATATTATCTGGCTATGAGAAAAGCTATTGAAAAAGCTTTGGAATATGTGAACAAATAAAAAAGAACCTAGGAAGTAATATCCTAGGTTTACTTTTACTCTCTACAAATATTTTCCATGAATTCGTAACAACCAAATCTATCTTTTTTACCAATAGTTTCTGTAAAGTTCCAAATAGGTTTTCCAAAATTATTATAGCCCGCACACTTTTCTATTATAAGATATTCCTTTGTTGATGTTACTCTTAAGTCTCCTTTTTCAATTTTATAGTTCACTTCTTTTCTTCCGTTAACAAAACATCCGGATAACATAAAAATTGATAAAAGTAAAAAACAAATCTTTTTCATTTCTTATATATTTTTAAACTTATTATACACTATTAAGGATTTCGTTGTTTGAGATCCGCGCAAGGAGTATAAACAAGGTGTGTGATATCCGTGTTTCACAAAATATATTCACACCTTAAAAATAAGTAACACGAGGATCTGAGATAAACCGGGAAAGGGAGAGAATCGGTTTAAACTCTTTCTCGTGTTTCCCATTCCCTTGCGCAAAAGAAAAACAACAGACATTCTAATCTGTTGTTCCTAATTCTGACTGTAATTCTTTTATTACTCGGATGATTTCTTTTTCCTGGGATATTAATTTACTACAGTTTTCTTTTCCCCAGCCGAATCTGTCTTCTGTAAAATCTTCTATTCTTTCTTCAGCACACCAGAGTTGTTGTTCTAGAGTTATTTTAAAAGCACTTACATCTTTATCATCTAACTCTATTTCTTTCCCTTCCTGGTTTATCTTTTTCTTAAGATTGACAAAATTACTAACGATTTCTAAATGTTCCTCTATTATCTTATTATACTCTTTTCTTTTTTCTTCAGATAAACCTGAGTGTGGATCTTCTAGTTCCTCAATCATGTCGTTGACCGATCTAAGCACTATATACTCATAACTCTCTTCTTGAAATGTGAAGATGTCGGATAATAATTTGAAGTCTTCTCCTTCTGGTAGTCTAATAGTTTTCTTTACCTCTTCTATTTCCATATACACATAATTCTAAAACTGCGACACCTCCATTAGTATGCCCTGTGTTAATAAATAGTATTTCGTGGGTTCTATTTTCACGATCCCTTATATAAATCTTTTCAAAATAGTATCCAGTTTTGCTCTTTATTTTTATTTCTTCCACCTCAGGCTCATCTTTACTTGATTGCCCATGCGCAGATTGAATACAAGCTATTGCAAATATTATAAGCACTATAATAAAGCCAGCAATAATGATATTTTTCATCATATTATTCCGAAATTATTCTATTAAGCTCACTATATTCTTTTAACACTTTATCATTAGCTTCTTCTCCCCAAACACTATGAATGATCACACCATAAGGACAATACTGAAATACTATTGGATCTGTTGTTTCAATTAATGAAATTTTGAATGATTCTGAAAAACAGTCTTTTGGAGCTGCAATTAATAAATCTTGCTGATTTATAGGAGAAGCTTCTATGCTAAACTTATCTGTATATATATTTGATTCTGATGGTTTGTTGATATCTTCTATGACTTGATTAACCTCATTAATACAAGTTAGTGGAATAGAAGAATATGAATATCCGGGTTGAAAAGGTCTATTCTGTGAAACTATACTTCCAATTTTATTTATTGAGTTCATTATTTTTTCTGCATCTTCTTTATACTCACGCCCCATATAACCAAGACTCATAGCATATAGAAAACAATAATAATTTCCTCCTCTTTTATACAAGTTGATATGAAGGCGATCTTTGTTTAGATACTTTAAGTCAGTTACGACCTTTTCTATATCAGATATATTCTTTGTTGGAATAGCTCCCCTATACTCACTAGAAAAATTAGTTACTAAGTTATATTTTTTAAGAATCCAATAGAACTGATTAAATGAAATCAGGTAGGAGCTTGGGAAAACCGTCTTTAATTCTTTCATATACTCCAAGGTTCTTTTTCCACGCTCATATTCTTCTTCTCTACGTTTAATCTCCTCTAGACGTGTACTTATTATTTTTGCATTTTCAGTATTTTTCAATCCAAGGTTCTCTAATCGACTATACTCTTTTTCAAGTCCGGGTAAATTATTTTCTGTTAATTCCTCATCGTTTTTACACTCTTCAATATAGGTGTTCATAAAAGTAACAACAACTTCCGAAACTTTTACATCAGGAACAGTAATAACTTCTTTCTTCGTTCTTTTTAAAAACTCAAACATATTTTTTATCTTTAAATATATATATAAGGAGTTAACACCTTATATATGAAATGAAAATTTTAAGCTTTGATAAAGATTCAAAAATTTTAAGACTAACCCTAGGAAATAAAAGAAAACCTGTCAAAAAATTTCTCTTAGTTCCGAGCAGCTTTATATGTTATGGTTCATGTAGTTTAAGTTCTAAATGTAAATATAATAGAGAGATGTATAGCCAATCTTTATGTGGAATATTAGGGAGAATGTTTCCTGAATCAGCAGAACTTTTTTCATCTTATACATCTTTCAATGTTATATTGGAAAAAACGTGATGCGAGGTGGGTTTGTATCTTTGTTGCAGAAGACAGATACATATTAGATAAAGATATATTCGGCAGTATATCAGGAAATATTTATAACCTAAGAAGAAAATACTCTCATAAAAAAGTTAGACTGTGTTGGAAAAACTTGAGCAATTATAGAACAAATATTTTCACAGAATATACTATTAGTGATCATGAGTTAAATAATTATGATGGTCCCTTTAAAGTGTTTTGGGATTAAAAATATAATAAGGTCCAGTAGCTCAGTTGAATAGAGCAACAGTCTTCTAAACTGTAGGTCAGCGGTTTGAGCCCGCTCTGGACTACATATGATAAAAATAGTTAGACAAGACAGAGAGCATCAATATGATGAAGAAGGAAATCCAATAACAACCTGGAATGAGAAATATTGTAGTTGGGTTATAAATATGGAGTATGAAAAAGAAAATATAGACTGGGGAACTGATGAAAATGGAATAACAGAGTTTCCTAGAGGGTCTACCTTATCTGAACTGAACGCACTATTCCCCAATGCCACCAATAATCCTAAAATTGAAGTTTCTTGGTTTTGGGATGAAGAAAGTTATAAGAAAGCTTTTGGGAAAGAGCCGAAAGGAAGACTACAGTATACTAGGATCTGGGAATATTTGGATTATACAGAGGAAGAGGCTATAGAAAAGCTGGGGCATCATTGTGGACTAAATACTCATGCATACCAGGTTAAAGTAGTTTATAATGGGAAAGAAATTTTTAATGGTCGACTGGAGTGAAAAGAAAAAAGATAAAAGACTTAGAAAATTTAATAAAAGAGCTTGATCCTGATGGATGGTATTATTATAAGAAGACTGGGTATGTATCGGATAAATGGTTAATTGGAAAACCATTAGAAAGAAAACATTCATCCATAAAAGAAATGATTATCTATCTAAATAGAGTATTACATAGTCACACACTTTATTCTATTGCATTAGGAGTAACTGGTTGGCCAAATTTGAAAAAAGTAAGAGAAGCTTTATTAAAAATAGAAGAGGATTAAACCTCTTCTTTTATTTTCTCAATCATCCTACCATAATATTTCTCTAATGAACCGGGGACAGGAACATAAGAATTTTGAACTATACAAAAATCTGCAAATGACTCAAATAAATCTGATCTTTTCTCAGGGTTTGGTAATTCACCACAGATACCAGAATAAGGACATTTGAAACATGGATCAGTGGTCATAGATTCTTCAAACTCAAAAACTAAATCCTTCCTTTTATTTGTCTTTATCGTAACTATTTTTCTCATATGTATAAGGAAAATAACACGGTGGGATATAATAAACGGTGTGGGAATGAAAAGAGGTGTAGAAGAATATTGTGTTAGAGAGCGGAGAAAAACACAATAAAAAAAACACCTCCTTATTTTAGTGTGTATTAATTTGGAGGCGAAGCAAAGAAAATAACACGCTTATAATAAAAACACCGTGAACTCTAACCACCGTATTTCACGCTTAAAGAGGACTGAAAGACTTACTAATGAATAAAGGGAATATTTCTCACTAATAATTTAAAACCGGTTAATATTATGTTTAATAAAGAAAAATTAGTAGACGTATTGAATAAGCTGGAAGGACATAAGACTAGATTAAAAGAATTACATTGGTCAAGTCCTAGTCGCTCATTTCACGTTATTATTGATGAGTTTTCCTCCGAGATAGCCGAATTTGAAGATGCTCTCGCCGAAAACTCTATTGCACTTCTTGACTTTGTATTTCCAGGAGATCTAAATCCCGTACTTCCACAAGAAAAAGATTTTGAGTCAGAGCTGGAAGCAATTCGGGCAATACTTTCTGGAATAAAAGCAGATTGTAACGAAAATTATTGGAGTGGCGTGGTTAATTTGGTAGATGATTTTTGGACAACGGTAAACAAGTACATCTATTTGGCTAAAATTACATCACATCAAGCGAAACGTTAAAAAAAAAAGAGAGAACTACTTTAGACTTTAATCTTAGTCTTTAGTAGTCTCTTTTTCTTTCCTTACCTTAAATATCCACTTTCTACTTAACCAATTTGTAGATTCTAGAGTAGTAGGAAAATACTTAAAAATATCTTCAACAAGTTTCTTAAAATTACTAGGAATAGGGCCACCTTTCTCTAATATTTCTCTATATAAACTATAATGACTATGACAAGTAAAGGATCTAACTGACCTCCATGTGATTCGCTTATTAATATTCCTCTTTGTGTCTATATAAAATATATAATTAGGAGCAATATCTATGATAAAACAAATAATATTATTACACTTCTCTACTCCAATAATATTCATATACTCTACAAATAGAATTCATAGTTAAACCTACTCCTATTATTTTCATATCCCTTTCTATATTCTTCAATAATCTTTTTCGTTTCTCTACCAACTATTTTTTCATCCTCAAAATTCATAAAAATTGCATGTAAAAATTCATGTAAATCTTTTATACCTAAACAACTTACTTCATTAGACCAATGACCTGACATGTCTTTAAAATCATCTATACCATAGAAAGTTATATAACTAGCAGAGCGTAGTGATGCTCTTTTATTAAGTCTAAAAATAAAAACCTCAAATATTCCCAGATCAGTATAAAAACGTAAGGAAATACCCCTTACATTAACTACTCGATAGCGATATATTTCTAAATTTAGTATTTTCATTGTTCAAATTTAAAATAATACTTGGTTTTCAAAGAGTGTAAAAACTTAGGAATATTTCTTATATTTACTTTAGATTTTTTCCACTTAGAACAATCAAAATTATAAATAATCCTAAATGTATCTACTGAATATGGCGTTATCCATTTGTTTCTTCTAGGAGTTCTTGTTATAATTTGAAAATATTCTGTTTCTGTCCATATTTCTATAAGACAACAATATTCATCTACATATTGATCTTTCCCTAAAATAACCATCTTATTAATAAGGCTTTCATTTCCTTATTTATAGAATGATAAAAATTTTAAATATATGAAAAAAGATTTTAGAAAATTTTGTATTGGAAAACCTGGAGTAAGAATGAGCGCGGTTGATGATGTGATTAGGGCATATCAAAATCCTTATATCCTCGAAGAAAGAGAACTCCATGCAACACAGCTCGATATCTTCAGTCGACTTATGATAGATAGACAGCTTTTCTTTGCTAGCGAGTTTGATGATGATACTTGCAGCATTGCTATAGCTCAGCTTCTTTACTTAGATACTGTTGGTGAAGGAGATATTACTATAAATATCATGTCTCCTGGTGGCTCTTGTTCTGCAGGTCTTGGACTTATTGATACAATTGGAAGAATAAAATCCGACGTTAGGACAGTTAATGTAAGCTCTGCCTATTCTATGGGTCTAGCTTTATTGGTGGCCGGAAAGAAAGGAAAACGTGTAGCTCTTCCTCACTCACAAGGACTTCTACATATGCCTTCGGGTGGTGTAAGTGGTACAAGCGATGATATTCAGATTGTAGCACAGAATATAGAGCAAACAAAACACGTTCTTTTCGAGTTCATAGGAAAACGAACCGGGCACTCAGAAAAAGAGATAGCAGAAATGGCACCTCGAGATAGATGGATGACCGCAGATGAATTATTGAAACTGGGATTCGTTGATGAGATACAAAAGATTGATTGGAAGAAAAAATGATAGTCTCTTATCGAGTTGCTAAGTTTTTAAAGGATAGACTTGGATATAATAACTCTTTTACCCTTTATGTATATGATCGTCGAGGAGAGATGAAATTTTCAATGGAGCCGGTATTAAATCCGGTTCCTGCTCCTACTATCCTAGAAGCTATTGAATTCCTTTGGAAAGTAGGAATAAAAATCTATAACATACCAGAAGGAAAAAAGAGTAGGGGAATAATTCAAATTAAGGACAAACAAATAAAAATGATTCAACTTGATAATTCACCATCAGAATCTTATACTGAATGTCTAGAATATCTGTCTCTGGATATGCATTAATAACAGAAAGAGCCGATGGAATTTGGATCATGGGAATTGAGAACGATATTATTCAATTAATGAATCTGAAAACTTTACAAGTCTCAAATATATGCCTTTACTATAAAGATGATAATCCATATAATATAATAAAATTTTTCTCCACCGGTTTTAATTCAAGACAAGTGGATACTGAGGTGGTAGAAACTAAATTTGATACGGTGAAAGTTGAAATTAATTTAGAGAAAAATGAACTTTATTTTATATGATATTTTCTAATACTAGCTGGAGGTGTAAAGAAACTGGAGAAATTGTTACCCTAATCGGTTTATCCTGGGGAACTGATGGAGGAAGTACTGTAAGTTTTGCAGGAGGAGATGGAATCTCAGAAACAATGACTGAGAATGAGTTCAAGGAAATGTTTGAGCCTATAATATTAGATTTTCATTCAATAAAAGATCAACTGGCCGAACTATGTCTCTTATCAAACTCTTTTGCAGAGATTGGAAAAATTGCAATGAAAAAACTAGACCCTACTTATTTTGAAGTAGGAAAACTAGTCTATATATCTAATACAACATTCATACAGAGAGAAGATCATAAATATTATTATGGAGGACCAGATCACCCTTACGTAATCAAATATATTAGACCCGTAAACCATGGAAGAGATCTAATTTCAACAATAGAAATCGGAATAAGTTTAGAAGGGAAAAAGAGAGAGGATGAAATTGATTATACCTTTCCTATACATCCTGCCAGACTAGACGTAGGAGATGCTTATTGGTTTTTATCTAGATATGACAAGCCCTATTAAATTTTGTGTAGGAGAAAGATTTAGAACAAAAAATCAAAAAGAATATGTCCTGGTAGCATTAAACCACGATAGGTTGGTTTTTCTCGACTGCGCTTCCGATGTAATTCGGCCTTACTACGTGACTAGTAGGAAATACTTTATAGACACGTTTGGTGCGGCTACTAGGTTAGGGGTTGTATTTAAAGATGACCTACTTGAAACAGAAGACTGGCTATGTCATGAAAATCGGTGCTATCCAAAAATACTAGCGGGAGGATGTACCGGATGCGTATATAATAAGGCTGGAACTACTATGAGAAGATATTATGAACCAGGGGACGTAGTTTGGATACCATCAGAAAAAAGAAGAGGGGTCATAGACGAGGTTAGACTTTTTTGTGCAAGACAAGAAGGTGGACCCTATTTTGATGTTCTAGATTACTATGATAACTATGATAGAGTCATAGAAGCACCAAACTTAACTATTAAGTTTCGTCTTATTGGTGAATCAAAATTTTATAGATGGAATAAACTTAGATGTATAAAAAGAAACCACTTTTTACTCAACGTAGATCAACTGAAGACTATTTGTAATGAACTGTGCTTGTTTGGACCACATAACGGAAACAAGGAGAGTTGTAGAAAATGTGAAACAGGAAAATTTTGGAAATTTTTGAATGACATACGAAGAAATTATCAAAGAGTATAAAAAACTGTTTATCCTGCTAGTAGAAAAAGCTGGACGAGATACAGGAAATACTAGCTATTTACAGGTTGAAAAAATATTGAATAAAGAGGATATCCTGAAATGTGAGAAAAAACTATTAGAACAAGAACCAGAATTTATAATCATTGTATGTTTTTATCCTATCTTCCTGTTCTGTGATATATATGGAATGGAAAAAATTGAAAATTGGGATCATGAAAAGGGAAATGAAAAATTACGAGAATTTTATAATACCTTTTTGAAAAATCCAACCATAAAATTCTGTGAAAAATATGGAATAGAACCAATAGAAGATATTGGAGATTCTGGATTTAAACTTATATCATTGAAGAAAGATGATTAAAAGAATAATATATGTAAGCACAGAAGTAGTGACCGCAGGAAAAGATGGAAATCCTAAGTGGCTGGAACATAATGGGGAGATAGAATTTGGAAAAGAAGTCATTGGAGAAGAAACAGTTCTTACCTGCATAGATCATACATTCGAACAACTCGGACTAGATACTACAGAAGTCCCTAAAACAATAATAGGATTGGAAGACGACGGGGAATTTCTAAAGCTTAAATATAGAATGGAGATCGACCCTATGTCTCTTTTAGAATTTCTGATCAGCGAAGAAGGAAAAAAGAGTGGACTAGGATTAATAGAAAAGAAGAGGAAATAAATCCTCTTCTATTTTATTTTTTACCCGTTATTTCAAATCCGTTCTTTTTGATAGATGAAATATATACTTTCTTTAACCAAAAATATTCCTCAAGATCACTAGCTTTTGCTGTTTTCTGATATCCATGTTTTTGATAAAATTCTTTTAACTTAGTCTTAATTTCTGAGTTCGTATATCTTTGTCCAAGTTTGAAATAATCATAAATTTCATCAACAAGATCTTCACTAACTCCTAACTCTTTATAATGCAATTTATTCCACTCTGCCTTAAGTTTATCTTCTCTATATCCACTTGCTTTTATTCTATCTGGACCCATTTCAATATAGTAATCTTTGAATCGTTCAGGAATAATAAGATTAAGAAAATCAATCATTTCAACCTCATCAAGCTCTTCGGATAATTCTACCATCATTTTTAGTTTATCTATAGAATTTTTTATTCCATTAAACTTAATGGCTTTCTTTTGTATTTCTAGCTTAACTCCCTCAACTTGTCTTTCTCCGATAGCATTGAAAACGGTAAAACGATCAGCATAATCTATCTGTTGAACCTCAAAGGCTCTCATTTCAGATACCATCATAAGATTGTTGAAAACAGGAATTAAAGTATTACCTGCATGCTCATTAACAGCCACATAATTATCCTTATAGTGAAAGGTTTTAGCTAATTTTTGATATGCCTCTGCTAGATCATGCATTTCGCTTCCTATAGTTTTTTGATAAATTGATAAAAGATTTTCAGATTTCTTTTTCTTTTCCTCAAGTTTTTTATTAAACTCTTCTTGCGTTGTTATATGATCTTTAGAAGTTGTTTTAACAAACATTTTAGCAGATGTTTTCCAGGGATTCTCTTTAAGACGCTGTCTGCCAAGAATTTGTTCAAGATCCATACTAATGTCAACGGAAAGACAGTCTATATTAGCGTCTGAAAATATAAAAGTTCTTGCACAGGTTGAATAGAAATCAGCTCCAAGGTATACAGTTCTGGTACAAAAGGTGAACATCTTATGAGGTTGACCTTTCTTGGGAATTTCTCCAATTACTGGAACATCTTTAGATATCTTAGGATGAGCTTTAAGCTCCTCTGTCTCTTTCTTCAGTACATCATTGAATGCTTTTCTTACTTTTTCTTCATTAGCATCCGTCTGAGCACATAGTATATTACATTGATCCAAATGAAGTCTATTTGTTCTAATGGCCTGGCAGATAGAAGATACTGAATTCATGAATATTACTGCTTCTCTAGACTCAATCAAACCACTATCTCCAAGTCTAGTGTCAAATTTTCTTTGTTGATAACTATTAATTATTGCTTTGGCTTCTTCATTAAGAGATCTCGTAAATTTAATCTCAAGTTTTGGTTTTGTTATACGGTTGGGATCCTCTGTTTTCCAGTCTAGTTCATAGTATGGAAGATCTTTGAATTCTGGTAGCATATCTAAATACTTATCTAACATTGGAGTAGCACTTACAAAACATACTTTCTGCATACCCTTTAGTTGATGTAAGAGCTCTATTTCTGTATCAGATTTAAATCTAGCATCTATGAAGATTGATTGAAATTCATCCACTACTATCTGATACATCCCAACAGCCTCTCCAAGAGCTTCTTTAACGTGTCTAAAAGAATCATATGTAACAAGGATCTTCGGCGTTACACGTTTGATTGCACATTGATAAGTATACTCTCTAATTCCTCTCCTTAGTTCTTCTATTTTCTCAGACTTCTCTTCTTCTGTTAGTTTATCTTTCTTATCTAACCTTGCTTTTTCTTCATTAACATCAATCTCAAAATCTATTAGTTTTTCTATATTGTTATTTACATAGTATACTTCTAATGGACTTTGATGTTGATCTGCTTTATTTTTCAAAAGAAATAATCGCGGAGACACTAAAATTAATGGTTGATTATTTCTTAAACAATACTCAGTATAACCACAGCCAGTTAATACTTTATTTAAAATATGAGGGAATGGATAATCTTCTAGTTTATATCCTTCCCAATCACTTATAAATTCTATACCTTTTGGTATAATAATTAAATCTCCTTTCTTCATATAAAAATTTTTCATCTTTATTATGTTATTTCTTTGTGGTATCGAAATCTCTTTAATAATCGATTTCTCACAAATCCGCTTCGCGTATTTAGCATTATAGCTTTATACTTGAGAGTCGACGTCTTAAAGACGTCTCTCTTGTTTATCATTCATAAGGATTTGAGAGTTTTCTAGAAGAGTTTTGTAATTTTAATTGACAGAATTACGTTATCCCTAATATAACTTAAAAATTACAAAAAGTACAACAGCCAAAAAGATCATTATGTGGGTGGGATTCAAATGTATATGATCATTGCTTTCAGCAATCTTTTCACATTTGATGGGTGGCACATAATAATTAGACCTTGGCTGATTCATTATCTTACCTTAATTTCCAAGCTATAAAAGGTTACACAGGATGGCGTAAAGCCCCTGTGTGATAAAGATATAGCTTATTATTCAAGGTAAGGATTTATCTCTTAAAAGATTATAATACATATTAGGATCTTCTTCAATTTGAAAGTGAAACGTAAAATTGAAGAGAGGTTAAGGGTTCGACAAAGTCTGACCAAAATTATGAGTGTTAACGAATAATTTCTGGACAACTTTGGAGTGGCCATGGGAAGGCTTAACCTCTACTTATAGCCTTTATTATAGCTAAGAAGAGAACAAAAAGAAAGACTCCTTCGCTTACGCTCAGGGTCTAACTCTCAACTCTAGAGAAATTTTGAAAGCTCTTTTCTCAATTTTCGTGCATATTCCAGAGCATCAGTATCATCAAGATAACAAACCAATCCTCTTTGTACCCAACTCATTACGCTTCTGTTTATTCCAACCTGTACCATTCTTTCATCAGTTGTCCAAAAGATTCCGATACAGGGTTTTTCTATGTCTTCCACCTCAACTCTTACCTCTCCATTTATGTAAGAGTCCCACACGGTTCTTCTTTTTCCTCCCTTTATTACAGCAACTCCATTATTTTTTATTATATATCTCATTGCTGTTCTTTTTCTATATTCTGGGAAATCTGAGAGATTATAAATTTTGGCTTTATCATATCCACAATCTTTTTCTAGTCTTCCATGTAAATACCAAAATTCATCTCGACTAACATTTCCCTTTCTGTAGTTATCTAAGGTTATAATTTCTTTTATTTTTCTCCAATCCGCCGAATAACAGATCATTTTCAATTTCCTCATCATATATAAGGAAAAGAAGAAGGAGATTTTATTCTCCTTCTTTAATAAAATACTTTATTCTTTATTAACTCATATTTGGAATAAGCATCTTGAGTTTCATCGGTGTAAAATCGACCATAAATTTTGGTAAGCAAATTCCACTCTTCCGAAGTTAGGTCTACAATTTCAGGTTTTCCGTGACCTTTCTTTTTCCATTCTTCAAGACCCACCTCAGCTTTACACGCAATAACAATCCAGACGTCAAACTCATCCTTACTCAGCTTGTATTTTGTAAATCGCCACCAAAATCTTTTTATTACCAGCCACATTCAATTGTTGTTCCTACTAAAAGTTCTATAGCTCCTTCAATATCTCTCCAGTCCATAGTTTCGACAGGGGTATGCATAGAGAGTAAGGGAAGTGATATCAACGTAGATTCTGTATCTGTTCCTTCCAAATAAAATTCCTTAGTATTCGTTCCTCCAATTCTTTCTACTCCATCCTGTGTTTTAATTCCTCTATTTCCCAGCACTTTATTCAGCCTCCTCGATTTATCCTGTCCCCAAATTATAATAGGTCCTTCTCCTAAAAACAATTCTCCATATTTATATTTACAAGCTTCGAATTGTTTAGTATTGGCAGCATAGAGAACATCCAAATCCACAGAGATATCGGGATTTATATTACGAGCTGCCTTATGTGCTCCTAATAATCCGGATTCTTCTCCAACACAAGCACAACCAATTACTGTATACTTCTTTCTCCACTCTGCCTCTTCCGTATATTCTGTTAATCTTTTCATTACTTCGGACACTACAAAAACTCCTGCCTTATCATCAAGTGAGTTTCCATGAAGGCGGTGTGATCCAAATTCAAGGTTTATTTCTCGGCCGTGTACAATTGGCGAACCTATATGAATTCCCCTCGATAAAACTTCTGTGCGTGATTCAGCTCCGATGTCTATTCTAAGGTCATCAAAACCTAGAACTTTATCCTTCAGTCTTTCTTCACTAGCCTCTATATGAATCGGATTTTTATGTATCACGCCTCTTACAACATCGAGGTTAGGTTCCGCCAAGATAAGAACGGCCGAACCAGGAAGAACCTTTTTATCTACACCGCACATATTTTTTGGAATTATAAAACCATCTTCTGTAATAGTTCCTACAGACATACAAATTTCATCAATGTGTCCAGAAAACATTACTTTTATTGGTCCTTCTCCTATAGCGAAAGCGGAATTACCCATCTTATCCTTGTAGAACGGTTCCCCTAAATAAGGTTTCAGCTCATCTTCCCAAACTTTAACTCCAAGCTCCTCTACTCCCGAAGGTGTTGGTATCGTCAGGAGTGTTTTTAAAAATTCTTTATTCATGATCACTAACTATGTTTTTTAATATTTTCCAAACATCTTCATCATATACCCCATAAATTCTCGCCAGGATTGTAATGTTTCTTAAAATCTCTTCTGTTATCTTCTTTTCAATATCCATTCTTTATTTTTCTTTTTATTAGATATCATCAGTTTAAAATGATCTTTCCACCCATTAAAATCCACCCTTGTCGCATTATCCTTGTTATAAACGACGGTTTCATTTTCAACTAGATGGTAAACCCCTCCAGAATGAAACAGCGTTGTTATTCCAAATTTTATATCTTTGGTACACAAAACTTTACGCATCCAATATTTTTTCGTTTATTAGATATAAATCTGAAATATTGTTTATAGTAGGGTTTAATCCTTCCATTACTTATGATTGAAATTCCAAGTCCATTGTCTGTAGAAACTATTCCGGAAACAACGGTATACACTTTTCCTTTTGTAAATTTAATTCTTTGGAGGAAATAAGGTTGTCGTACACATAAAATCCTTGTTATGAAATCCACTGTTTATTTTTTCGTTTATTAGATACTAGTCTAAGATAAGATTGAAGATCTCTCGGAATAATTCCTGTTTTATCAAAGCCTATGGTTCTAAGAGCACCATCTTCACACATTATTAAACCATCCTCCAAGAAATATAAATTTCCCCTTTTTAGTAGAAGTATATTAGCGATAATATGACTTTTAATACATCTAATCCTAATTCTTTTCGATTTCACGTCGTCTTTTATTAGAAATAGGTTTAAAACAGTTATTATTATAATTATATAAACAAAATATACGCCGATCTCCACATTCATCTATTATTAGGTTTTCCTCTTCTAACTTATAGATTTTTCCTTTTTTGAAAAGTTTAACTCCATTTATTTCTATATCCATAATACATAATACTCTAGGCATAATTAGACTTTCTTTTGTGTGGATAATAATTATAAAACCACTTAGTAAAAAACCCAAGACGAAATTTTAGACTAAGGTTTTCATACCTTATATAAATATAATGATGATCAAAATTTAGAATCTGATATATTCTTCCTTTCCTAAAATAAATTACGTGTCTTTTTCCAGATACATAAGCGGTTACACTAATGTTGTTTCTACAAATAATCCCTTTCATTTTCTAAGGTCAATTCTAAATCCTCTTTTCCCATTACTTCTACAAGGGACTATAATAAACCAATCCTCCAAGTCTTTTGCTTTTGGATTTCTATCTATACCACACATCAGATAAACTTTTTCTAATCTATCCTTAACTTCTTGTGCACCCTCCAAGAAAAACTCTCCTAATTTAAATTCTTGATAAATAGATTCTTTAAGATCTGGAAGTTTAGGTCCTATCTGTTCTTTTCTTTTAAATTCAAGAACACTCCCCTCTTTTCCTACTATACCACTAGACTCACCAAAGATCATTAACTCTGTTCGAACGGGAGATGGTAAGTAATCTAAGATATTTATCCAATTTCCTAACTTAGCAATTTCAAATCTTAAGTTTTCTCTAGATAACCAAACTTTTCTTACCAACTCCTGATCTGCTGCTGAGAGGATTAGAAAACCTTTAAACATTGAAACTAAGTCTATCCCATATGCATCCTCAACCGAATTCCAAGTATCACACTCATATTTAATATCATACTCTGGAATTTGTGTCACTCTAAGTTCCATAAAAGAAGCAATTTTCTCTACTTCTCTTATTATTCTATTATGTTCCTCCTGAGAAGTTAGGATTGGTTGATAATCTGTATATAAGATGTCGGGTAAAAAATCAATGAGACTAAGTTTATACAGTTCTCTCTTCTTTTCCCATAGGGCTTTAAAAGGACGACACTTATCTTTGATATTTTCGTTATAAGAAAGATCTGGAAAAGTATAAAGTAACTGTGTAGTATCAAGATCATACTCGCTTCTCTCGTTTTCTGTCATATACAAGAGATTATCCTTCTGTATTATTCTCAACATATATATAAATTTACTGTCAAATATAAGGAAAATAGGCTAAAAAGACCCACAAAAACAGCTAAAAAATGTCACACCTCCTTATATTATGAAGTAATGTACAAGTCGAGGTTTAATGTTTTTACTTCAGGATAGAGTTGGGATCTTGGGATTGGTCTGAAAAAATGATGTGGGGAATCTGCATCAACAAATTTCCCGGTCTTCAAGAATCCAACCTATCTTTTTTAATTTGAAACACTGAAAATGATTATATATAGAAAAAGTTTTTGACAAATTGACAGGTACTTGGGTAGAAGATCCTGTACAGACAAATCCAGAATTGATGGAAACAGTTATCCTGAGTGAAGAGAAAAGGGATGCTTTAAATAGAGTTGGTGGGAAAAGATCTAAGTCTTTTTCTGAATTAACCAAAGAAGAACAAAAGTTATTTGCTGAAAAGGAATATCAAACCTGGAGATTTGGCGAATAAAGTGTCGGATCTTTAACAAATAACGATAATGAGAATACTTTCTTAACGAGGGGGGGGGTATTTTCTATAACAAACTCCCCTTTCGATAAGAGATTATGATTATAGTAAGACAAAAAGTTTTCTCAATGATGTCAGAATCTATAGAGAAAACTATGACATCTATTCCAGCTAATCTTAAAAATTTACCAAAACCAATCCAAAAATATTATCAGACAGGAATCAACATGGATTTTTATAAACTCGCTAAATTACAAGATACTATAAAAATGGGGATATGTGTGGGACCTATTCCGTGCGTTGATGTATTTACAGAAGAGAAAAATAATGTAACATATAAATCTCTTTTTAGCTGGGACTTTGATTCTATTGATTTTGGACGTGCAGATATTTGGTATGACGACAAAGGTAATTTATATAGAAAGTCAGGTATAATATTTAAATCTTTTAAAAAGATCGGAGTAGACGAACTTAAGGATTATCTGAAGAAACAACTTATTGAAGATGATTTTCTTGGAGAGGCTTATAAAGAGGATAAAAATTACCAACAAATAGTATTTCTAGAAAAGCAAATTGTTAATAAGATTGATAAACTTTGACCTATCTCCTAAGGCGTGAATGAAATATGGTCACTACTATTCGATTAGACCTTAGGAACAACGAACATAAGAAGAACTATAACCACCGAAGATGCACAGAGTTTCGGGAAAGAGTGGCTTCTGTATATAATAAATAAAAATTAAAATTTATGGCTGAAATACATAAACTTATAAAAGACGGTAGCACTATATTTCCAGCGACTATTACAGATGCTATAGTGCACCAAGATACTGGAAGAACACTTACCAGTATGATTAAAGACTATAACCTATCTGAGCTTTTTCCTGCAGAAGGTGTAAATGGTGGAAACAAGTATAACTTAACACAGGCTATTCAGGTTCTTGGTTCACATCTTACAGCTGCTGAAAAGACTGGAGGTATTAGAATCATTTTTATTTCAACAACCGATCCTTATCCAGTAGAAGAATGGTTTTTAAGGAAAGGTACATGGTCAACAGATGAGAAAGACTGGAGAGGGTTAGACGAAGAGCCCACCCCAGACAGTTATAACTACGTTAACAGTAACTCTCTGGCAGCTGTATATGGTAGCTATGAGAATGATAATGAATTTTTGGAAGTAAAAACTGATGGGGAGGGTAAGATTCTAGAGGGTATTAAAAACGACGGCACTAAGACCATAGGATTGGATCTCGAGGTTGGTGGAAATATCAAAACCAAGGGAAATATTACAGCTGAAGGAAATTCCATAGTAAAGGGAAATCTAACAGTTGAAGGAACATTGAATGCAGAGACTGAGCTTAATAAAATTATATTCCTTGATGATGATCCAGAATTTGTTGATGTAAAAACTGACGAAGAAAATAAAATTCTAGAGGCTATTAAAGCAGATGGAACAAAAGTAATAGGAACAGACTTCGAAGTTGAGGGAAATTCTACAATAAAGGGAAATCTAACAGTTGAAGGAACATTGAGTGCAGAGACTGAACTTAATAAAATTATGTTCCTTGATAATGATCCCGAAGGTAGAGTCGATATAAAAGAAGATGCTGAATCTAAAATTGTATCATATAGGGATGATTCTGGCGTTTTACATGAAGAAGCAGGAATAAAAACATCTAAACTGGAACTGACTTCTGATGGCATGACTGATTTCCAGAGAGCATTAAAAGAAAGTGGTTTTTCATCTGGGGCAGGCGATTGGAGTGATTCTAAGTCTCTCGAAATTCCTATTCCAAGGTGTGCACTAGTCAATATTACTAACGATAGGGGGAATGCTACCTGGCCTACTTCAAAGTCTGATAGAAGTGACTATAATCCAGGAGTAAATGCAGACCTTCACTATTATATGGAGTTTTGGGATATGCAAGGTAATTTCTTTAAAAAGGAAATTATAATGAGTGCTCAGGGAAACTCTTCTATGGCTCTTGTTAAGAAAAACGGAGCGGCTGATTTTTGTAATAATAATGGATGGGACGACGACGATACCTTCTCTATTAAGTTTGGAGATTGGGTTCCACAAGATTCTTTCCATTTTAAAGCTTATTATACAGATTACCTACGAGGCTCTTGTGTAGTTTCATATCAATTGGCTGATGAAGTATATAAGACTAGGGGAGTATTTAAAGATAGACCCTGGAAAGAAGCTCTTATAGATTTTGACTCTGTTGTTTTAGGAGCTCCAACAAATTGTACATCAGATGGAATAAAGGATACCTCTCTTCAAATGGATACTGGAGCAAGATGTATGCCCGACGGTTTCCCCTGTGTTTTCTATCTTAATGGTGAATTCTATGGTCTCTACAGCTGGCAACTTAAGAAGCATAGAGATAATTACCACATGGATAGAAATGAAAAGAAACATATTCATATAGATGGAGACTTAACTGTGGATTATTTCTGGAATCCAGCTAATGGAATAGATTGGACAAAATTTGAAGTGAGAAATCCTAAACCGAAGTCAAAGAAATGGATCCTTTATTGCCAAGATGAAAGTGCCTATAATGGGGATGACCCACATGAATTATATGGACCTGCAAATTCTGGAGATGATACAAACCATAAGAACTCTGCTTATGTAAAGGAGAGTATTAGTAACCTTCCTCTGAGAATACAAACAATAAAGAATAATGCAATAATTCCCGACAGTAGAACAGCCCATGGAGATATTATGATCTCTAAATATGGTGGTCTTTATAATTCTCAAACTAACTATGGAAAAGGAACCTATGTGAAAAATGATCAAGGTTCCTACTATATGAGTAAGCATAGTACAAATACAGGAAATCCTTTGACAGATACAGAAAACTGGGTAGATGTAACGAATGACATTGCTCAGCTGAAATCCCAAATGGAAACCTATTTTGATAAAGAGAACTTAATCGATTATGAAATTATAAATATGGCCGTAGATGATTCTGACGGTTTTGGAAAGAACTGGCAATGGACTACCTGGGATGGCGAGAAGTGGTATGTTAATCAATATGATAAGGATCTTTCTTTTGGAAATCATCATATTGGTTATTTTACTAGAACTCCAAGTTCGAGATGGTTGGGAAATGATATAAATACTCCTATTGGTTGGGCTATACTTTTATATCAAGATGAGATTAAGGAGAGATGGAATAATCTTACACAGAAAGGTATCTTAACTTCAGAAAACTTAATTTCAAAAGTGGAACAATGGATGAATAGAATTGGCTTGACTAACTATGAAAAAGAGTGGGAAAAATGGCCAGATTCACCATGTAATAGAGATTCTGGGATTAACTATGAATATTGGGTATTTACTGGAGAATTTGTAGTGGGTAATATTCCGTCCGGAGGAAATTTATGGAATGAGAGCACTTCTTATTCTGTCAATGATATTGTTTGGGTTCTTTCTTGGGATTCCCCAGGTTTCAATCAATATATTAAGTTTAAGTCGGTCAAGAGTAGCACAGGACAAAATCCTATCACAAAGACTTATACTGATTATACTCCATATAATAACAATTATCCAACTCATTTAGGATATAGAGATAGTTTGTGGAGATTTACTAAGTTTATAGAGCAGAATATTTCTTATAAGAATAACTTTATAAACAGTTTACTTTAATAAATAATAAATACTATGAGTGATAAAACTTGTTTAGTAACAAAATATAAAAAGGTTGTCAATAATAATAACCTAAAGAAAAGAGGGGTTCTTGTCGTACACATGAGCCATCTTGATAGTATTACTAACGAAGGACAATACCTAATGCAATTACGGTCACAAGTTCCTTCTACGGTTACCGTTCTTGGTGGTGGTTATGTTACGGAAGATATAAACCACCATGCACAAGAAGATATTAGGACAGAAGGTACAAAACAGATAGAATTACAGGCGAATAGACTTACAACGCTGTGGTTCTATAATAGCCCCGAACCATATGATGTAGAAATAACCAATAAATATGATCTAGACTTTATACAAAGAGGTACTGGTAGTATTAGTATGCCTTATGTTGATCTTGAAGATCTGAGATATCTTACAAATCTTAAGACAATTGGCTTTGGATCGACTGCTACTTTTGGGCCCTTTGATGCACTGTCTAACCTGAAGGACTTAGAGTATTTAGCCCTAGATCAAGGTACTGGTAATATTTATGGAGATATTGATATACTAAGTAGAATGACTAATCTATGGGGGCTTTATCTTCCACCATATGTGACGGGATCTCTCCAAAGTATTAGCAATATTTTACCAAATCTTGTAAGATTCTCATGCTCAGGGGGAAATTTGATTACTGGAAATACAAGTGCTTTTAGAAGCAATAGTGTGCTGATTTCTTGTTATCTTAATAGTATGATAACCGGAAATTTAAGTGACTTTAGTGGGTGTTCTTCTACTCTAGAAGGTTTTGGTTTTCCTGGAGCAACTGGAGGAGACCTCGGTACTGATTTTGGAAGTCATATTAAATTAAAAACTCTATATTTGTCTGCGGCGGGAAGACTAACAGGCTCTATAGAAGACTTTGTATCAAGACAGAAAACAGCCGGAAGAACTTCTACATATACACCATCAGATCCATCCTCTACCGCCATTGTTGGAAGCTTCTTAACCTCTGGATTTACTTTTGGAGGTAACGTTATAGAATGTCCCCTTGGCTATTATATTAGTTGGTTGGCTTGGGAAGGAAATAAGATAATTATTTATCAGGGGAATAACACAGACTTTAGCTCCTATGCTTATGTTTATGCTAAAGGAGCTACCAGCGCTGAAATTACTGCTTGGAGAAACGCTGGAAAAACCGTAACCGTAATTAGTTAAAATTATGAAGATACGTAGAAAAATATTTTCCGAAAAGAAGGAAGATAAGAATAAGGCAGAAAAGCTTGGCAAAACTATAGCTAAAGTTGGTGCTGCCGGAACTGTCGTAGGCGCAGTAACTCCTACTATTGCCGCAGGTGCTCATCCTTTTAAAGAAACTATAAAAGCTATTCCCGAAGCAACAAAACTTGCTATAAAAGAAAAAATAAAGGGTAAGTTAAATGCTAAGGAACTTAAAAAGGCTGATAAGTTTATTGAAACAGCAAATAAAGAGTATGGATCAGCTGTTGTGGCCGATAATGAAGCTACAAAAAGATATATTAGACGTGCTGCAAAAATTGCTAAGAAGAAAACTGCTAGAAATCTAGGAGTTGGCCTTGGCGTAACGGGCGCTGGTCTTGCATTAGGAGCTGCTGGAAAGCTGGTAAGAAAGAAAAAAGAGGGCAAAAAATAAACCCTAAAATAATTTCCTGAGGTGAGGTTGAAACATGACTTCTACTATTCGATTAGGCCTCAGGAACATGTTGAGAGAATAGGTATATAATAAATATACTCTATGAAACTTATAATTAAAAATGTGGATAGAAGTTGGAGAGATATAAAAGAAAAATCTTATGACGCACTTTCCTTTTCTATCGAGGGAAGATCAGGGGAGGTTTACCTAACGGAAGATCTAGATTACCCAAACTCCCATAACATTCATCCTATAGAAACTGAGAACTTAAGAGAGGACGAACTTATGTTTTTAGCCTCCTCTATAATAGAATATATCCCTACCAACCATTACTTACTTTCTTGCGGCGAATCTTGGGAAGAGAAGGAGAGATTTTTTAAGATCTTGTATCACCATCTTTATGATACCAGCTATGTTCGTACGCTAAAAGACAGTGAGGGAAAAGAACATTATTATCCAATCCTAAAGAAACTATGATATGTTAATACCAAGATTAAAAAATAACGTAAAGGAAATTCCCTACAACAAAGAGAATGTCCTAAAGTATAAATCCCCTGACAACCTGCTCCGACATGCTAGAACTGATAAAGGATGTACTGGCGTTATGTTAATCTCTGGTAATAGTCTTATCGGTTATGTTGGTTGGCAAGGAGAAATGATCATAGCCTTAGAGGTAATCAAATCATATAGGGGACAAGGCTATGGTGAATATCTACTACGGCGAGCTATAGATTCTGGTTGTACTCGCCTAACTGTTGACTCTAATAATACTCCTGCTATAAGCCTATATAAAAAGATGGGATTTGTGGAGAATGAGAATAATGGAAAGAGATTAGAGATGAAGCAAAAATCATTCTCAGTCTCAGTTGGCAAAAGAACTGGAATCTTGGAAAACTTAATCTTTGTTTCTCCACTCCCCAACCTAGAACGTGAATACCTAGATCCTGTTGTTCCTAAAAATTTCCTGACTAATAAAAAATATATAGATCATCAACTCCCAAGATTTCAACTCTATACTAATGTGAATGATGCAATCTCTGGAAAGTACCTGGAAGAAACACCACCGCCCACTCTCTATGTCTATCGTGCTACCCGTCTCAGAAATGAAAGCCTAATAAAACCAGGTCTCTCAGATTGTCCCTATGGTTTACTAGTGGACGAATATTGGAGCCTGATTAATGTGAAGCCAGAATTGTTGGGAATCATTGAAGTAGAGACAGGAAAGCCAATCAAAAGGGAGAAGTATAAATATGGTCCTCGTCAACTAGGGGCTCCTTTATTACGGTGGAGTTGGAAGGAGAAGTTAAAGAGGTGGGAAAAACCTAAACTTAAGAACTGGCTATGATAATAAAGAGATTTAGTAATAATATTGAAGCTACAGAGAACAGTCCTAGAAAAGTATTGGATGCAGTTTCTGGAGCTCATAGTGCCGCTGCTTTAGGTTCCCTAGGTTATGGTGCTGTGAAATTAGGGCAGGTTGGAAAATCTGTATATGAGGGAACAAAAGAGAAAGAATCAATAATAGGTAAAGTCTGGAAAGCTAAAAAACATGCCGGAAAAATTTTGAAAAAGTCTAGTCGTTCTTTTAAATCTCTCAATACTTCTTCAAAAATAATGGATGAACTTGAAGGAGAAGCTAAGGGAAAGATAAGAGAGAATAGAGAGGGATTAGAAAAACTTAAGGATACAGCTAAGAAAATGGCTGATAAGAATGGCACTATTGATTCTGAGACCTATGATAAGATTAAAGGGAAAGCAGATCGACTCAAGGAAGGAATAAAGAAACAGAAAGGAGTTATTAAGAGTCTGCAGAAAGGGAAAGGATTGATAAAAGATGCCAAGAACTTGAAGAAGGCTGGAGTTGCTACTGGTATTGCTCTTACGACGGGTGCTATATCGGCCGGAACTAAAGCAATATTAAAAAATCAGAAAAAGAAAGAACTACAGAAGAAATTTAGCCTTGAATCTGGGGAACCGGATATTAAGGGATCATTAGGAAGAGAGCTGAAGGCAAAAGCAAAGGTTGGTGCAGTTAAGGGTTCTATAACGGGAGGTTCCTTAGGTCTAACTATTGGAGGTACTCTTGGAATGATCTTACGTGATCTCAGACTTACAGGATTAGTTTCTCTAGCTAGTCTTGGAATTGGTACCCTGGTTGGAATTCTTTCAAAATTGTTAGAGTCGATAGGTGCTGAAGGAAGGAAAAATAAAGTTCAGGGGGTCGGAATAAATGAAGTTCTGGATTATTTAGAGGATTCGATTGCTGCCGAAAATAATCAGGGGTATGGAATTAGAGGAAAAAACTTAATTTCTAGATACCTCTCTCTTGATGGTAGTCCTAAGAGTTTTGACCTCACCATAGCTCTTAAGGATGGTATAGGAATTATGTCAGTCAAGAAGGGCGTGGCTGGTAACGTAGAATCTGAACTTGAGGAGATGGTTGAGAATAATAGATTAGCAGATTATAAGTCGAAACCACTAAAAGATGGATACTTAGTTCAACTCTTCGTACCATCCGTAAAAGCTTTGGCCAATTTCATTTATAATCTTGCATATCGTCACCACCTCAGAATTAATATTATAACACAGAAAGAGCTTAATTCGAAGGCTGCTAATTATGAGAGTTAGGAGAAAGAAAAAAAGAAAATTCACACTCCTTCCCATGATTGATGACATTGGGAGATTAGTGTGGAAAAGAAAAAAGAAGCGCGGTGAAGAAGAAACGAAAGGAGAGTAAAACACGTCTGATCTTTCAAAGCGTTTCCATTATGTCACGCTTTAACCATGAGAGACGTGAATATGGTAAAGTCGTGTTTATTAGAAAGGGAGGAATGATAAGCGAAGCAGTGGTATAAAACTCCCTTCTCCCTTCACACACGACTCCCTAATCCTTTCGTAAATTAGAGACCGCGCGAATATGAGAACCTAATCCTTATAATTTTACTATGATGACAAGAGAAGATGAAGAATATTTGCTGGAAAAGATAAATTCAGCATTTACACAAAAGTGGCATAAAGTTACTCCTGAATATTTAGTATATCTGGAAAAGAAACGGAGAGAAAGACAAAAACAAAAGAAGGATGGTAGAATTTAATCCTCTTTTATTTATAGATTACTCCTTTAATGGGGGGGGGTAATTTTAAGAGTGAATAACCCCAGATTAATATGGAATATGATAATACAAAGAATGTTTTCTAGCAAAGCGCAAAAAGCTAGACGTAGAGCATATGATTTACAGCAGGGTAGCTCCGCTAAATATGCCAATTTAAAACGTTTGTTTGATTCTGATAAATCAAACAATAAAGAAATTCTCTCAGATGCCCAATCACAGGACAAAATGATTGGTAGAAAGAAAACAATGGATTTAATCAAGAAAGGTGAAGACAGTGTTGTTGGGTCTTCTAAAGGAATCATATCAAAAACTATTTCCTACGACCCTACTAAAGTTAAAAATAAAAAAGAGCTTGAAGAAATTGAGAGAGCTCGTAATTTATTGAGAGCTGGTAGGGATAGAAGTCGTAGTAGTTCTAAATTCAGGGAACTTTATGAGGATAGAAAAGCAAACTTAAATGATACCATAAATATGAAAGCGGCAGGCAGAAACAACATAAAATGGGAGAGAAAAGATGCAGTCGAGCAGTCAAAAATTAATAATCCTAGACGAGTAAGAGAGTCTATTGCTAAACACGAGGCTAAAGCTGCTGAACTGAGAGCTAAGAAGGAGGCTGGGATACGACTAAAGAAAAATCTGAAACGTGGAGGTATTGGAGCTTTAGCTGTAGGTGGTGCTGTGGCTGCTGGAATAGGAGCTAAGAAGTTGATGGATAATAAGAAAGCTGAAAAGGAGAAAGAGAAAGCTTATTCTAAGGTTGAACAGAAAGAATTTGGAAAAGTAAAGGCGGCAAACAAAGCAGCTAAAAAAGCTTGGGAAAAATTAAATCAACACACTGTTCTTGTAGGGCCACCAACCGTACATCAATTTAGAAAAATAAATGCATCTGGCCTTACTTTAACAAAACATGAACTGAAAGGAAAAATTGGAGCCCCAATAAGGAATCATGAGGGAAAACAGGTTGCTGAGATAAATTTAAGACCAGATAAGCCAGTAAATCATTCTATAAATACTAAGGGAATCAATAAGTATCTCCGGAGAGATATATCTTATAGCCCTAAATCTATAATGAAAACTTTTAAGGATGATCCTAAAAGAGGCGAATTTACTAGAGTGAGATGGGATTTAGTAGAGTAAACACAGATAGAGAGTGCAACTAAACTTATTAATAAAAAATAAATTTCTGCTTTCAATAAATAAAAAAAAGAGACTAGTATTAAAACTAATCTCTTTTTTATTTTATCGTTTCCCTATTATTTCAAATCCATTCTGTTTATCTGCAGTCAAGTAAACAGGCTTCATTAAATAGTAAAGCTCTAGATCCGTAGCTTTCGCCTTTTTCTGATATCCAAGACGCTGATACAAATCATTCAAAGTATCTTTTATACTTTTCTTTGAATATCTCTTACCAACTTCAAAAGTTTTATAGATTTCATTCACCACACCATCTTGAATTTCTCCATTAGATATAGTTTCTCTCCAAGCTTTTTTGATTTTTGCTTCCTCACAACCCTTGGCTTTAATGATATCTGGGCCTACAATCCGATAATAATCTTTGTACTTGCCTGGAATCAATTCTAAGAAATTATCAAAATTTTCTTTGCTAGTAGCCTCTGAATATTCGATAAGAAATTTAATCTTATCGTTGGTTCGTTTTACCTGATTAAATTCTTCTATCTTTTGATTAACTTCATCTTCTATACTATTCATTCCTTCTAATTGAGTGGAAGAAAATACAGTAAATCTATCCGCATAGTCTTCTTGTTGCAACTCAAAAGCCCTCTCTTCTGTTATCAAAACTAACTTATTGAATACAGGATTAAGTTTAATTACTACACCAGTCTTCTGATTTATAATTCTTGTAACAGCCACATAATCATATCTATAATGAGAAACTTTAGAATCTCTTTGGTATTTCTCTGCCAGATCCCACTTATTTTCATCGGCCACCTGTATATAAGAACTCAACAGGCTCTCAGATTTTTTAATTTTCCCCTCTAGATATTCATCAAAATATTTCTTTTCTAGTTTATGTTTTTCAGTTGTAGTCTTGACATACATAAGTGCTGTATTCTTCCAGGGATTTTTATCTAACCTTTGTCTGCCTAGTATTTGTTCTAGGTCCATACTGATATCAACTGCTAGACATTCTATATTAGAATCTGAGAATACAAAAGTTCTAGCACAAGTGGAATAGAAATCAGCCCCTAAGTATACAGTTCTAGTACAAAAAGTGAACATCTTATGAGGCTCGCCTATTAAAGGAATCTTACCTATTACATTATCATTTTTTCTAAAAGTAACAGACTCTGAACATTCCTTTTTAAGAACATCATTAAATGCTCTTTTTAAATCCTCATTATTTTTGGTAGTTTGTGCACATATTACATTACACTCATCTAGGTGTAACCTATTAGTTCGTATAGCCTGACAAATACCAGATACCGAATTGAGGAACAAAACAGCTTCCCTCGACTCTATAAATTTACCAGTTTCCGAGTCTATTCTAGTATCAAATTTGCCATCTTTATAATTCTGAATTACTCCATTTACAGCTTGATTGAGAGATGAGGTTATAAATCGAATTTCTAATTTCGGCTTCTTAACACGACCCGGATCCTCTTTTTCCCAGTTAAGCTCATAATATGGAAGATCCTTAAATTCATCTAACTTTTCTAGATATTTATCAATCATTGGTGTAGCACTGACATAACATACCTTTTGAATACCCTTAAGATTATCTAAAAGTTCAATCTCAGTGTCAGATTTAAAACGTGAATCAATCATTATGGATTGAAATTCGTCAACCACCACCTGAAACTCTTTAAGTCTATTTTCAAAACTTCCTAAATGATCTTCTTCATCATCATAAAAATGTTCCAAAGCATCCCTTACGTGTCTGAAAGAGTCATATGTTACTAGAATTTTAAAAGGTTTATCTTTACCATATTTCTTCTCCCAATCTCTTATAGCATTTCTTAGATCTTTCTTAAGAAGATCTAGATTCTTAACTGTCTCTTTGTTCCCTGCATCTGTTTTCTTTGCTCTTTCTTTAATAGATTTAATATCATCCTTATTAAGATCAAGTTCATAGTCAACGGAAACCTCTAACTCATTCTTGATATAATAAACATCATTTGTGTGCTGATCTTCTTTATTTTCAAGAAGAAATTTTCTAGGGGATACCAGAATTAATGGCTGTTTATTTTTGATACAATATTCAGTATAACCACATCCCGTTACTTTTTTATTTAGAATATGAGGAAAACTATAATTTTCCAATTCATAATTCCATGCTCTTTCTTTTGTAATAGAATTAATTTCCCCTATATACCTAATTCCTTTAGGTACAATAATCTCATGTTTTTCCATCATTAATAAAGTTAAATTATATTAAAACAAATGAAAGCCTTGTCTTCCAGACACAGTCTTTCACAAAATCCGCTACGCGTATTTTAAACGTTAGCTCTCATTATTCTTTCTCTAATCTAGTAGAGAACTGCTTAATCTTATTCATAAGGAATTAAAGCTTTCACAACAGAGTTTTGTTAATTTACGTCTAATAAATATTTATCCCTAATATGACTTTTAAAATAAAAAAATAACAAATTAATAAAAATCAATATTAGGGTTTTCTTCAATTAAAAGTGAAACGTTAATTGAAGAGAGGTTAAGGGTTCGACAAAGTCTGACCAAAATTATGAGTGTTAACGAATAATTTCTGGACAACTTTGGAGTGGCCATGGGAAGGCTTAACCTCATCTTATCTACATTATGCGTAAGCGAATATAATGTTATAGCTTTTGTTATAGCCTTTATTGAATTAAAAATAAAAGCCTGTTGTGAACGCAGTTCTCAACTAAGGCAGAAAATAGGGCTAGCTATAAACGCTAAACCCTATTTTAAAATAATATTTTTTATCTCAATTATTTTATTGTTAGTATCTATTAGAGCAATTTTTCTAGCTGCTTTTAATATATAATATATAGCCATTTGTTTTGAATTAAGTTTTGGTTTATATTCAATCAAGGAGTTCCATTCATTGATCAAAAGGTTAACTTCTGCTGGATTGTCTATTATAGCTCTAAAATCAACAGTACTCATTTCATTTACTCTCTTTTCTAATTCTTCCCAATTCATATCTTTATAGTTTTAATAACAATAAAGAAGAGAGTTCTAGCTCTTCTATATACGTAAACTTTTAAGTTCGGGGATTTTAATACTAGGATTTTTGAAGATGGCTATTCTTCTAATAAGTTTTATTACGGATCTATAAACTCTTAGTTTTTTGTCAAATTTATTATAAACTACTAATCTATTCCAATCTTCCACCAGAGATTTTACTTCTTCTGAGTTTAGATTATTATAGACACTTTTATTAGAAATGCGTTTATTTAATTCACTCACTTTCTTTACTAGTTCTTCCCAATTCATATTTTACTTTTTCTAATAAATAATTAACACTTGAGTTTATTTCTTCGTTTACATCCAAATTCTAATCCTACTTCTATAAATTTTTCTAAATTCATATATATAAGGAATTCAACAACAAAAAAAAAGAGAGCGAACTATAAGCCCTCTTTATACTTTAAACTGCCGAGGAAATCCACGGTTAGTTTTAACACGCTTGATATTGCTGCCATTTTTGTTATAAGAATGGCAACGTCGACAAGCATATTAAAATCTTTGTTTGTAATTGTCATATCTTTATCCTTCTCTAATTAAAATAAAATGTAATGAAACTCCTGATATCTTCTAATCCTTCAGGTACATTTCTATTACATATATAAGGCGTTCAGGCGATTTTAGACGGTCAACTTTTTCATGATCCTATCGATAAAAAAAGAGAGACTATAAAAATCTCTCCTTTATTTATCTTTAAATACAACCACTGAATCTGTCGCTATACTATCTATGTATGTTACTCTCAAAGTTGTTTTCCCTTTATACACATCAATAGCAGTAGGTTGTCGTTTATTAACCATTTCTGCTTTCCATTTATAATCATATGAGGTAACTAATACTCCCAATAACATAGAGAATATAGCAATCCCAAATACACTTAGGAAGTTCAGAAAGCTTTCATTAGGGTCTATTGAATTTATGGTCCTAACCCAACATATAAGAACCAAGATTACCGATAAAACTATTGCTACACTCATATGCAAACTTCTTCCAATACTTTAGTTAGTTCATTAGAGTATTCTGTGAATTGAGGAGTATCGAATACCCACTTATCTCTAGGAATTGTCTCATCATATTCAATATCAATTGTCCTATATATTCTACAGGGTTTTGGCTGAAGAACGATAACTCGATTACTTAAGTAAACAGCCTCTTCGATACTATGAGTGACATTGATAATAGTTGGGTCAAGCTCCGATTCATAGAAAATCTTAAGGATAATATTTTGAACTTCTCTTTTCATCTTAATATCCAAAGCTCCCGTTGCCTCATCAAACAATATTATCGGAGAATCACACGCCAAACTTCTTGCTATAGATACACGCTGTAGTTGTCCTCCAGAAAGAGAACTATTCTTGGCATATTTATTGGCGTGTTCTGAGAGTCCCACCAATTCTATTAATTTTAGTGCCCTCTCAACAGCCTCTTCCTTTTTGATACCCCTAATCGTCATAGGTAGCATAACATTCTCTAGCACTGTCATCCATTCATAGTTGGAGTAAGTCTGAAAAACCATTGGAATATGATTATACTCTGAGATATCTTTTCCATAGATTTTAATATCTCCTTGCGGAATCTTCGAAAGTCCTGCGATAGCTCTAAGCAATTGACTTTTTCCACATCCACTTCCTCCCATGATTGAAACAAGCTGGCCTTTTCCAACAAAGTCTGGAATAGTAAGATTAAAATCTTTAAACAGGCTATATTCATTTGGAGTGCCCTCATTAAAAATCTGAGTGAGATGTTCTATTCTTATCACATCTACAGAACCGTCACCTCTATTCTTAGTGGCCGTTTTCTGTACTTCTTCAACGGTATTCTCTCTGTCCATGAAGATATTTACGCTAATATTATCTTTACTCATTGTTTATGATGTTTAAACAGTATTGGATCCATAATTCTGAATAATGAATCCTGAATAATTCCTATAATAACTATAACAAACAAAAGGGCATAAACTTCGGGTATGCGTGATTGTCTGCTAAAAACTCCTATTAAAGCTCCGACTCCACCTTCTTTGTTGATATTCTCAGCAATAGTAACATATGTATAAGATACGGCTACAAGATTCCTTACATCACAATAAACTCTTTCCATGACATAAGGCCAATATACATATCTAAACATATCCCAATTACTCATTCCAATAGTGATAGCAGTTTGTAAATAAATGTTATCCTTTACATTGAGAGGGTTCTGCAGATCAGTTACTCTCTGTGCTACTGCTGGAAGAATATAGATTAGAATACCTACTGCCAAAAATGTAGCTTTCATTTCAAAACCAAGTCCCAACGAAGCTACAAACAAACCTGTAGTAGCCGGTAAAGCCAAAAATCTAAGACCTTCCAACGGTTTTTGAAACATAGCTCTTGGAATAGGATATATTCCAATTATAAAACCAAGGGGAATTGCTATCGCTAATGCTATAATGTATCCAAGTAGGTTTAAAGATACAGTATACCCTATATTCCCAATAAGATTGTGGTTGGCAAACAGACCGGGGATTGAACAAAGCATATCAACCGGATTTGGTAATATTTTATTAGATACCACTCCTGTAATTGCCACCAGATACCACAGGAATAATACACAGATTCCACCTATAATACCGGCTATAGTCATTTCCTTTTTAGATGGAAATCCTCCAAACTTAAATAACTCTTTCATTATGTTTTATATTAAGAAGAAAATGTGCCCGTGAAAGGCACATTTCTTTTAGTCAGCTATTAAGTTAAAATCAGTTCTGCGATATCTCTCATCAGCTCCGACCACACCATCTTCTACTGCGTGTTTAGGACCATTCCCCACAACAATAAAGCGGTTTCTGTCCATCCCATATTCGCTTACAAGATAGTCAACTACTGCCTGTGCTCTTTTCTTAGAAAGGATAACATTAGACTCATAGTTTCCAGTATTGTCTGTATTTCCTTCTACTCTAATACGTGAGTTAGAAAACTGCTGAGCAATGTCAACAAACTCCCTATCAATTATAGTACGAGCATTATTATCAAGTACGTATCCTGCAGTAGGAAAGTTAATAGTTACCTTTTTATTAGAAATAGCTTCAGTAGTTTCCATTTCTTCTGTAGGAGCTGTAAATGACTTAGCCTTAGTGCCAGTTTCATCCTGTTTATTATCAAGATCATTCTCCTCTGAAAGACTCTCAATAATCTCAGTATAAGCTATCTTACTCCAAGAAAGGGGAGATTTACAAAGACCTAAACCTGAGTAAATAATTGACATCTTTTTATAGATGCGTTCCCCAGTCATTCCATTGTAAGTAGAATTAAGACCCATCCAGTTTAATTCATCAGCAAGGGTAGCATAGTTAATCTTTGAAGAGCTAGCCAATGCAAAATCGACATCAGTCTCAAATTCATTAGCAAATACCCTAGCTCCCTCATTAAATGCATCCTTGTTATACTTAATTTCAGAATTAGCCCAAAGTATAGCCTCTACAATCTTTCTGGCAGTTTCTTTGTTATTATCCAGCCATTCTTTTTTAGCTATAAGACCATCTGTAATTAATGAATTAGCTTGAGCCGTGGAAGTAAGGACTTTAGAACCTTTTATAGCCTTTATACAATCTTCATCATCAGGCGCCCATACACATGCTGCATCTACCTGTTTAGCTGTAAAGGCATCGCGTGCTTCAAGACCAGATCCCACTCTTACCATCTTAATATCGCTCTGAGAAAGTCCAGATGTCTCAAGAGTATTAATCAAGAGAGTATGAGATGCAGTTCCCTCAGCAAAAGCCACTTTCTTGCCTTTCAAATCGGCTACTGTAGAAATTGTATTATTAGCAACTAAGGCATCGGCACCAGCACTA
>Ga0247611_10000979_pt1 | contig 53613 bp, 49 predicted proteins | sample 177DNAGHGhighgp2_FD_192422 | JGI IMG/M metagenome (GOLD analysis project Ga0247611, IMG submission 192422) | Sheep rumen microbial communities from Palmerston North, Manawatu-Wanganui, New Zealand - 1770 DNA GHGhigh gp2 | ecosystem: Host-associated > Mammals > Digestive system > Stomach > Rumen... | reverse complement strand
AGAATGAATCATATATAGAATTATTAAGATTAGATAATGAGTATAGAGTAAAATCATATTTAATATGTAATAGTAAAAGTGATTCAATCTATACATTTATAGATGACTTAACTAAAGAAGAAGAAAGAAATCGAGAGCCAAGTACAACAACAGCTAATGTTGAAACTACTACAACAACAACTACAACAACAGGAACAACTAAACAAACTACAACAAATAAGACTACAAAGAAAACAACAACTAAGAAGACAACTACTAAAAAGACAACTAAGAAAGTTACAACAACAGGAACTACTAGAATAATTACAAGAAAAGTTACAGTTCCAATTGTTATTACAACTTCTGCTGATAAGTGGAGTGTAGGTTTTGAATGCGGTATGTATGGAACTTCAAATGGCTATACAAATTTCTCTAAGAAAGTTGAAAAGGGAAAATCGTTTGTAATGCCATCTATTAAAGAGAATAGTGAACATAAATTCTTATATTGGAGACTTCAAAAGGATGGCAAGTTCGTAGGAGAATATTATCCTGGTGATGAAGTAACTCCAAATGGAAATATGACATTCAGAGCATTTTATTCATAAGAATGGATAATTATATATCCATTCTTTTTTAATATATGGTATAATTACCGTAGGGTGGTTATGATGAAGAAAATAGGCAACATATTTAATAAAATGAATGATGAAAAGTTTAATCTTATTGATATGATATTTGTTATAATTATATTTTCTTTACTATCAATAATCGGAACAACTTTATTTCAAAAATATAATAAGAATAATAAACAATCTAATTCTATAGAAGATGTATATAATCAAATAGTAAATGGGTATTATCAAGATGTTAATAAAGAAGAATTAGCTAATTCAGCTATTGATGGAATGATGAAATATTTAGACGAAAATTATTCTGTTTATATGGATGAAAATAAAACTAATATTTTAAATAATGAATTAGATGGAACTTATAAAGGTATAGGTGTAGTAGTACAAAAGAAGGATGAAAAGATTACTATCTATAATGTATTTAAGAATTCACCAGCAGACCAAGCGGGATTAAAAGTTGATGATCAAATAGTTAAGATAGATGATTTAGAAGTTACTGATAATTTGGAAGAAGTAGTTTCTTATATTAAAGATCATAAAGATTTAGCTATAGTAGTTAAAAGACATGGTGATGATGTATTAATCAATGTAAGTACAACTGATATAGATAATCCAGTAGTAAGTACTAAGTTATTAACAAATGAAGATAAGAAATATGGTTATATTTATTTAAAATCATTTACATCTGCATCTTTCACACAATTTAAGAATTCATTAGAAGAATTAGAAAAAGATAATATAAGTGGATTAATAATAGATTTAAGAAGTAATCGTGGTGGATATATAGAACAAGCAACTAATATAGCAGAGCTATTCTTAAAGAAGGGTAAACTAATATATTCATATAAAGAAAAAGATAAAGAAGAGAAGATTACTTCAAGTACAGATGAAAGTAGAGTTTATCCTATAGTAGTATTAGTAAATGGTTCAACTGCTTCATCAGCTGAGTTATTAGCCTTAGCTTTAAAAGAATCATATGGAGCTATTACCGTAGGAACTAATACATATGGTAAGGGTAAGATACAAGAAGTATCAAAGGTAAATGATTCTTCAAGCATAAAATATACTACAGGTCTATGGTATTCTCCTAATCATAATAATATAGATACAGTTGGTATTAAACCATCTGTTACAGTAGAATTATCTGATAAGTATATTAAAGAACCAACTGATAAAAATGATAATCAATTAGCTAAAGCATTAGAATTAATTATTAAATTAGATAAATAAAAAGATGTAGATTTAACCTACATCTTTTATCTTATCAATATTTATTTTTTCAAATACTATATGAGATACATCTTTACCACATCCAGGACATGTTCCATTTGAACCAGCAAGTGGTGAATTACAGTAAGGACAAGTTAAAGTTTTATTCTTATCTTCAGTCATGTTTTCATGAGTATCTGTACCACCAAAGGCAATAGCTTTAATTGAAGGACCATGCTCTTTATAATCTTTAATATTTTGTTCAATATTAACTTCTTTATTACTATTTATTTGTACATCTTTATCTAAATCATCTATTTCATAAATATCTAATTGATTATTATCATCTTCTAGATCTACAAATTCATTATTATCTCTTGCAAGAATTTCAGTCATATCTAATTTCTTATATTCTGTATTTTCATCATCTTCAACATATTCATCGTCATTAGTAGTATATACTAATGAATCTATCATTTGATTATACTTACTTTTAACATCTTTAGTCTTTTTATATGGTACTACTTTTCTACCATCTTCTACATAGTTATCATCAGTTATAACTTTTAATTCATTCTCTAATTTATCTATATCTTTACCAAATTTTAAATAATTAAATTCTATCTTTTTATTTCTATTTTGTAAATTTGAAAAAGCTATATAAGGTATTATTACATATGGGAATAATACAGCTAAATATCTCATCCATTCTTTACAAGAATATTCCTTAGCTAAATTATAAGGAGCAAGTATTAAAGTAAATACATTTAAGATAGGAATAAAGAATAGAATAAATGGTAAATCAATTATCTTAAAGTATAAATACATATTATAGAATGGTATAAATGCATACCAAGGTTTCTTTCCTTCTTTCTTTAAAATAAAGTAGAAAGATATAAGAAATATAATTGTATAAATTATTAAGAAGGGTAAGAGTTTCATAAATATATCATGGAAGTAAGCATGTATTGTTCCAAGGTTTATTTCACCATCATATATTTGTTTAACTATTTCTTTAAACTGTTCCATCTTACCACCTCTATTCTATATATATTTTATATTAATTAATAAAAAAAATCTATATATATGAATATATAGACTAAAAAGTAATATTTCCAGATTGTTCTGTAGGCATTGAAGAAGTTGTAGCTTCTTGAGTTCCTCCAGGTTCTTGATTCATTACTATAGATGCACCAGGATTTTCTTCTACTACAGGAATATTAAATACTACTGGTTCTTCTGATAATACTATTTTTTTATTTGTTTTAAGACTTTTCTTTTTTTCTTCACCATCATTTTGAGGTTGTTCATTATTAACTATTGGTTGTTCATTTATCATGATTTCCCTCCTAATAATAAGATAACATATTACAATTTTTATTGATATTAAAAGGCTTAAAAATAACAATCATTTTACATAATTAAGATATTGTTTAGTAGTAGTATAAATGTTATAATTTATATAATAGGGAATGGTAGTATGATAATAGCAATTTTACAAAACAATCTTATATTACGTAGACATATATCATATTCAGATGGAAGTAACTATATTATCCATGATACTAAAGGTAATGTATTAGGTAATATAGTCTTTAAAGATTCTAAGTGTACTTTCTATACTAATACTAATATATCAATTACTACTCCTTCAGGTGAAGTAGTTAATGAATTAGAAGTTAAAGAATATAGTGTATTAAATTTATCTAATACTATTACTAAAGAAATAGTACAATTATATTTCTATTTATCATATGTACCTAATACAACTGAACTTGAAGTTAAAAAGAATGTTATTACAGTTGGTAAATCAGAATCTAATGATTTAGTTTATTCTTCACAATATATGAAGAATAATCAATATAAATTAACTTATCAAAATGATTCATGGTATTTAGAGACTATTGATGGTTTCGTATATGTTAATGATAAACTTGTTAAAAGAAAAAGAGTTAACCATGGTGATATTATCTTTGTTGCTGGTTTAAAAGTAGTACCAATAGGTAGTACTATAGTTATATCTAATTTATTAGCTGGTACAAAGTTAACTCCTTCATCATCGGCTTTTGAAACAAAGAAGAGAATAGTTAAAGAAGTTAATAAAGATGCACTTATAAAAGAAGGAGAAGAGGAAGTATTTAAGGAAGAAGATGAATTCTTAAGATCACCAAGATTCAGAACTCAAAATACTACTGAATCAATATCATTAGTACCACCTCCTCAAACAGAAGAAGGTAGAACTCCACCACCAATATTAACTGTTGGTCCACAAATGACTATGATGGTTACATCAGTATTTACTATGTCTCAAACAATTATGTCAGCAGCAGCTAATAATACTGATTTTAAAACAATACTACCAAGTATAGGTTTATCTTTATTTACTATGATCTCATCATTACTATGGCCATTCCTAACTAGAAGATATACTAAGTATGAGATGAGAAAAGAAAAAGCTAGACGAATCAAAAGATATAAGAATTACTTAGAGTATAAAGAACAAGAAATAAATGAAATAGTTGAAGCACAAAAACAAATAATGATTGAAAATAATGTATCATTAGACATGTGCCAACAAATAATATATGGTAGAAAAAGAAATCTATGGGAGAAAACATTAAATGATAATGATTTCTTAACAGTGAGAATTGGTACTGGTTATGTTCCACCTTTATTATCAATAGATTTTAAAGAGGAAGATTATAGTACTGAAGATACAATGTTAACTAAAGAAGTAAAAGCTTTAATTAATAAATATAAATATATACCTGATATGCCATTAGATACATCATTCCTAGAAAATAGAATATCTGCTATAATTGGTAATCCAGGTTTATTAAGAACATTCTTTGAAAGTTTGTTATTACAAATAATGACTTTCCATATTTATAGTGAACTTAAGATAGTAATATTTACTAATGAAAAGAATGAATCTAATTGGGAATACATGAAGTTCTCACCTTATTGTTGGGATAATCAACATCAAATTAGATTTATTGCTTCAACTACTGAAGATAAAAAGAAATTATCTCAATATATAGATTCAGTTATTAAAGGTAGATTAGAAGCTGTAGGTGATAGTGCAGCAGAACCTGGTATTTATAGAAGCTTTGCTCCATATTACCTAATTATTACTGATGATATAGAATCTACAAGAAACTTAGAAGGTATTAAATCTGTATTAAATATGCCTGGTAACTTAGGTTTCTCTATGATAATTAAACATAATAGAATAGCTAACTTACCAAGTCAATGTTCAACATTTATTCATATATCTGAAGAAACATCTGGTTTATTCAAGAGTAATTTAACTGCTAATAATCAAAGTCAATTTAAAGCAGATTTTAATACAAATATAAATGTTGAAGAGTGTGTTAAAGAATTAGCTAATATCTATGTTAATATACCATTAGATAAACATGAACTTCCTAAATCTGTAGGATTCCTAGATATGTATGGTGTAGGTAATGTACAACAATTAAACTCACTAGATAGATGGCATTCTAATAATCCTGTTAATTCCCTTGCAGTACCTGTAGGTATTGATCAACAAGGTCAATTATTTAACATGGATATTCATGAAAAAGCTTATGGACCTCATGGTTTAGTTGCTGGTACAACTGGTTCAGGTAAATCTGAATGGATAATAACTTATATCTTATCTTTATGTGTTAACTTCTCACCAGAAGAAGTACAATTTGTACTTATCGACTATAAAGGTGGAGGTTTAGCTGGTTCATTTGATAATAAAGAAACAGGTATGCATTTACCACATTTAGTAGGTACTATAACAAACTTAGATAAATCTGAAATAAGAAGATCGCTTGCATCATTAGAAGCTGAATCTAAGAGAAGACAACAAATGTTTAATGAAGCAAGAGAAAAACTAAATGATTCATCAATGAATATTTATAAATATCAACAATACTATAGAAAAGGTATGTTAGATGAACCATTATCACATTTATTAATTATTTCAGATGAGTTTGCTGAATTAAAAGCACAAGAACCTGAGTTCCTAGACCAATTAGTATCTATTGCTCGTATTGGACGTTCATTAGGTATTCACTTAATACTTGCAACACAAAAACCTGCAGGTGTAGTAGATGAACAAATGTGGTCTAACTCAAGATTTAAAGTATGTTTAAGAGTTCAAGATAAATCTGATTCTAAAGATATGATTAAATGTGATGATGCTGCTTATTTAAAGCAAACAGGTGCTTTCTACTTACAAGTAGGTATGAATGAATATTTTGCTTTAGGACAATCAGCTTATTCTGGTGGTAAATATCAACCAACTTCAATTGTTAAAAAGAAGATTGATACTTCAGTTGAATTATTAAATGATTTAGGTGAAGTCATTAATGCAGTTGAATATCATCCAACAGTAGAAAATGATCCAAGTATGCAAAAAGTACATGGTGAAGAATTATTAAATATTATTCTTTATGTATCTGATGTTGCTAAGAGTCAAAAATATAAGATTAGACCTTTATGGTTAGATCCTATTCCTGAAACAATATATGTAGATAATTTAAAGAAAAAATATGAATTTAGTAGAGTTCCTTTTGTAATTAATCCAATTATTGGTGAATATGATAATCCATATCAACAAAAACAATCATTATTACAATTGAACTTAAATAATGGTAATACTTACATAACTGGTGTATCTGGTTCAGGTAAGGAACAATTATTACAATCAATGATATATTCAATAATATCTAGTTATACACCTCAAGAAGTTTCATTATACTTAATGGACTTTGGTGCTGAAACATTAGCTATGTTTGAGAATGCTCCTCATGTAGGTGGAGTAGTATATCAAAATAATATAGATTTAATTGAGAATACATTTAGATTTGCTACTAAAGAGTATAAAGATAGAAGAAAGAGATATCGTGAATTTGGTGGTACTTATGAATCATACATTAAGTATAGTGATAAAAAAGACCCAGTCATGGTATTTGTAATAAACAATGTTGATAACTTAAAAGAGTTATTACCAGATCAAATTGATGATATGTTACCTATCTTTAAAGAATGTGCTAAATATGGAATTATATTTGTTATATCATCAGTTGATAAGAATGCAGTTAAAGGTAAAGTACTTGATACATTCAATCAAAAGATATGCTTAAAATTATCTGATGATGATTATTCATTATTCTATGGTAGTAAAGCTAAAGGATTATTTATTAAAGATTATAAAGGTAGAGGTTTATTAGAAATTAATAATACTTGTTATGAATTCCAATCAGCTAAGGTTTATCAAGAAGATAAATTACAACAAATTGTTAAACAAATATGTGATCAATTAGCTGCATACTATAAGATTAAAGCAGCTAGAATTCCTGTAATACCAAGAACATTAACATATGATAATATTGATAAGAATAAATTATCATTAAATAGAATATGTGTTGGTTATGCTAAGAGTACAATCTCTCCAGTATATTTTGATCTACAAAAGAACTTTGGTACATTAATAATTGCACCTAAGAAGTTTGTATTAACTGAATATACTAAAGTATTATATAAAGAGTTAGAATCTGTATCTAATAAAGATGATAAGAGAGTATACTTATTCGACCCTAATGATATGATGAAAGCAGAAAGATATGAACATATTACATATGTTCCTTCTGAAGAGATTGTTAATACATTTAATAACTTATGTATTTATATCAATAATGAATATGATAAATATTCTAAATTAGCTAATAAGGCTGATTATAAGGCTCCAAGAAGAAGCGTTATAGTATTCCATGAATCAGCTGCAATAGTTAAGGTATTAGGTAAAGCATTTGATAACTTTAATAATATAGTAGATAGATCTAGAGAACTTGGTTTATTTGATTTCATATTTGCTGATATGTTAGCAGATTATAAAGATATATCAAGAGAGAAATCTCTACAAAAATTATTCATGGATTCAAATGGTGTATTACTTGCTAATACATATGAGAATCAAATGTATATTGAATTAAATACTAGAGATATTAGAATTAAAGATGCTCTTGCTGATAATATGGGTTATATTGTTGAAAATGGTAAAGGATACTATTCTCAAATACTTCAATATACTGAAGTAGAAGGAGGAGAAGAAGATGAAATATAAAATAGTATGTGAAATATCTTTTCCCGATTTTGAATATGTATTAGATGTTAATATACCATATAATAAAACAGTATATTATGTATGTAAGATGTTAGATAATCTTATTAAAGAAAATATATATCCTAATTATGAACCAAGAGAAGATAGTTTACTTATTAACTCTAAAACAGGTGTTCCACTTGATAAGAATATGTTAATAAGTGAAACTAAGATTAAGAATGGAACTAAGTTGACATACTATTAATGTCAACTTTTTCTATATACAATAATAGATACCATAATAATATGGTATTATATTAATAATAGGAGTGATATGTAATGGGAGTTACACAAAAAGATTATGATTATGATGAAGTAGTAAAATTTACTCAATCTGGTGGTGAATTAGATCAAGCTCTAACATCATTACAAGATAACTTAAGTAAATTATATGATAAGATAAAGGAATGTGAACCTTTATATCATGGTAATGGTTCTAGTAGTTCTATATATGCATGTTATCAAAACTTATATGATAAACTTGGTACAATGGATAAAAAAGATACTATGTGGTTCAATGCTAATGTATGCAGACAATTGATTGATAAGATGTATGATAATGCTAAACGCAATCAAGATAATGATACTTTATATTAGTCGTATTTGCGTGTAATAAAGGTGTAAATAAAAGTGTTTAATATTTACACTTTTTTTATGAAAGAATATAATTAAATTATGATATGGTAAGTATCAGTTGAAAGGAGAACGTTATGAAGGAAGTTGCAAGTTATAATCAAGCAGAAGCAACAGCTGAAAAAGAACCTAAGGTTTTTCAAGAATTTACTTATGATAATGACTCTAATGGTGGAGTATTAAATAAGTTTGAAGAAATCAAAGGTAAAATTCAAGAGATTAAGGGAATTATCCAAGACTTAGGTGGAAATTATAATGACTTAGTTAATAAGTATGAAGCATTTACTAATTATGCTGAAACTATGAAGGGTATTGTTAATGCTATGAATCAAAATGCTGATGCTATTCAATCTAATTATAAAGGTGTAGTTGATACAGCTAAGCAAGCTGTTGAAGAACACATGAAGGTTGACTCTTCATTAATGACAGACTTAGACGAATTAAATCGTTTACTAGGTACTGGAACAAACTAATAATAACGGAAGGAGTGAATAGACATGGATCAATCACAAAAGAAATATGATTACAAAGCAGTAATGGATTATACAAATACTAATGGTACATTAGATAATACACTACAATCATTACAAAAAGCATTAAAGGAACTAAGAACATTAGTTGAAGAATGTGAACCATTATATCATGGTAAAACTCAAAACAGTCCTGTTTATAAACAATATCAATATTTATATGCAAATATAGGTAATGAAAAACAAGGTTTATGGCAACAAGTATATGCAGCAGCTCAATTACAAAACTATATGTATACAAATGCTGAATACGATTATTCACATGATAATGGACAATAATTAATTACATAAATCAAAAGAAATATTTTAAGAAAATAAAAAAACCATTTTAATAAATGGTTTTTATTTTGTCTTAGTGTTTTGAATAATATTATTATCTATCATATATTGATCAAATATTTTATCTATTTCATCATATTCAGTTAAGTCGGTGTAACCAACATTATCATTCAATTTCTCTTTTAAATTATAACTTATTTCTTGTATTTCTTCATAAGACATATCAGGTTTTAAAACATAGTTATAATATGTTTCACCTATATATCTATATATATCATCGTATTGATCTTTTTCGGATTTTACAGCTGTATTATAGTACGAAATATTTTGCATATCCATTAATTCAATTGCTCTTGATGCTGGAATGCTAGTAGGATTAATTTGATCTAAGTATGCAGCAATATTATATACATCTTGATTAACTAATACAGTGAAATCAAAGTTTGGTATTACTTCGATAATAGCTTCTAATTCATTAGTATATAATGGATATCCAAAATCATCGAATGCATATTCATCTTTAAATGGAGTAGAAGTTAAGATTACATCAATAGCTTCTCTTAATCCCATACCATATGCATTATCATTTGTAATAGCAACAATGGTTTTACCATTATCAGCTGTAATAATACCTAAACTTGCCATGTGTCCTGCTTCATGCATAAGTATCATTGAGTCTTCTGATCCAGGTGTTAAATCAATATTTTCATTAATATGTATTGTAATATCTTTTGGATCAAACCATGCTGCCATATCACCATGTTCAGCAATAGATTCATCAGTTTCATATACTATTTGAACTCTTTTTACATTTTCATAGAATAATCTCATATCTATTCCGGGATATGTTTTTATCATAGCATCTGCAAGTCTAATTATTTCATTTTTTATTTCAGGTTTGATACTATCATTTTGATTAACAACTTCTTTTATATCTTCAAGTGTAATATGTTTTTCACCTAAGAATTTATTTAAAGCATATGAATGGTATATATCTATTTCAGTTTCAAATTCACGATACATATCATCTGTTACAGTAGTATATGTTTTAGGAGTGTAGTTAGGTACATATCCGTCATATAGAGGCACTGTATATTCTTCGTTATCTATAGTACTTGCTACTATTGTTGGTGCTGTAGTAGTAGTAAATTCTTCGTTCTTATATGTAACAGGAGTATGTTCTACTAGTTCATTATCTTTATCATAGTCATCAGATACAGATATTACTTGTGTAACTTGAGTATTATCTAATTGACCTTGTTGTTCTAATTCATTAAATAAGAAGTGTGATGCAGCAATAATACTTGTTGCAGCTAATACAGAGGCAGTAAATACAAATCTATTTTTTCTCTTTATTGCTCTTCTATAATAAGCTTTCGAATCTAAATCTTCAGAGAAAATATTAGCTAAACCAATAAAATCTTCTATCTTAGGGTAGTGGAATTTATTATTTTCATCTAACTCTAAGAAGGCGTATCTATTGCGTTCATCCATGAATACTTGGAATCTTTTATTATTATAAATAATGATAGATATTTTTCTATAAGTATGTGTATTCATACTATCACCTAACTTAATTATATTATATTGAATAATATTTAACTATAATTAAAAGTTAAACATTTACAATTATACAATTACTTGATAAAATAATAGATAGAATAGAGGGATTGTTTATGAATGAATATTTAGAAAAAATACATTCAATAATAAGTGATGCTAGAATGTCTGTAAAAGAAGAAAGTGAAAAAGCTTTAAAGAATGTTACAGATGAAATGGAACAAAAGAAGATTAAATTAGCTTCTATTCATTATGAAGTAATGTTATCTGAAATACTATTATATAAAAAGGATATAGAGGAAAGTATTATAGATAAAGCTAAGATGGCTAATAATACTGGAGTTAAAATAGTTATGGATACTGAGCCTGGTGATAACTTGTCTTCTGATTCATATGCATATGAAGGTGAAGTAGATGCATTTGTATCTGATAAAGATCCAATTGTTGTAGAAACTAAATCAGGTAAGAAGATAGTATTAGATGAAGATCCTAAATTCTATATAAGTAAAACTGGTAAGAAGATAGTTCTTGATGAAGATCCTAAATTCAAGAAAGCTAAAACTGGTAATAAGATTAAATTAGATGAAGATCCTTTATCTATTATGACAAAGACTGGTAAAAAGATTATTTTAGATTCAGATCCTGTATCTAATAAAGTAAGATCAAATAAAGTTATAGTATTAAGTGAAGATCCAATCTTTAAATTAACTAAGACAGGTAATAAGTTTGTTCTTGATGAAGAACCTAAGTTTAATACATCTAAAACAGGAAATAAAATTAAACTTGATCAAGATCCAATGAATATAACAATTGAAGCTTAATAAAAAAATAAAAGTTCACATTAAGTGAACTTTTTTATTTTAATAATAATATCCGTTAGCGCGTCTTTCTTCTTCTAGTCTTTGTCTTTCTTCTTCAAGTCTTCTTTGTTCTTCTTCCCATTCAGCTTTATCTCTTTCAGCATTATCATATAAGACATCAGCTTTATAGACTATATTTTGAATAGCACTCCAAATACCTGAATTATTCCAGTAATTATAATTACTAGCTCCACCTATAGAAGAATACATTTCTTCATATACTTTATATATACTAGATTTAGTACCTATACCATGATATAGTTTTTCTAATTCTTTTATACATTTTTGTAATTCTTCTACATTATCTTGTAAGCTATCAAGTGAGTTACTTAAATAGCTACCAGCAGAACAAGCTGACATTACGCCATCAAAGTTATAATGTTTAGCCATTTAATCACTTCCTTAACATTTGTTCTAGTAGTTCTAAATCTCTCATTAGCTTAGCATCTTTACTAGCTAACTTAGATACTGAACTTTTTATATTCTTAGCTACATTTGAAGTAGTATCTATTAAATCATTATTACGTATCATTAATACTTGTTTCATATCATTTAAATATTCATCGTAATCTGTTACAGAACCATAATAATTAGATATTCTATTAATAGCTCTTACTACATCATATGTATCTTCTTGTATATTTCTTTTTAAATGATCAATTCTTCCCAGTAAATCAAATATTTTATTATTTAAATTATCATATTTAAATTCATAAAATGAATCTGGTTCATTGAATCTTGAAGCAGCACCTTCGTGCCAAGATATGCTTCCACGTCTCATACTAACCACCTATTTTAATTATAATAATAATTATTATTCAAGTCCATAAACTAGCATAATTAATCATTTTAAAGTGTAAAATTTATTAAAGCAAATGTAAATATGCGTAAATTATTGTATTATCAGTTTTTAATTAATTTATAAGTTGATATAATTTTTATAATAGAGGTGAAGTAAAATGACAGAAAAAAATGTCGCAACTTATGAACAATCTGAAGCAGTAGCTATAAAAGAACCTACAGTGTTCCAAGAGTTTACATATGATAATGAATCGAATGGTGGTGTTCTTAATCAGTTTACTGAAATAGATGCTAAAATAACTGAAGTAAAAGGATTTATTAATCAATTATCTGATAATTATAAAACAATGGTAGAAAAATATGATGCATTTACTAATTTATCAGAACAAATGGATGCTATAATTACTACAATGAATTCAAGAGCTGATAATGTAGCTAAGTACTTTAATAATATTATTACTTCAGCTGAACAAGCTGTAGAAGAACATGCTAAAACAGATAAGAACTTAATGGATGACTTAGATGTATTACAAGGAATGTTAGCTACAGGTGTTGGTACTGAAGCAGGATTTAAAAATAATGCGTCATTAGAAGCTGCATTTAGGGCTTCTCATAATGGATATTCTCGAGAAGAATTTAATAAATTAAATGATATTCAAAAAGAACAAGTAGCAAAAGAAGCAGCTAAACATGATGATAAAATTAATGCAAATAAAGAAGATTTATCTGGTACAAGTTATGATAATATGAATAAAGGTGATCTTGAAGCTATAGCTGATGATATTATTAAAAAAGGTAACTATGGAAATGGTAAAGATAGATATGCTGAATTAGAGGAACAAGGTTATGATGCTCTAGCTGTTCAAGATATAGTTAACAAAAAGATGAAAGGTGTTTGGGAATCAGGAGATCCAGAATATGCTCAATATGTACAAATAGATGGTGCTAAGAGTGCTGAGGCAGCTCAAAAGATACATGATGCTCAAGTAAGAGGTAGAGAAAGAACTGAAGCAGCTCAAGCATCTGCAGGTGCTTCTACAGGAACTCAAATAACTAGAGATACAGATCCAGTTTCAGCCGCAGGAGCAGCAGAAGCAGGTTATGTTGAAACAAATCCTTCAAAAAGCGCAGCAGAACAAGCTCAAGAAAGAGGTGCAGCGCAAACAGAGTATTATAAAAAGATGCAAGCTCAACAAGAAGCTCATGATAGAGGTGTAGCGCAAACAGAGTATTATAAAAACATGCAAGCTCAACAAAATAAAACAGCTCAAGAAACAAAAGCAAAAGATATATCTCCTGGATATTCAACTGTTATGCCACAAACACCTAGAATGAATGAAGGTACTAATCTTACACAAGCACAAAGTGATGCAATAAAAGCGGGAGTACAAAGAAAATTAGAAGAAAACCGTATGGTACAAGAACAAAAATCTAAAGTGATTTCTGAAGCATATTCAACTACTCCTCCAGTAGCGCCTAGAATGAATGAGGCTTCTGGTCTTACACAAGCACAAATTGATGCAATAAAAGCAGGAGTACAAAGACAATTAGAACAAAACCAAGCGGTTAGATCACAAAAAGGTAATGTAAATTCGGTTGCAGCTTATCCTGGAACTACTAGTCAAGGTGTATTATATGGAGAAGATAAATTAAACTCTGTAGTAAATAACACAGATAATTATGCACAAAAACAAGCAGCAGGTCTTCAAGCTGAGTATGATGCGTTAAATAATGCATTAGGTGGCGGTGGCGGAGCAAATACTGCAAAAGAAGTAGACAGATAATTAATTAAACATGGAGTAATCCATGTTTTTTTAATTGTTTAATTTATAAATAGTAGTTTATTAACAAAAAAATGTTATAATCTTTACACTTAAATAATATGTATTTATACAATAGTGACCATTATTTTGGTATAATTAAGAATAGAATAGTAGGTGGAAATATGGCAGTAACATTTAATGAAACAGCAGCAAAAATGGCAAAAGAAGCATCAGTACAAGAGGGTTTTACTTATGATACAGTAACAGATGGAGGATGTTTAAATAAATTTGATGAAGTAGGAAAGTTAATATCAGATATATCAACTAATATAGAAACAATAGGTGGATTATATACAACATTACAAGGAATGTATAATAAGTTTACTGATTTTAACGATACAATGAATACAAATAAAACAGGATTAAGAAATTCAATAGATGCTATCAAAAAGGGATATGATCAAATGCTTGAAAGTTTAAAGACTCAAGTAGGAGCATTACAACAAAACGATGCAGCATTAATGTCTGATCTTGAAGGAATAGATAAAATGATAAGTAATTCTCAAACACAAGATCAACAATTAGCAGATACAAAAACAAAAAATGATGCAGTAACACCTGGTGATGCACAACAACCAACAAGTACATCTAAAACTGATGAAGAAATAAATCAAGCAGTAGATGATGTAATGAAAGGTAAATATGGTACAGGTGAAGATAGAAAGAAAGCTCTAAAAGAAGCAGGATTTGATCCAGCAGAAGTACAAAAGAGAGTTAATGAAAGAATAAATGGTGGAGGATCATCAACACCATCTACAGGTGGTTCATCTAACCATGATGGAAGATCTGATGCACCAAAAGGTGGAACAGAAGAAGCAGGTTATGTTCCTAAAGGAGCTGATGAACATCCTGGAACAGGAGAAGGAACTGTATTAAATAGTATTAATGGTAGAATCCAAGGTCCAAGTGGAGAAGAAACTTACTATAATAAAGATATGAATAATATTGTAGCACAATCTCAACCTGGTGGATGGATTTATAATGAAGCTAAAGCACATGGTAATGAAGGAAACTTATCATCTAATTATTGGGTAAGAGAAGATGGATGTAAGATGATGGGTGACTATATCATGGTAGCAGCTGATTTGAATGTACATCCAAGAGGAAGTATAGTTCAAACAAGTTTAGGCCCTGGTATTGTTGTTGATACAGGAGCCTTTGCTAAAACAAATCATAATCAATTAGATATAGCTACAACATGGTAATTTCCAAATAATAAGGAGGTTTTAACATGGCAGTATTCTTTAATGAATCAATAGCTAAAAGACAAAAAGAAGCAGATGTCTTCAGTAACTTTGCTTATGATACTACTACTGATGATGGATGTTTAAATAAGTTTTCTGAAATAAGTGATCTTATTACAAATATATTAGGTAATGTAGATACTATAAGTAATAAATATGGTGAATTACAAAAAATGTATAATAAATTTACTGATTATAATGAAGTAATGAATACAAATAAAACAAATTTAATGACATCTATAAATGACATAGCTAAAGCCTATAAAAACTTATTAGGCAATTTAGCTCAACAAGTAAAATCATTACAAGCAAATGACTCAGAATTAATGAGAGATTTACTTGCAGTAGATAAATTATTAAAAGCACAATCTACTCAATCAATTAATAATATTAAAAAGGCTGGTAATGATCATAATCCTAATACATCAAATGGATATGATGAAGCAGGATTTAGAAAAACTAAGACTAATACTATACCAGATGATGTTAATCAATCTGGTATAACTAAGAATAACTTACCTTATGATATTAATTGGAATGATGGTTCTAATCAACAAGCATTACATCAAAAGTGGTCTGATAATGGTAAACCTAGTCAAAATGGAATAGCTACTATAAATGGTAGATATGTAGTTGCAGTATCACCTAAGTTTGGTGTAGCAGGTGACATTATAAATGTTAATCTTAAAAATGGAACTACTATACCATGTGTAATAGGAGATGTTAAAGGAACAGATGCTAAATCAGACTATGGTCATATATTTGGTGATGGTACAGTAGATGTAATTGAATGGTGTGCTGTTGCTGGAGCAGATAATGTGAATATTGATGAATGGAAAGGTATAGATGTAGAATCTATTTCTAATCTAGGAACTATGTTATAAGAATATCTTAAAGATATTCTTTTTTATTTGCTTAAATAATAAATAAATGTTAATATATAGGCAATTGAAAGGGGTATATATATGTATCATGCATATAATGTTATTAAATTTTTAAACAATGATGATTATGCCAATAGTACTATTATTGATGATATTAGATTAACAGTATCTCAATATAAGAATGGTACTGATAATGATGCTATGATTAAATTCTTAACTGCATTTGATGCATATAATAAAAGAGCAGCATTACAATGTGCTCAATTTGCTATCATTTTAATGACAGATGGTTATCCAAAAGAATTTAAAGATTTAATATCTTATTATAATTTACCTTTTAGATTCTCTAAGAATCCTCAAGCAGATAAAGAAGTACTTAAGTGTATGATGGGTGCAGAAGATATAGATCTAATGGGTACTATATTATTCTTATTACAAGAAACTAACTGTGCATATTTATTATATGATCAAGAATTCTTAACTAGATTAGATGCATTTATAAATGGTAGAGGAATAACATTTGAAGATATGAGTACTAGTGATAAAACAAGTTGGCATTATAGAATACCTCAAGATCAAAATCAAATAATATATGAATATAATATGGCATTAGCTAATAATAATATTCAAGGTACTAATAAAAGTGTAAGTAATTATGGTGAATTAATGTTTAATGAGTATATTAGACAAGTATTTGCTGATAAACAAGTAATATGGGTATCTAGAGATGTAGCAGATGGATTTGGATATGAATTTGTTGTATATGATAATACAATAAATAGAGTATCATTATATACTGTTAAGAGTACTACAAGTGAAGATTATTTCTATGAAACATCATTAAATGAACAAGAATCAAGATTATGTAATGAAACAAGAAATGATCCTAATACAGATTATCATATAATAAGAATCTTATTAGGTGATAATATTAAGATGGTGGATATAAATGATAAAGCTGAATCTGCTAATAGTTTATATCAATCACCTAGTAGTTATAAAGTATTAAGAAAAGCCAATGGAATATTAAATAAATATTTAACTATTGAAAATTAATTGTTTATTGACAAAAAAATATTAGATTATTAATATATTTAATTAGTGGTTATATGATATGAGTCGTATAACCATCTTTTTTTGTTATACGATTTATTTTGTATAACTATTTAGAAAGGAGGTTATTATGCTAGATAATTACTATTATGAAATAAAACATAAATTGATAAAAAATAATGTTACTAGAGCTGTAAAACAATATTCAATTAATATAAGTGATTTAAGCACTTACTACGAAGTTGGTAGATTATTAAGTGCAGCTGGTAAGCACTATGGTGAAGGTATTATTAGAGAGTATTCATTTAAGTTATCAAATGATTTAAATAAGAACTATAATGTATCAAGTCTTAAAAGAATGAGACAATTTTATTTAATGATTGAAAAAGGTGCCCGAGTCGGGCACCATTTGACTTGGAGTCATTATAGAGAATTGATTCCAATTAAGGACATTAATAAAATTAATTATTATATTAAGCTAGTAGAAGATAATAATCTATCAATCAGGGAGTTAAGAGCACGCATTAAATCAAATGACTATGAAAGACTTCCAGACACGGTCAAAAACAAACTTGTTATTCATGAAGAACCTAGTGTAATAGATTTAGTTAAGAATCCTTAATTACTATTCCATATTAAATATTAGTACGAGTAAAAAGAAAAGTCTTAGGGGACTTTTGATAGGGATGCCGAAAGACAACTGGATGTTGTATAATTAAGATAGGTGATACTTATGAATATAAAGACTTTAAAAATTATATTAGATATATTAGTAATTGTATTAGTTTTTATATCAATATGGCGAGTAAAACTAAATACAACTCTTCATATGAATATAAAAGATTTAATTAAAAATAAGAAGAGATTAGTATTTGCTATCATTTATTCTATTTTAGTTATATCTGCTATAATCCTATTCTTATTTGTTAATACTAAAATGTATAATCAATATGGATTCAAGAGTATAGAATCAGCTGAAAAGTTTATAGATGTTAAACAAATAGAATTACTATATTCAAATGATAATACTAAAGTATATTTAGAATCAAAAGTGAATGATTATAATAAAACAATAAGATGTATTAATGAATATAAATATAGAAATAATAAATGGTATATCAATAGTGATATTAATAAAACACACATGTATAAAACGCTAGATAAACTTAGAGAAGATTCTATTTGGCCATATTATTATTTAAATATTTATAAATATGAGATTGATTATAAGATGATTGTATATATGGAATGTGAAGAAAAATATCCTGATGCATGTGATAATCTAGTTATAACTGATTCAATGAATAATACTTTTGAATTTAAAGATAAGAATTATGATTATAAAATACTTGAAGGATACAATTCGGATTATTATTATACACATGATAATAAGAATTATGGTTTAGATTAATAAATAATTCGTACCATGTGTGCAAATATTAACTTGACAACATAATTATTAAATAATACTATAAATGACTAGGTGGTTATGAACGTGTTTTAATAACCATCTTTTTTTGTGGGTGGTTATGCGTTTGTATAACCATTTTTTTTATTTTAGAAAGTAGGTGAAATATGCCAGATAATTACTATAATGAAATTAAATATGTATTAATAAAGAATAATGTCACTAGAGCAGTAAAACAATATTCAATAAATAGAAGTGATTTAAATACTTACTATGAAGTTGGTAGATTATTAAGTGAAGCAGGTAAACACTATGGAGATAATATAATAGGTGAATACTCTAATAAATTGTCTAAAGAGTTTGGAAAAGGGTATTCATTTACTGCATTAACAAGAATGAAAAAGTTTTATGAAATATTTAGTGATGAAAAACTTGCACCAGTGGTGCAACATTTAACATGGAGTCATTGTGTTCTGTTATTACCATTAAAAGATGTTGATAAAATCTTATATTATGCTATTAAAGTACATGAGAAATCACTATCAAAAAGGCAATTATATGATTGTATAAAAAATAATGAATATGAAAGATTACCTGATAGAACTAAGAACCAACTCATCACCCACGAAGAACCCACAGCAATCGACTTAGTCAAAGACCCAATCATCATCAAACACGATCCCAACAAACAAATACAATCAGAAGAAGAACTCCACCAAACAATCCTCGAATACCTAGAAGACTTCCTAAACGAACTTGGTGATGACTTCACATTCAAAGCAAGTGAATATCGTATAACCATAGGGGATAGATATAACTACATAGATCTACTTCTATACAACATCAAATATAGATGCTATGTAGTAGTAGAACTTAAAGTAACAGAACTTAAAGCAGAACATATGGGACAAATAAAAAAATACATGGGTTATATAGATACGCATAAAAAGAGTATAGATGATAATAAAACAGTTGGTATTATTATTTGTAAAAGAAATAATCAGTACGTAATAGACTATTGTAGTGATCCAAGAATTACATCAAGAGAGTATATATTAATATAATAAAATAACTAGTATTACTACTAGTTATTTTTTATTCTTATTTAAGAAAGATAAGTCTTCTGTTTGAAATACATCAAATAAAGTCATTTGAATATATGGATTTCTAGTCATTTGAGTATATTCTTCAAATGCTTGTTTTTTATCTTCTTCATCTTTAGCTTTTATTAATGCTTCTTTATATTCTTTTAAAGCTTTTGTTATTGTATCAGGTTCTTCAGGATATAAACCTTGAATACTATCTAATGACTCTGATACCATCACTAATTTTTTAATATAAGGTAAACTCTTATTAGCTTTTATATATAAATAATTAATAAGCATATTTCTTAATTGAGTATAATTAGATATTTGTTCTTCAAATAAATGTTTATTATTATAATAATTACTTTTAGTATCTTTACCTAATATAGAAGAACTATTAAACATTTTCATTTTTTGTAGATTACTTAAGTTTTCTAATATAGAATAAACTAATCTTAATATTCTATCTTTATTAACTGACTCTAATGAATTACCTTTATAGTAATTATAGTTTCTTTCTTCAGATATTTCTCTAAATGAATCAACTAATCTTTGAGTCTTATCTGATTCTTCAAATACTTCTACAGGTTTAAATATCTTTATTCCTTTAGAATAAGGATATTTACCTAAGTAATATTGATTACCTAATTTTATTTTAGGATTTGCTTCTTGCAAAGATTCTCTAAAGGATGTACCTAGTTCAATGGATGCTAAATCTATATCAGATATATCTTTACTATTTTTTATATATTTTCCTTTATAAGGAAGATATATAGCAGTAGATTCTACTTCATCACCATTAAGTAGATAATAATTATCATTTTTATTTGCCATTTTCTTTAATTCCCTTTCGATTAATTTTATTATATTAAAAGAAAATATGGTAGTCAAATATAATATAAATGGTATAATTATAATAGGTGAGAGTATGAATAATGGGGTAGATGATAAACTATTAATGTTAAGAGATATAGAAGTAAAGGAAGCACATTTTAATTTTTGGACTTTAGTATTTCCTTTAATATTTGCTATACCTTTTTCTTGTATAGGTTTTGGTATACCTATACTAAATATTACTGGTGCTTATCAATTTTATGAATCTTTTAATATGGACTTTATTTTATTTTGTATACCATTTGCTTTAATAGGTTTTGTTACATTATTAATTCCTTTAATAGTTATATATAGAAGAATTGTATTAAACTTAAAAGGTGAATATACATATGGTGTAGTAGAAGGATATGTAGATGATACTTTTGTATTAAATGGTAGACCAGGACAAGTTGCTAGAATAAGAGTAGAAACTGATACTGGTCCTAGAATAATTAGATATCAATTAGGTACTATTAATAGACCATATGAAATTGGTAGTGAAGTAAGATTAAAAAGATATAGAAATTATTATTTAATATTAAATAATTAAAATTATATAAATATAAAGAGATTAATATCTCTTTTTTATATGTATTAATATATTAATATCTTTACCATATATATTTATTAAAACATTATATGATAATGCTAATGGTAAATTTAAATAATATTTGTTATTACTTATATTTTTTGTTTGACATACAATAATATCAGTATTATATTTAATTACATTGAAGCAATTTATGCGTAAATGTTAGCCGCTCTTGGATGGTGCGGGATATAAAATATTCCAGAAGAGAAATGTTAGTCGCTCCCGGATGGTGCGAGCTATAAATTATTCCGGATGAAAATTATTTTTGAAATCTCCACCAGCTGGAGGTTTCTTTTTTTATTTAAATAATTAGTTTTATATGAATATATATCTTCTTTTATTTGCTACATTTATATTTATGTGATAGAATTTATCTACCACTTGGGCATATATAAACATATTCGAAGGCGCAGGTGAAAAAAGAATATGATATGTCAATTTGCATAGGCGTCGACCCGACTTGAGCAATACACACCATTACGTGAACGGGGGTCCTGCGTGGGGGCTTATGCAGTTCCTAATAATATAATAGGAAGTATTACTTAGTGATTCGAACGATTGAGTAGAATTCGGTAATGGAGTAATATAATATCTATGGAAGATAATAAGAGATAATGTTGGTGGTCATTAGATTCTAAAGGTAATTATATTAAGAAGTACCTAATGGGCATTTTGCCTGTTAAGGGCTTCTTTTTTTATTTTAAAAGTGTCGAATTTGTGATCTTAAAAAATGGCAGACAGTGTCTGCTAAATTCTAATTATGTCGAATTCGCCATAATTAAAAATAGTTGAATAATTATTTAGTCTATTGTATTATGAACTTGTACGATTGCTTGCCACGTGTTGATACGACAATTTGGTCGACTAGGGTGTAGTTCTTCTAGGGCAAGAAGAAGACTATGCATGCATGCGAGGATAACGAAATATTTTTTTCGTTGTCCTCTTTTTTTTATTTTTAAAAGTAATTGTACAGGAAAGGAGGTGAAACATGCAAGATAATTACTATAATGAAATAAAACATACATTAATAAAGAATAATGTCACTAGAACAGTAAAACAATATTCAATTAATAGAAGTGATTTAAACACTTACTATGAGGTAGGCAGATTATTAAGTGAAGCTGGTAAACACTATGGTGAAGGAATTATTAAAGAATACTCTAAAAGGTTAACTAATGAATTTGGTAAAGGATATACTTTTACAGCATTAACAAGAACGAGAAAGTTTTATTTGCTAATTGAAAAACTTGCGACAGTGTCGCAACAATTGACATATGGTCATTATATTGAATTATTACCTTACGAAGATATTAATAAAGTTAAGTATTATATTAAGCTAGTAGAAGATAATAATCTATCAATCAGGGAGTTAAGAGCACGCATTAAATCAAATTACTATGAAAGACTTCCAGACACGGTCAAAAACAAACTTGTTGTTCATGAAGAACCTAGTGTAATAGATTTAGTTAAGAATCCTATTATAATAAAAGATAATAATAAATATAATGTATTCTCAGAGAGATTATTACAAAAACTAATTATGGAAGATATAGAAAACTTCCTAGAAGAATTAGGAAATGGATTCACATTTATTAAATCTGAATATCCAATTAAAATAGATAATAGATACAATTACATAGATATCCTTCTATATAACATTAAATATAGATGCTATGTAGTAGTAGAACTTAAAATAACTGAATTAAAGAAAGAACATGTTGGTCAAATACAAATATACATGAACTATATAGATAAGATTATTAAAACTATATATGATAATAAAACAGTAGGAATAATTATATGTAAAAGAAATAATCAATATGTAATAGACTACTGTAGTGATCCAAGAATAACATCAAGAGAATATATTATATTATAATCATAATAGAGTTGTAATAATGAAGAATAAAAGATTAATTAATTTGTTATATCTGATTGGTTAAGAAACAGAAATACAATTGAGTTCCTAGGTATCTGGGAAGAATTACATAATCAAAATTTTAATTATATCGAATTCGATATAATTAAAAGTAAATCAGGATTAAATAATTTTATTATCAGCGTCAAAGAATGGGTCGAGAAAACTAACGCCATAGGAATAATCTCTAAGGCTGGCCGCTATGGTGGAACATACGCACACAAAGATATCGCATTCGAGTTTGGTATGTGGATAAGCCCTAAGTTCAAACTTTTATTAATCAAAGAATTTGAAAGACTAAAAAAACAAGAACAACATCAATTAGAGTGGAATGCTAAAAGAGAACTATCCAAGATTAATTATAAGATTCATACAAGCTCTATATCACACAATCTAATACCAAATAAACTAAATAAAAACCAAATCAATAAAATATATGCTGATGAAGCAGATGTACTTAATATGGCCTTATTTGGAATGACAGCTAAAGAGGGGAGTATTACAACAAAACACTTGAAGGTAATATGAGAGATTATGCTTCTATTAATGAACTTATATGTTTATCAAATCTAGAGAGTCTAAATGCTGTTATGATTAATGATGGAATAAAACAGCCTATAAGACTAGAAAGATTAAATGACATAGCTATATCACAAATACAAATACTTAATAAAAATGATATAGACTATCTAGATAATAAACAACTAGAACTATTAAAAACAAACAAATCACTAACCTCGCCTATCTTCACCAGATAAAAATAAAATAGCTTAATATCTACTAAGTTATTTTTTTATAAAGAATATATTACTATTAGTATTTCCTATTACATTCCCATTAAATAATTTTTGTATTATAACTATAACTATAACTACTAATTAGTCAAGACTGCATTCCGTCAAGGTTAATTAGAATAAACAATATAGAAGTTATCTAGGCTTTGTTCTTAGTACTCTATTGTTTTTTTTTTAAGAAAAGTCTATGACTTTTGGTGAGATGTTTAGGATATGGGATATTTTATTAATAGAGTAAATATTATGTTATTAAAAAGAAAGAGAAGTTTATACTTCTCTTTTATTAGGATATAATTTAATTAAGATGATAAGTGATAAAGGAGAGATAAATATGACTATACAATTAGAGGATTATATGCCATTTATAGATTTTAAGGATTTTAGATATTTATTGTTTCCTAGTCTAGGAAAAGGACCATATATACCAGATTATAAAAATATATTATTATTACAAGAAATGAAATTTATTATTTTATATGAACCTGTTTATAATAATAAAACAATAATAAGTATTAAGCCAAGAGAACAATTATATGTGTTTGATTTGTTACCTGATGAATACATTGGTAAGGAAGTTACAGTCAAAATAAAAAAACATGTAATAGGTACATATAAAGTAATAAATAAAAATGCTTTAGCTATTGTTAATTTTAATCATAATTTATTATTTAATAAAATCGATATTAATAAACATAATGACTATGTATGGCCTAAAAAAGATATAGAAGTATTAGATTCATATTTAAAAAGAAGCAAGTATAATAAACTATCAATAGATGAATTGTTTAATCAATCTATTGATTTATTAACTATGTATTATAAAGTAATAGTTAATAATATTAAGTTTAATCCAATTAAACTAGGTAATAAAGTAAGTGCTATGAATAGCTATATATCTATAAGAGATACATTAAATAAATGGTTTAAAGATAATAATTATCCATTTGTAGTATCATTACCTAATGTATTTATTAGAGGGATTAATACTGAATATGATTATTTAATAGTTAATAAAGATAAGAAAGATGAATTCATATTTAATGAAGAAGATGTAATAGCTTTAGGTGAAATAAAAACATCTGGATATTTCTGTTCTAAAGAAGATTTATATGATAATACTGAATATAGTTTTATAAACTATTTAAATAGATTAAAACAAATAGATAAACCGCTTATATATACTTGTATATATGAAACTGATAGTGAAACAGTACATTATTATGAATATACACTATCTAATATATTAGATATGAAGAATATGGATATATTTGGTATATATTGTTTAACTAGAAGTGACTCAGATCATTTCGATATTCCATATGAATATGATTTAAATAATATATTATTGAATATATTTAAGAAGTAAAGAGGATAAATAAAAGATCGAAAAGTGTTACTTTTCGATCTTTTACAATAAAAAAATTTAATGTTAATTATATTAAAAATAGATAAAAATATGTGTATTTATGTGAAAAACAATAAAGACTATCAACCATGGATTACATATAATATATATAGCAATATTCATAGGACCTATTATAGGATTCTTTTTTATATGTATTAATTTATTAATGGTATTAGATAAAAAAAGCATAGAGAGGCTTTTTTTTATTTTTATGTAATAAAAATAATAAGGGATGTGTGCATCCCTTATTGAGCTACTACAGTTGTAGTTGTAGTAGTTGTTTGATCATTAGTGTTTGTATTAGTATTGTTATTATTTGATATTATTAATCCAATTAATATTAATATTATAATTGGAATTATTATTCTTAAAGTGATTCTTAATTTATTATTCGTAATCTTTGAATAACATACTTTAAATAAACTTACTCCCCATAAAAAGTATAGTATTTTTCCTAATATACTTACCTCAGAAATAAATGGAGAAGCAATAGCTATCATTCCACCTAATACGTACAATATTATATTAATTATTTTAAAAATAATAATACAAGCAGCTGTTCCGGCAACAGCAGCACCAGTTGCTATTCCTTCAGTAATCTTTTTAGCACTTTCATTAAATTTTTCTTTTCTTGCTTGTTGTTCAGCAATTCTTTTTTGTTCTGCTTCTTGTTGTTGCCTTTCGAATTCTTCTTTTTGCTTTCTTTCTTCTTCAATTCTTTTTTTTCTTTCTTCTTCTAGTTTCTTTTGACGTCTTTCTTCTTCAGCAAATAGTTCTTCGTGACATTTTTCATAGTAATCTTTAATTTCTTTATTCTTAGGATATTCTTCTAATAATTGTTGTGCCATAGCATGACACTTTCTATAATTTCCATTGTCATAGTATTCTTCAAGTTCAGTTAAGTAGTTTTGTAATTTACTAGAAACATTTTTAACTATAATCTTTTCATCATCTAAAACAGTTGTTACTCCACAGTAATTACATGTATATTTATCTAAACTAGGATTTACTTCTAATTTTGCTCCACAACTAGGACATTTTAATTGAATTAATTTCATACAAACACCTTCATTCAATATTATATCATTATTATATTTAAAATTTAGTATTTATTATAGTATAAATAATCGAGAAATGTCGATTTTTGTATGTTTTTACATACAGATTTTTTATATAATAAGGATGGGTGATGAGTATGAAGAAAAAGATAATAATATTTGTTTCAATTATTGTATTGGTATTGGGTGCTATAATATGTATTTTATTGATTAGTAATTCTAAAAAAGAAGAAAATTCTCAAAATTCTACTACTACAAATGATATATATTATGTAGATGAAAATGGAGAACTTCATGGTCCTTCAGTAGATAATAGTAGTAATAAAAATAATAATCGTAATAACAATATTAATTCAAGTGTATCAAATAATAGTAATATTGATTTTGCAAACAGCAACGATAATTCTAATAGTAGCGATAATAATAGCAATTACAATTACAATAATAATGTTCCATCATACAATGATAATTCTAATAATACAAATAACCGTGAAGAAATAAAAGCTACAAAGGAATATTACTGTACTGGTGATTTTCAATTGGTTGGTACAGAGTGTCAGAATAAATTAGTTACTACATATTTAACTAGATATACTTGTTCTCAAGGAACTTTAAATAGTAATAACAAATGTGTAGGTAGTAACGTTGTTGATGTACCTATAACAGGAAACGCAAGAGAAATATGTACAAGCATGTATGGAGGTTCTGGTGGTGGTGCATATAATTCATGTGTTTGTACTAAGTCTGGAGGAACATATGATAGTTTGAATAATAGGTGTTCAAAGAATCAAGTTGTTTCAACTAACCCTAATGTTGAAAAATATTGTACTGATGGTCTTAAACTAGAGGGTAATAATTGTGTTAAAATATTTAAGACAGATGCATTGTATAAGTATTCTTGCCCTGATGGATATAGTTTGATAGTAGACAAATGTGTTAAGTAATTTAGTAAAAAGTCGAAGAAGGTCGTTTTTCGACTTTTTTCGACAAAAAAACTTTTTACTGCTTAATATGACAGATTTAGATTTTTTTTCGACATTTATAGACAAATTTTGAAAATTTGTAATAGTAATTTGGTATAATAAAAAGTGAGAGAAAATGGGATTTGGAGGTTATTTATATGACAGAACAAGAATTAAAAAAATTAGAAGATAAATTATGGGCTGCTGCTGATAAAATGAGAGGTGCAGTAGCTGTTTCAGATTATAAATTTATAGTATTAGGATTGATCTTCTTAAAATATATTTCTGATTCATTTGAAGAAAAATATAAACAGCTAGTTGAAGAAGGCGATGATCTTGAGGAAGAAAGAGATTGCTATACAGCTGAAAATATTTTCTATGTTCCACAAAATGCTAGGTGGGTATATTTAGTAGAACATTCTAAAGATTCAAATATTGGAGAAATAATTGATGATGCTTTAACTTTAATCGAAAAAGAAAATAATTCATTAAAAAATGTATTACCAAAAAACTACAATACTCCAACTATGAGAAATGTTAATTTAGGAGAATTAATTGATTTATTTACAAATATTAAAGTAGGTACTAAAGAAGCAAAAGAAAAAGATTTATTAGGAAGAATATACGAATACTTCTTAGGAATGTTTGCTAAGAATGAATTACAAAAAGGTGGAGAATTCTATACACCAGCATGTTTGGTTAGAACTATGGTTGAATGTATTGAACCATTTAATGGTAAAGTATATGATCCTGCATGTGGTTCTGGCGGTATGTTTGTTCAATCTATGAAGTTTGTAGAAGAACATCAAGGAAATATTTATAATATTGGTATATATGGTCAAGAGAAGAATCCTACTACATGGAGACTTGCTAAGATGAATTTAGCAATAAGATCTATGTATGGTGATTTAGGAAAATATGCAGCTGATACATTTACAGAAGATCTACATAAAGATTTAAAAGCTGATTTTATACTTGCTAATCCTCCTTTTAACTTAGAGTGGGATAGGGATAAAGTAGAAAATGATTCTAGATGGAGATATGGGTTAGCACCAAAAAATAATGCAAATTATGCTTGGCTACAACATATGATTTCAAAGTTATCTCAAAACGGAAAAATGGCTTGTATTCTTGCAAATGGTTCTTTATCTGCAGGAGGACAAGAAGGTGAAATTAGGAAAAAACTTATTGAGAATGATTTAATCGATTGTATTATAGCAATGCCTACTAATTTATTCTATACAGTTACAGTTCCTTGTTCTATTTGGATTATAAATAGAAATAAAAAACAAAAAGGTAAAACATTATTTATTAATGCTAATAATCTAGGAACAATGGTTACAAGAAGATTAAGAGAATTATCAGTTAATGATATAAAGAAAATAGCTAATACATACCATAACTATCAAAATAATGAGAGCTATGCAGATGTTAAAGGGTTCTGTTATTCAGCTACTATTGATGAGATTAAGAATAATGATTATGTGTTAACACCTGGAAGGTATGTAGGTGTTGAAGATGATAATGAAGATAGTATTCCTTTTGAAGAAAAGATGAAGAATATTACTTCTGAATTATCTTTACAATTTGAAGAGTCACATAGATTGGAAAAAGAAATAAAGAAAAATTTGAAAGCAATTGGTTATGATATATAATCAGATAAAGTGTGATTAGTATGAGAATTAGAGGTGAAAATATGGAATATGTAAAATTTAAAGATGTGGCTTATTTTGTGACTGGTAAATTGAATTCAAATGCCGCAAAAGTTAATGGGAAGTATGCATTTTTTACGTGTGCTCCAGAACCTTTAAAAACAGATAGTTATTCCTTTGATAAAGAAGCAATTTTATTAGCTGGTAATAATGCAGAAGGAAATTTTCATATAAATTTATTTAATGGTAAATTTGATGCTTATCAAAGAACTTATGTAATTGATGTTCTAGATAAAAATAAATTGAATTTACAGTATCTATTTTATATTTTAAAAATGAATTTAGCACATCTTAAAAATATTTCAAGAGGAACATCGACTAAATTTTTAACAGCAACAATTATAAATGATTTTGATATTCCTTACCCAAGCATAGAAATACAAAATAAATTTGCTAAAATTTTAAATTGTATAGATCAAAAATTAATATTAAATAAGGAAATAAATAATAATTTATCTAAGATATGTAATAACATATTTCATAACCATTTAAATAAATATAAAAATAAAATTGAATATAGGAAGATTGTAGATGTTGCTGAAAAAGTTGTAACTGGTAAAACACCGTCAACATCTAATAAAGATTTTTGGGATGGAGTAGTTCCGTTTATTACGATTCCAGATATGCACAATCAAATATTTACAATTAAAACTGAAAGAAAAATATCTGAAATAGGAGCAAAATCAATTATTCCAAAGAACTCTATTTCAGTTTCTTGTATAGCAACTGTTGGTTTAGTAAGTATTAATACAGAAGATTCTCAAACTAATCAACAGATCAATTCACTAGTATTAAAAAATGATTACGATTTATATTTCTTATATGAATACCTTTCTGAACAAGAAGAGTTTATGAAAAGTATTGCTGGAGGATCAACTACATATAACATAAATAAAAATACTTTTGAGAATATTGAAATTCCATATCTTCCCAAAGAATTATTAGTGGATTTTAATAATAAAGTATGTAATATGTTTGGAAAAATAAAAAATAATCAATATGAAAATGAAAGATTATCAGAATTAAGAGATACATTATTACCAAAATTAATGAATGGTGAGATAGATTTAGATAATATAGAAATCTAGGTGAGTTTATGCAAGAATTTATTGAGAGCCAATTATTTGCCAATATATGTAGTGCTTTTTCAGCTGTTGGTACTGTTGGAGCTGTTATAATATCTTTATATTTAATACTTAGAGATAATAAGATTAAATATAAAATGACTGGTAATACAATTACGATGATGAATCCTTTTACAAATGATGTAGTTGCTGATGGGTATGGTATTAATATCGTTAATTTATCATTTAACAAAAATATGATGCTAAAGCAATCACTTTATGTTAAATGTCCAAAAGGAAAGGTGCTTTTATTGCTGGTAAATTTAAAGTTACCTAAGGAGTTCATAACACCTAGTATGTTATCACCTGGAGAAAATTTTACATTCTTGATAGAAAAAAAACAGATAAGAGAGATATTAGATAAAGTAAAATCTAAAATGGTTACTATTTATTTTATGGACCAATCAAATTTAACATATAAATTAAAGGTTAAAAGGTCAGAATTAGAAAAAATAATAGAAAAATAATAATAAAGGAGTATTTTGAATGTTAGATAATATGTTAAATATATTATGCAATATGATTAAAAGCGAGATTTTTTTGACAATTCTTAGTGGTATTATTGTTTTTGTTTTAAGTCAGATAATAATGGAAAAAGTAATTAAACCCAGAGATAGATTAAAAGAAGAAAAAGGTAAAATAATTTGCTGTTTAACAATGTATGCAAATTTAATATTTAACCCATATAAGATAAATAGTGACAATATGGTTGAGACTGATGCTTATAAAAACGCATCTAGTGAAATAAGAAAAGCAGCGTCTGAATTTGCTGGACTTATTGAATCACATTCAGTTATTTGTAACAGAAAAAAATATAGTGATGTCGTAAGTGATTTAATTAGTTTATCAAATGGCTTGTTTCAAATTAGTACTGAATTCAATACTATCGAGGAAAACAGAAAGTGTGTTAACAACATTTATAAAATTTTTAAAATTAATAAAAAATTTTAGATGAATAAAAAAGGAAGTGAGTAACATGTTTAATGAAGAACAATTAGAAGATGCCACATTAAGCATATTTAAAGGATTAGGATATGAAAGATTAAATGGATATGAGATAGATAGAGATTATCATAGCGTTTTTATGGACGACACTATATTTGATGATTTATGTAGAATTAATAAAGATTTTAATGATAGTCAAATACAAGAAGCTATTAAAACTATAAAGACTTTATCACATGGTAACCCTATTGAAGATAATAAAACCTTTACTAGATATTTATTAGAGGGTGTTCCTGTTCAGATTAAAACTAATACGGGTTATCAATATAAAAATGTTAAATTAGTTGATTTTGAAATATTTAATAATAATCACTTCCAAGCAGTTCAACAATTTACAATTATTGAATATGATACTAAAAGACCAGATATAATAATCTTTATAAATGGTATTCCTTTAGTTGTAGTAGAACTTAAAACTGCAACTAATGAAGATGTAAAGTTAGAAGATGCTTATACTCAATTGACTGGATATAAAAATGTTTATATTCCATCCTTATTTAAATACAATCAATTCTTAGTAATAAGTGATGGTGTTACAGCAAAAGCTGGAACAATCACGAGTCCATATTCAAGATTTAGTGATTGGAAAAAAGTAGAAGACACAGATATAGTTACTGAAAACATGCCTACACATGAAACATTATTTAAAGGTATGTTTAGAAAAGATAGACTATTAGATATAATACAAAACTATATATTATTTAGTGATGATAGAAAGATACTCGCTCAATATCATCAATACTTTGGTGTTAAGAAAGCAATAGTATCTACTGTTGAAAAAGGTGTTAAAACTGGTAAGGCAGGAATTGTATGGCATACTCAAGGATCAGGAAAATCATTCAGTATGGTCTTCTATTCTGGTAATATGATTAAGTTATTAGACAATCCAACAATTGTTGTTGTAACTGATAGAAATGATTTAGATAATCAATTATTTGAAACATTCGTTAAATGTGATTATTATTTAAAACAAAAACCAAGGCAGGCTAATTCTAGACAAGAATTAGATGACATGCTTAAGGATAGAGTAGCTGGAGGAATATTCTTTACTACTCTTCAAAAGTTTGAAGAAGAAACAGGATTATTTAGTGATAGAGATGATATTTTAGTATTAGTTGACGAAGCTCATAGATCTCATTATGGATTAGAAGCAACAATGAAGATAGATTATGAGACAAATGAAGCTAAGGAAAAATATGGAACAGCTAAATATCTTCATAATGCATTGCCTAATGCTATATATATTGGTTTTACTGGTACTCCAGTTGAAACAAAAGATAAATCTACATCATCTATATTTGGTGATGTAATTGATACATACGATATGACTCAAGCTATTATGGATGGCTCTACTGTTCCAATTATGTATGAATCAAGAATGGCTAGAGTAGGATTAAATCAAAAGATATTAGATGAAATAGATGAATACTATAAATCAATAGAAGAGTCTGGACAAGCAGATGAATTTGCTGTTCATAAGTCTCAACAAATGATGGCAAAGATATCACAAGTAATTGAAGATCCTGATAGACTTGAATTGATAGTTAAAGATATTATTAGTCATTATGAAGAAAGAAAAGATATGGTTGCTGATCATGCTATGGTTGTTGCATACTCAAGAAAAGCAGCTTATACAATGTATCAAAAATTCTTAGAACTAAGACCTGATTATAAAGATGTAGTTAATATGATTATTACTCCATCAAATAAAGACTCAGAAGAAATGCAAAAAGCAATTGGTACAAAGAATGATAAAAAAGAATTAGAAATAAGATTCAAAAACGAAGCTGAAGATCCTAACGAGAAGTTTAAAATAGCTATTGTTGTTGATATGTGGCTTACTGGATTTGATGTTCCAAGATTAGGTGTTATGTATATTGATAAACCAATGAAGGCACACAATTTAATGCAAGCTATTGCTAGAGTTAATCGTGTATACAAAACTAAACCAGCTGGATTAATAGTTGATTATATAGGATTAAAAGCATGGTTATTAGATGCTTTAAAAACATATACAACTAGAGATCAAAAACAAGTCGTTGATAATACTGAATTGGTTAATGCATTAAAAGACAAGCTAGAAGTAATAGATGCTATATTAAATGGATTTGATTATTCTAATTTCAATAATTTAGATAATACTGGCAAGTACAATCTAATTAAAGATGGTGCTAATCTAGTATTAAGTTCTGAAGATAAAAATAAGAGATTCATGACTCATAGTTTAATACTTAAAAATCTATATACAATATGTAATGGTTTATTAGATAAAGAATATAAAGAAAAAGTATTATTTATTATTTCAGTTAGATCATTTATATCTAAGATAACTAATGTTGATAAATTAGATGTATCTGAGATTAACAAAACAGTTGGAAGAATGTTAGAAGAATCAATTAAGGAAGATGAATTAATAAATCTTGGTGAATTATCCAGAGGTAATAGTTTAGAGTTATTAAGTGATGCAATGATGTCTAAATTAAAAAGTTTAAAAGACAAGAATGTTGCAGCTGAAATATTATCTAGAGCTATTAATACAACTATCAATGATATTGGTAAGATAAATTTAACACTACAAGAAAAGTTTTCTACTAAATTTAATAAACTTGTTGATGCTTATAATGAAAGAACTGATTTAGCTGATATAGAAAAGATTATTGAAGAAATGATCAAGTTAAAGAAGGAAATAGAAGAAGAATTACAAAGAGGTAATGAATATAATTTATCTTCAGAGGAAAAAGCCTTCTTTGATGCGCTTGGAGCTGATCCTGAAATAAAAGAATTGATGCAAGATGAAACTCTTGTTCAAATAGCTAAAGAGTTAGTTGATATTATTAATGAAAATCTTACTTTAGATGCATTCAAGAGAGAAGATGCTAGAGCAAGAATTAGAGTTAATATTAGAAAACTACTAATTAAATATAACTATCCTCCAATTAAGAGAGAAGGAGCGGTGGAACAAGTCATTAGACAAGCTGAATTAAAATATCAGGAAGTGTAGGAGGAAAATAATGGCAAAATTTGAAGTTAATAATGTTAGTGTTAGTACACTACTTGGATATGTAAGTGATGGGACCATAGCCATTCCAGAAATACAAAGACCATTCGTATGGGATACTACTAAAGTAAGAGATTTAATAGATTCTCTCTACAGAGAATATCCTGTTGGATATATTATTACTTGGAAGAGTCCAGATGTTAAATTAAAAGACGGTACTTCTTCTGAAGGAAAGCAAATACTAATTGATGGTCAACAAAGAGTAACAGCTTTAACAGCAGCTCTTTTAGGTCAAGAAGTATTAGATGATAATTATAAGAAAAGAACAATTAAAATAGCTTTTAATATTCAAACAGAAGAATTCCAAACTAATAACCCAGCAATCGAAAAACAAGAAGAATGGATATCAGATATTTCTGATTTCATGAGAGATGATTTTAATACATTTGATTTTATTAGTGAATATTCTAAAAAGTTTGGTATGGATGCTAATATAGTAAGCAATAGAGTAACTAAACTTAGATCCATAAAGAATGTATCTATTGGTAGAATTGAATTAGGTTCAGCATTAGATATAGATGTAGTTACAGAAATATTTGTAAGAATTAACTCTAAGGGTGTTGTATTGTCACAAGCTGACTTTGCTATGAGCAAGATTAGTGTTAATGAAGAATACAATGGTAATGATATAAGAAAAGCTATTGATTACTTTTGTCATTTTGCTAAGACACCAGTAGATTTTGATATTATTAAGGAAAATGATAAAGACTTCAGTAATAAAGATATATTTAATAAAATTACATGGATAAAAGATAAAAATGAAGATTTATATCTTCCTAGCTATGTTGATGTATTAAGAGTTGCATTTACTTATAAGTTTAAAAGAGGTAAATTACAAGATTTAGTAAGTTTATTATCAGGTCGTGATTTTGAAACTCGTGAATATAGGGAAGATGTAGTAGCTGAAAGCTATAGTAAGTTATATGATGGTGTAAGACAATTTGTTAATCAAAGTAATTTTGAACGATATGTAATGATACTTAAATCAGCTGGAATTATAGACGGTGATTTAGTAAGATCTCAAAACGTATTAAATTTTGGATATATCTTATACTTATTATTAAGAGAAAAACAAATTGCTCCAGATAAAATAGAATCTTTGGTAAGAAGATGGGTAATTATGTCTATTATTACTCAAAGATATACTTCTTCACCTGAATCACAATTTGATTTAGATATAAGAAGACTAAATGAAGCAGAAGATGTTGTTCAATATATTAAGGAAGAAGAAGAAAGAAGATTGGGTGATACATTCTGGAATAATATTTTAGTTGAAAACTTTAATACGTCAGTTGCAAGTTCACCTTATTGGAAAGCATTTGTTATTGCTCAAATCAAATTAAATAACAGAGCATTCTTATCAAGAGATATTGATGTTAGAACTCTAATAGAAGGTAGAGGAGATGTTCATCACATTTTTCCTAAAGATTATCTTCAAAAGAATGGTAAAAATAATAGATCAATTTATAATCAAATTGCAAACTTTGCTATGCTTCAAACAGAAGTTAATATTCAAATAGGTAAAAAAGCTCCTAATGTTTATATGAAATCTATTATTGATCAATGCAATGGCCAAGAAAATAAATATGGTGCTATTAATTCATTAGAAGATTTATACAAAAATATGGAAGAAAATTGTATTCCAAAATCTTTCGTTAATATGTCTATAGACAATTATGACGAGTTCCTAAAAGAACGTAGAAAACTAATGGCTAAAAAAATAAAAGAGTATTATCACACTTTATAATAATTAATAGAATTAGAGATGTTAGATTAAAACATCTCTTTTTTATTGTAAAAGCATATAAATGGTGTATAATAATTAATCAATTCGTGATATATTATAATTAAGATAGTAGGGTGATAGTATGGATAAGTATAATATTGAAGACATTGCAGATTTCTTTTTGAAAATTGTTGATCGCGAATCTGAGGAAACTCTTACTCCTTTAAAATTACAAAAAATACTATATTATGCACAAGGGTATTTTTTAGCAATTAACGATGATGAATTGTTTCCAGATGATTTTCAAGCATGGGCTCATGGACCTGTAAATGTAGATATCTACGAGAAATATAAGGATTATAGTTATCAAAATATACCTGAACCAGAAAATGAAATCAAAGACTTTTCACCTGAACTAGTAGATTTCCTAAATGATATTTGGGCAACATTCGGTATTTATGATGGCAAATATTTAGAGGAACAAACTCATAAGGAAGATCCATGGATTATTGCTAGAAATGGGTTAGAACCTGGTGCTAGATGTAATAAAATTATTACTAAAAAATCTATGCAAGAGTATTTTAAGAAAGTAATTAATGAAGGTTAAAGCCAGCAAAAATTTTAAAAACGAAGCAAGTTTTTATAATCTAGAAAAAGAAAATGCTAATGATAAGTGTTGTTGCCTTAAATTTAGTCAATGTGATGATAATAGGTATCAATTATCTGAATTAAATAAACAAGAGTTAGATTCATTTATTGATTACGCTAAAAAGGTAGAAAAACTTTCTTGGCAAAGTATATATCAGAGTAAGGGTTTAAATTATGAAAAGATAGATAATCTTGGAAAACCTGATTATTTAGATGATTGTATATCATTATATTCTATGAGAGCTAGTAGAAGGTTTAGAATTCTTGGATATAGAAATCATGAATTCTTTTATATAGTATGGTTTGATAATAATCACGAAACATGTTAATAACTAAAACCTCAAAAGTCGAGTAAAGTCGAAAAACGACAATGCTCGATTTTTTATATAATAATTATATAGTAAGCAGTATATTTTTTGTGATATTATATATTTATAATAGGATGATGTGTATGGTAGAAGAGTTTATTGATAAACTTAATAATAATAAATATATATCTAATGTTTTATATGAATATATAAAAGATAATCATAGTGATAAAATACAAAATGGTTTTAATATAGATGATTATAATAATAAGGTGTTAGATAAATTAATAATAGATAATAAAGCTTATTTTGAACACTTATATGATGACACATCAAAAATTAAATTATCTGAAGATCAAATAAGAGCAGTATTAGCTGATGAAAAATACGAATTAATTGTAGCTGGTGCTGGAACTGGTAAAACTACTACACTTGTGTCAAAGGTTAAATATTTAATTGATGTTAAACATGTAGATTCTAAAAAAATACTTGTATTAAGTTTTAATAGAAAAACAACTGAAGAATTAATTGATAAGATTAATGTTAATATTGGAGTTAATGCTAATATATCAACATTCCATTCATTAGCTTATAAAGATCTAAGACTTTTATATCCTGATAGAAAATGTGTTGTATTAGATAAGAATAAAAAGGAAGAAATATTCTTAGAATACTTTAGAAAATTATTTTTAAATAAGAGCAAATTTGATGAAATAATATCAGCTTTTAGTTCTTTAAGTTTTGTATTCAGTAAATACTTTAAAGAGAACTATCTTAAATATGAAACATATGATGATTTCTTTAATGCATATGTTGAACATAAAATAATAGAAGCTAAAAATAGAGGTTTAGATGGTACTTTAAATAATTGGGTTGAAAGACAAAAAGTTAAAGATGATGATATTAGAAGTATAAAAGGTGATTATGTTAAATCAGCTGGAGAAATGATTATAGCTAATTTCTTATTTAAAAATGGAATAGATTATTTGTATGAAGAAGTATATGATTCTCTAATGGATGATAATGCTGTGTATAGACCAGATTTTACTATAGATTATGGTGGAGAAAAAATATATATTGAATATTTTGGTCTAGATGATGAGTCATATAATAGAATTAAACAAATGAAAATAGACTTTCATAAGGAAAAACATAATAAATTCATATCTATTGATAAAATACCTTTAAGAGCGTTAGAAAGTTATTTAGATAAATCGTTACAAAACTTGAAGATAGAATATAATCCTAGAACTACAGAAGAAATGTATGAGCATATTTTAAGATTGAATCCTTTATCTCAAGTATATCCATTTATGAATAATTTATTATCTGCTGTAAGAATGATGAAGAATTCTCCATATAGAGATACTAGAGTAGAAATGATAGATAATTATATTAATAGTTATCCCAAAGATTCATCAGAGTATGAACAACTAATGATACAACGAAAATATATATTAGATTTCTATAACTATTATGCAAATGCTCAATTTGGTGGAGAAATATATTATTTTGATTATACGGATTTGTTATATTATTCAGTAAAATGGTTTGATCACTTACAAAGAAAATATTCAAATTATGATTATATAATTATAGATGAGTATCAAGATATATCTGAATTGCGTTTTGAACTAATTAAAAAGACAGCTAGTGTTAATGATGCAAGTGTAATTGCTGTTGGAGATGATTGGCAATCTATTTATTCATTTACTGGTTCAAGCGTTGAATACTTTACTCATTTTAATAAATATTTTCCTGGAGCAAAATATTTATATCTAAATCAAGTATTTAGATATGGACAAGAGTTAGTTGATATTGCAGGTGCTTTTATACAAAAAAATCCAAGCCAATTAAAGAAAGATTTAATTGCTAACAAACATGAAATGCCACCTATAGAGTATAAAGAGTATGTTGGTAAGACTGTTGGTGAAATAGAAGGATTAAAAGAATTATTAATTGATATTAATAAAGAACATCCTGATTATAGTATTCTTGTATTATCTAGAAATAATTGGTTGATTAGAAAAATACTAGATGATCAATTTATGGTTGATGATATTAATAATACAGTTAAGTATATTGATAAAGATAAAGGAATAAACATTACTTTTGATATGATGACTGTTCATAAATCAAAAGGACTTACTTATGATGAAGTTATCGTTGTTGGATATGATGCAAGTATCCCAAGTGATAAAACAGGACTTTTCTGGATTGAAGATGTATTTAAAAATAAAATTATCGAAGAAGGAATAGATTTTCCAGAAGAAAGAAGAGTTTTTTATGTTGCACTTACTAGAACAAAGAATAAAGTATACTTCTTAGTAGATAGTAGTAATGAAAGTGATTTTGTTAAAGAACTATCTTCTATAGATATAAATGACTTTGAATAATATTACCGGAAAAGTCTTAGACTTTTCCTTCAAAAGACAACATAGTTGTCTTTTCTTTTTACTTATAGAAGAAAACATAGCTAAAAGGGTAGTTAAAAAGTTATAAAAAATAATAGTTAAATAACTATTATTTTTTTATTTCTTTAATTAATAATTCAAATGCTTTTTGTTGATATGGTAGAGCAAATTCAATTTTATCTATATCAATAAATTCATAACTACTTTCTGATTCTATATCTAAATATTTATCTATATCAATATAATAGAAATTAGCTAATGATTCCATTGGATAATCTCCACCAGCAAGCCAATAACAATCAATAGTAATAAAGTGTTTAATATTCTTTATTTTTATACCAGCTTCTTCATAGAATTCTCTTCTTAAAGTATCGTGTTTACTTTCATTTTCTTCAATACCTCCACCAATTAAAGAATATTGATTATGTTTCTTATCATATGTAACTAATACTTTATTATCTTTGATATATATACCAAAGCAAGTTTCTCTAAAACCATATTTTAAATTATCATCTTTATTTCCTAATATTATTGTTTTCATTAAGCCTCCATTATTACAACTATATAATAACATATAATTATTATATATGATATAATTACTTAAGAGAGTAGGAATACAAATGAAAGAAAGAGATACAAGTCATGATAAAGCTATATTAACTGGTTTAATAAAGAAAGTAAAAGAAGAACCAAGTGTAACTTCATTACATGTATTCTTTTTATTCTTAAATAAACTAGAGTTTATGGTTCCTGTTCATGTTTGTTCAACTGAAAAAGATGGACCACTTACACCTGAGAATATGAGATTATTCTGTGCATATGTTAAGAAAGATTATAAAGAAGATGTATTACCTGTTTTTTTTGAAGAAAATAATATGCCAGATGATTATAAAAAACAGGTTGGATTTGTTAAATTAAAACTTAAAGACTTATTTAAATATATAGGACAAAATGAAAATGCAGTAGGATTTGTTATTAATCCTTTTAGTGATTTACAATTAGTTACTGGTAAGATGTATGATACTTTAAAAGAAGTATATGAGAATGAAATGAAAGAAGATACTGAATAGCATCTTTTCATTTTATTATTGCATCTATAGTTTTAGTACAAGTTCTATTATTTAATATATAACCATCATCACATTTATATACTTTATCATGAAGAGGATAACACATATATTTATCAGGTGTTCCCATGAATCCTAATTGATGTATTTCAGTAGTACCTGATGGACAAGTATTACCTCTTCTTTCATATCCTTCATTAAAGCTTATACAACCTTTAACATCATTATTAACTTCATTTAATCCATCATCACATACAAGTTTAGCATTAGTAGTAATAATACATTTATTATTACTTAATGTATAACCATCTGGACAAGTATATTGTTTTTTAGGTGTTGTTGTAGTTGTAGTAGTAGCTTTTGTTGTAATCTTTTTAGTGGTAGTTGTAGTTCTATTAGGTGAATACATAGCACCTCCACCATGATCACCACCACCAGGATTATTCTCATTTAATACTCCTGTAGTAGTAATAGTAGTACTTGTTTCTTCAGTGATTATTTCACTTGTATTAGTTGTTGTTATAGTAGTAGTTGTAGTAATACTTTCAGTATTATTTTTATTAAATATATTAAATAATAATACAATTAATAAAATTGTAATAATAAATATAATTATAAATATTATATGTTTTTTATTCATATTATCATCTCTTATATATATGTTAACAAATATTATATAAATAAAAAATAGTACAATATGTAATATTTTTTTATGTCTAATAGATATTAGTTAATATAATAGATATATGATATATGGTATAATAATTATTATAGTAGGTGAGTATAGATGGGAACAACAACTTGGAATGATAATAATTCTAAACTAGCTAAAGAAGCTAGTGTATATAATGATTTTACTTATGATACTGAAACTGATGGAGGTATCTTAACTAAATTAGATGAAATTAATTCGATCATTGATGATATTGATAATGATGTTAAAGAAATATCTAATTGTTATACTAAGTTACAAAGTAAATATAATAAATTTACAGATTACAATGAATCTATGAATACTAGTAAACAACAATTAATTAATTCAATTAAAGATATTAAAACAGGATATGTAGGTATATTAAAGCAACTTGAAAATGGTGTATTAGATTTTCAAGAAAATGATAGTACATTCATGTTAGATTTAAATTGTATTAGACAAATGTTAAGTAAAAGAGGAGTTAATACAACAAGTACTAATAATACACCACATGCTAAACCAACTAATCCAACTACAAATACACCAACCGATCATTCTGGTGAAAAATACTTTGATGATGTTAAAAACGCTTTAATTGGATCTGGATTAACTGAAGAAGAAGCAACAAAACTTGCTAATGCAATATTTGATGCTACAGGTGGTAATATCGTTAGTCTATTAGGATTTAAGACTAATCCATTAGGAGCATTAGTTGAAAACTATGATGGTATTATGTCATCACTAGGTGATGATGGAATTGGTATAGTTAATAAGTTATTAACTAAGAATATAGATGGATTAGAGTTTAATCTTCCTAAAGAATTATTAGATAATTTTATGCATGATAAAGGTATGACTGATTTATTATCTGGAGCTATGTCAGGACAATTAGATTTAGGTAGTACAAGTGATTACTTAGAAGCTATAACTAATTTTGCTAATAATAATGATATTACATTTGATTCCATGAATACTATGATTAAAGGATTTGATACTTTCATAACTAATGAATTAAATAATACAGTAGGTAATATGTTAGGTGTAACATTTACTAAAGATAATGTTGAAAATATTTATAATGGATTAATTAATTATTATGATTATAAAGATTATTCATTTTTTACTGGTACTATGAATGAAAGATTTAATAAACGTAACGCATTAGCTAATGCTGTATTAGACTCAATACCAGATAAAGAAGCAGCAGTTAATAATCTTTTATCTAGTTTGGGTGCAACTAATGTAGATTTATCTGGTATAGACTATGAAAAGGTAATAAAGGAAACTATTAAACATAGTGATTCTATAGCTGAAAGTTTTTCAACAATACAAAACTTAGACTATAGTGCAACAGGTTTTGCAGGTTGGAAACAAAATAATGAAAATAATGGTATATTATTTGAAGAAGCAGTCAAGATTCTTTCTAATATGGGATTAGACTATGAAGATGTAAAAACAATAGTTTATAACAATACATTAAAACCTTACTTTGGATAATGAGGTGATTACATGAATATAGCTACTTGGGATGATATAAATGCTAATTTAGATAAAGCAGCTAATGTCTATAATAATTTTACATATGATACTGAAACTGATGGAGGTATATTAACTAAATTAGATGAAGTAGCTGAATTAATGAATAGTATTGAAACATGTATCAATGATATAGGATTACTATATAATAGATTAGATGAAAAGTATGATAAATTTACAGACTTTCATGATACTATGCAAACTAATGAAACTAAATTAAAAGAATCATTAAAAGCTATAAGAGAGAAATATAGAAATCTTATATCTGATATGAAATTTAGAATAAGTGAATTACAAAAGAATGATAAAACTTTAATTGAAGATTTAACAGGTATATATAATTTATTAGGTGAGTGTGATAATAAATTAAAACCTTCACCTGAAGAAAAGATTAAAGAAATATATCCTAAAGGGCCACCTTCTACACCAGAAGACGCATATAAAGATATAGTAAGTATAGATGTACCAATTACTACTAAAGATGGTATTAAGAAGACAACTAAAATAAATGTTAATAAAGCAGTAGCAGAAGATGTTAAGAAAGCTTTACAAGTTGCACAAGATGCAGGATTCAAAGTATATGATGTTCAAGGATTTAATTGGAAGGGTGATCCTGATCATTTATCTCAACATTCATATGGTTTAGCTATAGATATAAATATAGCAGAAAATCCATGTGTACCTATTGAACAAGCTGGTGCAGATAATATAGCTTGGAAACCTAATGAAAATGAATATTCTATAGGTATTAATAGTCCAATTGTACAAGCATTTGAAGAAATAGGTTGGTCTTGGGGTGGCTATTGGTCAACTAAAAAAGACTATATGCATTTTAGTTTTACAAATTCATAATAAAAACATAAGGTATAACCTTATGTCTTTTTATTTCTCCAATATATCTAATATATGCCTTCCTGTACCTAATAGTTCAGGTCTTTCGCATGTTGATAAGTGATATTTTATAAACAATTGATAAGTATCATCATCCATCTTATTAACAATATTTTTTATATATTCTGTAGGACCATCTTGATTAATGATTTTAACTCTTTTAAGATTACATGTATCTTTAAGATAATTAATATCTTCTATTCTTACATAAGAATAAAGATTATCATTATCATTTAATATCTTAAAGTTATCATCTATATTCTTAATATCATCTTTTATATATCCATCCATAAAGCCATGATAAATAATAGCAAATTCATTCATACAATAAGATATAAATATATATTTCTTAGATACTCTTTTAGCTTCTTCTAATGCTTTTACTTTATCTTCCATTGATAATAGATGATACATAGGTCCAAATAATAATACTATATCAAAAGAATTATCTTTGAATCTTGATAAATCAGTAGCATTACCTTGATAACACTTAATACCTTTATCTTCTATATATCTTAGATTATGTTTAACTAATTCTACTGCAGTTACATCATATCCTTCATCTTGTAATACTTTTGAATATCGACCTGTTCCCGCACCTACATCTAATATAGTATTTCCTTCTTTAATATATTCATGTATATATTTAAGTGCAGTAATAAATTCTATATTAGCATGTTTAGTTAATAATCTTTTATCTTCATTATGTTTATTATAATATTCTATTAATTCTTTTTCATTCATATAAATCACATACATATAATAATAAATTATGTAGATAATATCAATTATTTATAGTAAAATTAAAGTGGTGATTATATGACATTCTTAGCTATACTATTAGGAACTATATTAGGTATTGTACTTGTTATATTAATATTATTCTTATATTTAGTTAATAAGTTAAACGCTACTATAGGTAAGGATAATATGAGATTACTAAAAGATAGATTAAAAGAAGGATTTAAAGATGGAGGATTATCTTTAGATCAAGAATATTTCTCAACTATTAAATCTATTACAGGAATGACTGATATATATAAACCAATGATAGAAAAAGACTTTGATGATTTTCATGTAAGTGAATTATTTAGTTTAAATAATAAAAACTTAACATCAATATTCAATGCTTTAGAATCAAAAGATATATCTAATATAACTGATGATTCATCATTTGATTTAATAAGAGGTAATATATATCAAGAAATACAAGATATGATATCAACAGATACAAATGTATCTTATGATGATATTAAGATTAATAGAAATACTATTAAATCTTATAGTAATAAAAATGGATCAGCTACTATAGAAGTAAATACTAGTTTATCTTATTATTTTAAGACTAATAAAAAAGGTGTTAAGAATTTTGAAAATATAAGAAAAGAAACAAGATATACTACTAAGTATATACTAGTATATGATGCTAAGAAGTTTAATAGTAATTCTGTTACATATGCAGTTAATTGTAAAAACTGTGGTGCTCCTGTACCAACTAAAGGTGATACTACATGTAGATTCTGTGGTTCACATGTTGAAGGAGTAGATTTTAATACTATTAATTTAAAAGGATGGAAATTAATTAGTTATAAAGAATATTAATAATGTGAAAGGGGTTGTTAATATGCAAGAGTTTAAAAAGAATATTAAACATGTTAAAGGATATTTTAAAGGACAAGGATTTAAAGTAGCATTAGTTATTATATTAACTGCCTTAATATTTGGTTTAAGGGTTGTTACACCAATTATTTCAGCTAAAATAATTGTTGGTATAACTAATAGTTTATTTGAACAAGTTATTATAATAGCAATAGTACTATGGGGTACTGAAGTTATATGGAATATTATTTGGTACTTCCAAAGAAAGATATATCAAAAATTATATACAAGTGTATTTAATTCAATACAACAAGATGTAGGTAAACATATATTAAGATTAAATAATGAAACACTTGATAATAATTCATCTGGTGTATTCATTCAAAGGTTAACAGGTGATACAAGTAATATAGCTAATGCAGTTGAAGACTTTATTAATCATATATCTGATGTATTTACTTCTGTAGGTACTTTAATAGCGATGTTTATAGTAAGTATTCCATGTGCTATATATTCAGTTATAGTTTTAATAATTGGTGTTATTATATCTTACTTTAGAGTTAAGATATTTAATGAAGGAGATAGAAAGCTTCGTAAGGTAAATGAAAAGACTACAGGCTTTATAGGTGAATTAGTAAGAGGAGCAAGAGATATTAAAATGCTTAACTCTGAAGATTCATTCTTAAAAGAATTAGATAAGAAAGTTACTTATAATAATATTGAAAGATATAAATTAAAGATGGTTAAGACCAAGTGGTGGGTAACTCAAATGATTACCTTAGATACTTTAGGAGATTTCATGATTATATTCATGATAATTCTTATCATGAATGATAAGTTAACTATTACAGCTGCTTTAATTATACATAACTATCAAAATATAGTATCAGGATTCTCTGATGGAGTAGGATACTTACTTGAAACTTATAAAGACTTTAATTTATCATGTACAAGAATATTCAATATTATTGAATCAGATGAATTCAAGAAAGAAGAATTTGGTACTAAACACTTAAAGAGTGTAGAAGGTAACTTTGAATTTAAGAATGTTACATTTGGTTATAATAAACAAAAAGTATTAAAGAACTTATCATTCAAAGTAGATGCTAATACTACAGTTGGATTTGTAGGTAAGTCAGGTGAAGGTAAATCTACAATATTTTCTTTATTATGTAAGATGTATGATGTTGATAAAGGTGAAATATTAATAGATGGTAATAATATAAATGATTTAGATAAAGATTCTATAAGAGGTAATATAACTATTATTTCTCAAGATCCTTATATCTTTAATTTAAGTATTAAGGATAATTTAAAACTAGTTAAATCTAATGCTACTTTTAAAGAAATAAAGGAAGCATGTAAGATGGCTTGTTTAGATGATTTTATTGAATCATTACCAGATAAATATAATACTATAGTTGGTGAAGGTGGAGTTAACTTATCAGGTGGTCAAAGACAAAGATTAGCTATAGCAAGAGCATTCTTACAAAAGACTGAAATAATCTTATTTGATGAAGCAACATCTGCTTTAGATAATGAAACTCAATTAAGTATTCAACAAGCAATAGCTAATTTACAAAAAGATTATACTATCTTAATAATAGCTCATAGATTATCTACTATTAAGAATTGTGATAAGATATTATTAATATCTGATGGTAAAGTAGAAGCAGAAGGATCTCATGAACAACTATTAAAGAAGAGTAAAACTTATAGAGAATTATATGAATCAGAGATAAAAAAGTAGAGTATTAAACTCTTCTTTTTTTTCTTTTATTTTTCATAAATAAAGTATATTATATTGGTATAGAGGTGATATTATGCACATATTAGTATGTGATGATGAAAAGTTAATAAGAGACCTAATTAAAGAATATGTAGAGAATGAAGGATATACATGTGATGAAGCAACTGATGGAGAAGAAGCAGTTGAACTAGTTGAAGAAAAAGACTATGATCTTATAATCATGGATATCATGATGCCTGGTATGGATGGTATGAGTGCAGTTAAAGAAATTAAACAAATAAAAGATATACCTGTACTTATGTTATCAGCTAGAAAAGAAGAATATGATAAACTACAAGGATTTGATTTAGGTATAGATGATTATGTTACTAAACCTTTTTCACCTAAAGAATTAATTGCAAGAATAAAAGTAATATTAAAAAGAAATGGAAATGAAGATATATTAACATGTGGAAACATAACAATAGATCATGTTTCACATGATGTTAAAATAGATGGTAAATCTGTAGATTTAACATCTACTCAATATGATTTATTAACATTATTTATAACTAATAAAGATGTAGCTCTTACAAGAGATAAAATAATTGAGAAAGTATTTGGATATGACTATGAAGCAGATGATAGAACAATAGATGCTCATATTAAGTTATTAAGAAGTAAACTAGGTAAATATAGAAATAGTATCAAGACAATAAGGAATGTAGGATATAAATTTGTATATGAAGAAGAATAGTTTAGCTTTTAGAACATTTATAGGATTATCTATTTTTGTTGTAGTATTCTTACTATTTCTATGGTTTGTACAAATTAATTTCCTATCCATGTTTTATGAAAAATATACTATCAATAAAATGAATACAATAGTAGATAAAATTAAAGGTAATGATAATATATCTGCTAATGATTTAGAATCATATGCATTTGAAAATAATATATGTATTCAAGTAATAGATGGTAATAATATTCAAAACTTTAATACTCGTAATCCTGGTTGTATGTTGAATATAAATAATAATAACAATAAGGAATTACAAAAGATTAAAGGACAATTACTAGTTGATGGAGGATATGCTATATTAACTGGTCCTAAGAATGATAAATCTATCATGTATGCTGTTAATCTAGGAGGTAAATATGTTTATTTAAATACATCTTTAGAAGACTTAGGTACTACAACAGCTGTATTAAGAGGACAATTAATATATGTAACTTTATTTGGTATAATTGTTGCTTTAATAATATCTATTTTTATAACTAAGATAGTTACTAAACCTATCTTACATATAACTGATCAAGCTAAAGAATTATCTAAATGTAATTATAATATTAAGTTTGATGGTGGTAATGTAGAAGAACTAGAAGAATTAGCTGGTGTATTAACTGTTGCAGCAAGTGAGATGAATAAAACAGATGAATTAAGAAAAGACTTAATTGCTAATGTATCTCATGATTTAAAGACTCCTTTAACAATGATTAAAGCATATGCTGAAAAAGTTAAAGATATATCTTATAAAGATAAAAAGAAGATGGATAAAGATTTAGATGTTATCATTGATGAATCAGATAGATTAAATAATCTAGTAAATGATTTATTAAATATGTCTAGAATAGAAGCCCATAAAGATGAATTAAATATAACCGAGTATAACTTAATAGAAGATATAAATGATGTCTTGAGAAGATATGATAACTTAGTTGAAAAAGATAAATATATTATTAAGTTAACTGGTGTTAAGAAAGCTATAGTTAAAGCTGATAAAGATAAAATAGATCAAGTATTATATAATCTTATCAATAATGCTATAGAACATACTGGAGAAGATAAGAAAGTAACTATTAAAGTAGAAGATAAAAAGGATAGTTATTTAGTATCTATAACAGATACAGGTAAAGGTATACCATCAGATGAAATACCTTTAGTATGGAATAAATACTATACTAAAAAGAAGAATCATAAAAGGAATACTGTTGGTACAGGAATAGGTTTATCTATTGTTAAATCAGTATTAGAATCTCATAAAGTAGAATATGGTATAGATTCAGTAGTAGATAAATATACAACATTCTATTTTAAATTAAATAAATAAAAAGTATCTATTTAGATACTTTTTTCTTACTCTTAGTTTCTAGTTTTTCTTTTTCTTTTCTATAGCATATTATATTAATAATTATTATAGGTATGAACATTGCACATGTTGATAATATATCACCTATAGGTTTAGTTAAATTAATTGATAATATAAATAAATATATCCAACCACATATACCTATAAATAAGTAATCTAATTTCTTAAATACTAAAGTAGCTACTGATAATATAGCTATAAGACTCATTACTACAAGTATTAAAGCCCAGAATGTAGAAGAGTATAAGTTTTGTAATAATAAATCTAAACCAATACCTTGATATACTACTGAATCTGAATAACTTAATGAATCAGAATAAACAAATGCTAATGTTGATACTATACTTAATATTATTTCAGCTATAGTTAATACTATTAAATACATACTATTTTCTTTAAATAATTTTTTCATGATATCACCAATAATATTATAGCATATTTATGGTATTATAGTATTAGGAGTATTTACATGAAAGAGATTGTTAAAGAGTTATATAAGAGAAAGTTAATCAAGGATAAGTTATTAACATATGGATTTATAGATAATAAGAATAAACTAACATATGAATGTATGTTAGATAATGATTTTAAGTTAATTTTTGAATATGATACTGTACTTAAAAGAGAAGTAATTGATATTAATACTAATGATCCTTATATTATTATTGATTTAAATACTGAATTAGGAAGATATGCATCATCTATTAAAGATAAGGTAGATGAAATAATAAAAGATATAATAGATAAGTGTAGTGTAAAAGATGAATATATATCAGATCAAACTAAAAGAATAATTAAATATATAGAAAAAACATATAAAGGCAAAATAGAACATCCATGGGAAGATGACAATGTCGTTATAAGACATCAGTCTAATAAAAAGTGGTACTTATTATTAATGACTATAGATAAGAATAAATTGATACAAGAAGATGGTAAAGCTGAAGTAATAAACTTAAAATGTAATAATATAGATATTGTTGATAACAATACTATATTTAATGCTTATCACATGAATAAGAAAAATTGGATATCTATTATATTAGATGATAGATTAGCTGATGAAATAATATATAGTTTAATTGATAGTAGTTATTTATTAACAAAATAAAAAGATATACAAATGTAATGTATATCTTTTATTAATTTGAATACCATGCTGTATCAACTCTAACATTTGTTGAAACTGGCATTGGATTTGGAAGTGGGAAGTTAACTAGAAGTGGTAACTTAAATGCTGTACCAAATACTAATCCCATTCCTGGATGTAAGGTCTTTATCTTTTCAACTGTTTCATCAGTTACATTTGATGATATACCTTTAACAATATTTAAATCATCAGGATAGAATAATCTAAATACTATAAAGTTTGAACATTGTGATAGAGCAGTCTTAGATAATTCATTAGGTCTTTGAGTAATAAATCCTAAGATAGTACCATACTTTCTTCCTTCTTTAGCAATTCTATCAAATATATTATATCCTAATACATCTATATCTCTATCATTTTGTACATATCTATGTGCTTCTTCTAATACTATATGAATAGGATAAGAACCTCTTTTCTCTAATCCAGTAGTATAGTTGAAGAATAACTTACTAAATATTTTAGTTAAACTCTTAGCAAATTTATCATTTAAGTATGATAAGTTAACATCAACTAATTGAGCAGGTTCTTTAGTGTCTGTAGTAGAGAAGAATTGAGTTATATAATCTGCTTTAGATATAAATCCATTGAAGTTGAAATATTCAGCTTCAGGTGAATTAATAATTGAAGATAATCTTGCCTTTAATACATTATTTCTATCAAATATAGCTTCAGATGTGAATGCACCTTCATTTATTAAAGCAAACTCTAAGGCAAAGTATATATCTGATAGAGTATAAGTTAAATTAGATTCTAGTTTTATATCATCTAAATCAACTTTTACTTTTGTTTGTAAGAAATCTATTACTAGATTTAAAGCATTTATCTTACCTTGATCATCTATATTTAAACATTGTCTTAATGTTCTATCATATCCAGGTTGTCTTATTAATGAATTTAAATTTAATGTATTTGTATAATATGAAGATAATACAGATATTACTTGATCTCTTACTTGTGTAGGTTGTTTACCTGAAGATAAAATATCTAAACAAGTTCTAGCAATAATATTATCCTTATATAATTCAGCTTTAGGATCATTAGATTTAAATATTTTAACTAATTCTAATGTTTGAGCTAAAACCGGTAATTGAGAAGGTGAATCAGCACCTAATAAAATAGCTAAGTCATCTACATCTAAGAAATAAGCTGGTACTGTTAATAATTCAGCATTACCAAATACTTGTTGAGTAGTGAATTTCTTAAAATGTAATCCAGTAAATCTATCCATCTCATTAAATGTATCATAGTATTCACCATATACATCAAATAATACCATATGAGCATTTCTTGGTACTTCATTAGATGAAGCAAAGAATACATTTTGGAATAATCTAGCTAAACCACAAGATTTACCTGAACCAGTATTACCTAGTATTGCAAAATGGTTAGCAAAGAATTCATTTAAAGATGATGTTATTAAATAATCTTTATATATAGGTGATGTACCTATAAGTAAATTCTCTTTAGATAAATAATCTTGAGAACCTAAGATTGATTGTAATTCAGACTTAAATATAATTCTTGCAGTAGTTTTCATTGATGGTTTCTTTAATACACCATTAGCAAACTTACCATTAATAATTTCACCGATTAATTGAATGACTATCTGTCTAGAATCTATACCAATAATTTCACCAACTATTTTATGATCTTCTTCAGGAAATACTACATGATAACCAATATAGTTGGTATCAGCTACTCCTTGAGTATTTTGAACATATATTTTTTGGTTTTCAAATCCTAATATAGTACCAAACATTTCAATCACCCTTTATTCTATATAATATTTTACCATTTTTAATACCTATTTACTAGTATATTTTTTATGTGTTATAATAGATAAGTCAAAAAAAAGAGATGATTAAATGAAAAATCGATTTACATTAAATTTTATAGTTATTTTTGTATTTTCACTTATGGTTGAATTCATATTTAGAGTTATATCAGGACTTTCTATATTCGAATTATCAACTATAAGAATTATATTTGGTAATGTAATACTATCAAGTATTATTGCTTTTATATGTTCTTTAATGAAATATAGTGTAGGTAAGTGGATAGAATTTGTATTTGCTAGTGTTATTGCAATATATGCATGGTTACAATTAGGATTTATGAATTTTATAGGAGTATTTATATCTTTACAAAATGCTTCTCAAGCTGAAGCTGTTAAAGATTATATATTAGATTTCTTTGGTAGTTTCCATAAAATCTATTATTTAGAATTTATACCTATAATATTATTATTAGTATATTTAATATTCTTCTCTAAGAGATTTGATAACTTAAAACCTATTAAGATTAAGAGATTAGTATTAAATTCATTATTATTAATAATGTTATCAACTAATATATACTATATATCTATTACTGATGATTTCTTTGAGAATAAGTATACAGCTTTATCTAACAAAACATTATTTATGACTGTATCTAATCAATCATCAGCTATAGCTTCATTTGGTACATCTACATTTGCTTTATTGGATATAAGAACTACATTCTTTAGTAATATTATTGATGAACCTGATGACTTTAAATTCATTAATGATAAAAAGAATAATCCAACAAATAGAGCAATAAATGATACTGCATGGAATGAATTAATAAATAATACAACAAATGAAGACTATAATAAATTAAATAACTATTATATTAATCAACCTATAACAGGTACAAATGATTATACAGGTATGTTTGAAGGTAAGAATGTAATATTCATACTTATGGAATCTGTTAATGATATATTCTATGAATATCCTGAATATTATCCTAATTTTGCTAAGATAGCTAATGGTGGATGGAATTATGTTAATAACTATTCTCCAAGAAATGCTTGTGCAACATTAAATAATGAATTCTCAGGAATGACTTCATTATATTCAATACAATCATTATGTACTGCTAAAAAGTATAGATATAATAATTATCCTGAAGGTGTATTTGAAGTATTTAATAGTAATAACTATCAAACATTCTCAGCTCATGATTACACAGAAGCTTATTATCCAAGAAGTACTATACATACAGCTATGGGATCGGGTGAATACTTTGGTGTTCAAA
>Ga0247611_10000977_pt1 | contig 53689 bp, 48 predicted proteins | sample 177DNAGHGhighgp2_FD_192422 | JGI IMG/M metagenome (GOLD analysis project Ga0247611, IMG submission 192422) | Sheep rumen microbial communities from Palmerston North, Manawatu-Wanganui, New Zealand - 1770 DNA GHGhigh gp2 | ecosystem: Host-associated > Mammals > Digestive system > Stomach > Rumen... | reverse complement strand
ATCAGTTGGCTTCTTTTCAGTTACACATTGTAAATCTGAGTATAATTCATTATCAGCATCTTGGATTAGAATACCACCATTAACGCTAACGAATTTCTTTCCTGTAGGAATTGTATTCATAGCGCAAGTCATAAGTCTAATATTCTTCTTAGCAGCTAGAATTTCAAATGCATCATCATCAAATGCAGGAGCAATTACTAATTCTAGGAAGATTTGGCTCATCTTTTCAGCAACGTATTTGTTAACTTTTTGGTTAGTTGCGATGATTCCACCAAAGATTGACTTATCATCAGCAGCATAAGCTTTATCCCAAGCTTCATTGATATTTGCACCAATACCAACTCCACATGGATTCATATGCTTACAAGCGATAACAGCTGGTTCATCGAATTCTCTTAAAATATCAAGTGTTGCATTAGCATCTTGAATATTGTTATAAGATAATTCTTTACCATGTAATTGATTAGCATAAGCTAGGGAATAATCACATTTTTCACCTGCATAGAATGTAGCAGTTTGATGTGGGTTTTCTCCATATCTTAATTCTTGCTTTAGGTTGAAGCCCATAGCAAATTCTTTTGGAGTCTTAATTCCAGCTTTTTCATTCATATATTTAGAAATTAATGCATCGTAGCAAGCTGTATGGCTGAATGCTTTAGCAGCTAACTTTAATCTTGTTTCATAAGTAGTATCTCCATTAGCCTTAATTTCTTCAATAATTTGTGCATAATCTTCATTATCGCAAACTACTGTTACGAACTTATGGTTCTTAGATGCACTTCTTAACATACTTGGTCCACCGATATCGATGTTCTCAACACATTCGGCGAATTCAGCACCTCTTGCGATTGTTTCCTTAAATGGATAAAGGTTAACACAAACGATATCGATATATTCGATATTGTGTTCCTTAATAGTTTGTACATGCTTTTCATTGTCTCTAATAGCAAGTAAAGCACCATGTACATTTGGATGAAGAGTCTTAACTCTACCATCTAAGATTTCAGGGAATCCAGTTACATCAGAAATATCCATTGGTTTTAATCCAGCAGCTTCTAATGCTTTTCTAGTTCCACCAGTAGAAATGATTTCATAGCCTAGATTCACTAGTTCTTTTGCGAAATCAACTACGCCAGTTTTGTTACTAACACTAATTAATGCCCTTTTCATTTTTATTCCTTTTCCTCCAATAATTTTTTTAGTGTTGCTGGAAATAATTTATGCTCAATAGCATGAATCTTCTCTTCGGCTTCTTCTAGAGTTTCACCATTTAGATGGAAACAATCTTGAGCAATAATTTTACCACCATCAACTTCTTTATTTACATAATGAATTGTTACACCCATTATTTTGACACCGTATTCATAAGCATCCTTAATTCCATGAGCTCCCTTAAATGATGGAAGTAAGGCTGGATGGATGTTTATGATTCTACCTTCATATGCATCTAGTAAAACTTTATCTACTATCTTCATATATCCAGCAAGTAAAACTAAATCTATATTTTCTTCTTTTAGCTTATCAACAATTTTTTGTTCATAAGCTTCCTTATTTTCACATTTTTTAAGTTCAACTACAAAATATGGAATATTATGATTCTTAGCTCTTTCTATTACATAAGCTTCAGGCTTATCACAGATAAGTAAGACTATTTTTCCATTTTTATAAGTCTCATTTACTAATGCTTCAAAGTTTGTACCTGAACCACTAGCGAAAATAGCTATTCTTTTCATTATTTAATAACTACTCCCTTTTGATTAGTGATTTCACCAATCTTATAAGCTTTTTCACCCTTAGATTCTAGAATACTAATAACTTTATCAGCATCACTAGGTTTAACAATAATCATCATACCAATACCCATATTGAATACATTAAACATTTCTCTATGAGGAATATTTCCTGTCTTTTCTAGATATTTAAATATTGGTAGAATTGGCCATGTTCCTTCATTAATTAGAATTCCTTGATCATCATGAACTACACGTGGAATATTTTCATCAAATCCTCCACCTGTAATATGGCAAATTGCATGTACATCAACATTCTTAATTACTTCTAGAACTGGTTTAATATAAATCTTTGTTGGAGTAAGTAATGTCTCACCTACAGTTGAACCTTCAAATGGTGTATCATATGTATCCATACTTTCATTAATGATTCTTCTAACTAAAGAGAAACCATTAGAATGTACACCACTTGATGCGATACCTACAATTGTATCTCCTACTTCTACTTTAGATCCATCAATTAATTTTGATTTTTCAACTACACCTACAGAGAAACCTGCGATGTCGTATTCATCTTCTGCATACATACCAGGCATTTCAGCTGTTTCACCACCAATTAAGGCACAACCAGCTAAAATACATCCATCAGCAACACCTTTAACGATTTGTTCGATTTGAGCTGGATGGTTTTTACCTACAGCTACATAATCTAAGAAGAATAATGGTTCAGCGCCTTGAGCTAAGCAATCGTTAACACACATAGCAACAACATCTTGACCGATTGTATCATGCTTATCTAGTGTTTGAGCGATTACTAATTTAGTTCCTACACCATCAGTTCCGCTTACTAATACTGGTTCTTTATAGTTTAATATTGATAAATCAAACATACCACCAAATGAACCAATATTTCCCATAGTTCCTAATCTATTAGTAGTAGAGATATGTTTTTTAATTCTTCTTACTACTTCATAACCTGCTTCTAGATTAACTCCAGACTTTGAATAAGATTCACTCATTTTTAATTCCTACTTTCCTTTAAAATAATTTATTGCATTTTTGAAGATATCTTCATCTTTATCTCCATAAATATTTTTAAATACATCAATACCTTTTCTTTCACTATGACCCATCTTTCCTAAAACTAAGCCATCTTTAGAAATAATACCTTCTATAGCGTAATTACTACCATTTACGTTATAATTTGTGTCGTTTGTTGGGCGTCCATCTTCATCTACATATTGGAATGCAACCATTCCATTATCAAATAAATATTTAGCAAATTCTTTATTTACAACAAACTTTCCTTCTCCATGAGACATTGCTACTTCATAAACTTTACCTACCTCAAAGCTACTTAGCCAAGGAGATTTATTTGTTACTACTTTTGTATGAGCAATATGCGAGATGTGTCTATTTATATCATTTCTAAATAGTGTTGGACTAGATTCATCTAATTCATAATCAAAGAATATTCCTGATTTAATTAAAGCTTGGAATCCGTTACAAATACCTAGAACTAAGCCTTTTCTAGCTAGTAATGCTTTAACTTCTTTCTTGATTGTTTCATTACATAAAACATTAGAAATGAACTTACCAGAACCATCTGGTTCATCGCCTGCGCTAAATCCACCGCTTATTACTAAGATTTGTGAATTCTTTATTTTTTCAGCTAGTTCATTAATGGAATCTAATACATCAGTTTCTGTTGTATTTCTAAATACGAATATTTCTGGATTTCCTCCAGCCTTCTTAAATGCTCTATATGTATCATAATCACAGTTAGTTCCTGGGAAAGCAGGAATAATAACTTTTACATCATCATATACTTTATCTATTTTTTCATATGTTCCAACTGTTTCTTTACAAATTGATAAATCATAATCTGTATCTTTAGATTTTGTTGGATAAATTGCCTCAAATGTTTCTAAATTTGCTTTTATACATTCATCAATAGAATATTTCTTTCCATTAATAATAATATTAGAATCATTTGTTACTTCTCCTAGATATATACCATCAAGTTCTTTAGTTGATTCAACTAAGATTGAACCATAATCATAAGCATATAAATCTAAGTTTGTATCAATCTTACATCCTAGTTTATTACCAAAAGAACATTTAGCTAATCCTTCAGCTAAACCACCGTTTGATATAGACCAAGCAGATACGATTTTGTTATTTATTATATTTTCTCTTACATAATCAAAGTTCTTCTTTAATTCACTTACATTAGGTAAATAATTTGATAGTGGATTATGTTTAATTAAATATAATTTATTACCTTTAGCTTTAAATTCTGGTGAAATGATATTAGAACTATCTGTTGTAGCTATACCAAAAGCAATTAATGTTGGTGGTACATTTAAATCTTTAAATGTTCCACTCATTGAATCTTTTCCACCAATTGAAGCTAATTCAAATTGTTTTAGAATATCAATAGATCCAAGCATTGCGCTTGTTACTTTACCCCATTTTGTTGGATTAGAGCCTAATTTTTCAAAATATTCTTGGAAACTAAATCTTACATTCCTATAATCAATAGCTGCACAAGTTAATTTAGTTAATGCTTCTACTACGCTATAATTTGCACCATGATATGGAGACCAACTCATGATGTATGGGTTATAACCAAAGGCCATAACGCTTGTTGTAGTAGTTTCACCTTCTAAAACAGGGAATTTTTGAGCTGAAACTTGAGTTTCAGTTAATTGATATTTTCCGCCAAAAGGCATTAGAACTGTTGTTGCACCGATTGTTGCATCAAACATTTCGATTAAACCTTTTTGCATTGTTACATTTAAGTCTTTTAAATTTTCTTTAAAATCTTTAACTTTTCTTTCAAAAGGATTTTTAGAGAAATCAATTTTTTCAACATTAGCTTTTGATTCTTGTCTAACACCATTAGTGTTAATAAAATCTCTACTAATATTTACTACATCAAATCCTTTATATTTCATTACTAATCTATTATTATCAGTAACTTTAGCAATGATTGTGCATTCAATATTTTCTTTCTTTGCACATTCAATAAATCTATCTACATCTTTAGGTTCTACTACTACACTCATTCTTTCTTGTGATTCAGAAATAGCAAGTTCAGTAGCATTTAGACCGTCATATTTAACTTTTACTTTGTCTAAATCAATTACAAGTCCATCAGCAAGTTCTCCGATTGCTACTGATACACCACCAGCACCAAAGTCATTTGACTTTTTAATCATCTTGACTACTTCTGGATTTCTAAATAATCTTTGAATCTTACGCTCTTCTGGGGCATTACCTTTTTGAACTTCTGAAGAACAAAGTTCAAGAGACTTTTCTGTATGTTCTTTTGAAGAACCTGTAGCTCCACCAATACCATCACGACCTGTTCTACCACCAAACATAATGATGATATCTCCAGGTTTAGGACTTTCTCTACGTATCATATCAGCTTTAATAGCTCCTACTACAGCACCAACTTCTAGACGTTTAGCAACATATCCATCATGATAAATTTCTCTAACATGTGTTGTAGCTAAACCTATTTGGTTACCATATGAAGAATAACCTGCAGCAGCTGTTTTACTGATATTCTTTTGTGGAAGTTTATTAGCTAGTGTTTCTTCGATTGGTTTTGTAATATCACCTGCGCCAGTTACACGCATAGCTTGATATACATAACTTCTTCCACTTAGTGGGTCTCTAATTGCTCCACCTATACAAGTTGATGCACCACCAAATGGTTCAATTTCAGTTGGATGGTTATGAGTTTCATTTTTAAACATCATTAACCATTTTTCTTTTTTACCATCTACTAAAACATCAACATAAACGCTACAAGCGTTATTTTCTTCTGATTTTTCTTGATCTTCTAGATTTCCTCTTTTTGATTCATATCTAGCATTAACTGTTGCCATATCCATTAATGTAACAGGTTTAGATTCTCTACCTAGATATTTTCTCATATCTAAGTAAGCTTCATATGCTAGATTAATAAAATCATCTTCTGCTTTAACTTCTTTAAGTTCAGTTTCAAATGTAGTATGTCTACAGTGATCTGACCAATAAGTATCAAGCATTCTAATTTCTGTAATAGTTGGATTTCTTTTTTCTGTATTTTTAAAATAATCTTGAACAAAAGCTAAATCTTTAATAGACATAGCTAAGCCTAATTTCTCTAAATAAGCTTTCAACTCATCATTATTAAAATCATTAAATCCTTCTACTTCATATTTTTCATCATTATGTACTGATTTTGGTAATTCTAGCTTAGACATATCTTTTTCACGAGATTCAACTTCATTGATGTAATATTTCTTAAGTGGTGTTAAATCTTTGATTTTTCCTTCTAAGATGATAAGTCTAGCACTTTTAACGATAGCTTCGCTAGCTGGATTTAACAATCTAATACATTGCATAGCACTATCAGCTCTTTGATCAAATTGTCCTGGTAAATATTCAACAGCAAAATATAATTTATTATTTAAATCAATATCCATAAATACATTATCAGTAACTATTTCACCAAAAATAGAGTACTTAGCTTTTTCTAAAACTTCTTCTTTTATATTAAATACATCATAAACGTTTATTAATCTTAAAGAAGTAATATCAGCTTTTAAATTTGTCTTGAAGTTATCAAGTAAGCTTAATGCTTCTGTTTGATAGCCTTCTTTTTTCTCAACAAATATTCTAGCATTCATAAAAGAATCCTCCTATAATGTTACATTTAATACTTTTTCCTTCATTGTTTCTTGATAATCAAGTAATTTTTGATATAGTTCCTTATTATTCATAGCAAGCATTCTAATAGCAAGTAAAGCGGCATTAGCGGCTCTATCAATACCAACTGTTGCTACAGGAATACCTGAAGGCATTTGGACAATTGATAGTAGTGCATCAGTTCCATTAAAATCTTTACTCCAAATAGGTACTCCAATAACAGGAACTGGAGTGATTGCTGCAATCATGCCTGGAACATGAGCTGCTCCTCCTGCTCCAGCAATAATTACATCAATTCCGTTATCTTTAGCATTTTTTGCAAATTCAAACATTAAATCTGGTGTTCTATGAGCGCTAATTACTTTCATTTCATATGGAACATTGAAATCATCAAGTACTGCGCTTGCTTTTTTCATAATTTCTAAATCGCTTTTAGAACCCATTAAAATAATTACTTTCATAATTACCTCCTAGAATAAGCCAACTGCTTTACCATCCTCTAATACATCCATATCTAGAGCTGCTGGATGTTTAGGTAAGCCTGGCATAGTCATAATATCTCCTGTTAAGCATACTAAGAATCCTGCACCGATAGATGGTTTCATATCTCTAACAGTAATTCTGAAGTTTCTTGGTCTACCCTTCTTATTTTGATCATCACTTAATGAATATTGAGTTTTAGCCATACAAATTGGAAGTTTATCCCAGCCATTTTCATTAAATGTTTTAATCTTAGCTTTAGCAGTGCTTGAGAAATCTACTCCATCAGCACCATAAATTTCTTTACAAATCTTTTCAATCTTAGTTTCGATTGAATCATTTAAGTCATAAATGAATTTGAAATCAGGATTTGGATTTTGATCGATTACTTTTACAACTTTGTTAGCTAAATCAATAGCACCCTTGCCACCAAATTCCCAAACTTCACTCAAGCTCATTTCATGACCATTCTTTGAACACCAATCCATTAAAGCTTTAACTTCGTTATCTGTATCAGTTACAAACTTGTTAATAGCTACAACATATGGTAAGTTATATTTCTTAATATTTTCAATATGCTTTTCTAGGTTTTCAACACCCTTTAATAAAGCTTCTACATTTTCATTCTTTAGATCAGTTTTAGCAACACCACCATGCATCTTTAAAGCTCTAATTGTAGCAACGATAACTACAGCATTTGGCTTAAATCCTGCAACTCTTGCCTTAATATCTAAGAATTTTTCAGCACCAAGGTCAGCACCGAATCCTGCTTCAGTAACTACATAATCACCTAAGCCTCTAGCCATGTTTGTAGCAATAATTGAGTTACATCCATGAGCAATATTAGCAAATGGTCCACCATGAACGATAACTGGTGTATGTTCAAGTGTTTGAATTAAGTTTGGCTTTAATGCTTCAGAAAGAATTAAAGCACAAGCTCCTGTAGCTCCTAAATCTTTTAAAGTTACTGGCTTATTGTCATTTGTATAAGCAATAACTGTTCTATCTAATCTCTTCTTTAAATCATTCATATCTTTTGCTAGTGTAAACATAGCCATTACTTCGCTGGCAACTGTAATGTCAAATCCATCTTCTCTAACTTTTCCATTAGCATGTCCACCTAGACCTACTACTACTTGTCTAAGTGCTCTATCATTCATATCTAAGCATCTCTTCCAAACAATTCTAGTTGGATCGATGTTAAGTTCATTTCCTTGATGGATATGGTTATCAATCATAGCACTAATAGTGTTATTAGCTGTTGTAATTGCATGCATATCTCCTGTAAAATGTAAGTTTAAGTCTTCCATTGGTACTGCTTGTGCATATCCTCCACCTGCAGCTCCACCTTTGATACCTAAAACTGGTCCAAAGCTTGGTTCTCTTAAAGCTACAACTGTCTTTTTACCGATTAAACTTAGTGCATCAGCTAGACCAACTGTTGTTGTTGATTTTCCTTCACCTGCTGGTGTAGGGTTAATAGCTGTAACTAAGATAATCTTAGCGTTCATAGCTCTTTGAGCTGATGGATTGATTTTTGCTTTATACTTTCCGTATAATTCAATATCATCTTCTCCTAAACCTAATTTTTTTGCTACCTCTGTAATTTTTTCCATTTGGCATTCTTGTGCGATTTGTAAATCACTTTTGTACATTTTTCTTTTTCCCTCCACTTTTCTTTTATAAAATTGAAAAGAACATTAACCAAAAAAGCTAATGTTCTTTAATTTTTTTACATACTTAAAAGGGCGCTATGACCTATATGTAATTTAGTATTAATTTTAAAACTCATACAAATCACCATCCCTATTTATATTATATCATATAATATAAAGCAATACTATTTTATGAAAACACTTTTATAAAACTTCTTTTATCTTGGATGCAAGATTTGCAATCTCTTTTTTGCTTAATGCAGATAAGCTAATTCTAATTCCTTGCTTAAGTGGAACTACATAGATTCCATTTTCTTTTAATCTATCAAATACCTTTTCACCATTACAAGGTATTGTGATGAAGAAGCCTGACTTATATGTATAACATTCAAGTTTACATTGTTTTGCTTCCTTTAAGAATAACTTTGATCTATCTAATAGTAAATTAGAAGCAACTTCTAATTCTTTCATGAATTCATTCTTTAATGCATCATTAAACATTAGCTTTTCAACTAAGCTAACTCCCATTTTAGCTGCATTAGACCATGTTGCTCTTGCAGAGAACTCATTTGCATTATTGAAGTATTCGATTTCTTCTTTATCTTTTGTTAAAGCCATTTGAGCACCGATTCTTAAGCCATATAAGCTAAATGTCTTTGAACCTGAGAATGCTAGAACAACCATAACATTTTCATTGAATTGTTTAAACTTTCTAAATATTTCTCTAGATTCGTTTAATCCCTTATGTGAATAATCAATATAAGCCATATCATATAAAAGAACGAATGTATTATCTTTTGAAATCTCGTTTATACAATCAATTATTTCATCCCAATCCTTATCTTCTAAGGCATAGCCTGTAGGATTTTGACATGGATCATTTATAATAGCTAATACTCTACCTTGCTTTTCTGCAAGTTCTAAAGCATCTTTCTTGAAATCTTCTGTGTTGAATACTCCATCTTTAAATAATTCATAATTTTTAACATCACAGCCTCTTTCTTTAGCCATAGCGTTATAAGGTCCCCAACAAATATTAGGAACTAGAATGCTATCTCCTTCATTTGCATAGTTATCTATAGTATTTCCGATAGCTCCACTTCCACCAGGTGTAGGAATTACACCATAGTAAAAATCTTTAGTTACATCATCATATGTTTGCATTAAAGCCCATCTAGCAATTCCTTCTTTGAACTTAGCTGTACCTGCAGTTGATGCATAACCAAATTTTTCTGCATATGAAAGATTATCAATTATTTTTTTAACTGATGGAAATTCTAACATCTTTCCGTCTTCGTCATAAAGTGTTCCAATCGTTCCGTCGATTACGTTAGGATTTAACTTCTTTGCTTCTCTAGCCTCTGCAGCTATTGTTAAGATGTTACTTGATAATTTTTTTGATTCTGATCTTTTTGCAATAATTCTCATATAAAACCCTCACTTTATAAAAACTAGACGCTATCATTTTAACATAAAGAAAATACATATAAAATATTAAATAATATAATTATTTATTTGAAAATGTTTTCATATATAAAAAATAACAAAAAGAGGCTTTTATTTAGCCTCTGTATTAGCTTCGCCTTTTAATTTTATCTTCTATAGCCTCAAACTCTTTTTGTGTTTTTAATGTTCTTTCCATAAATAATTTATCATTTGCTGCTTCTTTCATTTGTTCGTCATATTCTTTTTTCTTAAGTTCTTCATTAGAATACTTTGTCTTTCCCATTAAATCACATCCTTACACAAATTATATTATTTAACAAAATAAATATCAACTGTTTTCATAACAAAAAGAGGCTTTTATTTAGCCTCTGTATTGTTATAAATCTTCTCTAAGAACTTAGATATTTCAATTATCCAATTATCCTTTAATTTAAATATGTAGAATATAACATGGAGTTTTCCTCTAACATAATTTATTTTAACTTCAGATGTATATTTCATAGATGCTCTGAATATTTCTTCACCATTACTATTTTCATCAAATATTAATTTAATGTGATCAGTAGTCTTTTCACCTACTGTAACATTTAATTTAACTAAATAATAATCCATTAATTTTTCATACATATATGTTTTAATATCATCACTAATATTACCAAATCTATCTTTTAATTCTTCTTCTAAGACAATAATATCAGCTTCTTTATTAATTGAATCAATCTTTTTATGAATATCTATTCTTACACCATCATCATTTATATATTCTTTTGGAATATGTCTATTAGAGAATACTGGTGTAGGAGTAGCTTCTTTTTTAACTACTCCATTCTTTTCATCTATTGTTTCTTTTAATATACGCATATACATATCATAACCAACAGAATCAATAAATCCAGATTGTTCAGCACCTAGAATATCTCCAGATCCTCTAATAGCTAAATCACGCTTAGCAATTTTAAAACCACTACCTAGTTCAGTGAAATCTCTAATTGCCGTTAATCTTTCATTAGCTTCTTGTGTTAGTTTTCTGTTTTCTTCATAGAATAAATATGCATAAGCTATTCTATCACTTCTACCTACACGTCCTCTAAGTTGATATAGTTGTGATAAACCTAATCTTGTGGCATCATCAACAATTAAAGTATTGGCATTAGGTATATCAATACCTGTTTCAATAATTGTTGTGCAAATTAAGACATTATACTTTCTATCAATAAAGTCTTCTATTCTATTTTCTAGAGTATTTTTATCCATTCTTCCATGCGCAAAACTTACTCTAGAATAAGGTATTAACATTTGTATTTTTCTAGCTACATCTTCTATATCACTTACTCTATTATGAAGGTAGAAAACTTGTCCACCACGCGATAATTCACGTTCTATGGCTTCTTTAATTATTGATTTATTATATTCTAAAACATAAGTTTGAACAGGATATCTATTTTTAGGTGGAGTCTCTATTACAGATAAATCCTTTATTCCTATCATAGACATTTGTAGAGTTCTAGGAATTGGGGTAGCTGTTAAGCTAATAGTATCAACATTTATCTTTAATTCTTTAATTCGTTCTTTATGTTCTACACCAAAACGTTGTTCCTCATCAATTATTAATAAACCTAAATCTTTAAATTCAATATCTTTAGATAATAATCTATGAGTACCTATAATAATATCTATTTTTCCTTCTTTTAATTCTTTTAAGATTTCTGTTTGTTCTTTAGTTGAAGTAAGTCTAGATATCTTTTTAATGATTGCTCCAAATTTATTAAATCTTTCTATAAATGTATTATAGTGTTGACTAACTAAAACAGTTGTTGGAGCTAAGAAAGCTACTTGTTTATGATCATATATTGCTTTAAATGCTGCACGCATAGCTACTTCTGTTTTTCCATAACCTACATCACCACAAACTAATCTATCCATTGGTCTAGATTTTTCCATATCAGCAATAACATCATTTATAGCTTTTTCTTGATCTATAGTTTCTTCATATGTGAAATCTTGTCTAAATTCTTCATGCATAACATCTTCTTTAGAGAAAGCAAAACCCTCTGATTCATTTCTTTGACTATAAATACTAATTAATTTATCAGAAATATCTTTTAATTTATTTCTAACTCTCTCTTTTGCCTTAGCCCAAGATGTTCCACTTAAACTATTAAGTTTAGGATTATTATTTGCTGTATAGTGCATTATAGAATCAATCTTCTCAAGAGGCACAAATAAATAATCGTTTCCCGCAAATAAAATCTTAATATAATCCCTAGTAATATTCATTAATGTTTTTTCTTCAATTCCTAGGTATCTACCGATACCATAATCATAATGAACTACATAATCTCCAACATTAATTTCATCAACAGATTTAATACGTTTAGATTCACCAAAAACAGATTTATATCTTACCTTATTATCTACTCTTTTATAAATATCTTCTTCTGTGAAAATAACAAAATTATCTTCATAGAAATCTAGACCTAAAGCGCAACTATCTAATGTCAAGAAAATGCCGTTATAATCCTGATTTCTATACATTTCATAGTTTATTTTTCTTTCTAGCAATTCTTCTTTTAATAGTTTTAATCTTTCTTTAGAATTAAAGCATATAATTATTTTTTTATCACTTCTATTTAAGTATTCAAATAAAGCTTCTAAATTACCAAAAAATCTTTCAGGATCTCTAACCTTTATTTCTTTAGATTTTTCAATTTTAAATGAATTTAAATAATTAATATTATATTTTTCTTTTATTTCATTATAGTCATAAAAATAATTTAATTTCTTAAATACTTTTCCTTCAATATTACTATTATATTCATATATATCATCAAGTGTCTTAATGTATGCTTGATTTAATTTATTTTCATCTATAAAATAAATACTTTTTTTATCAACAAAATCTAATATTGTATCATTACTTATTAAGCCTATATATTTTCTAAGTAAGCTTACATTGTTTCTAAGTTCAAGGTTTTCTAAATCGTTTTTTAGAATTTCTTCTTCTTTTTCATTAGCATCATCAATAGATAAAATAAAATCTTTTATAATATTTAAATCATTTTGATTATAAAACATTTCATTTAAAGGAATAATTTCAATATTATCTATTTCTTTAATAGATCTTTGTGTATTAATATCAAATTCTTTTATTTTTTCTATTTCAACATCAAATAAATCTAATCTAATAGGATTAATACTATTTAATGGGAATAAATCTATAATACTACCTCTAATAGAATATTCTCCTACCTTACTTACAAGGTATTCTTTTTTATATCCTGAAGTAATTAAATAATTCTCTAAATCTTTGATGTTTATCTCATCGCCAACATTAAATTTAATGCTTGATTTAATCCATTTTTCTTTAGGCATTTGTTTTCTAATTATACCTGTAAGATTTGTAATAACTATATGTTTCTTACCATCTAATAATCCCTTTATTGTGAGATTTCTTTCTAATTTAAATTCTATAGATGATACTAATAATTCACTTGTGATTAATTCATCTGATGGATAAAATAAGACATCATCAGAATCAAGCATATTAATTAGTTTATCATAATATTTTTGAGCTTCATATAAAGTATCAAGAACAACAAATATAGTTTTATCTTCCATTTGGAATTTTGAAGCGATTAAAAATATAGAAAAATTAGGCGTAACATTAGATATTTTGAATCCTTCTTTTTTCGTAATTTTATCTATTAATTCCGTAGTTAAAATCATATTTATTCCTCCTTTCAACAAGCCAAAAAGAAGCTAAACCCATAAAGGGTAGCCTCTTAATTATATTTATTCATTATTTCTTCAAATGATTTTTCATCGATAAAATCATTAATTGCATAACTGACTTTTTCTATTGCATTATTGATAGATATTAGTTCATCTTTACTAAATTTTGAAAGAACATGACTAACAGCATCATTTGTTTTATCTATACCAATTTTACATCTATTAAAGTTTTCTCCAACATGAGAGATAATACTTTTTAATCCATTATGTCCTCCTGCAGAGCCATGATTTCTAAATCTTATAACTCCACAAGCTAAATCTAAATCATCATGAATTACAAGCATATCTTTAACTTCTATTTTGTAAAAGTTTAATACTTTACTAATAGAATTACCACTTAAATTCATATATGTAGTTGGCTTTAATAATATTACTTTTTGACCTCTTATATTGCCAGTAGAAATAAATCCTTCTAATTTAGTTTCTAATTTAAAGCTTAAATTATTTTCTTTAGCAAAATAATCAAGGGCCATAAAGCCTGTATTATGTCTTGTTAGATCATATTCTTTTCCGATATTACCTAGACCAACAATTAATTTCATTATTTTCTAAATAATTCAGATAATGTTCTATCATCAATAATACGCATTATACCTTCTCCAAATAATTGACCAACTGAAAGTTGTTTGATTTTTGGAGCCATCTTGTCTTCAGTTAATGCGATTGTATTTGTAACTACGACTTCCTTAATAGGTGAATTAGTTAATCTTTCAATAGCTGGACCTGAGAAGATTGGGTGAGTAGCACATGCATAAACTTCTTTTGCACCTGCATCCATTAATGCTTGTGCACCTGCACAAATTGAACCTGCAGTATCAATCATATCATCAATCATGATACAAGTTTTACCTTGGATATCACCAATGATATTCATAACTTCTGCCTTGTTAGGTTCTGGTCTACGCTTATCAATAATAGCGATTGGCTTATTATCTAGTGCTCTAGCTAAGTTTCTAGCACGAGTAACTCCACCATGATCTGGTGAAACAATTACAACATCAGATAAATCTTTTTTCTTGAAGTAATCAGCAAAAATTGGAAGAGCTTCGAAGTGATCTACTGGGATATCGAAGAATCCTTGAATTTGAGCAGCATGTAAATCCATAATAAGAATTCTTGATGCTCCTGCAACTTGAATTAGGTTAGCAACTAATTTAGCACTAATAGCTTGTCTAGGTGCAGCCTTTCTATCTTGTCTAGAATATCCATAGTATGGAACAATGACATTAATAGTTTGAGCAGATGCTCTCTTTAAAGCATCAATCATAACTAATAATTCCATTAAATTTTCATTTACTGGATTATTTGTAGGTTGAACAACAAATACATGGTGTCCTCTTACTGTTTCATTTATATTGATGTTTACTTCTCCATCAGCAAATCTTTTAACAACACAATCTGCTAGTGGTACTCCTAGTGCTTCTGATATTTCTTCAGCTAATTTGTGATTTGAACTTAACGAAAATAATTTTACTTTCTTTCCTAATAATAAAGACATAGTATTTCCTCCTTAAGGTATATTACCAATTTTATTATACACTAATAAAATATAAAAAAAAGGAATAACGAATATGAAAACGTTATTTCCTTTAAAAATATAATTTTTAATTCTAATATATCTTATTTATGTTAATTTTATCAGGGCTCTTCCAGTCAATATTATATTCTTCTTTAAGTATTTCAGTTACCTTTCTAAAATACATTTGATAGTAATCAGGTCTATTCTTACTATTCTTTAAAAGTCCATCAACTTTAGCCATTACATCAGATATAATATCTTGGAAGTTACGTGTAGCTTCAATAGGATCATGAGCGATATAATCTACTGGTAAAACAACATTTTTTTCAAGTTCTAAAAGGCGCTCTTTCTTCTTTGCTAAATAACTTAATATGAAACATTCAGTGTCGAATGTTCTTCTTAAATTAATCATATAAATTTCTTTTAAAATAGCTTCTATTTTATCTTCTCTATCAGTTAGAGATAATGCCTTTCTATAGCAGTTTTCGGCATTTTCATAATCGTTTAAATTCATAAAGTTTTTGCCTATAGTTCTATATAGTTCAACTTTATCTTGATCTTTAATTTCATCGCTATTCAAATCATTTAAAAGATCTTTTAAAACTAATCTATTTAAGTAACCTTCATCTAATCTAGAATTAAGTTCTAGAAGGTCTAATCTAAAGTCAATTGCATCTTTAAAGTTCTTATCTGATATAGCCATATCAAGAACTCTTTTAGTGATATCTCTACATTCAGAGTACCTTCCTTCATCATACATTTCAACTCTAACATCATATATTGTTTTAGGCTTCTCTTCTTGAACTTCTTCAGCCTTTACTTCTTGTTTTTCTTCTTCATAAACTAGTTCAAAATATACTACTGTAACAATATCTTTATATATTCCCTTTTGAACTTCTATTCTTTGTTCATCATAATAATTTGCAGGTTCATCTTTGGCAACTTTTATGATTTCTCCATTATAATTAACAATAATTCTTTCTTCTTTTATGTTCATTAAATTAAGCTTATTATTAATGAATGAAGCATAACTTGGGGCGTTTTTAACACGTCCGATTACAGGAGGTACAATATATTCTTGCGAAACAGTTTTTTGACTATGTAAGCTATTTGTTAAAGCTTCAGTTATTTCTTGTTTAACTTTAATTCCTAAAAGTTTCACAAAAATCACCTCCATATTATATTTTATAATAAATATATTATTTATTCAATAAAAAAGGGGATTTACCCCTTTTCTATTACCATACTTCCTTTGTAGTATATGAGAATGTAGCTTCTTCAATATCAAGTTTATCCATTATTATAAATGCATATCTAGCATGTGGTCCGCTACTATCTTTGTAGCCTCTTTTGGTTTTATCATATATTTTGAATTTAGCATTTCCGTCCTTAAATTTTATACTAGATATAAATAAATCTCTTGAAAAATAAGAAAAGAACAAATTAACAACTACTATTTGTGTTTCAAAATCAACAGTAACTTTATTGCTATTAACCATTGTGCTTAATGTGGTATTGTCTTTAACGATAAATGTACGTTCTTCAGGAGCATCATTATCCATTACTGTCTTATAATTACCATTTTCATCTTTTTGATAAGTTCCATCTTCATTTTTTACATTATATTCTACTTTTTTAATTTTATTATTAAATAAGAAATCTTCAGTTAAAATATCATTTGAATTAGTATAAACTGTCGCATGATATTTATTTTTATTACCACAACCTACTAATAATACTGCAAAACATATAAATAATATTACCCCCATTATTTTTTTCATATAGATATCCCCCTTAATTAATTTCATTATAACACATTTGTTTTTTTAAAAGTATTTGTGAAGAAAATGTAAAGATTTAATTTCTATCAAGCTTAAGTTGTAGGCTTTGAATATAAATTAATATACCTGATAAGGTAATAAAAATTAATGGATGGCAGAGCCACGATAATAAATATATTCCATCATATTCACTGTGATCATAGAATAATGAAGGCATCTGAACCAATGAAGTAAATATATTATCATAAAAATACGAATTGCCTACCATAAAGACAAATGAGCATATAATAAATACTATTACTTGCATATGTGGTTTAAATAAAAACGCAAAGCTTGCTGTTAATAGTGTGAAGCAAAACATCATAATAGCACAAAAGAATCCATGAACAATAAAGTACAAATAGGTTGTATTTCCTTTATTCATCCAAAATAAGCTATTCATAAGCTTATCATTATCTACATAGATTAAACCACTATAATTAGTTCCATTAACATAATCACTATAAGCATCAGGATTCATTTTAGTGCCACAAGTAAAATAAAACGTAAACATTCCAAATAAATAGGCTATATAGAAAAATATGGCTGTTACTATTGCTATAGCTAGTATGCTATATATTCTTTGCCTAATTATATTCCCTCTTAAAGTTGTCATGTTATCAAATGAATCATTTTTATATATAAAGAATGCTAAACTAATACATGATGTAAGTAATATAACAGCCGCAAAGGCATCCTCACATCTTGAAAACACATCAATCGCAAATGGCTTATTTACGACATATTCTCCGTTATATACATATTTTTCAAACACTTGATATTCATTAAAAACCTTGGATAAGCTAAAGCATACTATAACTGCAACTAAAAGTAATAAAATAAGATAAGTTATTCTATTTTTAAATATCATTTTTAGGTTTTCTTTAAGCATGAGTTACCACCTCATCGCTTATGATTTCTCCATGCTCCATCTTTATTACTCTATCTGCAATACCTTTAATATCACTATCTATATGACTAGCTATTAGAATAGTTTTATTCTTTTCTTTTAACTCTAAAACTATTTTATGGAATTCTTCTATTGATTCCTTATCAAGTCCATTAGATGGTTCATCTAAAATGATTAATTCTTGATCCTCCATTATTGCTTGAATAATACCAAGCTTCTTTTTCATACCTAAAGAATACTTTCTAACCATTTTATCCTTATCATCATATAGATTTAATCTTTTTAGAAGTTCATTAACATAATCAATATTAATCTTACCATTAATACTTGCTAAATATTTTAAATTATCAATACCACTATTCCAGTTATTAAAGTCTGGTTCTTCAATTAAGGCTCCAACACCTTTAAAGAATGGTTTATTTTTAGTTTGAACTTGATCATTAAAGGTAATTTCACCACTAGTTTTAGTAAGTAGACCTAATATATTTTTAAATAAAACAGTCTTACCACTTCCATTTGCTCCTACAATAACATTTATTATTCCAGCATCGAAAGTAATATTAACATTTTTTAAGACATCTTTAAAACATAAATCCTTAATCTCTAACATACTCACTCCTCCAAACTATTGAAATAATAAATAATATTATAAGAACACCTAAACTAACAAAAGGTATAAAGCTTATTGCTGAAAATTTATCTTCATTAATCCTGATAATGTCATAATAAAGCCATTTTGGATAATATAAGGAAATACTAATAATTAAAGAAATAATTAGTGAAACATACTTATTTTTAAATAAATTAAATATGATGTAACATAATATGATATTACATATATCACATAATAATATTCTTAAAATAAACTCATAATTATTAAAGTTTTGATATACTATTACGCTATATATTGTTGAAGCTAAAAGTCTAATTAAAGATCCCATAATAATAGTTATAATTAATCTTTCAGCATGTGATAAGAAGATATTCTCATCTCTAATTATCTCCATCTTGCTTCTTCTAAAATTATCAAATAAGAATATACATATAATAAATTCTATTGATGTAAAAATATCAGGAACCATAGAAATGTATGATTCGTTTAAAGAGTCTGTTCTTTTTGTAAATCCTAGCTGTAAAAACATCATTAATAATAAGATGAATGTTAGAACTAATACTCTTAAAAGATATTCTTTATATAAATACTTATATTTGAGCACTAACAATCACTCCCTTTATTTAACGACATAAATAACTAAACCATATTTATTTGGTGTTTCACGTAATTCTTTGTAATATTTTATTTCACTTTCTTTATAATCATCGGTAGTAGTTTCTATATAGGTATAAAAGAACTTATTTTTATATTTACTAGACATTTCATTAATAATATCTTTACTAAATGTGAATTCTTCTACATCTTTTTTATATTTATCATAATCAGAAGAATTATTAGTAAGTAATCTAATCTTATAGTTCTTTTCTTTTGCAAAACTTATTAATTCTTCATTATTATTCTTAATAAATACACCTTTGAATAATTCTTCATTATAGTTATCAAAATCGGTTAAAGTGTAAATTGATAAATAAATATTATATTCTAGTTCACTATATCTTTTATAACAATCTAATTTATCAGATTCATAGTCTACATACATGATGAAACGATTAGAATAAATATTATCTAATGTGTTATCATCTACTTTATTTTCACTATATATTATACGACCATATTTTTTATCATTCTTATTCATCTTTTTAGCAACAACTGGAACTAAAATTAAGGCTAAAACATATACAAACAAAACAGTAAAAAGGATGATGATTTTATGCCTCATTTTCATTAAAATCATCTCCTTCATCTTCTACTTTTTCTTCTTCTATAATATCTTCTTTAATTACATAGATATCTTCTTTTTCTTTTGCTTCTTCCTCTTTTTTAATAGCATCAGCATTAACAAAAGCTTCTATTTCTCTTACGCTAATAATTATAGGTTCCTCATAGTTATAAGAATAAAGATTAACGCCCAATACAGCGATATTTAGTGCTATGATAAAGTAATATCCTGGACCTACTAAATCAAAGAAGCTACGACTAAAATCATTAATATATCTAGCATAGAATGAATCACGCATATCTAATAGGCCAATAGTCATAATTAAGATATTTATTACTGATAAACAAGTAATTATAGTTATTCTAAATTTAGGTTTTAAAAAAGCCACAACTATTTGTCCTATGATTAAAAATAATATGATTAGCATGTATGGATAGCTTTCTATTTTTCCTTCAAGTCCAAAATAATTATTTTGTTTAATGACCATAACAAATTGTGACATATAAAAGTGTCCAAATTTTCTAGTATATTCTTCTCCATATTTATTAACAAAGTGACCAATTAATCTTTGATCTAGTGTTACATAAAAATAAGATAAAAGTATTTCAATTAAAAAGGCAATTATAACAACATCAAAACAGTTTAGTTTTGTTTTAAAAGAATCGTTATAAGATAACTTCTTCTTTTTTATAATATGGAAAAATTCAATTATTACTATATAACTTACAAAAATTATAAGAGGTAGAAGCATACCCCTAAATATGATTTTAAAATAAAACTCCTCATTTCTACATGATGGTGTAGAAAGAATAAATATAAGCATATGAAATAATATGCCAATAGCACAAATAAAATTTATACTTTTATATGGCATACTTAAATAATCACCTGTTTTTTTAACTTTAAAAACTAAGACATAAAGTAGAGCTAAATTAATTATTACTAATCCAATGATTGCGAAAAAAGGGTTACGTCCTGCGGCACCTAATGTTATATATCTAGCATCTATATTTTCAAAAGAATTAAATGCACCATCAAAAAAAGTGGCACTTTCTATTGCATAATCCCCAGTCCATGCAGCGGCCATAAAAAAGAAGTTTATTATATTAAATAAGACTAACACTATAGAAATAGTTCTAAAACAAGCTATCTTTTTCATATTTTATTCTCACCTTCTTTTAATATTATAACATATAATAAGATTATATAAAAGAAAAAGACTAGAAATGTTGATTTCTAGCCTTTTTTCAAATGATTATTTATATATAGTTTTTATTAAATTGGTCTAATTATTATTGATTTGAATAGTTAGAGAAGTAATTTTGAATTAGAATTACTGGTGTACCTTTATCTCCTGAACCACTTGTTAAATCTGATAAACTACCTAGTAAATCAGTTAATTGTCTAGGAGTTGTTCCTTGAGTTTCCATTCTACCAACTAGATTAGAATCTTTTTCTTTAATTCTCTTAATCATAGCTTGTTTTAATTCTTCACCAGTTAAACCTTTAAATTCATTATCTGATAAGTATTTTAACTTAAGTTCATTAGGTGTACCAACTAATCCTTTAGTAAATCCAGGAGATACTACTGGGTCAGCTAATTCCCAAATTCCGCCTTGAGGATCTTTGAATGCTCCATCACCATAAACCATAACTTCAACATTCTTATTGAAAATCTTCTTTAGTCTTGCTTGTACATCTTCTACTAATTCTTGACAATTTCTAGGGAATAATTTAACTGAGTTATCAGTTGCTAAGTTAGATCCAAGTAGACCATACTTATCATTATATCCTGATCCGTCAACTGGAGCTGTCATTAATTCATCTAGGCAGTAGCATTTCTTAACTCCAGCCTTTTCTAAGATTTTCTTATTTCTCTTTCTTTCATGAATTGAAGCGATAATTACATTATCAGTATATTTTAGAATTGCTCTTGGATCATTTGCTAAAATGATTTCACATTCACATTCACAAGCTTCTTTATAATACTTAATGTAATCAACACCAGTAAATTGATGTACTGTATTAGGGAAATATTTTCTAAATTCAGCTTCAGTAAATACATCCTTATATGGATTAATGTCTGTATCAAGTAATGCATCTGGGCTAATTAATTTATTACCTACTTCATCTCCAGGGTAAGATAACATAACGATTAGTTTCTTAACTCCTCTAGAAATACCTTTTAATAACATAGAAAATCTATTTCTACTCATAATAGGGAAAATTAAACCTACTGTTGCATCACCAAATTTATTATTAACATCTTTAGCGATTTGATCAGCTGTAGCATAGTTTCCTTGAGAAATACCTACAACAGCTTCTGTAATAGCAACAACATCTCTATCGTTGATTTCGATTTTAGCCTCATCAACAGCCTTACAAACAGAATCTACTACTATTGATGCTAAGTCATCACCTTTTTTAATAATTGGAGTTCTAACTCCTCTAGATATAGTTCCACTATATTTCATAAAAACTTCACCTCGCTCTTTTATTTTAACAAATTATATGGTATAAGTAAAATATATAATTATTATATATATGATAAGGAGGACTTATACATATGATAAGTGACTTAAATTTATTACATGTTTTCTATGTAGTTGCTAATGAAGAATCATTTTCAAAAGCAAGTGAAAAACTATATATTTCCCAACCAGCTGTATCTCAAAACATAAAATCCTTAGAAGATAGTGTTGGTTTTCAACTTTTTACTAGAGCTAAAAAAGGTGTAAAACTTACTCAAGAAGGTTTAGAGATATATGATTATTGTAAAGCTATTTTTAAACAAGTTGATTTATTAAATCAAACTATTACAGATTTATCTAGCTTAGATACAGGTACTTTATATATTGGTGCAAGTGATACTATTTGTAAATATTATTTGATTGACAAATTAAAAGAATTTGAAAAACTATTCCCTAAAATTAGATTTAAAGTAACAAACTGTATGACTAATGAATCAATGAAATTACTAAAACAAGGTGATGTAGATTTAGTATTTGTTCACTCTCCTATTTATGAAGATGTACAAACAATAAACTGTCTAGCTTTACATGATGTATTTGTTTGTGCATATGATTATGATATAAGCAATATCAATCATTTATCCGATTTAGCTAATCATCAAGTAATACTTCTTGAAGAAGCAAGCTCATCAAGAAAGATGCTTGATAATAATTTATTAAAGTATGGTGTAGTATTAAAACCAAACTTTGAATTAGCTTCCTTAGATTTATTAGTAGAATTCTCTAAAAAGAATATGGGTATAACTTGTATTGCTGAAGAATATATTCAAGAAGAATTAAAAAATAAAGAACTAAAAATTATTAATATTCCAGAAAAATTAGATACAAGATATATTACATTATGTTATGATAGAAATCTATCTAATGCAAGTAAACGTTTCTTAGAATATATGAAGAAAAACGGCTAGTTAAGCCGTTTTTTATTATATTAACTATATACTTGATCAATATAATTAACTAATTTTTCATCAGTATAAAAGTATATATAAGGAACTTTTAAATTTGGGTTAATACCATTTTCAATTTCATAGAAAATATTTGTGCCTTCAGCATTCTTTTCTACATATCTCATTGTATTATTAGAAGATATTGCTATTGCTGTTCCATCAGCTAATAAAATTGGTAAAACAGTGCACATTCCACCGCCAGTTTTTTGACCAATCGTTCTTCCTAATCCCTGATTAACAAAGCAACTTGTAAATGTATTTGCTGCACTGAAAGAATTAATCGAAGTTAACAATGTCCACCTATATTGATTGTATGCATCATCATCATAATTACCATCAGAATCTGTATCAATTTTATAGTAATCAATACGATATTCATCAGTTAATGTATCATATGTTTCGTATTTTAAAACGTTATCTGTTATGAATCCTAATACTCTTTGCATAGCACTCATATTTCCGCCACCATTTTGTGAAATGTCCAATAGGATATCCTTAACCCCATTGTGCTGTTTAATATCATACATACAGTATTGCATATAATAATAAGAATCATATTTCCAAGCAGTATCTTTTAAATAACCATTACTATCATACAAGTCATCTTTTGAGCCTGTTTTAAAACTATTTAAAGTTATAATCGCTGTATCGCCATAATATCTTACTGCTCTCACCCCGTCTGGGAATGGTGCTTTTTTATAAGTCGCTAATTCTTCTTCTACTGAATAATATTCATTTCGGAAATCTCCATAATCACTAACAGAAAAAACAGATGTATCATCAGAATTATTATAATTTGATGGTGTATCTATTCTAGTATGCAATTCATCTAATTTTTTTATTAAAACATTTCTATATCCTTGCATAAAACTATTTGTATCATTGCTAAACATTAAATCAATGTCTTCATCTTGAATATAATTCTTGAAATAATCAACATCATATCTATTTTTTAACCCGTAAAAATAATCAAATGCAAATAATAAACTGTTTATTGATGCTGTTCTAACATCATTAGGGCAAGATTTACCGTTCAAGGATGAATTATGAATGATTGAATATTCTTCGCTATAAGTGCTTATTTCACCAGAATAACCATAGTATGCGTCTCCGTTATAGAAGATATTATAATAATTTGATGAGCAAAACAACATATTAGCAATTACAAAAGGTATCAAACATTCTTTTTTATAATACAATATATCAAAATGATAGCCTCCTAAATTGAATGTTATAGATTTTTTTCCATAAGAATATGTATTTGTATATTTCATAAATCTTGAATAATTAGTTGTTCTTTTTTTAATTATCGAACTAAAAAACGAATAATTATCTACCGAAATAGTATTAGTATCCCAATGTGTTTCCAACGTATATAAATAATTATAATTAATCGATAATAAATTAGATTTAGCCTCAAATATATATCTCAAATTTTGCCCACAATCAAAAAAGCCATCTAAATTTGAAATAAAATCAATTAAACTAATATATGGAACATTACCATCATCGATAAAAAAAGTTTTTATTGTAGTATCTTTTATTGTGAATTCATTACTTAAATTTTTAAATGGAATAGAGATACTATGTATATTGGCTTTATTATCGTTTTTCCCTTTTGTAAAACTACAACCAGTAAGTATAAAAATGAAAATAAAGGTCAAAAAAGCATATAATAATCTTTTCATAAAAATCAGCTCCCTTATTGCTAAAGCATATTTTTATAATACTTAAATAAATGTTTTTATTAATTATGTCACATTTTTTAAATTGTTTGTGATGACTCAACTTAAAATAAATTGATTAATGACTATATTAAGCCGTTTTATTTTGTTGCATTTAATAATTCTTCTATCATTGTTGGCATTTTATTTTTAACTGTATCATAAACTATTTCATAATTAATAATTCCATAATCATGAACTATTATATTTCTCATTCCTTTAATGGACATCCATGGTATATTATTATTCTTCGCCTTAAAATCGTTAGATAATTTATTATTGTTTTCTGATATTTGTATAATTCTAAACATAATTGAATCAAGCATTAATGGATTATCTATCATTTCTTCCATAGAAATGTTTTTTGTGTGTTCAACTACAAAAGATAAGTCATCAATTATTTTTCTTATGTAATAATTATCATCTTTACCCATATATCTTTATTCCATCCTTAAGTATATTGTTTAATAATTCAGGATCTTCATGGATATGTCTTGCATCAAGTAAATCAACTTTTTTTCTTAAACTATCTCTTAAGCTTTCAATTAATTCATAAAATTTTAATCCATCTAAAGGCATTAAAATCAGTAAATCAATATCACTATTTTCTCTTTCTTCGCCTCTTGCATATGAGCCAAATAAATAACAATATTCTACTCCATATTTAGGAAATATATCGCTACATAATTCTCTTATTCTTCCAATACTTAATAATCCGTGCTCTTCATCTATTAGGTTTGCTCTTTTAAGCCTATCAGCCATATATTTTCCTTTGAAAGAGTTTTGTAAGGATTCGTTGTTTTCATATTTTAAAAATGTTCTTCTAGAAATTCCTAAATAAGCTGCAGCTTGTTCTTGAGTCATCCCTATTTCTGTTCTTATATCTTTTAACATAGCACATCACTTCCTACTATTATTATAGCATATTTCACATTATTTTCAATTATTATGTGCAATTATTTCACAAAATAAAAATAAATGATGTGAAGTATTTTCACACCATTTATTACATTATTTGTGAAATTATGCTATTTTCATTCCTTTAATTAGAATGTATTTAGGCCCTTGATAATTGGGTAATGTAGCCATTTCTTTTGATAAATATAATTCTTTTTTAAGCTCATTAATATTACCTGATATAGAGAATCCTGTTACAGGAATTTCTTTTTTACCATCAAAGTAGAAACCAAGTCTAACTTCTCCACCAAAGAATCCAGTGTTAGAGTCTAATTGCATATTAGAAAATCTAGAACATCTTATATATTTAGCTTTCTTAAAGTCTTTAAAATCTTTAGATCCTTCACCTACAACCATAATAGGAAGTATTCCTGTTGGATTTTGTTTTAGATAAAACCCGAATCTATATGATCCATACATGTTTTTAGCAATACCATCTTCTATTAAAGAAATTTCTTTTAGTATTACTCCGTCTAAATCAAAATCTCTAGAATTAATACATCCATCAACGTGTGGTACCATTTTAATATTTAATTTATCACCAATACATTCTCCTTGTACAGAATCATTGATTTCATTAATATTAATATGTTGATACTTTGCTCCATAAGTTAAATCATCGCTAAAAAATGATAATAATTGTGCTACTTCATCATTCTCTAAAATGATATTTAAGTTTTCTTTTTCTTCTAATTCTTTAGCATTGTATCTTTCGATAGCTAAATTAAGTAATTCTTTTATATCTTTTTTAATTTTATTTAAATCATAATTTTCTAATTCCATCATCTTGTATATTTCAACATCTTTATAAGTTGGAATTAATTCTATATTTAATCTAAAGCTCTTTTGTTTTACATCTACGCCATTAGAATTAATTAATCTTTCATCTATTTCAGATAAGAAGAATTCTGTAGCTGATAGATAAGCTTCACTTTTAACACTAAATATAGCATTCTTTACTTTTTCTAATACTTTTAATGGTTTATCATTTAAGTTTGAAGTAATATCTCTATGATGTAAATGTTCATATTTAGGTAGTTCATAATAATCATTTAATGCATTCTTTGCGTTAATCTTATTATCTTCAATTTTTCGCATTATTTCCTCATTATCCATGTATGGATATATATCAAAACTTGATGCGCCTACCTTGTTATTTTCTTTTACATAAATAGTTACACTATATAATAATTCATCAACTGATCTATTAGTTTCTAGTTTATCTAAAATATAATATAATTCAGTTGATTTTTTCTTTATTTCTAAAATCTTCCAACCAAATAAATTGGCACTATCTAATAAATCAATATACTTTTTCATTAGCCTAATTTACACCTTGCTTTCAAATATGGTCCACCATCACTAACTGGTACCCATTCTTTATGACCTTTACCACAATGTCCTGAACCATGTATTTCAAATTCTTTAGATACAGCAGTTATAGATTTTAATAAATCTAATACATTACCACTCATAACTACAGGAGCAACAATCTTTCCGCTGAACTTACCATTAACAATTTCTTTTGCATATGCGCAAGTACATTGTATATTCCAATTCTTTGGATCTTCCATACCATTATCCATTTGACATAATAAATAACCATGTTTAATTGATTTTATCATATCATTTTTCTTTGATTCTCCTGCTTCAAAGAATGTATTAGTCATTCTTGAATAAGATTTATGGAATGGATTTTGTCTTCTACCGTTTCCTGTAGGTTCCATTTTTAATTCCATAGCACTAACTAAATCAGAAATACCTCTCTTTAGTATTCCTTTTTCAATAATTACTGTATCATGAGCAAGTATTCCATCATCATCAAAGAAATATGATGCTTGAGACAAGCATGATGAAGCACCATCATGCATTGTAATAAGTGGACTAGCTACATATTCATCAATATAATTCTTAGCTTTTGCTCTATTTTTTAAGAACATATCAAGTTCTACACCATGTCCAAATGCTTCATGAGCAATTAATCCTGTAATAGCTGGAGTAGTTATAATATCATATACTCCTGGTTCTATTAGAGTAGAATCTAATAATTTAATTGATGTTTCACATAAATCATCTAAATTCTTCTCTAAATCCTTTATACATTTTTCAATACTATTATGAGCATAACATTCATAAACGTTCTTAATGTTTTCTTTATCTCTTGAGACAATATTCACTATTCCTAAAACCCATGAGAAGTTTTGGGATAATTCTTTGTTTTTTGAAATAAAAATTGAACTAACATTATAATATTCTAAACCTAAAACAATATTAATTATTTTATCTGAATAATTATGAGCTTGTGTCTTAAGTAAATTAAATTTATTAATTACTTCTTCATTAGATAATTTCTTACCTTCTAATTTTCTATTAAATTTTTGTTTAATAACTTCTTCATTAATTAGATTAGCTTCTACTTGTTCATCATACAATTTTTGTGATAGTTTAGTGTTTTTAATAATAGAATTATATATTTCTTTAAAGTTTTCTCTATTTATATCTGAGAATGCATATTCAGAATAAGATTTATTATTATATATTCTACATACAAAACCACATTGACGTTCTATAGTATCACCTATACGTGTAAAGCGTGTTGATACTCTTATAGAATCCCCGTTAATTTCTTTACCTAGTATAGATACATAACTATATTTTAAACTAAGCTTTTCTACTAATCTTTTTAAGATTTTTCTTTTTGATTCTAAGTATTTAGAAAACATAGTGCACCTCCTAAAAATCCTTTATTTATCCCTTTTTATGATTATAGGCTTATCTACTACAAGTCCCATATCACTATTCTTTACTGCTCGAAATAAACATACATTTGAATACTCTTTATTTGTATCATAAACAAACTTCATTTCTTTAATTGTTAGATTATTTTTCTTAAATTCTAATATTACTTCATCTAATCTTGATGTTAAATATAAGAAGAATAATGTGCCATTATCTTTTAGATTTCTACTAATAGATTTTACTAATAATTCTAGTGTTAATTCACTTTCGTGCTTAGCTAGATTCTTAAATATATCATTAGATTTATTATCCTCTTTTGTTTTAAAATATGGTGGATTACATATAATAACATCTACTAATTCATCTTCATATGTTATAATATTTCCTTCTTTTAATTCATAATTAGTAACATTATTTACTTCCATATTTTTTTTAGCAAGTTCTAATGCTTTTTTATTTATTTCTAGACCTATTATTTTTTTTGGATGAAATAGATTTGCATAAAGCATTAAAGCTCCTGTGTTTGTGCCCATATCAAGCACTACATCTTCTTTATATATATTTAAGAATTCACCTAATACTTCAGTATCTGTATTAATTTTAAATAAATCATCACTTTGATATATCTTTATTTCTTTGTGTTTTGGTAAAAAGCATTCTTTTATCATATAATCACCTTTTATATTATAACACTTTTATAATTGTTATAATAATAAATTGATAATTATTATTTTCTAATGTTATAATTAAATTGTGGTGATCAATATGATTTTTAAAAAGATATTTTTTTATATCATTGGCTTTTTTAAGACAATGGGCAAGAAAAAATATGATACACTTGCAGGAAGTTTAACATTCTTCTTTTTACTAACTTGTGTACCTATTTTATATATTACATTGTTTTTCTATGGACAAATAGCTAATGCCTTTAATTTAGAACTAGAAATACCAGAATGGTTAAAAGAATATATTACATTTGATTTAAATGTTGGTGTATCTATCTTTTTTATATTTGCGACTATCTTTTCTACCACAAAATTCTTTGTTCAAATAAAGAAAATTGGAGATATCATTTATGGTGTTAAAGAACCAGTAAATTCTATCAAATTAAAAATAGCTTCCATAGCTATTTCTGTAGTATTCATATTAGTTATTATTGCAGGACTATTATTAATGAGTCTAGCAAATCATTTCTCTGCCTATTTCCCTGCATGGTTAACTAGATTATTATCACTATCCTTAATTGGTGGAGTATTCTTCTTACTAGTAGTAGTAATTGATAAAACAGCTACCCCTACATTAAGTATGAAAAAGCATGTTTATAGAGGAGCTTTTGTTACAATAGGTTATACATTAATAGCTTCAATAATATTCTCCTTATACCTTGCCTTATTTGTAAATTTTGGACAATTATATGGTTCCCTTTCCACTTTATTAGTATTCCTATTATGGATTTATTTAATAAGTAAGGGGATAGTTGTAGGTATTGTGATTAATTATTATTATGATAAAAAAATAGAACAAATAAATAAAAAACTCGAGGAAGAATAATCCTCGAGATTTCTTTTTATTAAGCCTTTTTTTAGAATTCGCAGTTCTTTGGTGTTCTAGGATAAGGGATAACATCTCTAATGTTTTCAACACCTGTTAAATACATAATCATTCTTTCAAATCCCATACCAAATCCTGAGTGGATGCATCCACCATATCTACGTGTATCTAAATACCAATCCATAGACTTTGGATCAATACCGAATGTTTTCATCTTTTCAAGTAATACATCCATTCTTTCTTCTCTTTGAGATCCACCACATAATTCACCTGAACCAGGTACTAATAAATCTACTGCGGCAACAGTTTTACCATCATCATTTGCTCTCATATAGAAGGCCTTAATTTCTTTTGGCCAGTTAGTTACAAATACTGGTGATTTGAAGTGAACTTCTGTTAAATACTTTTCATGTTCAGTAGCTAAATCTTCTCCGTATTTAGCTTCATTTTCAAATTTAACACCACTATTTCTTAAAATAGTAATTGCTTCTTCATGAGTAACTTTTGCAAAATTAGAATTTAATACATGTTGTAATCTTTCGATTAATCCTTTTTCTACAAAATTATCGAAGAATTTCATTTCTTCTGGAAGAGTTTCTAAGACATATTTAATAATATGCTTAACCATAGCTTCCATAACATCCATGTCATCATTTAAATCCATAAATGCCATTTCAGGTTCAATCATCCAGAATTCTGAAGCATGTCTTTGTGTATTTGAATTTTCAGCTCTAAATGTAGGACCAAATGTATATACATTTCTAAATGCCATAGCATATGTTTCAGCTTCTAGTTGTCCAGAAACTGTTAAGTTTGCTTGCTTACCAAAGAAATCTTTTGAATAATCAATAGATCCATCTTCATTCTTTGGAATATTATTTAAATCTAGAGTAGTTACTTGGAACATTTGTCCAGCACCTTCACAATCACTTGCTGTGATTAGTGGAGTATGCACATATACATAACCTCTTTCTTGGAAGAAGTTATGAATAGCATAAGCTGTAACGCTTCTTACTCTAAATACTGCGCTAAATAAGTTAGTTCTACTACGTAAATGAGCTACATCTCTTAAGAATTCTCTTGAATGCTTTTTAGGTTGAATTGGATAATCTTCTAGGGAATCTCCTAAAAGAGTTACACTTTCAGCTTTTATTTCAAATGGTTGCTTAGCATCTGGTGTTAAAACTACTTTACCACTTACTCTAACACTAGCACCGTTTCTAAATTTTTGAATATCCTTAAAGTTATCTAAATTAGCTTCATATACTACTTGAACACTTTCAAAGAAAGTACCATCATTTAGCATAATAAAGCCAAATTCTTTTTGTGCTCTATTACTTCTAATCCATCCTAGTAAATCGACAGTTTTTCCATCGAAGCTGTCTTTTTCTTTATATAATCTTTTAATTACTTCAACCATATTTTCATCTCCTAATTAACATAATATACATGTTTAATACCCTTTGTATCAGTATAGTGATAATAACATATATCTACATTTTTACTTGTGATTATATCATTTGCGGTTGTTACAGAAAAATCATTTATATTATCTTTCTTGCTTACTTCATAAACTGATATACTCATTAAGTCAGTACAATAATAGCCATTTTCAAATAAAAATGTATAATTATATTTACTTCCTATTTTTGTTTTCATGTTTTCTGTTATATCATTTACTATACTTTGATTTTTAAGTCTAACACCGATACACTCTTTTAGACTAAACCATCCATTATCATAATAAGATACTTTATTGTTTTTATCTTTGCCGTTTATTTCAATAGTTTTCTTATTATCTACTACATAAGCGGCATGCCCACCAACAAAGTATGTAGCTAATTGATGGAATACAGGTATCTCAGGATAAGGAGATGCCTTCTTTAAAAGAAAATCTCCACTTGCTCCTACATAATACTTTCCATCAATATATGAAAGAGATGATTTTGATGTTTCACGTGAAACACAATAAAACTTTATGCCGTTTTCCACATCTTCATCTACTAGCTTTGCTTGATGCATAAAATTATCAATTTTTCTTGATATGATAATATTTTCTACTACTCCATTTATAACGAAAAATAGTAGGAATCCTAAAAGAATATATCTTATAAAATGAAATCTTATTTTTACATCCATTATTTCTTAGGTTTAATAACTAAAGCTCTGTCTATTCCTTCACCTTCAGATTCAGTATAAACATCTCTCCAGTCAGCTAATTTTTCATGAATAATTTTTCTTTCATAAGCGTTCATTGGTTTTAATTTTACTTCTATCTTAGTTCTTGCTACTTCTTTAGCTGTTTTAGTAGCTAAAACTTCAAGTTGTCTTTTTCTATTAGCTCTATATCCACCGATATCTAAACCAACCATAACGCTATCGTCAGTTAATCTAGAAATGTATACTTTAAGTAATGTTAATAATGCATCTAAGCACTTTCCATCCTTTCCAATAAGTAATGGATTATCACTTGATTCAATAGCAATATTTAATTCATCATCATTGCTTCTTACTTCTAATTGATAAGTAATACCCATACCAGATAAAATATTATCAATATAAGCTTTTGCATAATTAACTAAATCAAATTCATAACTAGCCTTATATAAAGCTTTTCTACCGATTCCTAGGAATCCTTTAGTTTCTTCTAATACTTCTAAAGTAATTTTATCTTTATCTATTTTTAATTCATTACAAGCATATTCTAATGCTTCTTCATCAGTTTTAGCTTCAAATTTAATTTCTCTTAGCATATCAATTACTCCTCATTGTTTTCATTAGTATCTTTATTATCATCGATTTCTTCAAAATCAGCATCAACTGTTTCATCATTTTTAACTGTATATTGGTCATTATCTATTTCAAATTCATCATTATTTTCTGCTTGATTAGTTTGTTCTTCGATTGTCTCTACTGATTGAGCTTTAGATTTAGATTTTGGCGCCATTGTAGGCTTTAACTTCTTTTCTTTTGGTTGTTTTACTTCTTCAACAGTTTCTTCTTTACGAGCTTTCTTATTAGGCTTTTCTACTTTTACTTTAACACCTGTTATAGTGTTAGTTTCTTGAGCCTTAGTCCACTTGATTTCATTAATCTTTCTATTAAGTAAAGTTTGTCCAATTGTATAAACGTTACCAATAACCCAATATAAAGCAAGTGTTCCACTTCTAAATGACATAAGTACCATCATGATTGTCATGAATATAATCATAATTGTCATCATTTTCTTTGTTTGATCAGCTTGTGGATTAGCAGCTTGATTTGGATATGCTTTTTTAGCGTATGAAGGTTTCATTTGGCTTACTAATTGACAAGCAACCATTGTAATACCTACTAATAAAGGTAAAATGATATAAACCCAATTACTAATATTTCCAAGTTCTTTTATATTTGTAATACCCTTAGCTAAATCAATTCCACAGAACTTTGTGTGTAAATCACATTTATCAGGATCTGTGTTCATATGCTTAAACCAAGTACATACTGTTTTAACACTACCAGCATATTTATGTCCTTCTGGATATGTATATGCTCCATTAGGATATCTTTGAACTGCGTTATACATAGCCATGAATAATGGGAACTGAATAAACGGAATTACTAAACATCCTAGAGGATTAATTTTATACTTTTTCCATACAGCCATCATTTCTCTTTGCATCTTTTGTTGTGACAATGGATCTTTTCTATTTGCATACTTTGCTTGAATTCTTGTCATTTCAGGTTGAGCTAATGTCATTCTTAAAGACATGTCATTACTCTTAGCATAAACTGGCCATGCAAGTGTTCTTACCATTAATGTTGTTAAAATAATACCTAAAGCTAAGCTACCACCAATAGAAAATCTATCAATGAAAAAAGCAATAGGTCTAACTAATAGCCATACAAACCATCCATCTCTATTCCAAGCATCAGCTGGATTAGGGTTAGAAATAGGTAGCATAGACTTATCAGCACCACTACATCCTGTTAATGTTAATAACATAACAAAAACAAGGACAATCATAATTACATGTTTTTTCTTCATCTAATTTCCTCTTTCTTTAATAAATATATAATATTTTCTTCAATTTGTTTGAAATCTAATTCTTTTGATAAAGGTTTAATTACAAATACATAATCTAAATTATTAATTAGATCAATGTTATTTCTTATAATTTCCCTTACTCTTCTTTTCATTTGATTTCTTAAAACTGCAATACCAAATTTCTTACCAATTGATAAAGCAAAACGATAGTGACTGGTTTCTTCATTCTTATAAGTATAAATTGCAAAATATTTATTGCCAACAGATCGTTTATGTTTTATTATTTTCTCTATCTCTTGGTTTTTCTTAATGTGATATTCTTTACTTATTATAGGAATCACTCCCTTTACTAAATAAAAATACTACTCAAAAAATTAATTTCAAGTAGTACAAGTATCTTATATAAAATTAAGCAGATAAAACTTTTCTTCCTTTTGCTCTACGTCTTGCGATTACCTTACGGCCACCAACTGTAGACATTCTTTCTCTAAAACCATGAGCTTTTTGTCTTTTTCTCTTATTTGGTTGGAATGTTCTTTTCATTGCCATAATCAATTACCACCTTTCTTTTTTAGAAACCATGCTCTTTTATTATAATTGTTAAAAACAATAAAGTCAATAACAAATTTAAATTTTCTGTAAAAATGAGATTGTAAATAATACTATAATATATATAATATATTTATGGCAACTTAGTTTTTAAAATAATTTGTAAAATTTTTGCAATGTTTCATAGCAATTTTATGCACATTTATTAACGATTTATTAACAAAGTGAAGTTGTGAAAAGCAGTAAAAACGCTTTTATTTCCTATATTTTTGGCTTAAAGTTTTCCACATTTTCTAAAAAAAAGATAAAAAATGTTTCACAGTTTTCCACATTTTTTGTTGATAACTTTCCCTTTTTTTTATATATTTTTATGCTATTATTTTAATTGCGTAGACTACAATATAGAGGGTGAATTTAACATGAAGATAGAAGAGTGTCAAGCTCTCTACGATAAGGTTATAAGTGACCTAAAAAAAGCACTAGATCAAGATTCATTTGAAGCTTTATCGCTAGAGGGTAAAAAAATATCCAAGTTTTTGAATGGATATATATACGTCGTTGCTGATGATGAGTATTCATTGTCAAGAATAAATAAATTTTATTTATCACTTATTAATGGGTTTATTAAAAACTACACAAGCGATACAATTCTTTTCAAATTTTTAAGTAAAGATGAAATGCAAACTATAATTAACAGAGAGGAAGTTACTCCAGTTTCTGTAGAAAAGAATTTAGACGAAAAATATAGACCAGGAAATATTGATGCTACATATACTTTTACAAACTTCGTTGTTGGTAAGAGTAATAAATTTGCATATACTTATGCAATACAAACAGCTGAAAATCCTGGAAAGCATTTCAATCCACTTTATATTTTTGGTGGAGTTGGTATTGGTAAAACTCACTTAATGCAGGCTATTGGTAATTATATGTTGGATCAAGATATTAATAAAAAAGTTCTGTATATTGAAGCTAAAGAATTTTGTGATGATTATATTCATGCTTGTAACCAATCTCAAAGTGAAAAACAAAAAAAGATTGATGAGTTCCATAATAGATATAGAGATATAGATGTACTATTAGTAGATGATATCCAAATTTTATGTGGAAAAGATAAAACACAAGAAGAATTCTTTACATTATTTAATTTTTTAGTTGATAGAAACAAACAAATTGTTATAACATGTGATAGACCATCTGTTTCCTTAGATGGAATGGCAGATAGACTAAAGTCTAGATTTGATCAAGGATTAACTGTTGATATTTCTCAACCAGAGTTAGAACTTAGATTAGATATTTTAAAGAAAAAAATTAAGACATTATCTAATAAAAGTGATGTTCCTGATGATGTATTAAATTATATTGCTTCTTCTTTCACTTCTAATATTAGAGAATTAGAGGGAGCACTTAAAAGAGTATTCTTTTACTCAGTATTTAATAACTCACCAATTACACTTGAATTAGCTAAAGAAGCATTAGCTACCTTAATTAAAGCACAAAAAAATGCTAATAAATATAGTACTAGTTCTCAAACATATGAAAATATACAAAGTGTTGTAAGTGCATATTATGGAATTACTGTAAGTGATTTAATTAGTAATAAACGTAGTGCTAAGATAGCTTTACCTAGACATATATCAATGTACTTGATTAAAGAACTATATGATTTACCATATAAAAAGATTGGTTCATTATTTGGTGGTAGAGATCATACTACTGTAATAAGTGCTTGTGAAAAGATTGAAAACGATCTAAAAACAAATAATGAATTACAAATGGCTGTGGATAATATTAAGAAAAAGTTGAATATTTAATAACATTTTCAACACATTTATGGTATAATAAATATGTGGTATTAAAACGTTATTTTAACTTTTCCACATATCAACAATGATTAATAAAGATAGTGAGGATTTAATAATGAATTTTAGAATTAATTGCGATGAATTGCTAAACAAACTTAATATAATCCAAAAAGCTCTTCCATCAAAAACCAGCATGCCTGTATTAATGGGGATAAAGATAGATGTATTAAAAGATTGTATGTATTTAACTACATGTAATGGAGATATTACAATTCAATCTAAAATTTCTAATGAAAATATAGAAATAAATGAAACTGGAAGATGTTTGGTACAAGGAAAGTTTTTAATAGACATAATAAGAAAGATAAATAGTAAGAAAGTTGAAATGTTTGTTTATGAAAATAAATTATTAATTATAAAATCTGAAAGATCAGAATTTAAATTAAACATTATGACTTATGAAGATTACCCTGATATAAAATTTGTCAACGAAAAAAATAAATCTTTAGAACCAATTGAATTAGAATCATTTACTTTTAGAACAAGCGTTAAAGAAATTTTATTTGCTACTGCAGTAAATGAAAAAAGACCTATTCTAACAGGTGTATTATTTGAAAATAAAGATAATAACTTATTAATGATAGCTACAGATAGTTATAGATTAAGTAAAAAAGAAATTAAATTAAATAATATAAATGATTTTAAAATGGTTATTCCATCTAAGTCTTTAAAAGAATTATTAAATATCTTAGAAGATTATGAAGGAAATGTTAGATGCTATATTGATAATAATAAAGTCTTATTTGAAATTAAAGAAACATATTTTGAAACAAGATTATTAGAAGGAAATTATCCAGATACTTCTAGAATAGTCCCTAATGAGTTTAGTTTAATAACTAAATTTAATAGAGATGAAATAATGCAAGCTATCGATAGAGTATCTTTATTATCACCACAAGATAAAGAAAGAAATTATAGTATTGTTAAATTTAGTGTAACTAATAATAGAACAATAGAAATTTCTTCTTCTAACCAAGAAATTGGTGATGCTATTGAAGAAATAATTCCAATTGATAATATTGAAGGTCCAGTTTTAAAAATTGGATTTAACTCAAAATATCTAACTGATGCAATTAGAAGTCTACCATCTAGTGATGTATCAATTAAATTTACAGGAGAAATTAAACCATTCGTTGTTTGTTCAGATGAATATCCTAATTTACTTCATGTAATACTTCCAGTTAAATTAAATTAATACCAGTTTTTACTGGTATTTTTTTATGTTATAATATTTATGGGTGATTTATATGGAAACAATTAATATTTACACTGAATATATTACACTAGGACAATTATTAAAAATAGCTGATTTTATTTCTTCTGGCGGTGAAGCTAAGATCTTTTTAAGCGAAAATTATGCTATTGTAAATGGTGAAAAAGAAAACCGTAGAGGAAGAAAATTATATAAGGATTATACTATTATAATAAAAGGAAAAGAATTTATTATTAAATGATTAAGAGTATAGATTTAAAAAATATAAGATTATTTAAAAATGTTAGTTTTAATTTTAATAAAAATATAGTTGTATTTATTGGTGAAAATGCTATTGGTAAAACTACCATATTAGAATCAATATATTTTTCTATTATGTTAAAATCACCTAGAACTAATAACGATAATGATTTAATTAGTTTTAACGAAAAATTAGGCGTTATTAAAGTAAATAGTAATAAAGAGTACAAAGTAGTTTTAAATGAGAAAAAAAGGGTATTTATTAATGATATAGAGATAAATAATTTAAAAGAGTACATTGGTTTAAATAATGTTGTTATATTTAGTCCAAATGATCTTGATTTAATTTATGGTTCTCCTTCTTTAAGAAGACATTTTTTAGATATAAATATAAGTCAAATATCAAAGATTTATTTAAATAAATTAAATGAATATAAAAAAATATTAAAGATGAGAAATGATATCTTAAAAGAAGAAAAAATTAATAAAACTTTATTATCTGTTACAACAAAAAATTTAATAGATTTAGCTAAAGATATTATTAAATTTAGATATGAATTTATTAAAGAATTAAATGATAATATTATAACGATAGGTAAAGAAAAAATAGTAATAGAATATAGTCCTTCTACTACTTATAAAAATATAGAAGATGACTTCAATAAATCTCTAGAATTAGACATTTCTACTAAATTAACAAACAAAGGTCCACATAGAGATGATATGAAATTTATAATTGATAATAATAAGTCAAATTATGCATCTCAAGGCCAAGTTAGAACAATAGCTTTAGCTTTAAAATTAACTTTAATAAATATCATAAAAAAATATAAAAAAAATAATCCAATTATATTACTTGATGATGTATTATCTGAATTAGATGATGAAAGAAAAAATAGATTATTTGAATTGTTAGATGATAACTATCAAATATTTATTTCAACAACAGAATTAAATAATATTAGAAACGATCTATTAGAAAAAGCTCAAATTATAAAATTAATAAAAAAGTAATAAAGAATCATGTTTGAATAGGCATGATTTTTTATTTTCTATTTTTGAATTTAACATATATTTTATTAATTTTTAGGCGTTTTTGTTAGCTTATCCTATAAATATACTAGAAAGATTAAAAAACTTGAAATTTTTAGTAAAAAAAGGGTGTATTTTACTATTTATTATGATATAATAAATATGGGAAAATTGTGAATAATTTTTTATTTTAATAAAATATAAAAAAATTATTAAGAAAAAGGAGGCTTTAAAATGGTAGATAATTACGATTCAAGTGAAATACAAGTACTAGAAGGTTTAGAAGCTGTAAGAAAAAGACCAGGTATGTATATTGGTAGTACTAGTGAAAGAGGATTACATCATTTAGTATGGGAAATAGTTGATAACTCTATTGATGAAGCTTTAGCTGGTTTCTGTGATGAAATTTTAGTTGAAGTATTAAAAGGTGAAATTATTAGAGTTACTGATAATGGTAGAGGTATTCCAGTAGATATCCATCCTAAAACAGGTAAATCAACACTAGAAACAGTTTTAACAGTATTACATGCAGGTGGTAAGTTTGATAATTCAGCATATAAAGTATCAGGAGGATTACATGGTGTAGGTTCTTCTGTTGTTAATGCGCTATCTGAATGGTTAAAAGCAACTGTATATAAGAATGGTAAAAAGTATTATCAAGAATTCCATAGAGGTAAAGCTATTGCTGATATTCAATGTCTTGGTGAAACTGATAAACATGGAACTGTAATTGAATTTAAAGCCGATGAAGAAATATTTACTGAAGTATCAGTTTATAATTTTGAAACACTAGATACAAGAGTTAGAGAATTAGCTTTCTTAAATAAAGGGTTAAAAATAACTATTACTGATGAACGTGGTGAAGAAAAGGTTGAAAAGAGCTACTGTTATGAAGGTGGTTTAAAAGAATATGTTCAATACATTAACGATAATAAAGAACCACTATCAGAAGAAATATTATATTTTGATAAATCTGAAGCTGTAACTGTTAAGAAACCTCATGGTGATGAATTAGTAGATGTTGAACAAGTTATTGGTGTAGAAATTGCTATGCAATATACTACTGAATATAATTCATGCATTTATTCTTTCACAAATAACATTAAAACTCATGAAGGTGGTTACCATGAAGATGGATTTAAGATGGCCTTAATGAGAGTTTTATCAAGATATGCAAAAGATCACAATATGTTTAAAAAAGATGAAGGATTTAAGGGTAGTGATTTAATTGAAGGTTTAACTGCAATTATTTCTGTAAAGCATCCTGATCCACAATTTGAAGGACAAACAAAGACTAAGCTTGGAAATGCTGAAGTAAAAGAAATAGTATCTAAAATCTTTGGTGAAGGTTTAGAAAGATATTTAAATGAGCATCCAACTGAAGCTAAACAAATAATCGATAAAGCTTTAATGGCAAGTCGTGCTAGAATAGCAGCTCAAAAAGCTAGAGAAACTGTTAGAAAGAGTCCTCTTGATTCTATTAAACTAGCTTCTAAATTAGCTGATTGTAGATGTAAAGATCCTGCCTTATCAGAGATTTATATAGTCGAGGGTGATTCAGCAGGTGGTTCTGCAAAAAGTGGTAGAGAACCTGAATATCAAGCCATTTTACCTTTAAGAGGAAAAATCTTAAATGTAGAAAAGACTAGTGAAATTAGAGCATTACAAAATAATGAAATCATGTCAATGATTCAAGCATTTGGTACAGGCTTTAAAGATGAATTTGATGTAACAAAAGCTAGATATCATAAAGTAGTAATTATGACCGATGCCGATGTCGATGGTGCTCACATTAGAATACTTCTTCTTACATTCTTCTATCGTTATATGAGAGGTTTAATAGAAAAAGGTTATGTTTATAGTGCATGTCCACCACTATATAAAATTAGTGCAGGTAATGGTAAGAATGTAGATTATGCTTATACTGATGAAGAATTAGAGAAATTAAAGAAAGATGATAGATTTAAAAATGTTAAATATGATGTACAAAGATATAAAGGTCTAGGTGAAATGGACCCAGAACAATTATGGGAAACTACAATGGATCCTGAACGTCGTACATTACTTAGAATAACTATTGATGATGCAATTGAGGCAGATCACTTATTCACTACTTTAATGGGTGATGAAGTAGATCCAAGAAGAAAATTTATTGAACAAAATGCTCAATATGCAGAAATTGATGCATAGGAGGTGTAACTAGATGGATGAGAATGATTTAATGGATGTTGAATTTAATCATGGTAAGATTAAAGATATAGGATTAAAACATGAACTAGAAGGTTCTTTCTTAAGTTACGCTATGAGTGTTATTGTGGCACGTGCTATTCCTGATGTTAGAGATGGTTTAAAACCAGTTCAAAGAAGAATATTATGGGGTATGAATGAACTTAACTTAACTCCAGGTGTTGCACATAAAAAGAGTGCACGTATCGTCGGAGACGTTATGGGTAAGTATCACCCACATGGAGATTCTTCTATTTATGAAGCTATGGTTCATATGGCTCAAGATTTTAGTTATAGATATCCTTTAGTTGATGGACACGGAAACTTTGGTAACGTTGATGGTGATGGAGCTGCTGCAATGCGTTATACAGAAGCTCGTATGAGTAAGATGGCTATGGAAATGCTTAGAGATATCAATAAAGAAACTGTTCCTTTTGTTGATAACTATGATGCATCAGAGCTTGAACCAGAAATATTACCTTCAAGAGTACCTAATTTATTAATTAATGGTACTACTGGTATTGCCGTAGGTATGGCAACAAATATTCCACCACATAACTTAGGTGAAGTTATTGATGGAACACTTGCTTTAATAGATAATCCTGAACTAGAGACAATTGATTTAATGAATTATATCAAAGGTCCTGACTTCCCTACAGGAGGTATAATTTTAGGTGCTAGTGGATTAACTAGTGCTTATACAACTGGTAATGGTTCTATTACTATTAGAAGTAAAGCTGAAATAGTAGAAAATAATGGTAAAGAATCAATTGTTGTTACCGAAATACCATTTGGTGTTAGAAAGACTGCATTAATTGAAAAGATTGCTCAACTTGTAAAAGATAAAGTAATTGATGGTATAACTGATTTAAGAGATGAGTCAAATAGAAATGGTTTAAGAATAGTAATTGAAATTAGAAGAGATGCTAATTCATTTGTTATTCTAAACACTTTATATAAAGAAACACCACTACAACAATCATATGGAATTAATATGACTGCCATAGTCAATAAACGTCCAGAAAAGCTTAGTTTAAAGCGAATTTTGGAATGTTACATTGAACATCAAATCAATGTAATTACTAATAGAGTAAAATTCGATTTAAAGAAAGCAATTGATAGATTAGAAATTGTTGATGGTTATGTTATAGCGCTTGATAATATTGATGAAATCATTAATATTATTAGAAATACTACTGATGGTTCTGAAAAAGATAAATTAATGTCTAGATTTGGTCTATCAGATAGACAAGCTCAAGCTATTCTTGATATGAGATTAAAGAGTTTAAGTGGTTTATCTAGAGAAAAGACTCTAGAAGAAAAGGCAGCTTTAGAAGCTTCTATCAAAGAATACAATGAGATTTTAGCTGATCCTGAAAAAGTTAAACAAATTATTAAAGATGAATTAACTGAAATAAAGAATAAATATAAGGATGAAAGAAAATCTACTATCGATTTAACTAGTGATATAGATATTGATAATGAAGATTTAATTCCTCGTACTGAAGTTATGTTAATAATCACTAAGGGTGGATATGTAAAACGTACTAACTTAGATGAATTTAAGACACAACGTAGAGGTGGTACAGGTCATGGTGGAATGAAGACACATGAAGATGATATGATTGTTGATTCAATGGTTGTATCTAGTCATGATTATCTACTATTCTTTACTACTTGGGGTAGAGTTTATAAGCAAAAAGCTTATAGAATCCCAGAAGGTTCTAGAACAAGTAAAGGTATTCCAGTAATTAATATTGTTCCACTTGAAAAAGGTACTGATGGAAAACCTAATGAAGAACTTAGAGCAATAACTGTAGTAAATGAATTTGATAGAGATGATGAATACTTATTATTCGTAACAAGAAAAGGTATTGTTAAACGTACTAAGGTTAGTGATTATCAAAATATCAGATCTAGTGGTATTATTGCTATAGGTATGAAAGAAAATGATGAATTATTAGATGTTATTAAGACAGATGGTAAACGTCAAATCGTGTTAGGTGCATCAAATGGTAAAGCTATAAGATTTGATGAAAATGATATATCTGTAGTAGGTAGAACTGCATCAGGTGTTAAAGGTATGGCTTTAGAAGATGATGAAAGATTAGTTGGTGTATCTGTAATTGAATCAGAGGAACAAGAAATATTAATTGTTACTGAAAATGGATATGGTAAGAGAACTGTTGCTAGCGAATATAGATTACAATCACGTGCTGGTAAGGGTGTTAAGACACTTAATGTTACTGAAAAGAATGGTAAATTAGTAAGCTTACATACAATTACAAATGATGAAGACTTATTAATTACTACTTCAAAAGGTAATGTAATTAGAATATCAAGTAAGAACATTCCAACTACTTCTCGTGCAACTCAAGGAGTTATCTTAATTGATATGAGAAATAATAAGAATAGTAATCAAACAATTTCAGCAGTATCAATTATTCCACATTCAGAAGATGAAGAGGAAGAAACAACTGAATAATCGCTAAATAAAAGGATTTTGGGCTTATTAATTTAAGCCCTTCTTCTTTTTATTTTAAAAAAACATTGATAAATTTAAAAAAAGAATTATAATATATTTGTAAAGCGATAATGAGGACTAAGTAATGCATTACTTACTTATAGAGAGCAAGTGGTTGGTGTAAACTTGTATTAAGATGTATGAAATCTACCCTCTAGTGATATTAATAATATCCGTATCCCGCGTTAAGGGTTTAAGAAGCAAAAAAGGTGGCACCACGTTAATACACGTCCTTTCAAATGAAAGGCGTTTTTATTTTATAGGAGGAATAAATATGTTAGACATTAAATTCGTAAGAGAAAATCCAGAAATCGTAAAGGAAAACATCAAAAAGAAATTTCAAGATGAAAAACTTCCACTTGTTGATGAAGTTATTGATCTTGATAAGAAAATTAGAGCATTTAAAGGTGAAGCTGAAAGCTTACGTGCTTCTCGTAACACTTTAAGCCAACAAATTGGTGCTTTAATGAGAGAAAAGAAAATTGATGAAGCAAATACAATTAAAGAAACTGTTGCTAAAAACAATGCTAGAATAGCTGAAATTGAAAAGGAACAAGTTGTTTTAGAAGAACAATTATTAAAGAAAATGATGGTTATTCCAAACATCATCGATTCTACAGTTCCAATTGGAAAAGATGATTCAGAAAACGTTGAAAATCAAAAATTTGGTGAACCTTTTGTTCCAAATTATGAAATTCCATATCATGCAGATATAATGGCTAAGTTTGATGGATTAGATAAGGATGCTTCAGGTAGAGTTTCAGGTAATGGTTTCTACTATTTATGTGGTCCTATCGCTAGACTTCATTCAGCAATGCTATCTTATGCTAGAGATTTCATGATTAATAAAGGATTCATCTATTGTATTCCACCATTTATGATTAAATCAGATGTTGTAAATGGAGTTATGAGTTTTGCTGAAATGGAAAATATGATGTATAAAATTGAAGGCGAAGATTTATATTTAATTGGTACTTCAGAACATTCAATGATTGGTAGATTCAAAGGTCAAATTATTCCAGAAAATAAACTTCCACTTACTTTAACAAGTTATTCACCATGTTTCCGTAAGGAAGTTGGTGCTCATGGTATTGAAGAACGTGGAGTATATAGAGTTCATCAATTCGAAAAACAAGAAATGATAGTTATTTGTAAACCTGAAGAATCAATGGATTGGTATAATAAGATGTGGAGTTATACAGTTGAATTCTTTAGAAGCTTAGATGTACCTGTTAGAACACTTGAATGTTGTAGTGGTGATTTAGCAGATTTAAAAGTTAAGTCATGTGATGTTGAAGCATGGTCTCCAAGACAAAAGAAATATTTTGAAGTTGGCTCTTGTTCAACACTTGGTGATGCACAAGCTAGAAGACTAGGAATTAGAACTAAAAATAGTGATGGAACATATTTAGTTCATACATTAAACAATACAGTATTAGCTACTCCAAGAGGCTTAATCGCAGTACTTGAAAATAACTATAATGAAGATGGATCAATCAATATTCCAAAGGCATTACAACCTTATATGGGTGGAATGACTATTATAAAATAAATATAATAAAAACGGCTTTATATAGCCGTTTTCTTTTTATCCTTAAAATCATATTTCTTCTTCTTTTTATTATTTTTTATTGATTACAATATATATATTATAGTATAATTATATTGGATTTTTACTATATAAAAATTATTATAATTGCGGAGGTAAAAGAGAAATGATAGTAGGAACAACAAAAGAATTAAAAGATAACGAATTTCGTGTCGGTTTAACACCTGACAATGTCATGGCTTATGTAGCTCATGGACATACTGTTTTAGTTGAAAAAGGTGCTGGTGAAGGCGCAGGATTTCTAGATCAAGAATATATTGATGCTGGTGCTAAAATAATTGAAACAGCTAAAGAAGTTTATGAAAAAGTTGACATGCTTGTTAAGGTTAAAGAACCTGAAGAATGTGAATATAAATATTTTAGAGATGGATTAATTCTATATACTTATTTACATCTAGCTGCTAATAAACCATTAGCTTTAGAATTAATTAAAAAAGGTGTTTCAGCTGTAGCATTTGAAACTATTACTGATGACTTTGGTAATTTACCATGTCTTAGACCAATGAGTCAAATTGCTGGTAGATTATCAATTCAAGAAGGAGCTAAATATCTAGAAAAAGGATTTGGAGGACGTGGAATCCTACTTGGAGGAGTTCCAGGAGTTCAAAGAGGTAAAATAGTTATTCTTGGTGGTGGTGTTGCAGGTACTTTTGCTGCAAAAGCTGCAGTTGGTATTGATGCACAAGTAACATTACTTGATATTAATCCAAATAGATTAGCATATCTAGAAGATATTTTTGGAGCAAGTGTAACAACATTATATGCTACAGAAGCTAATATTAGAAAGGCATTAGCTGAAGCTGATCTAGTAATTGGTTCAGTATTAATTCCTGGTGGTTCTACTCCTAAATTAGTTAGAGCAGAACACTTAAAATTAATGAAGAAAGGTTCTGTTATTGTTGATATAGCAATTGACCAAGGTGGATGTTGTGAAACAAGCCATGTTACAACACATAAAGATCCAATTTTCATTAAGGATGGAATTGTTCATTATTGTGTTGGAAATATGCCTGGTGCTGTTCCTAGAACTTCTACTATTGCTCTTGCAAATGCTACTATTAAGTATGGTTTAATGATTGCTGATTTAGGATTAGAAAAAGCAGTTCATAAAGAAAAAGGATTATACAATGGTATGAACATTTATAATCACAAATGTGTTAATAAGAATGTATCTAAAGCACTTGATTTAGAGTATGTTGAAATATTAAAGTAAAAAAGAAAACGGCTAATTTAAGCCGTTTTTTTATTTACTTATCTTTCTGGAGTCCAACTTTTTTGCATTGGTCTTATATCAAGTTCACCAGGCACTTTTACAGCTACTTGATACTGATCTTCATATACAATTTCTCCTGGTAGCATATTAGTATAAACTAAATAAAATGGATGATTGTATCGCTCTAGTAACCACATAGCTGGTTGTATCATATTAAGCATTTCTTTTGAGTTTTCTGTTTTAAAAAAACATATAACTTTTTCTTGATTTTTACATTGTGGTGGCCATGGTAATTCATTAGCAAACCAATCATCAATTTCTTTAAATAATGCTGCATCATCAGCATCCATTATTTCGTTTTGAACCATATCCCAGCACATACTAAAAATACCTCTTGCGAACATTGTATTTTCAGCAAGTTCTTGTCCTTGAATTCTTACATATTTAAATCTTGAAACTATATTTCTTTCCATACGAGGGATCAACCTCCTTCATTTAGATATAGGATTATAGGTTCTTTACAATTTCATTTTTTAATTCTTCAAATTTCTTAGGATCAAAGCTACTACTATGGTCAACCCATTTAACATCTACTGTATCATTAAAGAATCTAGGAATTACATGAATATGTAGGTGGAATACTGTTTGACCAGCTGCTTCACCGCAGTTATTTAAAATATTAACGCCATCGCATTTAAATGTTTTTACTAATGCAGCTGCAATTCTTTTAGCTATTTTCATAGCATAACCAAAAGTCTCTTCATCTATTTCAAGCACATTTGCAAAGTGCTTTTTAGGTATTACTAAAGTATGACCAACACCTGCTTGTGATAGGTCTAAAATACACTTAACTTTATCATCTTCATATACTGTTGTTGATGGAATTTCTCCTTCAATTATTTTACAAAAAACGCACATAATTATCACCTCAATTTGATTATAACACAAATACTTTTTATATTAAATAAGCATTGTAAAAAAATTATAAATAGTTTATTAAAAAAAGCCTTTATTTAGCCGTTTTCCTATATAAATAGTATATGTTTATTAAATAACTTTTTATTTAATATTTTTTATTAAATAAGCCCTTTTATTGTAATAAAGTATAATAAGTGGTAAAATAAGTTAGAATGTGTATTTACGATTAAGTATTATAATTTTTTTAATAGGAGGTTTTGTATGTTAAGCAAAGTATTTAGAGATCCACTTTATGGATATGTAAGAGTAAATGACGAAATAATTGATGAGCTTATTAATTGTTCTATTTTTCAACGTTTAAGACGTATAAAACAATTATGCGGTGTATCAATGGTTTTTCATATGGCTGATCATACAAGATTCTCGCATTCTCTTGGAACTTATGAACTTGCTAGAGAAGTTTTAGAAAAAGTTAACGATGTAAATGATTCATTAAGCGATTATGAGAAAAAGGTCTTCTTATGTAGCGCACTTCTTCACGACGTTGGACATGGCCCATATTCTCATAGTTTTGAAAAGATTTTTAAAATTAATCATGAAGTTATGACTTCTAATATAATTTTAGAAGACACAGAGATAAATAGAATTTTAAAGAAATATGATCCAAAGCTTCCTGAAGACATTGCTTCTGTTATTAATCATGAACATAAATTTCCATTGATTGAACAATTAGTTTCTTCACAACTTGATGTTGATAGAATGGATTATTTAAGAAGGGATGCATATTTTACTGGAGCTCAATTTGGAGATATAGATATTGAAAAGATTTTAAGAGGAATGCTTGTTAGAAATGGTAAAATTCTATTCAAATATAATTCAGTTCCTAATATCGAAGATTATTTAATGAGCAGATACCATATGTATTACCAAGTTTATTATCATCCAGTTTCACGTTGTTTCGAAGTAATGCTAGAAATGATTTATGCTAGATGGTATGAATTAATTAAAATGGGTTATAAATTTAAAACAGATGTAAGTCTATTAATTAATGTTATTGATGATAAGACTGTTGAATCATTCTTAAAAATTGATGATTTTTATGTTAATGGTTGTATTCAACAATTCCAATATGAAGAAGATCCTATTTTAAGAGATTTGTCATTTAGATTATTTAATAGAAAACTATTTAATCATATCGATTTAAAATATGCTTCAAAAGAACAAATTGATGAAATAAAAAAATATAAAAACAATCCAAAATATTATTATAAAGAGGATGTTGTTTCTAAATCAGCCTATGACTATCAGATAGATGAACAAATTAATATATTAGTACCTGGAGACAAAGAAGTAGATTTACTACATTTCTCACCTATTGTAGATGCGTTTAGTAAAAGTAGTGAATATATTTCAAAATTAATATACTATAGTGAAATTTAATGAAGTAGTTATAGTCGAAGGACTTCATGATTTAGAAAGATTAAAAAGTATCTATCCTGACATTGATGTTTTAATAACAAATGGTAGTGAAATAGATAGTTACTTACCTCAAATAATAGAAGTATCTAAGAAAAGAGATATCATCCTTTTTTTAGATCCAGATTACCCTGGGGAGCGTATTAGAAAGATTATACAATCCAATGTTCCTAATGCTAAAAATGCCTTTTTAAAAAAGAATTTAGCAATCAGTAAAAATAGAAAAAAAGTAGGTATTGAACATGCTAAAAAAGAAGATATTATAGAGGCATTAGAAAACCATTTATCAGTAGTTAAAAAAGATAATTTAATCACAATAAATGACCTATATAAACTAGGATTAATTGGCGAAAAAAATAGTCAAAAATTAAGAGATGAAATATGCGAAAAATTTAATTTAGGACATACAAATGCTAAAACATTTTTAAATAGAATTAATATGTTTGGCATAGATATTAAAGATATAGAAAAAGTCTTAAATAAGCCATAATTTAAGATTTAAGGAGGCCGTACAATGAATACAAAAAAGATAATAGAAGACAATAAATTTCATATAAAAAAGAAGTATGGTCAAAACTTTTTAACTGATAAAAAAATATTAGAAAAAATAGTTGATTCAGCTAATATTTCTTCTAATACTGGAGTAATAGAAATAGGCCCAGGATTAGGTGCTTTAACATATAAATTATGTGAAAAAGCAAAGCAAGTTTTAGCTTATGAAATTGACTCAGATTTAATACCAATTTTAAATGAAAATTTAAAAGAATTTAATAACCTAACAATACTAAATCAAGACATTTTAGAAGCTGATGTTAGTAAAGATATTAAAGCTTATTTTAGTGAATGTAGTGAAGTTATTGTAGTTGCTAATTTACCATATTATATTACTACTCCAATTTTACTTTCTTTACTTCAAAATATTCATATTAATAGATATATTGTTATGATGCAATTAGAGGTAGCTGATAGAATTTGTGGTAAAACACAAACAAAAGATTATAATTCATTATCTATTACTATCCAATATCAAGCTAGTTGTAAAAAACTTTTTAAGGTTCCTAGAACAGTTTTTAATCCTGCACCTAATGTAGATAGCGCAGTTATTGAAATTGATGTGTATAAGGAAATAAAACATAAGCCTAGAAATGAATCATTTTTCTTTGATGTTGTAAGAAGTTCATTTGCTCAAAGAAGAAAGACTTTAATTAATAATTTAATTAATAGATTTGGTCCTGAAAAGGAAAAATTCATTAAAATATTAAACAAATTAAACATTAAAGAAAACGCTAGAAGTGAAGAATTAAGTGTTGATGATTTTGTTAATTTAGCTGATGAAATTCTTACGGCATTTATGAGTGATGAAGTAGTAGATTTATACGATAAAGATTGTAAACCTTTAGGTATTACAGTTAAAAGAAATGCCATATCTGACTCAAATGCTTACTTTAAGGTAGTAAGTGGATTAATAAGATATAATGGTTTATATTTAATTCAAAAACGTAGTCCTTATAAACCAATGAGTCCAAGCATATATGAACTTCCTGGTGGAGGTTTAGATAGTGGGGAAGATGAAATTACTGGTTTAGTTAGAGAAATTAAAGAAGAAACAGAAGTAGATTTAAAAAATATTGAATTGGTTGATAGAGTTTTAGGACATTATATTATTAGATGTATTTATATAGCTGATGCTGTAAGTGATAAAGTAGTTCTTCATGAGGCTGTTGATTATAAATGGGTTAAAAAGGAAGAATTAAAAGAACTTACTATGTTTAAAAAGCATCCTGAATTATTGGAGAAATTTTAATGATTAAGCTAAAAGCATATGCTAAAATAAATATTTATCTAAAAGTTCTTGGAAAAAGAAATGATGGATACCATAATTTAGAATCATTAATGGTTCCAATTAATCTTTATGACGAATTAGAGTTTATCGATAGTGATAAGGATATAATTGAATCAAATATTGATATTGAAAATAATATAATGTATAAAGCTATTAGTTATATTAAAGAAAAATATAAAATTAATAGATGTGTAAAAATTAAATTAAAAAAGAACATTCCTTTATCAAGTGGTTTAGGTGGGGGTAGTAGTGATTTATCTACTACATTAAAAGGTTTAAATTTACTTTGGGATTTAAATTTAAATGATGAAGAATTAGGTAATATTTCCTTACTTTTTGGATCTGATACTTTATTTTTTATCTATAATAAACCAGCTATCATAAGAGGTAGAGGAGAATTAATAGAATTTGTAAAATATAGTGAAAAAGAAGTGCTTATTTTAAATCCAAAAATTAAAGTGTCTACTAAAGATGTATTTATGGAATATAAAGAATTTGATAAAGGAACTAATGAATTAGAAATGGCTTTGTTAAGACTATATCCAAACGTTAAAGATTTTAAAAGCTATTATGAAAAGCAAGGCTTAGAACTTAATTTAAGTGGTAGCGGAAGTACATATTTTAGTTTTAATAATATTAATTATATAAGCAATGATAAATACATAGAAATAAAAACAAAGACAATTGAATAGTTATATTTTCAAACAATTTTCATAAAAATCATTGAAAACGTTTTCTAAATATGATACAATAATGGTGTATACGTGCGAAGGGAATGGTTGATGATGAAAATAACAGACGTAAGATTAAAAAAAGTAGACGGACATAATAGATTAAAGGCAATTGCTTCTGTTACAATTGATGATTGTTTTGTAATCCATGAACTACGTATTATTGAAGGAGATAATGGATTATTTATTGCTATGCCTTCAAGAAAGCTTCCAGAAGGAGAATTTAAAGATATTGCTCATCCAATCAATGCTGAAACTAGAGAGCAATTAGAAAAAGCAATTATCGCAGAATATAATAAACATGAAAACTAAGAGGACTTGAATAGTCCTTTTCTTTTTATAGGAGGTGATTATATGAGGATAAGAGTACTAATTGAAAATAAAGAAACTCCCTTTTTTATTAGTGAACATGGTTTATCTTTATTAATTGAGTATAATAATAAAAAAATATTATTTGACACAGGGAAATCATCTAATTTTATTGAAAATGCAAAGAAATTAAGAATAGATTTATCAAAAATAGATTATTTAGTATTATCGCATGCTCATTATGATCATACAACTGGCACAATTCCTTTCATTAAGGAATATGATTATAAAAATAAGATATTTGTAGGTTTTGGTTTTACAAATAATAAATATTCTTTATATGATGAATATGAATATAAAGGGATTCCCTTTAAAACGGAAGATTTAAATAACTTAGTATATGTTAAAAATAATTTAATCATAGATGATGATTTTAGTTTATATTCTAATTTTAAATATGAAGATATGAATTCTCATTTTTATATTTTAAATAAAAATTATGAAAAAGATAATTTTATTGAAGAATTATGTTTAGCTATTGATACACCTAAAGGCTTAGTATTAGTTGTTGGATGTTCTCATGCAGGAATATGTAATATAGTTGATGAAGTAATTAAAAGAACTAAGAAGAAAATAAGAGGAATAATTGGTGGATTTCATCTTTCAAACTTAAGTATTGATGAGTGCAGTAAGGTTATAGAAAAACTAAAAAAATATGATTTAGAATTTATATGTCCATTACATTGTACAGGCTATGATTCTCTATTTAGAAAAGAGTTTAAGGAGAAGTGTAAAATACTAGAAGTAGGCGATTTATTGACTCTTGATGAAACAAAAAAAGAATATAAAATGAGAAGCAATAAATTACTTGATGAGGAGTACGGAAAGCAAACAGATAGAAATTATAAAGATGGAGATAGGAATTAAAAAATACCATTGATACAAGATATCAATGGTTCTATTTTTATCATAAGTATTTTTTTAATAAAAAAAATATGATATAATACACTAATACGTGGAAAGTATTAGATGGAGGGTTATTATGATTAATAAAATACTTGATAAAATAAAAGACGCCAAATCCATAATAATAATTGGACACGTTTCTCCAGATGGAGATTGTTACGGTTGTCAGTATGGCCTAAAAGAAATTATAAAGGATTCTTTTAAGAAGGATAAAGTATATGTTGTTGGTGAATCATCAACATCCTTAAAATTTATGGGACAAATGGATGATATAAGCGATGATGTATTTAGGGAATCTTTAATCATTTTAGTAGACGTTGCTAATGAAGAAAGAATAGCTGATAAAAGATATAAATTAGCAAATGATATTGTAAAAATAGATCATCATCCATATAGTGATAATATTGGATCAGTTGTTTATGTTGATACTACTGTATCTAGTGCAAGTGAAATAATTGCTAGAATTGCTATAGAAAATAATTTAGTTATAAATGAGTATGCAGCTAATAGTTTACTTACAGGTATTATTACTGATTCAGGTGGTTTTAGATTTAGTGGTGTAACATCAAAAACATTTGCGATTACTTCTAAATTACTTGAATGTG